>Ga0182792_1000015_pt1 | contig 160762 bp, 142 predicted proteins | sample Passage237B_FD_130497 | JGI IMG/M metagenome (GOLD analysis project Ga0182792, IMG submission 130497) | Cellulose adapted compost microbial communities from Newby Island Compost Facility, Milpitas, CA, USA - Passage2 37B (version 2) (version 2) ...
CGACCATGAGCACGACCATGAGCACGACCATGAGCACGACCATGAGCACGACCATGAGCACGACCATGAGCACGACCATGAGCACGACCATGAGCACGACCATGAGCACGACCATGAGCACGAGTCCCACAGCGAGGGGCATGGCCACGGTCAACATCACGGCCATGGCCACGATCACAATCACCGCGCCGCCCTCCTTCATGTCATCGCTGATGCCTTGACGAGCGTGCTCGCCATCGCAGCGCTCTTGGCCGGGCGTTATTACGGCTGGCTCTGGCTCGATCCCATTACGGGAATCGTCGGCGGCGTGCTGATTGTGGTCTGGGCAGTCAGCCTCGCCCGCCACGCTGCTCTCGAGCTCCTCGACGCGACTTCCATCGCGCCCCTCGAACAAGAGATTCGGCGTTCCCTCGAGCAGGTCGACGACGTGCGCGTCCACGATCTGCACGTCTGGTCCCTCGGCGGAGCGAAGATGAGCTGTATCGCGACGGTCGAGTCAAAGACTCCCCGAGACCCCGAGGTCTACCGAGCTCAGCTCAAGCGCTTCGCCCTCGCTCACCTGACGATTGAAGTGCGGAGCCCCACGGGCAGCCCCGCCGCGAGCTGAACGTGCCCGCGACCTGAGGGCGCCCCGCAGGAAGGCTCCGCGGCGCGTAGGGCCTCGCCCGGTCGAGCGTCCGCGGAAAGGCTCTTTAGAGATAGGTCATCGCTTGTCGGAGAGCCGCTCGGGCGTCGGGGCCGCTTGCGACCTTCTCGTGCGCAACGATCATCCGCACCAGGTCTTCTCGAGACGCGTACCGCTCCAGCTGAGCGCGGACGGCGCTCTTGTCTTTGATGATCGTCCACTTGGTCAATCGGGAGACCCGCGGACCCGGCGCGGAGCCGAGGATCGTCGTGAACAGATAGCCCAGAAAGTCGGTCTTCTTGTCCATATTGAAGATCACGTCGTTGAAGACGAGGGTGAGCCCGTCTCCCGATCGCACCAGCATGACGCCCTCTTTGTCGTCCACGCCCTCGAGACGCTCGAACTGAACGCTCGGGTCGACGCTCGAATACTCATCCATCGTTAGGTCCACGGGCAGAACCTCTTCCACAAGTTTACGCGAACCGCGCGGAGCTATGACCTTCGCTTTCGGATAGCGATCTTTATAGACCTTCGAGTCGAGGCGATGGTACCCGCTCGGGGCGACGAGCAGCGCGGGATCACCGAGACTCTCAAGTTGCTTCATCGAAGCATCATCGAGAGCGATCGGGTTATGGAGGACGAGCTCTCCGCTCTGCAGACGCACGACTACCATGTTCCGCTTCAGAGACATGTTGGGCAAAGAACCCCACACGAACCACAGGTTGTCGGCCAATTGCTCGAGCGAGCCATGCTTTAGGACAGTCCAACTTTCATGAGCCTTCGCCATGAGCGAGTTTTACTCCTGTTTTTGGCCCCAATCGAGACCAGGCCACAGCTGCCTCTTGACCCCTTTTTAGCCCCGAGAGGCGCGTTCTTGGACCCAAGAGGCCCGCGCCCTCATTCGTGAGAAGACACTACGTCCGAGGGACCACCCCAGGCGACCCGGAAGGACGATTTTGTCTCTCACCATCGAATCACCATTTCCCAATTTCACCAAAACCTCGACCGCCCAAGTTATATCGAGGCGGAGACAATGCCAAGCGCTTGATAGCGCGCGTATGCATCCCGAAAGAAGCGCTCCTCAAATCAAGCGATCGGGTAACTTCGTAAGTTGACGGAGCGTGCGAATCTCTCTAACTCGCCCGACGCTCGGGATGCTCGCTCTTCGCGCATCCCATGAGTGCGGTGCTCCATTCGGATCATCGTTCCATCAACTCCAGCGCGTCCGGTTGTCGACTCTTCCCTCGTGGGCAGCGGCCTCCGGGCGCGTCCGAGAAAGGCAAATAGATGTTCGCAAGAACCCAAAAAGTACGATCCCTGAGCGCTTGGTTTGGCTTATTTTCCCTGGTTTTGTCCGGTTGCGGCGAAGGAGTCGTCTGGACGGGCGAGGACGAATTCTCCCCGGTCGACTACGAAGCGGCGCCGAGCACTGGTGAGGAGGAGGACTCCGGAGAGCCAACTGGAGGTGGCGTCCTCCTGGCGGAGGATGTCCGAGAAACAGATCAAGCTGTGGTCGATGGCTGGCACAACACGACGCCGACGCAGTGGGCGTTTCGAACAGGCCAGACCTCTGCTCAGGTCAACGCACTCATCAATAGCGGCTTTCGCTTGGTCAGCCTTCAAGTCCAGAGCGCGTCCCCTCTTCTCTTCACCGTCGCGGCGGTTCAGAACACCGGCAGCCACGCCCAGACGAGCTCATGGATCCACGGCGCAACCGCCTATCAACTTGAAGTGACTACGGCCTCGCAGAACCTACGCATCGTCGACGTCCACGCCTATCAGACCGCCGCGGGGACTCGCTTCGCCGCCATTATGGTCCCCAACACGGGCGCCAACGCCAAGAACTGGTGGTGGGCTCATGGCAAGACCCCTGAGGAACTTGGGGAGATCGCGTCGGCCAATGGTGCTCGCCCGATCGACCTGCAATCGTACATCGAAGATGGCGTAAAGAAGTACACCGCAGTTTTCATCGAGAACTCGGGCGCCGACGGGAAAGCCTGGTGGTGGTACTTCGACCGGACCAGTCCCCAGGTCGACGCCATCGTCAACTTCACCGGAGGCTGCCTCACCAGCATCAACCCGACCCCAGAGGAGAACTTCGACGTTCTGCTCCTGCCCTGTGAGGGCACGTTCTGGGAGTGGTGGAATGGCTTCAACGAAGCTGAGGTCAACGCCCGCGCCGAGGCCATGGGTACACGCGTCTTCGACGTGAAATACCTCGGACCGAACCGCTTCGTCTCGCTGCATATCGAGAACTCCGACGCCGAGGCAATTCGGCTCCGCTCGCGATTGCGCGGCTCTTCGCCGCGTGGCGAGCTCGGCTTCATGGTGAAGCGCGTCGGCGGACCCATCGAGCGCAGCATGAACGTCGACTACGCGTACGATCCTGCGAGCTCGATCAAGACGCTCATCGCCGTTCACGCCCTGCGAGGGATGGAGCATGCAGCGTTCACCCTGAACACGCCGATCAACATGTATGATCCCGGAGACGTCGATTGCCCCCAGAACGCGACTCTTCTGAGCACTCAGGAGTCGATGGGAGACGCGATTTGGCACATGCAAGTCCTATCTGACAATTATCGAACCCGAGCGTTCATGGACCTCTTTAGCAAGCCCGTCCTCGAACAGTTCGGACGCGACCTAGGCATGCAAAAAATCCACATCGTGGACTATCCGGGATGCCCGACCTTCGCAAACCGTTGGTCACTGCGGGACGCCCTGCGGCTCTACGAAGGGATCATGGATGGCTCCATCTTCGTGCAGTCGAGCAGTCGCGACGCGCTGTTCTCTCGTATGCCCGCGGACGGCGGCTCGGCGAGTGCGCTCGACGCCCTGAAGAACATTGTCATCGAAGAAGGCACCGCGTTGGGGAGAACGTCCTCTCAGATCAACGCGTTCAACAACATGCTGCGCGCCCACTACAAAGTCGGGCACCACTATTACCCCCATGTCTACATTCCCCCTCTCATCGATTTGGGAGACATAAGCAACGCGTCGATCTCCGGCATCGCGCGCATCCCGTCGTGCAACGGGTCAGCGATGGTCTATCGTGACTACGTCTGGGGCGCGTTCGTCCACAATGCTACTCACATTGAAGGCAGAGATGCTTTGTTCGGCTCCCAAGCGGAGCCCCTTCGCCTCTCGATCCGAGACGCTCTCACCACCGCCGCCAGCTGCCTCTGAGCTGAGCCGCGTCAACCGACAGCGCCCACTTCCCTCGCGGGGGGTGGGCGCTCTCCCTTTTGTGCGCGCTCAAGAGCCCGTTCTCCGGGGGCCCTTGAGCGGGCCGAGGAGCGAACTCGACGAGATCACCGCGCCTGCTTGCGCAGCTTGAGCGGCGTCGTCACGCCGTAACGCTCGTGCACGCAGGCCGCTTCGAGGGCCTGGCTCGGGCTCACTTCGCCGGCCAATAGTTGCCGATAAGCGAGCAGAGTCTGGGTCACTTCGCGCGGCTTTTCCCAGACAAACTCGACGCGATAGCGGCGCACCCCGAGCTCGAGGAGCTTCGGAACGAGCGGCGCCGCGCTCTGAGCGAGAGCGTTAAACATCGTATTGCGACAGCTCACGTCGACCACAACAGGATGTTCGTGGCCGGCGTAGTCGCGGAGCGCGACCCGGTGCTCCTCGCAAGGGCGACCACAGGAGCGATAATCGGTCCCTTCGCTCAGGATATGCGCGTAGACGCAATGGGAGTTGTGGAAGGTCGCGATGTGGTGATGGAGAGTGATCGCGACGCGGCCCCGAGGAACCCGCTCAAGCAGGTCGAGGAGCTGATCTTTGCTGAGATCGTGGGAGGCGGTGACGGTTTCGAGACCGAGCCCCAGCAAATGGAGCGCCGTCAGGGAGTTTGTGACATTGAGCGAGAAGTCGCCATGAACCGCGAGCTTGCGCGCACCATTTTCCACTCGGTTGCGCGAAAAGTGCATGAGCGCGCCGAAATGGCGCACGAGGACGCCTTCTGGCTCGAGGCGCGCGATGCGCCTGTCGAAGGCCTCTTCTCCCGGCTTCTGCACGCGCACAGTGGCCAAGGTGACGCGCAGCCCGGCGCTCCGAGCACGCTCGACAGCGCGCCCAAGCCCGACCATCTCCATCCAATCGAGCTCGACCTCAGCGCCCGGTCCGAGCCCGCTCGCGATCACAGCCTCGAGCTGTTCCTCCGTGCGACACAGAGGCACGAGCACAGGAGCCCCGACATCCGCCGTCACAGGCGCGCTGAGCTCTTCGAAGAGTTTCGGCAAACCCGAGCCAGCTTCGATCAGCAAGGGACGCGGCGACCGGAGTCCAACTTCGAGCGTTTCGGCGAGTTCTCTGCGCAGGCGCTTGAGCTCAGAAACCGGCAAATAGAGCCCCGGCGCGAGCTCGCTCAGCTCGAGCGCCTCGAGTCGGAAAGGGGTTCCTCCGAATCCTCCGAGCTTGTCTCGAAGCAAAGCGTCATCGAGCCCCGAACCGGCGCGGGCTGATGTGAGTACCATGCGAGAAAGGACCCGGGCGCTCAGCGGCACGACGGACTCGGTCGCGCGTGCTTCGACGCAGAGGGCCTCGCCTTCCCCTCCGGAGATCGTGAGCACAAGACCGATGCGTCCACTCACCCCTCGCTCGAGCAGCTGCTCCACTTCGCGGGTGATCTCAGGATCGCCCGTCAAACGCACCTCATCGCCGATGCGCACGCGGCGGAGGTCGGGCCCCGGTTGGCCAAAACCAAGCTCGACGAGTCCCTTTCCAAGAGACCGCGCGCGAAAGAGCGGTCCCCCAGGCGCGTCCTCCGGATCAAATTCCGGAGCGCTGCGCCCGACCGGCTCAAACTTCACCCCGACTCCCGGACGCAGAGACTCGAGCGCTCCCTCCCCGCCGCCGAGCTCCACTACCACCCGCCCGGAGCGCACCTCTCTCACAGCTCCGACCGCAAGGCCTCGGTGTTTCGGTGTGGTGCCGACGACCAGCGCTTGATGATTGTCGCCCCGGAGAAAGCCCAGCGAGTCCCCCCGAGAGAAGGTGAGCTGAGTTCTCTTCACGTCCCGGTCGAGAGTTCGGTAGTCCTCTTCGGTCACCCCGCGCAGAAGCGCATCGCGGAAGTTGCGAAAAGAGTCGACGGCCGTGCTCACGTAGGCTGGGCCCTTGTAGCGGCCCTCGATCTTCAGGCTCTTCACGCCGGCTGCCATGAGCTCGGGGAGCACTTCGTGGGCGGCCAGATCCTGAGGACTGAGCAGATAACGGAGGTCACCGAGCTCGAGTTTCTTGCCATCGACGATCGCCTCGTAGGGCATACGGCAGGCCTGGGAACATTGACCACGATTCGCCGAGCGCTCCGAGAACGCCTCGCTCGTCAGGCATTGTCCACTCCAGGCCATACAGAGCGCGCCGTGAACGAACACCTCGCTCTCGAGGGAACTCTCCCGCGTAAAGCGCGCGATCTCCTGAACGGAGAGCTCCCTCGGCAAGACCACCCGATCCATGCCGAGCGTGGCTGCGAAGGTCGCCGCTTCCGCGCTCGAGATCGTCATCTGCGTGCTCGCGTGCAAGCGGATCGCCTTGGAGAGCCGTCGCGCCAGGAACGCGGTCGCGGGGTCTTGAATGATGAGAGCGTCGACGCCGCTCGCGATCACTTTGCGCAAGAGTTCCTCGAGAGCGGGGAGCTCGCGCTCGAACACCAGCGTGTTGATCGTCAGGTAGAGGCGGACGTTCGCGGCGTGAGCCCGGGCCACCAGCGTAGGCAGATCGTCGAGTCGAAAAGCGGTCGAGCGGCTCCGCGCGTTGAACCCCTCCGCGAGCCCGAGATAGACGGCGTCCGCTCGACTCGCGAGCGCCGCAGCAAACGACTCCAGGGTCCCCGCAGGCGCAAGGATCTCGGGGCGCCCGAGCGGGGCCTGTCCGCTGGTCTGGGCTGAAACAGCTGTCATCTCGTCCTTGGGTCCCGGCCCTGTAGCACGAGTCGCCCGAGCCCCAACCCCCCGTCCGCGCGCCATGGTTCTCCCGCCCCCAAGATCGGCTCGCTCCCAAGGCCAAGGAATCGCCTCGCCCCCCAGTCCAAAGCTCATCTCGCTCCGCGCGCGAGATCGCGCGTGCGTGGTCATGAAGACAGCCGCTACCTCGAAGGCCCCCTAGGGGATCCCCATTGTAGGACTTGCAAAAGATTGCTACGAGGGTGATAGGTCCGATCTATTTTCTCTCCCTGATCACTCACGGTGGGGAGGTGGATTGGACCGGTGTTCACACACCTTGGGAAGACCCATACGGATACACGAAAGACTATCATGAAATACTACACGATCCCCTCTCTAGCTTTGGTGCTGATCCTCGGCGCATCCGGCTGCAGCAAGCTCAACAAAGTGCTTCCTGAGAAGGAAGATTCCGCTGCTCCGGCGGTCAGCGACCAAGACATGTCCGTCATGGGTCACTACGCGGAAGGCTTCAACACCATCATCGGCAAGCCTCATGAATGTCTCACCGAGTATATGAGCAAGATCCCCGAAGAGGGCCCCGAGGCCGGAAAGAAGTACACCCTCTTCCCCCGCCAAAACTTCGCCTCCACCGCCCTCGACGCGGCCAAGAAACAATTTGCCGAAGCCAAGAAGGGCGCCTCCAGCAAGCTTACGCACCTGGGTCCGCTCGCCGACGCTGCGGTCGCCGATCTCGAGCAAATCGTGGCGACCTTCGCCGAAGCCCACAAATACTACGACGCCGAGAACTTCAAGGATGACGGCGGCGCCAAGGGCAAGGAGCTTCACGAGAAGATGGTGAAGCTGGCCGGTTCGTATCAGGCGAACATGGAGAAGCTCGAAAACGCCCTCTCGGAGGTTGAGCGCCAGCAGACCCTCGCCGAGCTCAAGAAATACGAAGCGGACAAAGGTTACAGCTACTGGTTCCGCGCCTTCAACTTCGAGGCAAACCAGCTGCTCAAGGGCGTCGACAAGGCGCGCTTCGAGAAGTCATTCGCGAAGCTGAACGAGATCTACTCCTCGCTGAAGGGGTTCGCTGACGGAAAGGGCGACCAGCTCAACGCGACCTTCAAGGCCTACATGACGCAGGTCGAGCGCTTCCACTCCATCGCGACCAAAGCCTCGCGGACCTTCGCCGAGACCCCCGACAACGCCGAGGCTATCGCGAAGCATCACGACGACCTCATCAACGCGTACAACACAATGATCAATGTCTCGAACTCGATGCAGGAGCTCGAGGCAAACAACCTCCTGAAGTAAGTCGGCACAAAAAGGCTCGGGCTCTCGAAAGAGAGCCCGAGCGAGCTTGTTTCTCACTTCTCAGCGGCGAAAATCGCCTTGTAAGTCACGGCCCCGAGCGCGCCTCCGATGATCGGAGCGACCCAGAAAAGCCAGAGCTGCTCGATGGCCCAGCCGCCCGCAAAGAGGGCAACTCCAGTGCTTCGGGCAGGGTTCACTGACGTGTTGGTTACGGGGATGCTGATCAGGTGGATCAATGTCAGGCAGAGGCCGATCGCGATCGGAGCGAAACCGGCGGGGGCCCTTTCGTCCGTCGAGCCGAGGATCACGAACAAGAAGATCCAGGTGAGCACGATCTCAGCAACTAGAGCTGCAACGAGCGAGTAGTTCCCCGGGGAATGGTCCCCATACCCGTTCGACGCGAAGCCCGCGGTCACGTCAAAGCCTGGTGCACCGCTCGCGATGACGTAGAGGACGCCGCCCGCGAGGATCGCACCAATGACCTGCGCGACGATGTAGGGAGCCAGTCGATTCGCCGGGAAACGCCCGGCGACAAGGAGGCCGACGGAAACGGCAGGGTTCAGGTGGCAGCCGGAGATCGGCCCGATGGTATAGGCCATGGTCAGAACCGTCAGGCCGAAAGCGAACGAGACTCCCAAGAGTCCAATGCCCACTTCGGGGAAAGCCGCCGCCAAGACCGCGCTCCCGCATCCCCCAAACACGAGCCAAAACGTACCGATCAACTCTGCGACGTACTGTTTCATAGTGAGCTCCTTCTTCTGGTCCGCACCTCGCGGTTACCCCAATTTTCTCATCATCATTACCAGAGCTTCGATAGAGTCGTCGAGGGGTCACATCAGCACACCCTAACTCACTCGAGAGCGCGCACGTTCTCTCGGCCCGCTCTCGGGGCGGCTACCCTCCCGCGCATTTTCGCGCGCCGCTGGCTCACCGAGTGTCTCCGTTGGCCCGCCGCCCAACTCCGACGCTATGAGAGCTCACCCGGGTCGCTCGTTACAGAAGTGACAACAAAGTGAATCGTGGGGAGCGCGGCTCGCCCGCCATTGTGACAGAGGTTGCTCGAATCCAGTCGCGAACACAAAAAAAGGCGTGCTAGACGTGGACCCATGAAACTTACGGCTTTGGCTTCGCTTGTTTTCTGCGGTTTGGGGGTATTGGCTTGGCCCGACCAAGCACTGGCTGAGACGGCTGCGAGGGCGCGGAGACCCGTGACTCATGAAGTGCTCGCCCGGGTGGACGCTTCGGTCGCTCCCGCCGGGTTCGCCCTCCTGACCCATTCACGAACTGCAGGGAACTATGAAGCCGGAGGCATGGCCCTGGGCCCGCGCCTCGGGGTCAACGTGGGGTACGGCGTGAGCCGCCTGGTGCGCCTTGGTTTCGGAGCGGGCGCTGATTTCGCGCTGGACCTCGCGACCACGCAGAACATTCCCTTCACGGACATCGACGGCTGGATGCGCTGGTTCGCGGGCCCGACGGTGGGCTTTCGCTGGGGGCCGCGGGTCCCCCTCGAGCTCGAGGTGCACCTCGCCTTTACGCACCAAATGCCGATCGGAAGCCAGGCAGTGCCGGGAATCGACGAGGGCCAGGCCTCCGCCTACGACTTAGGTTCCCAGATGTTCGGCCTAAAGAACGGTGCGATCCTCTACTACCGGCCCTACGGAGCCCGTTCCCCGTTCGCGGTGCACGGGGGCGTGAGCTACGGCTGGGCGTTTTCGGGGAACTCGCGCCAGAACGCGAATTTGCTCATCGGCCAGCTCCTGTTAGGGGTGAGCGTCGGGCTCTAAGGAGCCCAGCTGCTCGGAGGATTCGAAGAACTCGTCCTCGAGAAGCAGCCCCACGGAGAGAACTTCTCCTTCCACGAGCTCCCGAACGGTCAAGCGGACCCCATCGACGGTGACCGTCGTCCCGCTGACGACGTCGATGGAATGCCGCCTCACGACCTCTTCCAGGGTACGCTCCGGCGCTTCGTTCAGGGGGATTCCGTACATGAGCGCGAGATCCGCGACTGTCGTGGTTCCTCGCAATGAGAACTCCGTGCGCGGCAGCGAGAGTCTCTCGCCGTGGCGACGCGCAAAGATGGCGTCGACGGGCGCTCGCGCCTCCCGGTTCGCGACGATGAAAAGATGATCCCGACTCCGCACCTCCGTGGTGCCGCGAGGGGGAATCAGCATCCGGTCCCGGGCGATCATGGCGACGACAGCTCCTTCCGGAAGCGCCAGGTCCCGGAGCAGGCGACCCGCGACGGGAGACTCGTCCCCTACCGCGTAGTCGATGATCTCGGCGTCGACGTCCTGGAGCGCCATGATCTCCAGAGAGAGCGGAGGTTCCGGCGTCGGAGGCTCTTCTAGACCCAAGGTTCGCGCCATCCAAGGCAGAGTTCCACCTTGGACCAGTGCCGAAATGAGCACGACGAAGAAGACAACGTTGAAGATCTTTGATCCCGCCTCCAGGTTCGACATCAGCGGGTAGGTTGCCAAAATGATCGGAACCGCGCCTTTCAACCCGACCCAGCTGATCAGCGTGAGCTCACGGGCGCTGAACTTGAACGGGAGGAGGATCGGCAGCACCGCGAGCGGCCGCGCCAGGAAGGTCAGAGCCACAGCGACCAAGAGACTCGGCCCCGCGACCTCAAGCAGGGCCCGGGGGGACGAGAGCAACCCGAGCACGACGAACATCACGATCTGCCCCGCCCAGGCGATTCCGTCGTGGAACAAGAGGGTCCCTTTCTGGAACACGAGCTTGCTGTTCCCAAGGACGATCCCCGCGATATACACAGCGAGGAACCCGCTCCCGTCGAGGGCCGCCGCGAGTCCAAACGAAAATACACCGCAGGCGGCGGTGAGCACCGGATAGAGGCCAGCGGCCGCCAGGTTGATGCGATTGATGAGGCGGACCGACAGCTTCCCCAAGAGGAATCCCACGCCCAACCCCACGCCCATCTGCATCACAAATAGGCGCAAGAGCCCCGGACCGAGCTCGACCTCCCCAGTGAGCACCTCGATCAATCCGACGGTCAGAAAGATCGCCATCGGGTCGTTGGCCCCGCTCTCAATCTCGAGGGTCGCCCCGATGCGCTTGCGCAAATGAACCCCCGCGGAGCGAAGCAGCGCGAACACCGCCGCCGCGTCCGTCGACCCAACAATGCTACCCAGCAAGAGCCCTTCGAGCAGCGAGATGTCGAGGACATACATGGCGACGACGCCGGTGACCGCAGAGGTCACGAAGACGCCCAAGGTCGCGAGGGCTGCCGAAGGCCTCCAGGCGAGCTTGAGATTCTCGAGCGGGGTGCGCAGACCGCCGTCGAAAAGAATGAACGCTAAGGCCACCGTCCCAATCGCGTGGGCGGTGGCGAAGTTATCGAAGGCGATCTTCCCGATGCCATCGGAGCCCGCGAGCATTCCCAGGCCCAAGAACAGGACCAGGACGGGCAACCCCGCACGAGCGGAGAACTTGCTCGAGAGGATCCCGAGGATCATCAAGAGGCTTCCGACGAGCAGGAGCTTATCGATCAAAAACACAGGCGAGACTCAGATACGCGGGCAAGAGCGGCCCGATGCCTCATCCCTAGCACGAGCCCCTCGCTGATCTCGAGGATATGCTGTCGCAAATTTCCTATTGTGCCCGCACGTATAAAAAGGCGCTTCCGCTCGGCTCCGCTCGCACGAAGCCGAGGTTCTCGAGCAAGTGCACAAATGGCGCATTGGTTTCGTCGGTCGTCGCGCGCACCTGCTTGCACCCGCGCACGCGACCTTCCCGGAGCGCCGCCTCGGCGATCTCCTGACCGTAGCCTCGTCCTTGAAAACTACGGTCCACGGCCACCACGAGCTCCTCGGCCTCTCCCGGCCGCGGTGGCACAAGTCCCACCACTCCTACGGGCCTACCGCTTCCGTCTCGAGCCACAAACATCCCAAGCTCTCCCTGGGCGAAGCGACGCTCGCTCTCGAACACGAGGCGCCGGAGCGGCTCAGAATGTCGAGCTTGGGAGGCGAAGAGGACTTGTCCGAGGCCGCTCTCGACGCACAGCTCCGCGAGCTCCGGGATGTCTCCGAGGGCCCAAGGCTCGAGCACTACACGGTCAGTCGCCAGCACATTGGGTAGCTCACCGGGCTTTCGCCGGAGCCCCTCGAGCCACTCGGCGAGCAGCCGATTGAGCTCTGCTCGGGTGTGCTCGCGATCAGAGGCGCTGACGATCTGTGTCCCCGCCTCTTCGAACATCGCCTCGAACAATCGAGAAAGAATCACGACAGGACGCGGCCGCAAGAGCCCCCGCTCGATCCATTCGCGGACCAGCCGAGTCACAAACGGCTCTTTGGACCTTTGATGGAGGCTGATGAACTCTGCGTCGAGCGCCCGAGGCCCGGTGCGAAAGAGAAGAGTCCGCAGCGCCGGGTCAGCCCAAGCGTCCAAGTATGCATCACAAGCAGCTCGCACCCCCGTCCAGCCGTCGGCGCTACTGTCGGCCGCGCTGATCCGATCTTCGAGCTCGGCGAGAGCTTCATCCGCGACCGCCTCGAGCAGCTCTTCTTTCCCTCCTGGGAAGTGGTGAGCCAGAGCGACCCGATTCGTCTGGGCGAGCCTACAAACCCGAGCGAGGGAGACGTCCTCGTAGCCCTCCTCCGCAAAGGCGCGACGCGCAGCGGCGACAAGCCGAGCCCGCGTCGCCTCCTTGGTCCGATCCCGCAAGCTCTGCCCCCGCTCCGCCATCACTTCTCTCCCCAGTCGAACATAAAATTGTCGCACAGCTTCTGGCCTCGTGAAAGCGAAGCGCCCCTCGGAATGCGGCATGTGCTCTCCTTTCCGGGGTCATCTCGGAGCGCACATGGGCCCCTTGCCTCGCTACACTCTGAAAAAAACGCTAGGTAGCCCGCGCGCAGTGCCTCCCCGTTCCATCGCCCCGCGGGTCGTCCTTTACAGCGCGACCGAAGCGCCACCGCAGGTCGGCGCGGGCGTGCTCGCCTTCCCTGAGCTCCCCGCTGAGCTCGCGGGCGGCTTCGTCTTTGGAGACGGGTCTCATCCAACGACCCGACTCTGCGCAGGCGCGCTCGACATGATGCTCGGGCAGAAGCGTCCCGCCGCAGTCCTCGACGTCGGCACCGGGACCGGCATCCTCGCGCGCATCGCTCGCGCCCGCGGCGTTCCTTTTGTCGTCGGAACGGACATCGATCCGAAGGCGCTCGCTTGGGCCGCGCGGCAGTGCGCCCTCGACGGTCATGAAACAGAGATAGAACTCACAAACCAGCTGCCGGACGCGTGGGGGGCGCGCTTCGATCTCATCGTCGCGAACATTCTCGAAGGGCCTCTCACCGAGCTCGCACCGTTCATCGCGAAGGCCATGCTTCCTTCTGCCACGTTGCTTCTGAGCGGCTTTACTCCCCTACAGGTTCCCGCGCTCCGAGCGACCTACGAGAAGCTCTCGCTCCGGTTTGTCCAAGAGGCGCGCCAGGGGGAGTGGGCGCTGCTCCGGTTCGAGCGAGCGCTCCGCGCGACCGATTCCGAGAAGATTCTTCTCCGAGATGTCTCCCTGTGTGGTAGCGCTCTCTCAGGGCAAAGTGGCCTAAGGCGCGCGCACTCGGCGCGACGACTGTGCCTTCGCGTTTCACCGAAGATAAAATGCTCCAGGCGGGGGCGGGGGAAGAGCACACCTGCCGAACGGAATCGCACACAGTCAAACTCCTCGCGGTGTCGGCTGCCTGAGGCGGAAGGCTCTCAGCCAGTGTGACCTCATCACGGAGAATCAAATGAAATCAAAATGGCTTGCCACGTTAGCTGTCGGTCTGTCCGTCGGAATCGTAGGGTGCGGAAGTTCGGGAACATCGGATTCTGACGGTTTAGATGGGTCGGCGAGCGGCGGGGCTGCGGCAGGTGGTGCGCCGGCGGCTGGCGGTGCCGCCGCGGGCGGCGCCCCCACGGGCGGCGCCGATCCCGGTGGACCCAGTGGTGGCGCAGCAGCGGGCGGCGCCCCCGCAGGCGGCGCCGATCCCGGTGGGCCGAGTGGCGGTGCAGCAAGCGGTGGCACCGATGCAGGCGCAGGGGGGGCCGCCGCAGGCGGCAGTGACAATACCGGCGGGACCGATCCCGGAGGCACGGGCGGCGCTGGTATGGATCCTGGTGGCGACGTCACACGCAGCCAAGGCTGCGGCGTGAGCGACGGCGCAAGCAAGATGAAAATGGGAGGCTCTGCGGTCAATGGAGGACTTTCCACCTCGACGCGCAAGAGCATCAGCTTGAGCAGCGGCAACCGCGAGTACATCATCGATATCCCCGCGAACTACGATCCGGACCATCCCTACCGTCTGATCTTCTCGTGGCATCAGGCCTATGGTTCGGCGAACGGCAATGCGGTCGGACAATACCCGGCGGGCGACGGACCGAACTTCAATGCCCAGAACTACGCCTACTTTGGGCTGCACCGCGAGGCCATGAAGCAGAACGACCCTGCCATTTTCGTCGCCCCTCAAGGCATCGGGAACTTCCCCTGGGACTACAATCGCGACGTCGAGCTCTTCGACGAGGTCCTCGAGCTCGTGACGACGAACCTCTGCATCGATGAAAGCCGCGTTTTCTCCACGGGCTTCAGCTTCGGGGCCATGATGAGCCACGCGCTCTCGCTCGGCCGCGCTTCGAAGCTCCGGGGCGTCGTCACAATGGCTCCCGCCAACTACAACTTCACTCAACCGATGAACGAACCCGCCAAGGTCGCTTACCTGAGCTTCACCGGCATGAGCGACGGCACCTGTCCTTGGGTCAACAACGAAGGCCAAAAGACGGGCGGAAAGTTCTGTTCCCTCACGCACGCTGGCGACAACGGATGCACCATTCCTCAGAACATCCCGACCGCCCAGAACGGGAGCAAAAACCACGTTTGTTATGAGTACGAGGGATGTGAGGAAGGTTATCCGGTCAAGGTCTGCACCTTCGACGGCGGGCACACTCCTTCCACGATCAACGACGGCATGTCAGGCGGCGAAGATGGGCTGAAAGCCTTCACTCCGCCGATCGCCTGGGAGTTCATCTCCTCGCTCTAAGCCAATCGCGGCGAGCGCAGCTGTGCCTCGCCGCATCTGACCATCCAGTTCAAGCCCTCCCCCGGATCTTCCGGGCGAGGGCTTGAACGCTCCATGAGCCGCCGGTTTCGCAGCAAACAGGCGGGCATCGACCCTCGCCGGGCCCTATGCCAGACTCGCGCCCGAGGAGCGGAGATACATGAGCAAAAGCCCCAGGCAGAACGTGACTTACCTCAGGAGCACCCCAGCGCCGGGCCTGCGCTCGGTGCTCGTTCCGATCGATCTCACGCCAGCCTCCGATCGAGTCCTTGGCCGACTCACGCGTCTCCCCCTCGCCGATGGGGCCAAGGTGACTCTCCTGCACGTTCTGCCAGCAGGTCTGCTCCTGCTCGAGGAGCGCAAAGCCGCCAAAGACGCTCAGAAGGCCCTCGCCGACGAAGCGAAACACCTCAGAACCAAGCTCCCCAAGGGGATCCAAGTTGAGACGCGTGTCAGCCTGGGCAGTGCTGCCAAAGAAATCTCGCAGACAGCGGCGGCCCTCAAAGCGGACCTGATCGTCATGGGACGAGGCAGCGGGCGGACGCTCCGGGAAGCCTTCGTCGGATCGACGGCGGAACGCGTCGTCCGGCAAGCCAAGCGCCCTGTCCTCGTGGTGCGGCAGCCGCCTCGGGACCTCTACAGTCGACCCGCAGTGGCCCTCGATCTCGATCCGGTCGCGAGCGAGGTGATCCGAGTGCTGTTCCGCGTCCTTCCAGCCCCCCGACCCAAGATCGACGTCATCCACGCCTTCGACATTCCTTACAAGGGGCTCGTGTATCCAAGTCTGTCCGAAGACCTCGCCCAGGAGCGGAAAGACGAACACCGCAGGAGCGCGGGCGCTGAGCTCACCAAACTCCTCCTCGCGGCCCTCGCCAAAGCGAACATTCGTCCCGAGGCAGCCCCCGCCTTCAAACCTCACGTCCAATACGGCTCCGCTCGCCTCGTCGTCGAAAAGACCATCAGGAGGCTCGACAGTGACCTGCTCGTCCTCGGCACCCACGGACACTCCGGCGCCGCGTACATGTTCCTCGGGACGGTCGCCGGCGATCTCCTGCGCGCCGCCCGCTGTGACGTGCTGGTCGTTCCGCCAGCGCCGCGCGGCAGCAAGAAGTGAACGAGCAGAGGCTCTCTGAGCGCTCCTTATGACGATCCATCCTGCGCTTATTTTCATCGGCGGCCTCGTCGTCATCGTGGTCGGAGCCGATGTTCTGCTCCGAGGGGCGACCCGCCTCGCGGCCATGCTCGGCATCAAGCCGATCATGATTGGACTGACCGTCGTCGCCGTCGGAACCAGCGCCCCCGAGCTCGCGGTCGGTATCGCGGCCGTCATCGAGGACAAGGGAGGACTTGCTGTCGGCAACATCGCCGGCACGAACATCTTCAACATCCTCTTCATCCTCGGCTTGAGCGCTGCGATTCGTCCCCTCCCTCTCCAGCTCCAAGCGATCAAGCTCGACGTCCCCGTAATGATCGCCTCAGCCGTCGGCCTCTACTTGATGGCCCTCGACGGGGTTCTCAATAGACTCGAAGGGACCATTCTTGTGGCCGCGGCGATCGCGTACACGGCGACGCTCATTCGCTGGAGCAAGCGAGAGAACGCCGAGACGAAGCAGGAGTTCGCCGAAGAGTTCAGCCCGGAGGCCCTGGGAGCAAAACGAGGCTTTGCTCACGGAGCTTGGAACACCCTCCTCTTGGTTTCCGGCATGGGTCTGACCGTCCTCGGAGCGGACCTTATGGTGGGAGGCGCCGTCAGCATCGCTCAGATGTTCGGCGTCTCCGACGCCATCATTGGCCTGACCATTGTGGCCGTTGGCACTTCTGCACCGGAACTCGCGACCACGGTCGTGGCCACCTTGAAGGATGAGCGGGACGTCGCCGTCGGCAACCTGATCGGCAGCAGCATCTCGAACATCCTGGTCATCCTCGGGTTGACCTGCATCGCGGCTCCCCGCGGCATCGACGTCAGCGAGGACGTGCTGAGGATCGACCTGCCGCTCGCCGCCGCGGTCGCGATCGCCTGTTATCCGGTGTTCCGGAGCGATCAGCAGGTTTCTCGCCGCGAAGGCATCGTGTTCTTTTTGATATACCTCGCCTACATGACCGCGCTCATTGTCTTCCGCACCTGAGGCGCCCGAGGCTCAGGAGTCGTCCGGACGCGTGAGCACCGGCGGCGTATTCGGCTCGCCGGCGACGCGGCGGCGAAACAGCGCCACTCGGGCTAAGAGCACCGTCGTCACCGGTACTGTCATCGACAGCATGATGATGATGAGCCAGGGGTGCAGCGTCAGGCGCTCGCTCAGCATCGAGAAGTACAAGATTCCAGCCAGCGTCACACACCAGCTCCCAAAGGTGTAGGCGAGCGCCGGCGGATGCATGCGCAGGAAGAAGTCCTGCAAGCGGAGGAAGCCGAGCGCCGAGATCAACACGAAGAGGCCACTCAAGACGAGAAGGGCAGCCACAACCACTTCAACCCAAAAGGGCACCTCGCTCACTCAATCACCTCCCCGCGCAGAATGAACTTCGCCATGGCGAGCGAGCTCACGAAACCGAACAATGCGATGAGGAGAGCTCCCTCGAAATAGACGTCGCTCTGATTGCGAATCCCGAGCACGAGCATGACCAGCATCGCGTGGAAATAGAGAAGGTCGAGAGCGAACACTCGATCTTGTGCCCGTGGTCCTCGAATGAGCCTATACAAGACGAGGACGGACGCGAGCGCGTAACAGCCGAGAGCAAACCGGATCGACCAATACAAAAAGGGACTCATTCGAAGATCTCCCGAAGGGGCGCTTCGTAGCGGGCCTTGAAGCGAGTGATGAACTCCTGTTCATCGGAGACATCCCAGACATGGAGCAAGAGGGCGCTCCGATCGAGCGCGAGCTCCGACCAGACGGTCCCAGGGACCACCGTCGTCACCATGGACAGCGCGGCGAGACCGAGCGGATCTTTGAGCTCGAGCGGTAAGACGACGAACTTCGATTGGGGACGGCGGAAACGCCAGAACACAACCCCCAAGGCCACCTCGAAATTCGAGACCAGCACATCGTGGCCGACCCTGAGGATGAAGCGGGCGATCACGAGCGGATGGCGCACTCGGACCCGCGTCGGACGGAGTCTCGAGGTCAGCCAAGGCGCCACGAGCGCCAAGATGAGCCCGAGCAAGATCTGGCCCATGCTCGTCGAGCGCGCGAGCGCGAGCCACAGCGCGAGCAGCGCGGCCGACATGAGCGGAGAGGGAAGCAAGCGCTGGCGCATAACTCAGGGCTCTCCTTCCGTTTCGGTCGAACCGCCGCCGCGAAGAACCGGGTTCGCCGACAAGACCGTATCGATATAGAATTTCGGCCCGTGCAGACCGGACGCGGCGGCCGTCGTGTAGCGGAGCACCGGTTCGGCCCCAAAAGCGAGGCCAAAAGTCCCCGCCAGGAGCACAACCACCGCGATGCCCTCAACGCGAGTCGCCTTCGCCTGTCCGCCGCCGGACGACCAGAAAGAGCGGATGCCCGCGCGGACGAGCGCGACGGTGCTCGCGAGACCCGAGAGCAGGAGCAGCCCACACAGCACCCAGCCCGCTGACACTCCTAAGGCGCGCTCGGTCGTATCGGCGCCCACGATCGCGGAGAGCAGCGAGAGCTTCGCGACGAATCCGGAGAGCGGCGGGATCCCAGCGATGACCATCACAGCGGCCATAAAGCCGAGCGCAATGAGCGCCGTCGAGACCGGAAGGACCCGTCCGACCAAGGGGCGCTCCTGATCGTCGAGGTTCGTGTCCTCGCCTGTCAGTCGGTCAGCATCATCGATATCGGCGAGAGGCGTCTCGTCGCTGTCGGTGATGCGTTCGATGAGCTCGACCAAGAGAAAGAGAGCGCTCGCAGCCAAAGTTCCGCTCAGGAGGTAGTAGAGGGCGGCCGCGGTCACCGCAGGACTGCCCATCCCGAGCGCCGCGAGCAACGTGCCGGAAGATACGATGAGCGAATAACTCGCGAGGCGCGCGAGGCGCGCTGACGCGAGCATGCCGAAGGTCCCGAAAGCGATCGTGAGGAGGCCACCGCCGAGCAGCACCGACTGTCCGAAGCCCGCCGAGTCCCCGGCTTCCTCCGAGAAGAACAAAGTCCAAAGTCGCAGCAGCGTGTAGATGCCGACTTTGGTCATGATCGCAAAGAGCGCCGCCACGGGGGCGCTGGTCGCCGAATAGGCAGGTGCGAGCCAAGCGTTGAGCGGCCAGATCGCCGCCTTGATCAGGAAGGCGAGCGCCAAGATCGCAGCTCCCGCGTGCATGAGCCCCCGGTCTTGCGCCGCGACGAGAGCGACCTTGTCCGCCATATCCGCCATCGTCAGGGTCCCGAGAACTCCGTAGAGAACCGAGAGCCCGATCAAGAACAGCGACGAAGCGACGAGGTTGACGGCGATGTAGTGAAGCCCCGAGCGCACCCGCGCGCGTCCCGAGCCGTGGAGCTGGAGCCCGTAGGACGCCGCCAGCATCACCTCAAAGAACACGAACAAATTGAAAAGATCGCCCGTCAAAAAGGCGCCGCAGAGCCCCATGAGCTGGATCTGGAATAGAGGATGAAAATAGACGCTCGCACGCATCCAGCGCGACTCGGCGTAGAGCGCAGAACATACGCCGACCACACTTGTCAGGACGAGCATGAGCGCCGAAAGCCGATCGGCCACGAGCACGATCCCGATGGGCGCGCGCCAGTTCGAAGCCAGATAGACGTGGAGGTTGCCCGAGCCGCTGCCATGGTCGACCCGGTTCAGGATCGTGACGGCCACGACGAGCCCGAGCAGCGTTGAGCTGACGCTGAGGATCGATTTGAGACGGCGACGTTGATCGTCGAGAAAAAGGAGCACCGCCGCGGTCAAGAGGGGCAGCACGATCGGCAGAACGATCAGATGCTGAAAGAGGAAATTCACTGTTCCTCCTTGGTGCCGTCGACGTGGTCAGTCCCGTTCAGACCGCGAGCAGCCAGAAGCACGACGAGAAAGAGGGCCGTCGTGGCAAAGCCGATCACCACTGCGGTCAGCACGAGCGACTGGGGCAACGGGTCCGTGTAGTGCTCAAGATCGGCAGGAACGCCCGGTTTCACCAGGGGGGGCTTGTCGGTGAAGATGCTCCCCATGCTGAAGATGAAGAGGTTCACGGCATAGGAGAGGAGCGTGAGCCCCATGATGACCTGAAAGGTACGCGGGCGGAGCACGAGCCAAACCCCGGCTCCGCCGAGCACTCCCACGACGAGCGCGAGGACCGCCTCCATTACTCGGGCCTCCTCGGCAGCATCGAAGCGGCGCTCCGTCTCTGTTGTCCGTGAACGCGGATGGATTGGTGAGCAAGGGCCGTCAAAATGAGCAGGGTCGAACCGACGACCACGGCAAATACCCCGAGATCGAAGAAGGCGGCGCTCGGGAAATGGACCTCACCCACGAGCGGCAGCGTGAAGTGGGCCGTGTGGCTGGTGAGGAAAGGAAAGCCCACAAAAATGGCGCCGAGACCCGTTGTGACCGCGGCGAAGAGGCCGAAGCCGAGCCAGCGCACCGGACGGATTCTCGTGTTGCCTTCGACCCACAGCGTGCCGGAGGTGATGTACTGCATGACCATAGCGATCGTGACGATGAGCCCAGCGACGAAGCCCCCGCCCGGTTCGTTGTGGCCGCGGAGGAAGAAGTGCATCGCGACGACGAGCGAAACCGGCAAGAGCAGGCGCGTGATCACCGCGGGCACCATCAGATAGCCACGAGCCGCGTCCGCGGCGGTGCGCGGCTTGACGAGATCGGTGACGATGTCCGCCGGCAGCACACGCTGTTGTTTCGGGGACTCGACGCTTTCGCTCGGGGGGCGGAAGCGTCGCAGGAGCGCGTAGACCGTGAGCGATACGGCGCAGAGGACAGTGATCTCGCCGATCGTATCGAACGCGCGGAAATCGACGAGCATCACGTTTACGACGTTCGTTCCTCCGCCCTCCGGCAGCGCCCGGCTCAAGAAGAACGGTGCGATGCTGAAAGGCGCAGGACGCGTGAGCATCGCGTAGGAGAGCGCCGCGAGGCCCCCTCCTGCCGCCACAGCGAGCACGAAATCGCGCGTGCGACGCGCGTGATCGCGCAAAGTGATCCGATCGCGCATCTCTTCTTTTCGCATCGGGAGCCAGCGCAAACCGAGCAAGAACAGGGTGGTCGTGATCACCTCGACGACGATCTGCGTGAGCGCGACATCCGGCGCCGAGAACCACATGAACGTCAGGCAGGTGACGAGGCCTGCTCCGCCGACAAGCGTGATCGCCACAAGCCGATGAAACTTTGCAAACCCCGCGGCTCCCAGCGCGCAGGCGCCTCCGATCAGCCACAAGATCGCGAAGGCGGGCGAAGCCGCCAAACGCTCCCGCTCTCCCCAAACCAAAGGCACGTCCCGAGAAGCGAAGAACGACAGGACCAGCGCAGAGGCGATGATCGTGAACATCTGGGTCTGGAGGCGTCGAGTGCCGAAGACCCGAAGAGCCGAGCGGGAGCCTTTGGTCGCTAAGATCAGCCCGGCCTCGAACAGCTTCCGACCGTTCAAGCCGCGGAGGAAAGGCGGATCCTGCAAGAGGCCGCGCTCTTGGTACGAGCGCAGCCACACGTAACCGAGCACACCGCCGACGATGGCAACGAGGCTCATGATGAGCGGCATGTTGAAGCCGTGCCAAATCGACAGGCTGTACTCGGGGAGCTCACCACCGACCACCGGGCGCGCAGCCGCGGCCAACGACGGTCCGATCGAGGCCGCTGGTGCCACCCCGACCACCACACAAGCCACGACCAGGAATTCAATCGGCGCCCGCATCCAGCGGGGAGGCTCCTCCGGCGCCCGGGGCAAATCCGTAGAGGGCGGCCCAAAGAAGATGTCGTAGCCGAAGCGCAGGGAGTAGATGACCGCGAACATCGCCGCGATCGTCGCCAAGACCGGAAGCCCAATCTTGATGGACGGGCTCACGTGTAAGAAGACCGTCTCCGCGAAGAACATCTCTTTCGAGAGGAAGCCGTTCAAGAGCGGCACCCCAGCCATGGCGCCGCTCGCCACGAGCGCGAGAGTGCCGGTCCGCGGCATGAAACGCATCAGTCCATTGAGGCGACGAATGTCCCGGGTGCCCGTCTCGTGATCGACAACCCCTGCCGCCATGAAGAGCGACGCCTTGAAGGTCGCGTGGTTCATGATGTGGAAGACGCCTGCCACCGCGGCGAGCTTGCTGTTCAGACCAAAGAGCAGCGTGATGAGCCCGAGGTGGCTGATCGTCGAGTAGGCGAGCACCCGCTTCAGGTCATGTTGGAACATGGCGATGTAAGCGCCGAGGAGGAGCGTGATGAGCCCGGCACCGCTGACGAGCGAGAACCAGAGAGTCGTTCCGCTCAAGACGGGCCAAAGGCGCGCCAAGAGAAATACGCCGGCTTTCACCATGGTCGCCGAATGCAGGTAGGCGGACACCGGGGTCGGCGCCGCCATCGCGCGGGGAAGCCAGAAATGGAACGGGAACTGAGCGCTCTTCGTCAGGGCGCCGATCAGGATCAGCACGAGCGCCGGGGGATAGAGGACGTCCTCTCGGACCGCATCGCCCGCGCTGAGGACGGCGTCGAGCTCATAGCTCCCGACGATCTGACCGAGGATGATCACGCCCGCGAGCAGGGCGAGGCCTCCCGCTCCGGTGACCGTGAGCGCCATCATCGCTCCCCGTTGCGCGTCTTTCCGATGGTGCCAGTAGGCGATCAGAAGGAACGAGAAGATGCTCGTCATCTCCCAGAAGACGACGAGCTGGATCAAGTTCCCCGAGAGGACGACGCCGAGCATCGCCCCCATGAACGCAAGAAAGAAGGAGAAGAAGCGCGCGACCGGATCGTCCGGCGACATGTAATAACGCGCGTAGAGGCAAACCAGCGCGCCCACCACGGTCACGACGACCGAGAACATCCACGCGAGTCCGTCCATACGCAGCACGAGATCGAGCCCCACCGACGGCACCCAAGGCAGCGCGTGGAGGATCACTGTGCCTTCGCGCACAACGGGGAACAGGCTGAGCACAAGGAACGCAGCCACGGCCGCGACAAGCCCTGCGAAGATCGAGAGCAGGTTCCGCGCGCGCGTCGGCAAGACGGACGTCACCAGAGCGCCGACAAAGGGCAAAAGTAGGAGGACGAGTAAGGTCACGCGGTCCCCTCCCCCAGCCCCCAGCGCGGCCCAGCGCCCGCTCCCGAAGGAACGTCGAGGTCAAGGCGGCGGCGCTCACAACGGGAGACCAGTTCACAGAATGCCTGCTCGGTCTCGCGCTCAAAAGCTCTACGCACGGCCAGCATACTGCCTTCAACCCAATGGACAGTGAAGGCTCTTTGTTCCCGAGAACCCCCGTCCGAAAAAGCTGACAGCTCTCCGCGGCAGAGGGCCGTTGGGGCTCTCGTGAGGGCCTCCATGCCGCCCGAATCGGCGCGAAAGAGCGCGCCCGCAGCTCACGGGCCGGCAAAATTCACGCGCTTTTTGCGCCCGCCCGGAGCTCGCGCCGTTTCTTATTCGACGAAGGCGCGCAGTCGCTCGATCGCTGCGTCCCATTGCCGCGAGATGCTGTCGAGGTGCTCACGAGCCTTGTCGAGGGGACGCTGATCGAGGGCCCAGATCGTCTCGCGGCCGGACTTCTCTGAGCGCGCCAGGCCCGCCCCTTCGAGGACCCGCAAGTGCTTCGTGACGGCTTGGCGCGTGATGCCGGTTCCTTCGGTCAAACGGGCCACGGACATGGGTCCGTTCTGACAGAGACGGGAGACGAGCAGGATCCGCTGGGGGTCGCCGAGCGCCGCAAAGACCGGCGCGGAAGCAGTGAGCCGAGTTGCCACGGGTCAACTTTCTCGAGCGAGGTATTTGGCGATGAGCGAGAGCTGAGCTTCCCAGCCTCCTTCGTTGTCGGAGAAGGCCTTGGCGCGCCTCTCGAGGGGAATCGCCTCGAAGCCTGATTCCACGATGGTCAGGCGAGTTCCCTCGGGAGCTTCTTCGATTTCAAAGGTCACAAGGGTCATCGGAGCGTTCGGCCCGACGTCGGGGTCGCCCCCCGGGTGCCAGCGGAACGAGAAGAGCCGGAGGGGAACGACCTTTTCGATCCGCAGCTCACAGCGCACGCCGACGTAGGGCTCCTGATACTTGGCGATCTCGTCGTCGACCTGGGTCATTGCGATCGCGCCATAGACCGTCTGTCCCTCGACAAACGGGCCTTCGAGCTTCATGCCAAACCAGGTCCCAAAGGCCTCCGAATCGCTGAGCGCTCTCCAAACCTTCGCGAGCGGGGCCTTCAAAATCTTCGTCTTTTCAATCTTGTCCGTCACAATTCCGCAACCTCTTGGTTGCATATACTGCCCCGGCCGCCAATAAGCAACCATTTGGATGCACATTTGCGTTGGATGCATCTTGGCGGCCGGAGGCAGTCCATGGACGGAAAGAGCCTCAGCTTTCGGCCCGGTGGCGAATGGCCGCGATGAACCAGGCCGTGAGCCCCGGGGCGTAGCGATCGATGTTCTCTTGGAACCGGGCGTCCGCCTCGTACATGGCGGCGAGCCCGGCGTGCATGGCCTTAGAACAGGGATAGAACCAGCGGTCGATGGAAAGGCGATGGCGCTCGACGATGGCCACTGCTTCGTCGCTCTCCGGAGAAACTCCCGAGCGAAAGAGCCTGGCTGCTTCGCTCATGATCTCATTTGCCTCCGCCTTGTACCGCTGCCAGTCGTCCTTCGTATATTGGCTCGTCCGCCGCGCCGATTCCCGATAAGCGTCGGTGTTCCCCCAGCGCTCCTGAACCTCGTCTTCGTACTTCGACGGATCGAAGCCCTCAAACAGCGTCTTCGGCTCCTCTTGATTCATTTCTACTTCTCCTCCTTTGGTGAGAGCTCGGAGGGCCGCGTCCACCGCACGAAGCATCGCTTCCGTGCGCTCAGCTCGCGCCAAGAGCTCCTGCCGTTGTTTCTCGAGGGCCGCCCGGTGATCGAAATCCGGATCGTCGAGGGAGCGCTGGATCACTTCGAGGGAAAGGCCGAGCTCGCGACCAATCAAGATCTGCTGCAGACGCAGGAGATCCTGATCCCGGTACAGGCGGTAGCCCTTCTCCGTCCGCCCCGAGGGTTTCAGCAGCCCGATATCGTCGTAGTGGTGGAGCGTACGCACGGACACACGCGCGATGCGCGCGACCTCTTTGACTTGGTAGGTGCGGCCCTTGTTCATGCTGAGAACCGTACGGTCTCACGTCGCGTGAGGGTCAAGAAAAATTTGCGCGCCGAACAGCGAAATGAGCTCGTGGCACTCCGGTCGACCTGCGCTAAGGAATCGCTATGGCACGAGGGGCGCTCTTCACGATCGGCTACGAAGGCCGGTCGCCGGACGAGTATTTCGCACTGCTCAAAGAGGCCCGCGTGACCCTGCTCGCGGACCTGCGAGCCAATCCGAACAGCCGCAAGAAAGGCTTTGCGAAGCGGGCGCTCGCAGAGCGCTCGAGCGCCGAGGGCATCCGCTACGAGCACATCCCCGAGCTCGGCATCGTCTCAGCAAAGCGAAAGGGCGTGAAGACACGGGCCGACTACGACGCGCTCTTTGAGCGCTACGAGCGAGAGTGGCTCCCGGAGAACGGAGAGGCCCTCGACAGGATTCGCGCATGGCTCCGCAAGGGAGAGCGCGTTGCGCTCACCTGTTTCGAGAAAGCCCCCGAAGAGTGCCATCGCCACTGCGTCGTCGACGCGCTCGACCTGCCCGCAAAGCACCTGGGAGCAGAAGAGACCTAACAATCGCGGGACCCATCCCCCCGCCCCCGATGCTCGACGCGGAAGGTCTCCTCACCCCTCACGACGCTTCCGCTCCGCTTCGCTCGCTCTCCTCAAAGCATCCGCGTTCCTCACAAGTACAGGAAAGACACTGAGCCAAGGTCTCGACGCCGCAGTGGGAACGCACCCGATCCCGGAGCGCGCGCCGCGCGCGGTGGAGCCGCACAGCGGCGTTTCCCGTAGCGATCTGGAGATCGCCCGCGACGTCGGCGAGGGGCGCCCCGTCGATGTCGACACGCCTGAGGATGTCTTCGTAAGACTCGGGGAGCGAGTTGACGAGCGCGAGGGAACAGGAGCAGACGTCCCCTTCAGGCGTCGGCGGAGCTTCGACTTCATGGTCGTCGGGGAGCGCCACCTCGCGGCGGCGCTCCCGGAGAAGGTCGAGCGCGGAGGTCACGGCGATCCGCCGGATCCAACCGTCGACTCGGTCCCGCTCTCGGAGGGATGCAAAGCGCTCAAGGGCGCGGAGGGAGGTGCGCTGGTACACGTCTCCCGCGTCCAGCGTCGGATAACGACGCTGGATCATCCGCACGACGCTGCCGCGGAGGCGCGTCAGCGCCTCCGCGACCACCGCCCGTGCTTCACTTTCGCTGTGCGCAGGTGCAGCCACACTCGGGTCCACAGGTGCAGGGGTTACAGGCGCACGAGCCGCCGCAGCGACATTCGGGCGCCGCTTGGGGCTCTTGGCCGCGCTGAGCTTCGGGGGTTCGACAACAGGCACAAGTCTGATTCTGGTTTTCGATCATGGTGATCTCCTTTCACCCGAGAGACGCAGCCACCCGTCGATCATTACACCCCCGAACAACAAAATCTTTCGAAGACTCCGATCGAGGTCCCGTTCTCAGAGACGGCCTCGCCCCGGCCCCCCGAGCGGCCTGGCTCCCGCCTCGACGAGAGCCGGCTCGTCGAATATTACCCGGGTAATATTGACGACGAGTTTTACCCGGGTAATATTCCCCCCCGTGGAAACAACGCCCCTCTATGCCGCCTTCGCCGGGCCCAGGCGCCTCGCGCTCGGACCTCTCCGCGAAGTGCTCCCCGTCCTCAAACAGCGCTTCGATGAAGATGGCTCCGATCTCCCTCTCGTCTTCGACCTCGAAACAGGTCGCCAGGTCGACTTCGATCTGCGCGGTTCCCTCGACGAAATCCTGGAGCGAGAGGCGCCGCTCCCGGTGCGCGGTCCCGGCCGACCCAAGCTTGGTGTCACGAGCCGCGAGGTCTCCCTCTTCCCTCGCCACTGGGAGTGGCTCGAAGCCCAGCCGAGTGGGATCTCCGGCGCTCTCCGTCGCCTCGTCGAACAGGCGATCAAGACCGAGCCGGGCAAAGAGCGAGCCCGCCGCGTACGTGAAGCTCTCGGTCGCTTCTTGTCCACAATGGCCGGCGACCGACCTCACTACGAAGAGGCAACACGAGCTCTCTATCAAGGAGATCTGAAGGCCTTCGAAGAGCTGATCCGCCGCTGGCCCAAGGATATCCGCGACTACGCCCTCGAACGTGCCCAGCAGGCCGCTCGTCTGGAAGAGGGCGACAAGAGCCCCGGGCACGCCCCCTGATCGCGCAGGCGGACGGCTCTCGAGAGGACCCGTGATACCCTGGTGGCGGCGCATCGGGCGCCAAGACGGAAGGGTGGGATACTCAGAGATGGCGACGACCAAGAAGGTGACTCGGGCCGCGCAGGCGAAGACTCAAGCCCAGGCTTCTTCGGCTCGGACAGCGAAGACCCCCGCCCAGGCCGACGAGAAAAAACGGCAGCGGATCTTCGGCTACTCGTTCTCGAGCGTCTATCCCCTCTACCTGCAGAAGGTCGAGAAGAAGGGCCGCACGCGTGAAGAGCTCGACGAAGTCATCGCCTGGCTCACAGGGTATCGCGGCCGCGAGTTAGCTCAGGCCCTCGAAGATCGGCGCGATCTCGAGACCTTCTTTGCCCAAGCGCCGCGCATGAACCCCAAGATGAGCTTGATTCAAGGGGTGGTCTGCGGCGTGCGGGTCGAAGAGCTGACGGACCCGCTCATGCAGAAGATCCGCTACCTCGACAAGCTCGTGGATGAGCTCGCGCAGGGCAAAGCGATGGAGAAGATTCTTCGCGCATAGCGGGCAGTGTGAGCGTCTCGTTAGGATCGCCTCGGTCCGATCACACAGAATCCGTTGCCGAAGGGGTCTGCGCAAAACCCCGCGGGTTTCGGCCCTTGGTCCCGAAACTCCCGCTCAATCGTCCCGCCCTCCGCGCGCACCTTCTCCAGCGCCGCATCGAAATCTTCGACGTGGAGGTCCAAGTGCACCGGGGTCCAGTGACGATCGTAGTGGCGCGTCGCCGTGGGTTCTCCGGAGCTCAGCGTGCCCGCGGCTTTTTCGTGCATGCAGACGGTGACGTTGTTGCCGTCGAGGATCGCCATCGTCGGAAACGGGCGCGCCGTTTCGACGAACCCGAATACCTCTCGATAAAACCTGAGCCCCTGCTCGAGGTTCGGGACATCGATGCTCACGTGGACGGTGGGGCGCGTCTTATCGGTGGGTTGAGTCGTCATGGGTCCGTCCTTTTGCGCGGAGCCGCCCGGAAGGAGAGTCCCTCTGGGGCCCGCTGCCTCAAACTGAGAGACATTCCTAACGCGGCGCGGCTTCGCGCGAAAGCAAGGAGGAGGTCGGCCCTCGGTGCTCACGGGCCAACGCGGGCCCTCGCCCGAGCCCCCCGAGCGGGCGGACTCAGACGAAGGCTCGGTGGAGCTCCTGTGCGAGCTCTCGCGCCGGGGCCAAAAACAAAAATGCGTCCCCCTGCTGTCACCGAAGCGTGCTGGGCGCGGTCTCTCCCGAGCCCAAGGCTCTCTCCCGCCGAGCTCAAGGAGCGCGCCCAGGAAGTTCATCGGACCGACGACCGCGTAGGCTGAAGCTCGCGCCGAAGAGCGACACATCACGCCGAAGAGTATCGCGCCGAAGAGCGACACATCACGCCGCCTTCGTCGGGTCTCCCGAGGGCCAGGCCACGCCATCTCCGCGGTCCTCCTTCGCGATGAGCTCCATGTCAGCGTCGTCGATCGAGAAGGAGAAGAGGTCGGCGTTTTGGCGGATGCGCTCAGGGTTGGTGCTCTTCGGGAGTACGGGGTACCCCTTCTGAACGCCCCAGCGGAGCAAAATCTGAGCTTCGGTGACCCCGTATTCCTTCGCGAGCCGCTTGAAGAGAGAGTCCTCCCGCTGGCTGTCCGCCTGCATCGCCTCACTCTTGGCGCTATTTTGGCCGGGAGCCGTGCGCCAGGTCGAGAGCGGTACGAGGCTGCTGTAGGCGATCGGAACGATACTATGCTCGTCCAAGTAGCGGACCAACTCGGGCTTCTGGGACCAGGGGTGGAGCTCGATTTGGTTCGCCTGAGGACGCGGGAGGCCCGCCGCGACGAGCTCTTCGATGTGTGAAATATTGAAGTTACTGACGCCGATGGCGCGTGTCTTCTTCTGCTCTCGGAGCTCTACGAGGCCGCGCCATTGAGCGATCCTCTGCTCCCGGTCGAAGGGCGCATGGATCAAATAAAGATCGACGTAGTCGAGGCCGAGTCGCTCGAGGCTCTCTTCGAGGGACCTGATCGTCGTTTCGGTCGTCTTCGGTGTTTGACCCCAGGCGGCGTTGCCGGGAAAGAGTTTCGTCGTCACGAAGACGTCTCGCCGCGAGAGTCCTTCGCTCTCGAGGCCGCGGCGGAGTCCCTCCCCGACTCCTTGCTCATTTTTATACACCTCGGCAGTGTCGATATGCCGGTAGCCAGCTCGGAGAGCGGCGTAGACGGCGGACGCGGCTTCGCTGTCCGGGATCAGGTAAGTCCCGAATCCGAGAAGGGGAATTTTCACATCGTGGCCGAGAATTCGTTCTTTCTGCTGTTTCATGGTCTCTCCTTCCATCGGCGGGGTCCGTCCCTCATCGATGTCGACAAGGTAGCCGGAAAGCGCCCCCGGATGCCTGCCTGATGGTCTCGCGGATTTGCCTAATCCTCTCTTCCGGAGCAGAATTGCAGAGTGCAGCGCGTAGTCTTTCCGTCAGCGTTCCTGCAGGGCTGTGAGCGCTGCTTTCGCTCAGCGCCTGAGGAGAACCAGCGCGGCCCGACCTTCGTTTCCCCGCTGCCCGGCCTTCGGCTCCTCGGATATCCTGGACGCACGGAGTTCGAAGCGACGCTCTATGAGCCGATTGTTTGTGTGGTGCTCCGCGGACGAAAAGAGACGACCTTCGGAGATCGGACGCTTCAGGTCGGTCCGGGCGACTCCCTCTTAGTGAGTCACGATCTGCCCACTGTATCGCGCATCGTGGAGGCCCCTTACCTCGCTCTGCTCCTCAGCGTGAACCTCGAGACGCTCCGGAGTCTCTATGACGAGCTCGGTCCGGCGGCCCACGACAAAACCGAGACGCGGGCGCTCGAGGTCGAACGTGCGACGCCCGCGCTCATCGACGCTCTCGCCCGCTATTTGGCCCTCGCGGACGCGCCGATGGACGCCCGAGTGCTCGGCCCCATGCTCATCCGCGAGCTGCACTATCGCCTCCTCACCGCGCCCTTCGGCGGGACCTTGCGCAGCCTCATCCGCTACGATAGCGCCGCCAGCGCCATCGCTAACGCCATCGCGGCAATCCGGGAGCGCTACCGCGCGCCCCTCGCCGTCGCCGAGCTGGCTCGTGAGGTAGGAATGAGCGTGTCGGCGTTCCATCGCCATTTCAAGGCGGTCACTGCCTCCTCGCCGCTCCAGTACCAGAAAGACCTTCGCTTGCTCGAGGCGCGACGGCTACTCCGCACCGGGATCGTCACGGTCACGACCGTCGCCTTCGAAGTCGGCTACGAGAGCCCGAGTCAGTTTAGCCGCGAATACGCGCGCAAGTTCGGCCACCCGCCGAAAAAAGACCTCACGCGGCCGACGGAGGCCCACAATCCCCATCCCGACGAGCAGGAGAAGCCCGAAGCGAGACGAATCGCCGCGACCGCCCGCGTGCACTGAGATCGCGCAGCCTTGTGTCGAAGTCTCACCTGTGGGCGAAGTCGACGTCTCGTCGAGCGTTGCACAAGACGCTCCTTCGGAGACCACGTTCTCGAGCGACAGATGACCGTCGGTTGCGCTGGAGAAGACCTCGAGCAGCTCGGCCGTGAGCCGACTGAAGCTCCCACAATTCTCTGAGGTCAAGGCGGGCTCTTTCTCGTCGACCACCAAAAACGCCACGCTGAACGAGCGGCGAGCATCCGCGGCGGCAGGCTCCCGAGCACCCTCCGCTGCGATCACGTCGGCCACGGTGATCGTCCTCAAAGTTCCGGGGACAGAAAGGGGTTCACAGCGCTGAGGCGGGGAAGCCGGCGACAGCCGGCGACCGTTACAGTCGAGGAGGTCCCCCCTGAGAGCCGCAGGCTCGAGCAAACGAAGAGGAGGCACTTCGTCGGGCTCGAGGGCACCCATGAGATAGAGATCGAGGGGCGAGTAGTGGAGCGGATAACGGGGAGCAGAAGCGACCGGCGGGTCCTCCTCAGACCATAGATTCCCCTCGAGGGGCGAGACCCCCGGGTCCAAGAAATAGGACCAGTGTTCATCGTCGCGCCCCGTCAGCGAGACGTCTTCCTCCCCCACACGCGCGTGCACTCGAGTCAGCCAGCGGTGACCGATCTCGTGCAAGAAGGCGCTCTTCAGCTCCTCGGACTCTTGGAGCCAGTAAGGAAGATCATTCAAGAACGCGATGCCCTCGAGCCGCTTTCCGGGTGCGTCGTCAAAGAGCTCCGATTCATGGGTTCGCTGGTAGCCGATGCCGCGAACATCGTTCTTCACTGGTACGTAATAGATCGAGGAGCAGGAAAGCGGCGCCGCCGTGAGGACTACCACAAGATCAGGATCGAGGCTGACCTCGTCCAGCGCGCTGAGGGTCGTCTCCAGAAGCGACTTGCCCACGACCAAAGGGGGCAGACAGCCGACCTCCGCGCGGCCGCTCGGAACGTGGACAAAGCCTTCGATGGACGCCGCGGCGATCGGCGTCTCTGCGGCGAGGGGGTTCCCCGGAGAAAGAAGAGAAGCCACTACGAAGGCCGGGGCGCAGATTCGCGGAGCCACCAGCAGCATCATCGGCGAGGAACAAAAAAACGAAAGGCCCCGCGTGGGGGCCCTTCGCTTTCCGACAGGAGCTCTCGAGATCAGATTTCGTCGAGGGCGTCCTCGAGGTCGTTCTTCTTCTTTCCGGAGTCCGCGGTGAATTCGAAGGAGTCGCCGGCGCTGCTCTCACAGGAGCCCGCGTCGTTCTGGTAAGTGCAGGTCCAGCTGCCGTTCGCGCCGGTGATATTGAGGGTACCGTTACCGTTATTGTAGCTCCCCGTTACGCGGTAGGTCTCACCAGCGTAGTCGACGAGGTATTCAAAAGTCCCGCTTTCGCCCAAACATCCGGAGAATGCTGCGCGCATGGACGCAGCGGCCTCCTTACAGGAAATATCGAGGTCGTAACTGACACAGCTGCTCCAGTCGCCCATCTTGCTGCCGAAGGAGGCCAGACTTCCGTTGATCGTACAATCCGTGCCCATGTCGCAGTTGTTGTACTCCACGGTCAGGTCCACGGAGTCCCCTTCCACGTTCACGTGGGCCTTGTAGTTTCCACCGGCCTCACAGTCGACCGTCGCGGACTGGGACTGAGCGAGCTCTTTCTGGCGCGATCCAGCGGCGGGGTTCTGGCTCATGCCGTTCATGCTCACCTGGAACTCCTTCGCCACCCCAACGGCCGTCTCAGGCTGCACCTTGCCGGTCGGCGCTTCGAGGGCGTTCGCGAGCGACTTCACGTCTTTGAACCCGGTGGCCTTCGAGGAATCTCCCCCGCCTCCCCCACAAGCCGCTACCAAAAGAGCCACGCCGCCCAAAAGCACCCAACCCGACTTCTTCTCCATCATTGCTCAATCCTCCTCGAATCAGTTTCTTGTCTTGGCCGAATCCCTCCGCCCTTGTGACGGCCGGCCGGGTCACCCCTACGCTCTTGCCCCCGGGAGGCTTCCCCCTCCGGTGAGAAAAACGAGCTTCGGAACCGCGCAGGAGCGGTCATCCCGCCCCACGCTGGGGCTGCAGAACGTCCCGAAACTCCACCTCTTTAGACGATTGTTTAACTTTTTAACATATCAAAATGCAGAAAGGGAGGGGCTTTCAGCAGACGTCCGCACCCTGTCTGCATCGCTCGACTCCATGGCGTCGGGAAGTCGAGCCTCTCCCTATGCTGCAGCCGAAGTGGCCGGGAAACTTGCTTCCCGTAGCGCGCGGCCCACCGCGAGCGTACCGCTCCGCGGAGCTCACTCGGACGGCGCGCGGAGGCCGATAGCTCGATGAGAGCCGTCGCAGAAAGGTTTGTTCTTTGATGCGCCGCAGCGACAGAAGGCGGCCTTGGTGCAGCGATCGATGGTGCGTCCGGTGCCGCTCACGATCTCCATGCTGCCCGGAGACGAGGAGCGGACCGTCTCCTCCACGTCTCATGAGGCTGATGGTACTCCTTTCGGTCGCAGGGTGTGAGCACTAATGGTACCGTAGGTCCTTATGGCTCCCTCGACGTCTCCCGCCGCTCCCGAGGCCCGTCCCCAACCGGCCGTCTTCTTCGGCCACGGCAGCCCCATGAACGCGCTCGAGGAGAATCGCTATACGAAAGCCTGGCGCAACTTCGGCGCCACGGTTCCCGCGCCGCGAGCGATCCTCGTCATTTCGGCCCACTGGTACATCAACGCGACCGCCGTTACGGCCATGGCGCGCCCCCGCACCATCCACGATTTCTACGGCTTTCCGCAGCCGCTCTTCGACGTCCAATACCCCGCCCCCGGCAGCCCCGAGCTCGCCGAAGAAATCGCGGACGTCGTCCAGCCGACCCACGTCGGCCTCGACCACGATAGCTGGGGCATCGATCACGGAACCTGGTCCGTCCTCGTCCACGCTTTCCCGAAAGCGGACATCCCGGTCGTTCAGCTCTCCATTCACGCTCAGCGGGACTTCGACGCACACTTCGAACTCGGCATGCGCCTCGCGCCCCTCCGCGATCGCGGCGTGCTCATCGTCGGCAGCGGAAACGTCGTTCACAATCTCCGCGCCCTGAACTGGAGCGCACCGGAAGCCGCCTTCGACTGGAACAAGCGCTTCGACGAAACAGCGCGGAGCGCGCTCACCGAGGCCCCGAGCCGTGTTCCCTCCCTCCAGGCACATCCGGACTACAAGATGAGCTCGCCGACCCCGGACCATTTCATCCCGCTCCTCTACATCGCTGGGCTCGCAGAGGCCGCCGGTCGACCTCTCAAGTCCCTCGTCGATGGTTACGCCTACGGCTCCCTCTCGATGGCCTCGTATACCCTCGACGCCGAGTGTCCCGTCGATACCGGTGACACCCGCGCCGCAGCCGACTTCCCCGATCCTGCGATCGTCCCGCCGGACGACACGAACGTCTAACATCTCAGCGGCTCACGTTCACCATGAGAGTTCATCTCGAGCGTATGACCCCCGCCACAGCTGCCGCCCTCCTCGAAGGGAAGCTTCCGCCGGACATCGCCGTCGCCGACGACTATCCGACCGAGTTCTCCCAGGGCGTCGCGGCTCAAGTCGCGCACGCAGCGACCTCGGGCCCTACGTCATCGAATCACCGACTGAGCCTGTCGTCGTCGGAGAAATCGGCGGCGCGTTCACTGGCCCCGGTACCGTCGAGATCGGCTACGCGGTCGTCCGGTCCCATTTTGGCCGCGGCATCGCGACAGCAGCGGTTCGAGAGCTCGTTTCGATTCTGCGCGGCATGCCGGAGGTCGAGCGCATCGTGGCCCACACACCTTTCGATCACCCGGAGAGCGCGCGCGTAGTCGAAAAAGCCGGGTTCACGTTGGTAGGAGAGATCGAAGACTCCCATGAAGGGCAGACGATCCGCGTGCAGGAGTGGGAGCTCAGGATTGAACGCCCGTGAGCGCGAGGCGCGAGCTCAGAGCCGGCAGAGGCGTAGGAGCGAACCTGAGTGCTGGGTCGGACGACCGTGAGCGGAGCGAACCTGAGTGCTGGGTCGGACGACCGTGAGCGAAGCTGAGTGCTGGGTCGGACGACCGTGAACGAAGCTGAACAGCGGTCGGCGAACCAAGCACGCGCGCCCCGCACCTCGGCGGAAGCGATCTAGAACCGACCCATCAGCCGCCGGTCCCACGCGAGGGACTCCCCTTGCCCGAGCGCATCCCAGCGCTCTTTGGCTCGGTCGAGAGCCACACAGGCGACTCGGATCTGCTCGTCGGACAGAAGCGCAGGCTCCGGTTCGAGTCCGCGGCCCGAGGTGCGTTGCCCGCTCCAGACTCTATGGGCCCAGGAGACCTTCAGTTCTGCAGGGAAGGTTCGGTCGGCGAAGCGACGGAGCGCCTTCAGCCCCGCGCGGCGATGGCGCTCGGGCTCGAGGAGCCGAAAGTCTTCGAACATCACTCCCTGATCCACCGCTGCCCAAAACCCATCCTGGAGGCCGAGCGCCTCTTCGACCGCTGCATGCGCGAGATCGTGAGGAATGGTTCGCCCGGTCTCCCGCGGCAAGCGGCGCAAGTCGGGCCCATGAGCGCGTCCCCTGACGACGATGTCGTGTCTCTCACCGGGCAGCTTCGAGAAGAGAATGAGCATGGGACGCCAAGGATAGCGCAGAAATGGTTCTCTCCTCGTCGTCCAGCGCATCAGGCCGAAGCTCACCAGCCACGTCTCGTCGATTGTCGCTTTTCAGCCGTGGAGGGGGTCATTTCTCCATCTCAGACTGCTGAGCAGCGGACCAGGAGGGGACTACCTCGAAACAAACGTGCCGCAAAAAGCCCTGACGTTGCACATGAGAGGATCGGTGATAGAAGCCCCGCACCATGCTTTGGGGTTTTTCTGTGCCGAGTCGTATTTCTATCCATCGTTCCGCCATTTGTGCGCTCTTGATTCTTCCCCTGGGGGCGCTCGCCTCCGGCTGTGAAGGAGATGATCCCTCGACTGATGACACCAGCCAGGGCGGTCACGGCGCCCAGGCTGGCGAGGAACCCACGGGCGGTCAGGGTGGACAGACATCCTCCGGTGGCCAGGGTGGACAGACATCCTCCGGTGGCCAAGGGGGCCAGGGTGGTCAGGGCGGCAGCGACTCGGAGATGGACAAGATCAAAAAGGAGCTCGAGAGCCTGCGCAACGAAACGAGGAAGCTCGCCGAGGAGAACCTCACGTGCAGCAAGGACTCCGATTGCGACGCTGTCGCCTTCGGCGACAAGCCCTGCGGCGGCCCCTGGGATTACCTCCCCTACTCGAAGACCGGTGAAAGCGTCGACGAGCTCCTCGAGACCGCTGAAGAGCTCCGCAAGCTCGAGGATCAGTACAACAAGGACGCGGGCATCAGCTCGGACTGCGCCTACGTCGTGAAGCCGGAAACCGAGTGCGCCTCGAAGAAGTGCGTCGCGGTGACCGAGGAGTGAAGAAGTAGGGCGGAGCGCCTCCCCGCTCCCCAAACTGCGCCGGGTCGACTACAAGGGATGGCGAATCGCGTGAAACTGTCGCGTCCCATCTTCCTTGTGTCGGCCGCCCTGGCTTCGCTCTGCGTGAGTGCCCTCGCCTCCCCGGCGCTCGCCGATCCTGCGCCCGCCACTGCTCCGTCGAAGGAGCCTCCGCCGAAGAAGAAGCTCTACTTCCATAGTGAGCTCGATTACGGGAGCGACAGCCAGTTCCATCCCATCCAGGCGTCGATTCACGTCTCCTTCGACATCTTGAGGAGCGCTTCTTATCAGGCCAATCCCTTCGAGATCGACTACGAGACGGCGTTCTCAAACGTCGCTCATAACATCGCGCATCCTTTCGACGCGATCGAGGGGACCGGAGGCGCTGATGAGTTCATCGCGCACGAGATCTTCCCTTACAAAGGGCTGAGCGGCGAATACGGACAATGGATCCCGAACTATTCGCTGCACATGATCGGCGAGGGCATGCTCTATCGGAAGCTCTCGAGCTGGTACGAGGCGCACAACGTCCCCGCTCCGCGCCTCGTCGGGCTCCTGAACCTGGCCGCGGCGCAGTTCATGAACGAAGTCTCTGAAAACGGTAGCTTCACCGGGCCCAACTCCGATCCTGTCGCCGATTTTTTCATCTTTAATCCCCTCGGCTACATCCTCTTCTCCTTCGATCCCGTGGCCGAGTTCTTCTCGACCACCGTGAAGACGAGCTACTGGCCCGACCAAGCAGCCATCGACATCACGAGCGGTCGCTTGCTCAACGTCGGGAGCAACTACAGCTTCAAGATCCAACTCCCGCTCACCGACTGGCGCCTGTTCTACTACACCGGCTCGAGCGGCCTGCTCGGTCTCTCCGTCCCGATCTCCCGAACGGAGAACATCTCCTTGGGCGGCGGCACGCGCATGTTCACGATGAACCCGCGCTACACGGACGCCGGCGGGCGCACGATGATTCCCGACGATCTCCAGCCGGAGCTCGGCGTCTTCTGGGACCGAAACGATTCGCTGCTCGCCTCGCTCATCCTCTCGGGCCCCGAGCACCCACGCATCGCCGTGAACGTCTACCCCGGCCTCCTCCATTTCCAGGGATTTACAGCGGGATTCTTCGCTGCCGCGGGGCACTACGACGGCCTCTCCGCGGGCGTGACCTTCTCCTGGACGCCCCTTGGCCTCGGCTTCGGCATGAACGAGCGCACGAGCCAACAGTGGCTATGATGTTCCGAAGCTGTTCATGGGCAAGCCTCATCCGCGCCGCCACTTCCTGACCTCCCTCGGGGGAGCTGCTCTCGCTGTCCCCTTCGGGTGTCGAGGACGCGGCGCAACAGACAGTCTCGAAGAGGAGAGCCGGACCACAGTTCATAAACAAGAGCCGAGCCCCGGCCGCATGCCCGTGCTCTTCGTGGGCCATGGCTCGCCCATGAACGTCATCGAGGACAACCGCTGGAGCCAAGGTTTCGCCGCGCTCCGGGAGCTCATACCGAGGCCGCGAGCGATCCTGGCTGTTTCCGCGCACTGGTTCGTGGACGGAACCTACCTGACCGACAACAGCCGTCCGAAGACGATCCACGATTTTTCCGGCTTTCCCCGGGCTCTCTACGAGATCGATTATCCCGCCCCCGGGAGCGTCGACCTCGCGAAACGCGTGCGCACGATGCTCGGCGAGGAGCGCGCGGCGCTCAGCAGCGAATGGGGCCTCGACCACGGCACCTGGAGCGTCCTTCGGCGCATGTACCCCGAAGCGAACATCCCCGTCCTCCAGCTCAGCATCCACCGCCGCCTCGCTCCCGCTCGTCATCACGAGCTCGGACGCAGCCTCGCCGAGCTGCGCGAAGAAGGCGTCTTGATCCTCGGCAGCGGCAACATTGTCCACAACCTGCGCGACGCCTTCCAGCGCATGCAGACGGGCTCTACCGAAACGCCCGACTGGGCGCGACGCTTCGATGACTCGGTCCAGAGTATCGTCACGCGGCACGACACGAAGAGCCTCCTCTCCCTCTGGCCCTCGGACGACGGTCGCCTCGCTCATCCATCACCCGATCATTGGCTCCCGTTGATCTACGCTCAGGCCGCGACTGACGACCGAGATCGCGTCCGTTTTCCGACGGAGGGCTTCGACATGGGTTCGGTCTCGATGAGGAACATTCTCTTCGGGTAACTCCTCGTCCTACACGCAGCGACGCGCACAGGACGAACCCCAGCGCCGGCTTTCTCACCCCGACCGCGGAGGTACGGCAGGACGCGGGCGCCCTTCAAGGCAACGCCATCACCTCGAGGATCTCGAGCTCGAGGTAGGCATAGTCGCCTTCCGGGGGGGCGTAGCGGCCCTCTCCGCGCGTCGCGAGGCGGAGCGGGCCCCGGATTCCGTACTCGAGGAGGGGCGTCGACCAGCGCGCCGGGGTCATCGTCTTCCCGTCTTCGCCGAGCATGGGGCGATCGTCGGACCAGAAGTCGACGAGAGCTCTTGCTTCGTCGAAGATGAGAACAGCGCGGACCGTGTGTGGGCCGTTCGTGAGTGTGGCTTCGACACGAAGCGGGTCGAGCTCACGCCAGGCGATTCTCGAATCGAGGAGCGCTCCGGGCGCGAAGATCGACATGTCGTTCAGGATCGTCACGGTCTCGGTTCTCATCGCCTCGGGCCCTTGCAGGTCGACCGCCGGAATCATCGAGAGCACCCGCACCCGCATGCCTGCGTCGTTCGCCCCGTAGGCGTGGAGCACGTCGACCGGGAGCCCCGCGCGCTTCGCGTCCATCCAGAAATAGCGCCGAATCGAGTCGTAGAAGTTCACCTGCTCGGCTTCGAAGGACATCCAATCGGCCGCCTCTGAGGAGCGAATCCTCCCCTTCATGCGCGCGCGAAAGCCGAGGGGCCGCGGCTGTCCCACGGCGCCCACGAAGCGCAGGTAGCGCTGAACCGGAGCCGGCAAGGGCGCGAGGTCCTCTTCGGTCACGACCTTCGGCGGCGGGGCGCTCGCCATCCGCTCCATGCTCTCGCGCACCAGTCGCTCGTATTCCGCGCGCAGCCCAAGAGGTCCCCAGGCGAAAGCTCCGTAGATGACACCCACAAGGAGCAGCCCGTTCGCCACGGTCCCGAAGCGCGCGTCGCTCCAGGAGCAACAGATGACCATCTGCGACGCGACGAGCCCCAGCGCTCCCAAGGCCCAGAACCACCTGGGCGCGAAGAAGAGCGCAGCGACCGTGAGCACGATCAAGATCGCCGCAATCAACCACAGGATCCCCATCGGACGTGCAATCGGCGCCCGGAGCTGCTCGAGGGGCGCGAGACCGAAAGCCTTCACAAACCCGAGGAGGTGGATCAGCCCATGCCCCAAGACAACCACGGCAAAGACCGCGCGCAGCATGAACTCACAAGACACTAGCTCGCGGCCGAGGTCGAGAGACGATGAGAGTGAGCGCAGGCTTTGCGCGTTGGTTCAGCCAAGCGCTAGGTCACTCTGAGTCAACGGGCGGCGCCACAGGCTCAGGAGCGTTCGCTGCGCCCTCCGCCGCGCCCTTCGCTCAAGGCGCCGGCTCACCCTGCGCTTGAGGGTCCGTCTTACCGTGCGCTTCAGGCTCCGTCCCACCCTTCGCTTCAGGGTCCGTCTCGCCGTCCGCGCTCGGAGCCGAGTTTTGCGCTGAAGGGTTTGCTGTACTGCGCGGGACACAGGTGAAGCCGACGCTCAGTTTCTCGCACACCTGATCCTGTCGACACGCCGGGTCACAGGTCACCGCGACGCAAAGGCCCGATTCCTTGTCGCAGACCTTCCCCCCGGAACACTGCCCCCAGCAGGCCCCAGTGACGGCACGATTCACAGCGTTCGCCGACACAAGCGCCGCCGCCCCCGCCAGAGCTGCCCCCGGTGAGGATCCGGTTGAACGCGGCGCACACCCCTCGGCCGCGCCGACCACTAGCACGGAAGAAGCCCAAAGAAGTCGCGTCGGTATCATGAATTCACTCTCTGCGCGCGGCCCCACGTACACCTCCGCCCTGGGCGATGCTAACCAAGGGAGATGGCGCAAGGCAACGCTTCGCTCGAAGCCACTCTCGTTAGGATGATCGACCATGCGTCCGAAGGGTTGTCCCTGTGAAGACCTGGGTGGCGCTGCTTCGGGCGGTGAATGTCGGCGGGTTTACGCTCGAGATGGCCGCGGTGCGCGCGGCCTGTGAGGCGGCGGGGTTTTCGGACGTACGGACCTATATCGCGAGCGGGAACGTCGTTGTGCGCAAGGCGGGCGACGAGAGGAAGGTGAAGCGGGAAGTCGAAGCGGCCCTCACGAAACTCGCCAGTAAGCAGGTCGACGTCCTCGTGCGCACGGGCGCGGAGCTCGAGACGGTCCTCGCGAAGAATCCCTTCGCCAAGTCCGCCCCGAATCGCGTCGTCGTTCTCTTCCTCAACGAGGCGCCGCCCGCCGACGTCCTAAAGACCGCCAAGAATGTCCAAGGCGAGCGCATCGCCCTCGGTCAGCGCGAGATCTACATCGACTACACCGACGTCGGCGGCCAAGGGAAATCGAAGCTCCAGCTCCCCGCGGCCAAGACCGGGACTGGACGCAACATCAACACCGTCGCCAAGCTCGCGGTGATGGCGAAAGAGTAGGCCTCTACCGTTCACTATCCAGCGTCGCCATCTGAGCTTCAGGGTACCTGCTGCCTTGGAAGGCGCCTCGCGGCAGGAGCGCGTCGAGCTCGGCTTTTTCAGCGGCGGAGAGCGGACGAGCGACCGCGTCGAGGAGATCGAGCTGCCCCGGAGTGCGCGCGCCGGCGATCGGAACGAAACCCGGCTGCTCAGCGAGCACCCACGCGAGGCAGACCTCGGCCGGGGTTCGGTCGTGTTTCGTTGCTAAGGCGCGGAGCTTGTCGACGAGGATCGCGTTTTCCTTACCGGCGTCGCCGGAGAAGCGAGGAAGATGAGCGCGGGCGTCGTTTGGGCTGATCGGTTTGCTCCCGCTGAGCAGCCCGCGCGCGAGGACACCGAAGAGGGTCGCGCCGATGCCGAGCTCGCGGAGCACGGGGAAGACCTTGTCTTCGGGAGTGCGTGTCGCCAGGGAATATTCCATCTGCACGTCGGCGATCGGATGGACAGCGTGAGCGCGGCGAATCGTCTCCGCCCCGACCTCCGAGAGCCCGACATAGCGGACGTAACCCGCCTGAATCAGCTCCGAGATCGCGCCGATTGTGTCTTCGATCGGAACGTTCGGGTCGAGGCGCGCGGGGCGATAGATGTCGATGACGTCGACGCCGAGGCGCTTCAGGCTGTAGGTCGCGAAGTTCTTGACGGCAGCGGGACGCGCGTCGATGCCGAGCATTTGGCCGTTTGGGCCGCGAAGCATCCCGAACTTTACGGAGAGGAGGACCTTCTCTCGCTGCCCCGCGATGGCGCGCGCGACGAGCTGTTCGCTCTCGCCGTTTCCGTAGAAGTCGGCCGTGTCGAGGAGGGTCACGCCGCGCTCGAGGGCGGCTTGGATCGTTCGGGCTGCCTCGTCGTCACTCGAGGGTCCAAAAGGACCCGAACGACCGAGTGCGAGAGAGCCGAGACCCACCGCCGAAACGATAGGTCCGTGAGTGCCGAGTTGTGTTGTTTTCATGTCGTTCAACATGACGCCCGGCCCGGCCCTACACAATGACCCCATTTCGGACCATATTGGTACGCATGGAGTACCAATCGGACGACGCTCTCGAAGAACTCCGAGCTTTCGTGGCCGTGGTCGAGGCGCAGGGCTTTCGCGCAGCGGCGCGGGTGACGCGAGGAAGGAAGGCCACGCTCAGCAAGCGGGTCCAAGATCTCGAGCAGCGCCTCGGAGTTTCTCTGCTCGCGCGCACGACGCGCTCGATGCGTCTGACGGAAGAAGGGCGCGCGTACTTCGAGCACGCTTCACGAGCGCTCGAGGCCGCGCGCGACGCGGAGTCGGCGGTGCTCGCCGCAAAAGCGGCGCCCCGAGGCGTCCTGCGCGTGACGGTAGCGACGGCGATCGCGACGGAGGTCTTCGATGCGGTCCTCCCCCGCTACCTCAGGAAGTATCCCGACGTCCGCGTCGTGCTCCAATCTGCCGAGCGCCGCCTCGACCTCATCCGCGAGGGCTTCGACCTCGCCATCTGGGGCGGCCCCCTCGAAGACTCCTCCCTCATCGCCCAAAAGCTCGGCACCGCCGGCGGCGGCTACTTCGCCAGCCCGAAATACCTCGCCAAGCGCCCCGCCCCGAAATCCCCCGACGACCTCGCCGCCCACGATCTCATCACCATCACCAAGGACCGCGGCGCCACCGAATGGCCCTTCGTCTCTGGAGGCAAGCCCAAGCGCATCCCGATCCGCCCCCGCCTCATCCTGAACGACCTCGCGCTCACCCTCCGCGCCGGCCTCGCCGGCCTCGGCATCATCCCCGCGCCCCTCTCGCTCGCCGCCCCTCACGTCCAAAAGAAACACCTCATCCAGCTCCTCCGCCCCTTTACCCCTCCCCCCGTCGACCTCCACGCCGTCTACCCTCCCGGCGGCGCGCTCGTGCCCAAGACGAGAGCGTTTTTGGAGATGCTCAAGGAGGGGGTGGAGACGTAGCGGGCCCATCGGCCGCCTCGTGCGCCGCATTCCCAGCGCGACACCGGCCCGTCCTCGGGGGTTCAAGGGCAGGAACGTCGCCTGAACGGCGACGTCACGTTCCGTTGACCAGGGACGCACCTTACTTCTGATCCCCGCGCCCATAGCGCCGGACCGCTCCTTTCAGCACTCCCCGCACTCGGTAGGACAGCGCGGCCCTCTTGGGGTACTCTCGTCACTTGAAAGGGGGAGCTGGATGAGCTCGCACAAAGACGATCAGGGGCCGACGAAACTGACGACCGATTTTGGCGCTCCGGTGCCGACGAATCAGGACAGCCTCACGGCGGGGCCGAGGGGACCGCTTCTGGCCCAGGACGTTTGGCTTCACGAGAAACTCGCGAACTTCGTGCGCGAGGTCATTCCTGAGCGGCGCATGCACGCGAAGGGCTCCGGCGCTTTCGGAACCTTCACGGTTACGCATGACATCACGCGTTACACGCGCGCCAAGATCTTCAGCGAGGTCGGCAAGAAGACCGAGATGTTCGCGCGCTTCACGACCGTGGCCGGGGAGCGCGGCGCCGCCGACGCTGAGCGAGACATTCGCGGCTTTGCCCTGAAGTTTTACACGGAAGAGGGCAACTGGGACATGGTGGGCAACAACACGCCCGTCTTCTTCATCCGCGATCCGCGCAAGTTCCCGGACCTCAACAAAGCCGTCAAGCGCGATCCGCGCACGAACCTCCGCTCTCCGACGAACAACTGGGACTGGTGGACGCTTCTTCCGGAGGCCCTGCATCAAGTCACGATCGTCATGAGCGATCGCGGCATCCCCGCGAGCTACCGACACATGCACGGCTTCGGGTCTCACACCTATTCCTTCTGGAACACGAAGGGCGAACGCTTCTGGGTCAAGTTTCATTTCAAGACCCAGCAGGGCATCAAAAATCTCACAGACGAGGCGGCCGCGGCCCTCGTCGGACAAGACCGGGAGAGCCACCAGCGGGACCTCTACGACGCCATCGAGCGCGGCGACTACCCGAAGTGGACCATGTTCATTCAGGTCATGCCCGAAACAGACGCGGAGAAGGTTCCTTACCATCCCTTCGATCTCACCAAGGTCTGGCCGAAGGCCGACTACCCGCTGATCCAGGTCGGCGAATTTGAACTCAACCGAAACCCCGAGAACTTCTTCGCCGACGTCGAGCAGGCGGCGTTTTCGCCGAGTAACCTCGTCCCCGGCATCAGCGTTTCCCCGGACAAGATGCTGCAGGCGCGCCTCTTCAATTACCCGGACGCGCAACGCTACCGCCTCGGCGTCAACTACCAGCAGATCCCCGTCAACCGCGCGCGCTGTCCCGTTCACAGTAACCACCGCGACGGCCAAGGACGCGTCGACGGGAACTACGGCAGCCGACCCCACTACGAGCCGAACAGCTTCGGGCAGTGGCAAGAACAGCCCGAATTTCGCGAGCCGCCGCTCAAGATCAACGGCGACGCAGATTTCTGGAACTTCCGCGACGACGACAGCAACTACTACAAGCAGCCGGGCGATCTGTTCCGGCTCATGAACCCCGAGCAGCAACAGGCCCTCTTCGACAACACGGCCCGGAACCTCGGCGACGCCCCCGAATTCATCAAGCGCCGCCACATCGAAAACTGCGCGAAGGCGGATCCCGCCTATGGCGCAGGCGTAGCCAAGGCTCTCGGTTTATAGAGGAGAACACCATCACCATGAAGCTCAAGAATCAGGCGCTCATCGTCACCGGCGGAGCGAGCGGCATCGGCGCGCGCTCCGCCGTCGCCCTCGCAGCGGAAGGCGCAAACCTCATCGTCGCCGACTATAACATCGACGGCGCCACCCAAGTCGCCAGCGAGCTGACCCAGAAAGGCGTCAAGGCGTTCCCGTTCAAGGTCGACGTGTCCAAAAGCGCAGAGGTCGAGGCGATGGTCGACTTCGCAGTGGAGAAGCTCGGGACGCTGAACGGCATGTTCAATAACGCCGGCATTGGCCTCGTAAAACCGTTCCTCGAGATGGACCCTGGGAGTTACCTCAAGGTCATCGAAGTCAATCAGCACAGCGTATACTACGGCATGCACTACGCGGCGAAGAAGATGGTCGCGCTCGGCGCCAAGGGAACCTTCGTGAACACGGCGTCGATCTACGGGACGACGGCGGCGCTCGGTAGCTTCAACTACAACGCCGCCAAGGCAGCGGTCATCATGATGACCCGCTCCGCAGCCCTCGAGCTCGCGCCTCACGACATCCGCGTGGTCGCCGTGGCCCCCGGCTTCATCAACACGCCCATCCTCGGCAGCGACGCGGGCATGAAAGAGATGCTCGGAAGGCAACACCTCCACGGCAAGCTCATCGAGCCCGAGAAGGTCGCGAGCGTCGTCGCGTTCCTTTTCACCGACAGTGCATCCGCCATCAACGGCTCGACGATCCCGGTCGAAGACGGCTACCAGGTCTTCAAAAACAGTTGAGAACGATTATGTCGAATTCATCACCCCTTGAGTCCCCTGGCCAGATCACCGCCGCTCGACCCGCACCAGACCTGCTCGCCATCGAACGCTGGGAGAGCGAAGGAGGCAGACCTCTCATGTTCGAGGAGCCTCTCGCTCGGCCCGCGCCAGAGCTCCTCGCCGTCGAGCGCTGGGAAGACGAAGGAGGCAGCCCCCCAGGGCTCAAGGAGTGCCTCAGTAGCCCTCCTGACGCACTTTCCAATGACAGCGGCTAATCCACGACCAGCTCCCGCCGTCCTCGCCGTCCTCGACTCCCACTTCACGTCCCGGCAATAGTGACCGGCTTAAGAGCGCCATTGCGAGCGGGCGCACGATTTGCGATCCTGGCGGGATGGTGAAACTTAGACGGCAGAGAACGGCGGCGTTCATCACGGCGTGCGCCATGGCAATGGGTCCTATGGTTGCCTGCGGAAGCAGTGGCGACGATGACGGAGATGGCCGTGGGGACGCCGGGGCCAGCGCCGACGACGGAGATGGGAGCGGGACCGGAAGCAAGACCGGCAGTGGCGGCAGGAGTGGCAGCGGATCCGGCGGCAAGAGTGGCAGCGGATCCGGTGGCAAGAGCGGCAGCGGATCGGGCGGCAAAGGCGGCAACGCCGACGATGAGGGCGGCACTGTCACCTATGCAGACCTCGTGAGCGCGGCGAAGCTGATTTATGACGACCTCGAGAACACCGAGGGCGAGCCCGACGACGACAAAGCTCCGCACATCGATCACCTCACTTCCCACATCGCAGGAGCCCTCGAAGCCTTGGGCTTCCCCTTCATCGATGAGGATGAACTGAGCGAGGACGAGATCACCGAAGAGGTTGAGGCCTTGCTCGACGAAGGAAGGCCCTTCGTCACCACGACTTTGGCGTACCAAATCGCGCGGGCCTACGAAGGCGGCATGCTCGTGGACGTCCCCGGATACTTTGAAGGCCTGGACGAGCAGGGTGTTTCGACGTTGCTCGGCGACCTGATCGGTCTGCAGGACTGGGTGGGTTCGCAGGTGTATTCCCAAGGTCTCACCGGGTCTCTCGACACAACGGCTCCCGTCGACCCCCAAAACATCACGGCCGCCTTCCTTTGGGCTCTGGGGCAGGAACGTTCGGCCCGTCTCGAAATCATCGATGACCCGATTTGGGGTGACAACCGGCTCGACCCGCTGCAGTTCACGCTGCTGAACTACACGATCCTCTCCGCCCCCGGCACTAAGGACCGAACGCAATCGTTCCGCCCCCCCAAGGTCAGGCCAGCCTTCCTCGGCAAGTTCATCAAGAAAGGCGCCAAAGACTTCATCAAAGAACAGCTCAAGGACCAACTGAAGGACCAGGTCACCGACGTCCTGCAGGACATCCTCGAGGTGCCCCTCGATCCGCTCGAGGGAGCACAGGTCAGCGTCTGCGCCTCCATGTTGCTCTATGGCCACAAGGTGTACATCGAGAACGACCCGAAGGAGATTTGGCACAAGAACTCCGGGTCCCCGAACTCCACGACCGTCAACCTCCTTTTGAACTTCGAAGACGACTACTCGAACAACACCAAAGGGCAGGTCGCGGCCTGGCTGAGCGAATGTGAGCTTCCGGCCAAGGGTTACGTGCCCGGCAAGAAGATCAGAGAGTGGTCGGTGGCGGGCGGAATCGTCGGCCACGGCGAGTTCACCGAGAAGGACACGGTCACCGATGAGCTCGGCACCGCCAGGGCCACTTGGGAGACCATCGAAGACAACATCAAAGAGTCTTGCAAGAAGGACGACGTCATGAACTACATCGTGGATGGCGTGACCCAGGCCAAGGTCAGCGGACTCCTTCCCAACTGGGGCAATCTCGAGACCATCGTGACCTTCCTCAATCCGAACACAGGCGCGGAGGGCTACGCCTCTCTGGCCGTGCGCTACAAAGCGCAGAGGAACGACCGGAACTGCCACTATCCGGATTGATGCCGCGCCTGTCCGCCGGTCCGGCCCTGGTCATCTGTCTGACAGCGCTCTTTGCGTTGCCGCAGATGGCCGGGGGCTACCGGCTCACTAAATGGGGCCTTTTGGGCCTCGGGCTAGCCACGCTGGCTCTCGGGTTGCTCGTGCGCCTTCGGGCGTACGGGCAGCTGCGTTTTGTGCCGTGGCTCGCGTGGGTGCCATCGGCGGCGTTCGTCGCGGCGGCCGTCCTTTTGCCTTTGGCTGCGTCCTCTTTCGCCGCGGCGCACTGGCCTCTCGCTCTTGTCCTCCTCACGGGGCTCGGCTTCTTCTTCGTCACCAGCGTCGCGCTTCGCGAGGCCGCTGACCCAGCGCGCGCTCGGCGAAGCAGCGTTCTCTTGCTGACAGCTACGGGCGCGCTCTGCGCGGTGCTCGTATTGCTCCAAGCGGCGGGCCTAAGCTGGATGACGGAGGGGGTACCGGATGGGCTCGAGTTTCGTGCGCCGGGAACCTTCGGAAACCCGAACTGGGCCGCGGCCTTTCTTGCTCCTTTGGTGCCCCTCTCACTCGCGCTCGGGGCGACGGCAGCTGGCGCTCGAGAGCGCCGGTTGCACCAGGGCCTGGCTGCTCTGCTCGCCATCGCTGTGGTGGCGACTTTGTCGAAGGACGGAGCCGCAACACTTGTGGCGGGCGTACTTTCGTACCTGCTCTTGGACAGAGGAGCGCCACGGCGCAGGCGAGTGGCGCTGCTCAGCGTAGGGTTCGCGGGAGCCGTGGGCATATGGATCGCGGCGTGGCAGCTCGATTGGCTCCAGAGCGCGCCTTGGCTGCGGGGACGTTGGTTCGTTTGGCAAGCGGCGCTCCTCTTAGCGTGTCACCATCCGCTCACGGGCCTCGGACTTGGAGGCTTCCTCCCGGCCTATGGGGAGGCCGCTCGAGAGCTCCAGCGCGCGCATCCTGATCTCTTCATGCCACTGTCCGTCTTGGATGTAGCGCACAACGATGTGCTGCAGTTTGCAGCCGAAGGGGGCTTCCTCACGGCTGCGGGCTTTTTGGCTGTGGTGGCCTCGGCGCTCCTGCTCTCGTGGCGGGAGGGCTCACCGCTCACGCGCGGGGTAGGCGCAGCGATCGCGGCGCTTTTTGTCAATGGTCTCGCGGACCCGCCGCTCCGCATGCCGGTGACGTTTGCGCTCTTTTTCTTCTTGCTCGGATGGCTGGCGGCGGCTGCGTCACAGAGCGAAAGGCCGGGCGAGGGGCGGCCTGATGCGGCGGGCGCAAAAAACGAGCGCAACACAGCGAAAGCGGACAGAGCGGCCCACAGCACGACGGAAGCGAACCCGACCGCACACAGCGCGGCGCAGTACAACGTGACAGCATCCGTTGCCAGACACGTCCTGCTCATCAGGTTCTTGCTGATCGCCTCCTTCGCGCTCGGCGCAGTACAGGGCGTGCGCTACTTGGCGGGCAATCTTTACTGGACCTGGGGTCGTGATGCGCTCGACCGAGAGGGCCCCATCGAGCCGACGATTCAGCACTATGAGCAGGCGCGCTTCTTCTTGCCGGAGCACGGGCGCATAGCTTTAGAACACGCTCGGGCGCTCGCCCGCGCAGGAAAGCTCGACGAGGCTCTCTTGGCTTCGAAAGCTGCTTCGGCGCTGCGCTTCGATTGGGACGATGAGCTGTTTCGAGCGGACGTGCGGGCCCATCAGCTCAAGCCGGATGAGGTGGTCCAGATGTGGCAGGACCTTTCCGCGCGTTATCCGATGCTCCTCACGCCGCACCTGCGCCTCGGCGCACTCTACGCGCAAGCTGGTAACGTAGCCGCGGCCATCCACGAGTACGAAGCCGTGCTCGCTCGTCCGCAGGCGACGCGCGCTGGCGCATCCGCCCAAGCGCAGGCGACAAGTGCCCTCCGCAAACTCCGTGGGGAAGAACCGGCCGAAGAGCGCCTGAAGAGGAAGCGGCCCAGCCAGCGGCCCTCGAAGCTGCGGAGACCTGGGGAAGCGCGCTGAGCGGACGCGATGCGCGCACGATAGGCGCGCTCCATTCCTTGGGGGGCCTGACCTGTCCCACGCGGCGCTCATCGCGCTCGCTCGGCGCTCTCTGCGAGCACGCGCGAGAGCGGCGCCGCAGCACGCGCAGCGCGCGGAACGCCCGGAGTTCTCGGGAGAAACGGCGAAGCCCCTCGATCGCTCCTTGGGGGCTTCTGTTTACCGACCCTCGCCGAAGGTTAGCGACGAGAGAAAAATGGCTCGGGGTGTAGTGGCCTCTCACGGGGGCCGATTTCACAGGGGCTCGCGGGACGCCGAGAGTCGCCGAATCGCCGTCCATCGCGCTCTTGGCTGCGCGTAGGTGCCGACGATATCACGGCCGAACTTGGTGGACAGAGTTCGCGTGCAGGACGCCTCTACAGAATTCGCATTGGGCTCCGGCTCTTCCCTCAGCGACCTCGCGCGTAGCGCCTGCGCGAGCGGGACGCGGTTCATGTTGCGCGAGCCGACCCGCATCTGAACGCCGGTTCCCATCTACGCGATGGACGTTCGCGCCGACGGCGCCTTGCGGCCCTACAACAGGCGTCTGCCCGAAGACGGTCGTCGAGCTCATCGCGCGGCAGGAGAGGCAGCGCGCGAGAGAGGAGCGCGAACGCGCCAAGCAGGAGCGCGAGCAGAGACGAGGTGGGTGAGGTCATCGCTCGCGGTTCTTCTGGACTTGTTCCGATCCGTGAGCGTGTGTGATGCGCATGAGCGACGCGCCTACGCCCAGGCTCAGCAAGGAGCAGATCGAGGACCTACGACGTCGTCGCAGTGAGGCCGCCGACGTTCTCGCCCAGACGCTCCTCGACATGTGGAAGGCCGAGCAGCGCGCTAAGCGTCGAGGCGTCCCATGGCCTCCACCTGCCGAAGTGCCGACGGCCCCACCCGAGGTGCCGAGGACACGCGCTCGCCGCGGGCCTGACAAGCCGCTGCAGCGCGTGTTCCGTGAGTACCAGCGCGACGACGCCGACACCGTGAAGGCGATACTCGACACCACGTGGTTTCCCGCGTCAGAGCTGGAGTCCGAGCCCGAGGGCGGACAGCGCTACCGCGTCGTGCTGAACCTCGGTCGCACGCGCGCGGGCGTCGCCATCCTCGACGCGTACGGCGAGGTCGCCGTGCTCCGGGCGATCGCGGTTCGGCTCTCCCATCGGCGAGAGAGGCACGGCAGTGCGCTCGGCGCCTTCATGATCCAAATCGCCCACGAGCTGGGCGTCGCCCGTCTCTATGCGGCCGCAGCGACGACCGGCTTCCCCGATGCACTCGGCTTCGAGCCGTGCGAGCGCGCGCTGCTGCCCGCCGCTGCCCGCCGCTGCGAGTGCGCTCCCTGGCATCGCAGAAGCGCCCGCCGCTGCGCTCATCTTCGAGCTCGTGCCATCGGGGCATGCGCACCGCGAATCCTCGGCGCGGAAGGAGCCGAGCAGGCCGGTGGTGAAGAGGCCGCCGAAGAGGATGTCCCGCAAGCAGGCAGCGGAGTCCGCGCTGGCGTTCCTCGCGACGCTGACCGATCCGAAGACCGGCAGGCCTGCAAGAACGACTGGACCATCGGCGGAACAGAAGCGACAGGACCACGCCGAAGGAGAAGACCATGAGCGACGATGAACTGCCCAAGTACGGCCCGAAGGAGGCCGACCATGTGTCGGTCGGTGAGAAGTGCGCCGCGTGCAGGAAGCCCTTCGTGGACCGAGCCCTTCGATGACCTCGATGGCTGGTGACGGCGCTAGGAACGAATCCTTTACTAGCGGCGGCCGCTAGGAACGTCGGCTTGACTAGTGTGGCAATGTTGCCTGATATCAGCCTGTTGCACGATGTGCGCAACTGTGACATTCAGAGCAACCTGCTCCCATCGTTGCCTAGAATTAGGCTGTTGCACGAGACGCGCAACATGGATTTTAAACACAACACGATCGTTCGGGAGGGGCTTCAGGAGCTTCGACGCCGCCTTCCGCCTGGCTGGAGCGCCAAGCCGCAGGACGGGACTACGGTCGAGGTTGCCGCGCCTGATCGGCGAACGGGCGCGATCGTGCTGGAAGCCCGGGCGCGGCTGGCCCCGAAGGACGTCCTGCCCCTGGCCGACAGGCTCGTCGAGGGGCGCGAGACACCGGTGGTAGTCGCTCCCTTCCTCACCGAGAACACTCGCGCCCGCCTGCGCGAGCGTGACGTCGGCTACCTCGACCTAACCGGCAACGCGCGCATCGTCTTGCCCGAGCCGGGGCTGTTCATCGAGACCCAGGGGGCCTCCGAAGATCCGAACCGCGAAGAGCGGCCCGCTCGTTCACTGCGTGGTGCGAAGGCCGGTCGTGTCGTTCGAGCCCTCATCGAGCTGAAGACGCCGCCCGGGGTTCGCGAGCTGGCCGCGCTCACCAAGATCGACGCGGGCTACGTCTCCCGCGTGCTGTCGTTCCTCGACTCCGAGGCGCTCATCACGCGCGTCGGGCGCGGCCGCATCGAGAGCGTCGACTGGCCCGCGCTGCTTCGACGCTGGGCGCAGGAGGCGCCGCTCGACGCGCGCGGCAGGCTCCGCACGTTCCTCGAACCGCGTGGGCTGACGGCGTTTCAGGCGCGCCTCGCCAAGTTCGACGGCCTGTACGCGATCACCGGAAGCCTCGCGGCAGCCACCCTGGCGCCGGTTGCCCCTGCTCGACTCGCGACGGTCTGGATTCCCGACGTCAACGCGGCCGCGACGAGCCTCGCGCTTCGCCCGGCCGATGTGGGCGCGAACGTGGTGCTCGCCGAGGCTCTCGATGACACCGTCTTCGAAGGCGTGGTCCAGCGCGACGGCCTTTGGTACGCGGCGCCCACGCAGGTTGCGGTAGACCTGCTCACGAGCCCCGGGCGCGGTCCTCAGGAGGGCGAGGAGCTGATCGACTGGATGAAGACGAACGAGGACCCATGGCGACGATGAACGACTTCGACGAGCTGTACGTCATGGCCCGGCGCGTGCTGCTCGATGCGCTCAACGCGCTCGGCGACCACCGCGACGCGATCGTCCTCGTCGGCGCGCAGGCCGTGTACCTCCGCGTAGGCGACTCTGAGCTCGCCGTCACGCCGTACACCACCGACGGAGATCTCGTGATCGACCCTGCCGTGCTCGCGGAGATCCCGCCGCTCGAGCGCGCGTTGATGGACGCGGGCTTCTACCCGAAGGCCAAGGACTCGGTGGGCGTGTGGCTCACGACGCGTAAGACGAGCAAGCAGGTGGACGCCAGCATCGCGGTCGACCTGCTCGTTCCAGCCTCCGTGAGCCCAGGAACCGGGCGTCGTGCTGCGCCTCCCCGGGCACGACACCCGCGCCGCCCGCATCGTGCGCGGGCTCGACGGCGCGATCGTCGACGCCGATGTCATGCGCCTCGCCGCGCTGGAGGAGGGGGACGCACGCTCCGTCGATGTGCGCGTCGCGGGCCCGGCTGCGCTGCTTGTCGCTAAGGTCCACAAGATCGACGACCGCAAAGGCTCGGACCGCTCGAGCGACAAGGACGCGCTCGACGTGCTTCGCCTCCTGCGTGGCACCGAGACCGAAGACCTCGCAGCGCGCTACGCGATGCTGTTGGGCGACAAGCGCTCCGAGGGAGCCGCCCGCCGTGGTCGCGAGCTGCTGGAGGCGCAGTTCGCCAAGGCGCGCAACGTCGGCGTCGAGATGGCGATCCGTTCGGCGGGCGTCGTCGGCAACGCGGAGGAAATCGGCGCGCAATTCGAAGCGCTCGTCGGTGACCTGCTCACCGCGCTGAAGTGACGATGTGACGATCTTCGAGCTCGGCGTTCCATGAACGAGCCTGTTTCGCAGGATGCGGAACAGCAACCTCGGGCTTCATCGGTGCTACTTCGGCAGCCTCTTGAACGTCTCACGATGCCTGGATGCTTCTTGGTCATTTCGTCGTTTCCTCGTCGACGTCGCTCTAGCGAGCGTAGCCGCCGAACTCCTCAGTGAGCCGCGTCAGCTCGCGGAGTCCTTCGCGGCGCCAGGCGTCGTGCTTCGCTTCGAGCAACTCGCGCAGGCGCTCGGCAGCTTCGGGCGCGCGCTCCGGGTGGCCCTTGAGGTCGACGTAGGCTTGCGCGGGATGGACGCAGCTCACCGAGCCCACGAAGTCCGTGTGCTGGAAGACGCTCTCGTCGTCGGGGATCACGAGCCAGAGGTTCGCGCCGCGCGGCTCCTCGCGGAAGCCGAGCTTCGCGCGCAGCTCCTCCGACGGCGGCTCGGCGACGTAGAAGGTCGCGATGCGGAAGGCCGCGAAGAACGAGTGCAGCCACGCCGCAGAGAGGCCCGTGGCCGCATGCTGGAAGCCCTCGGCCGCGAAGGTGTCCGAGACGAAGCGCGTGAGCGCGTCCCCCGAGCGCGCCGCGACGCCGCCCATGAGGATCGTGTGCCGCTCGAAGCAGTCCTCGTCGCGCCAGGCATCGGCGAGGAGCACGGGGCTCTTCACGCGGTACTCGTCCTGGCTGGCTCGCGCGAGGTGCTCCTCCTGTTCGAGGCGGTCGACGAGCTTGGTCACGGTGGTCTCGGGCAGCCCCGTTGCGGTTGCGGCCCATGCCGGGGTGAAGCTCCTCGTCTCTGAGGTCAACAACCAGCGTACCAAGCACGCACGGCTCCTCGCCGCCGTGCTCGTCGGGCGGGGCTGCCCTCGAAAGCGGTTCGGTCGTCCATCAACGACGACGCGGAGCCCGGACGTGACGATCCGCGCGTTGCCGCTCAAGTCGAACCACGAGAGCTTCGCGTCGGCACACGCCCGCCGACCGTCGTCGGTCATGAAGGGCACAGCGATCACCGGCGTCGCCTCCCGCTGTCGTGCCGCCGCCTTGAGCGAATCGACGCTCGCGACGATCGCAGTGGGCGAGCTGGTAGAGAGGAGGCGCCGAACTCGACGCATTCGTCGACCGGCTCGTCGACGCCGTCGAGACGCGGAAGCTCGCCTTCGGCGGTGGCGTGGGGCGCGATGACAAGCTCGATGGGTTCGTCACGCGCATGGGGCGCGGCAGCGCCACCGAGGCTGACCGCGCCGCCATCATCGCGTTCCTCGCGGGCGACGACGCCGTCGTTCGTCACGAGGTCGGCGCGTTGCGCGACGCTTGGTACGGCTGGGACTGAACGCGGCGGGGGCTCAGCCCGCCAGCGTCTTCACGGCCTTCACCGTCCCCGCCGAGCTGCGCCGCGCGCCGTGCGGCTGGTTCGCCATCGCCGGCGAGCCGCCGATGCTGTACGCCGCGCGGGCCGGTGAGCTGGCGGCGATGGGACTCCTGTGATTCAGCGCGCGCGGCGGTAGTGCATGGCGACCGCGCCGCAGCGGAGCGGCTTCGCCGAGACCAACTCGAGCCGTCGCGTGCTGGGCAGCCCGCTCTGGTACAGGGTCGGGCCGTGGCCGGCGATCCTGGGGTGGACGAGGAACTTGTACTCGTCGATCAGATCCAGCCGGTCCAGCTCGGTCGCGAGCTTGCCGCTGCCGAGGAGCACGCCGGCCGGGGTCGCGTCCTTGAGCTTCTGCACGCCCGTGCGCAGGTCGCCGGCGATATGGTGGCTGTTGGTCCATGGGAAGTCCTTGCGCGCCCTTGACACCACGTACTTGGGCTTGGCCTCCAGCTTGACCGCCCACTCGCGCATGGCCGGCGGCGCCTCCTCGTCGCCGCGGGCGACCGCCGGCCAGTAGCTCTCCATCATCTCGTAGGTGACGCGGCCCCATAGCATCGCCCCGCCCTCGTCCATGAGGCGGGTGAAGAAGGCGTGTGTCTCGTCGTCGGCGATTCCCTCCTGGTGGTCGACGCAGCCGTCCAGGGTGAGGTTGAGGCTGAAGGTGAGGAGTCCCATAGCCGGCGAGTCTAACGCCGGGCTGCGCGACGCGGCCACATAGGCCAACGTCGGCGCTCGTGGCGCGCGTCAGAGCGCGACCACCGCGAAGCGCAGGCCCGGGTTCATCGCCTCGAGGGCGGCGCGGCGAATCGAAGCTTCCTCGGCGGTCACGAACGCGTCGTACCGCCAGTCGTCGCGGGTGGGCTTCATGCGGCTGATGCTGCCGTCCTTGTTCACCCGCTTCACCATGAAGCGTGCGGTGGTGGCGCTGTGAGTACGCCGAGGACCACGGCCATGACGAAGAGCGTGAGCCAGGGCGAGAGCCGCTACGGAACGCCCGAGCCGCAGATCGCGCTCCGCTTCCCGAAGGGCACCAGCTACCGCGTCGTGAAGGCCGCCCTCCACAAGCTCGCCGCCGAGATCGAGCTGTCGACGCCCGCGAGCGAGCGCTGGTGCGTGAGCACCGAGGACGAAAGCGAGAGCGGGCGCGTGTACCTCGAGCTCGCCGACGCGACGCCCGCCGAGACCGCGCGCGGGATGGCGCTGCTCACGAAGCTGGTGGGGTGAGCCTGCGGAGCCCAGGCGACCGTGCACCCGCGGATTGACGGGGGGTGCTCGGTGGTCCATCGTAGAGGAACGATGAAGTCGACCGCCCAGGCATCCGAGCCCTGTTGCCCGCCCGCGAAGGAGCAGGCCGACCTTCGTCCCGTCGAGGGCGATGAGGCCGACGAGGAGCTAGCGACGCTCGCGAAGGCGCTCGCCCATCCGGCGCGCGTGAAGATCGTCCGCATCCTGATCCGCAAGAACGCCTGCATCTGCGGCGACATCGTCGATGAGCTACCGCTCGCTCAGTCGACGGTCTCCCAGCATCTCAAGGTGCTCAAGGACGCCGGCCTCATCCGCGGCGACGTAGACGGGCCACGGGTCTGCTACTGCATCGAGCCGCACGCGCTCCGTCGGCTGCGAGCGCTCGTCGGGGGGCTCTGATGCTGCCCCTTCTGCACCCTAAGCATCGTTCATCGACGATAAAAGAAGGCGCGTCGTGAAGACTGCTCGCGTGACGACAAGGACTGACCTTCCATGACCCACAGAAGCGCCGGGCTGCTCGGCAAGCTCTCGTTCCTCGATCGCTACCTGACGCTGTGGATCTTCGCCGCGATGGTGGTCGGCATCGCCCTCGGCTTCCTCGCGCCCGGCTTCACGACGGCGCTCAACAGCATGAGCGTGGGCACGACCTCCATCCCGATCGCGCTCGGCCTCGTGCTGATGATGTACCCGCCGCTCGCGAAGGTCCGCTACGAGGAGCTGGGGAAGGTCTTCCGCAACAAGCGCGTGCTGACGCTGTCGCTCGTGCAGAACTGGATCATCGGCCCGCTCCTCATGTTCGGGCTCGCCGTCGTGTTCCTGCGCGACAAGCCCGAGTACATGCTCGGCCTCATCCTGATCGGCCTCGCGCGCTGCATCGCGATGGTCATCGTCTGGAACGATCTCGCGGAGGGAGACACCGAATACTGCGCGGGGCTGGTCGCGTTCAACTCGATCTTCCAGGTCCTGTTCTTCTCGGTCTACGCGTACTTCTTCGCCACGCTCCTGCCGACGTGGCTGGGCCTCGAGGGCGCGATCGTGAACATCACGATCGGCGAGATCGCCAAGAGCGTCGCGATCTACCTCGGCGTCCCGTTCGCCGCGGGCTTCCTCACCCGACGCGTGCTCGCGAGGGCCAAGGGACGCGACTGGTACGAGAAGCACTTCGTGCCGCGCATCAGCCCGGTGACGCTCATCTCGCTGCTCTTCACGATCGTCGTGATGTTCTCGCTCAAGGGTGGGGCGATCGTGCAGCTCCCGCTCGACGTGCTCCGCATCGCGGCGCCGCTGCTCATCTACTTCGTGGTGATGTTCGCCGTCTCGTTCTTCAGGAGCAAGCGCGTGGGCGCCGACTACAAGCAGACGGCGACGCTCTCGTTCACGGCCGCCTCCAACAACTTCGAGCTCGCGATCGCCGTCGCCATCGCGAGCTTCGGCATTCACAGCGGCGCAGCGTTCGCGGCGGTCATCGGGCCACTCGTCGAGGTGCCCGTCCTCATCGGCCTCGTGAACGTCGCCCTCTGGGCGCGGCGCCGGTTCTTCCCCAACGCAGAGCTTCAGGTCGCGGCCCCCGGGTGCGCGACCGACGCATCGGAAGCCTGAACCATGAGCAACGAAACCCAGAGCGTCCTGTTTCTCTGCGTGGCCAACTCCGCGCGCAGCCAAATGGCCGAGGGACTCGCCCGCATGATCTTCGGCGACCGCGTGCCCGTCATGAGCGCCGGCAGCGAGCCCTCGAAGGTGAATCCCTACGCGGTCGAGGTCATGCGCGAGCTCGGTTTGGATCTCGCCGCGCATCGCTCGAAGTCCGTGCAGACGATCGAGCCGGCGACCGTCGGCACGGTGATCACCTTGTGCGCGGAGGAGGTCTGCCCCGCGTTCCTGGGCAAGGCTCGGCGACTGCACTGGCCGATCCCGGACCCAGCGAGCAAGGACCCATCGATCCCGCGAGAGGAGATGCTCACGCGCTTCCGAACGGCGCGCGACACCATTCGCGAGATGCTCGAGCGCTTCGCTGCAGAGGAGCTCCTTGTGGGTGGTGTGACCATTCGGCCTGCGCGTGCGGAAGACCTGGCCGCCGTCCGCCAGCTCGTCGTGGCGGCGGGGCTCCCGGACGCGGGCATCGCCGACCACTTCCCCGGCGGCTACGTCGTGTTCCACGAAGGCGAGACCCTCATCGGGACTGCGGGGCTCGAGGTTCACGGTGAGTCCGGTCTCCTGCGGTCCGTGGCGATTGCGCCCTCGCATCGAGGAATGGGCCTGGGGCCGAAGCTCGCCGAAGACCGGCTACGAACTGCGCGAGCACGGGGACTGACCAGCGTCTACTTGCTCACGACGACGGCGCCGGAGTTCTTCAGGCACCTTGGGTTCGAACGCGTCGCTCGCGAGAGCGCACCCACTTCGCTGCAGAGATCCTCCGAATTCGCCACGCTCTGCCCAGCGTCAGCCATCTGCATGGTCATGAGGCTCCGGTGAGCTGCGTCCTTTCGGCGAGGTCCCCGTCTTGATGAACAGGAGGCTACGAAGATGAACGAACAGACGAAGGACGAGGTTCGCACCACGGTGCGTGAACAATACGGCAGCATCGCCCGCTCCACGACCGGGGCGAGCTGCTGTGCGCCGGGGAGCTACGGGCCCGGGGCCAACGCGAGCTTGGCACTCGGCTATTCCGCCGAGGACCTCGCCGCGGTCCCCGAGGGCGCGAACATGGGCCTCGGCTGCGGAAACCCGCAGGCCATCGCAGCGCTGAAGACCGGCGAGACGGTGCTCGATCTCGGCGCTGGAGGAGGCTTCGACTGCTTCCTCGCGGCCAAGCAGGTCGGGCCGAGTGGGCGCGTCATCGGCGTCGACATGACGCCCGACATGGTGTCGAAGGCGCGAGCAAACGCGCAGAAGCTTGAGGCGAAGAACGTCGACTTCCGGCTCGGCGAGATTGAGCACCTGCCGCTCGCCGACGGCACGGTCGACGTCATCCTGTCGAACTGCGTGATCAACCTGAGCCCGGACAAGGGCGCCGTGTTCCAGGAGGCCTTCCGCGTGCTGAAGCCCGGAGGTCGCCTCGCCATCTCCGACGTCGTGAAGACCCAGGCGCTCCCGGAGTCACTCGAGAACGACGTCGCTGCGCTGACGGGATGCGTCTCGGGCGCGGCAAGCGTGGAGACCATTCGCGCGCTGCTTCGCGTGGCTGGCTTCGAGAGCATCCGCGTCGATGTGAAGGAGCAGAGCCGCGAGTTCATCCGCGACTGGCTGCCCGGCTCGGGCGTCGAGAACTACGTCGCCTCGGCCACCATCGAAGCCGTGAAGCCGGGCGGCGGGAAGTCGTGCTGCGGCCCGTCCTGCTGCGCGCCGGAGAATAAGCGGGGGGACTGAGCGGCGGCTGGGGTTGACCCAAAAAGAAGCGAACGCTTATCGTTGCCCGGGCATGGGAAGCTATCGCTTCCTTGGAGCGCCATGACCCGGACGACCGGCACATACGAGCGCAGCACCGTCGCCGGGGAGCCGCGGCGGCGCAGCGCCGTCATCGAGCCAGGCGAGGACCTCGCCAGGCTGTTTCTGCGCGCCGCGAGCGGGTCGGGCTCCTCGATGGCGACCGCGTCACCCTCTGCGAGATCCTCGCCGAAGCGAGTCGGCCAACCTCGCTCAAGCTCGGAGGCGTGGACTTCGTGAGGTTCTCCGCGCGGGGCGGGGTCGAGCCTGCGGTCGTCACGGACATGGATGATCCCGACGTGCCCGCGGTGATCGCCTCGCCGCGTTGGGGACCGCCATGACGCCCAACGGCTGGTGCCAGACCCTCGGCATCTCGCCGCCGAAGCTCGAGGCGGTCGCAGGCCACCGCGAGGCGAACACGTTCGCGCTTCTGCTCGTGACGTTGCTGGAGCGCGGCGAGCCGATGACGCTGGCCGACGTGGCCGCCCGCTTCCAGGAGGCCGGCATCGCAGAGCGCTCGCGCGCGCTGCTCTCGCTGCAGCGCTGCAAGCCCGGGCGCCCGCCGGTCTACCGCGAGGGCGACCTCTACCACCTCGACCCGCACGACGACGAGCTCGACCTCTGGGTGTTCCGGCTCGGGCTGCGCCCACCGAAGGTCGCTCGGACTCCGCCGGAGCTGGTCGAGGCCGCGCCGCTCCCCGGGCCCGATACCGCGCTCACCGCCGGCGAGCTGGACGAGGCGTGGAAGGACGCGAGCCTCTCCAGCTGGTCGGCCCAGCGTCTGGCGGTCGCGGTGCTCGACGCCCATGGCGGGCCGCTCACGCCCGCCGAGGTCGTGGCGGCCGTCGCGGCGCGCACGAAGTGGCATGGCCTCAAGGAGGACGCCGCGAAGTTCAAGCGGCGCGGCAGCGCCGTCGAGGTGCTCGCGGACGGCCGCTGGGCGATCACCGCGGACGCGGACGCGGCCGTGAAGCAGGCGCGGGCGGCGGTCCGCGACAGGCTCGCCGTCTCTCGGCGGCACACGACGATGCGCACCGACCCTGCGGTGGTCGAGCAGCGGCGCGCGGAGTGGGAGAAGAAGCGCGCCGCACACGGGGCCGAGCTCGCGAGCCTCTCTCGCGCGCTGCTCGTCGCGTTCCCGCCGCCCCGGCCCCAGGCGGTGGCGCTCCTCGACGTCGGCGAGCACGAGCTCACGACCTTCGTCGGCGACGAGCTCTCGTCGCTGCCGTCGCGACTCGCCGCGTTCGACATCCTCGGCGCCATCGACGTGCGCGGGCTGTTGCGCGCGCTCGGCTTCGATCCCGGCGAGCGCCGGCTCGCCGAGCTCGGCCCGCCGCAGAAGACCAGGAAGCTCAATCAGCGCGGGCGCACGTTGAAGATCACCACCGCGCTGCTCGTGCAGGGCTCGTGCGGCATCTCCAAGCCCTTCGGCGACGAGAAGAAGCTCGCCGAATACCTGGCCAAGGGCGACGAGACCAAGCTGCGTCGCCGGCTCGAAGCCGACGTGAAGTCGCTCTACGCGCTCTACGAGTACGGCCGCCTCCACGGCGCGGTGCGGCTGCGCTGGGGCTTCCTCGACGAGCGCATCCCGGCGCCGTGGGTCCACCGCGACGAGCTGATGCTTCACGACCTGAAGCGGTCCGCGCTGGCGATGAACGTGCCGCTCGAGGTGGTGGTTGGCAGCGCGCCGGGGTGGGGCGAGCCGTGGTCCCGCGTCCGCCTCGCGCACGTCGAGCAGGACGACAGCGGCTGGCGCACTTGGCTCGTCGGCGACGACGGCTTCCCGATCGACGAGGACGAGGTGCAGCGCGCCAGGCTGCCGATGGCGCTCCACTGACGCGCGCCGAGAGCCTGCGCGTTGCCCCAGATTTCCGCCCGCCGCGTGTCCCACTCGGCGAAGTCAACCAGGTGCTCTTTGGTGTTGAGCGCCGCGGAGGCGTCTCGGCGCGGCTCTCGACTGTCGAGAGCCCAGATCGACCCCGAGAGCACCTCGGGGAGCGTCTCGGACGAGACGTGCGCGCTCCCGACGAGAGCACCGCGGCCGCTCGTCGCTTGTGCCGCATCGCGCGGCAGCCCCGGAAAAATAGGGCCAAGACGGCGAGAGCCCCGACGGGGTGACCGTCGAGGCTCTCTGTAAACCGCCCACCGTCGATGACTCGCGGTGGGGTAAAATGGCTCCCCACTTGCGAGCTTGTTGCCAACGCATACCACAGAGCCCCCGCCAAGGCATAGAAATCATGCGATCCCGCGGGGTTGGGTGCGGCGAGCGTGAACAGGCGGAGGCCATCCGCGGGACGACCCGACTCGGGGCCGTGGCCGGGGCGTGGTGGGCCTGAAGAGCCGGCGGTGGGGTCTGGGGCCGGCTGGCGGGTGGTGGCCGGGGTGGGGCAAACGTGGGTCCGGCCAGGGGGGCGTCATTGCCACTCGCCCGGCCGCGAGACGATCACCACGTCGGCGATCCCGTCGAGCTTGCGGATGCCGGCCTCGATCTCGGCGTGGTGGTGTGTCGATCCAGTAGCGTCCCAGATGAACGCGATGATCGTGTCGTAGCCCGAATCCTTGGTTCGGTAGATCGCGGTGTCGGCAGCGATCTCCTCGATGACCCTTGCCCGAGCAGACTGCGTTGCTTCACGAACGTACTTGACCTCGATCACCAGGCGGAGAGAAGGAACAAGGAGGTCGGCGCGTGGATGTTTGTGCCCCAGTGACGGCAGGTTCTCCTCGTCCTCCAGCCCCGGGAAGACTGGACGAAGCACTGCCCAGGCCAGGCTCTGAACGTGGTACTCGTGCTGGATGTCCCATCGCTGAGCAGTCACGTCCTTGTGTTGCGTCTTGGCCTTGTCTTCCCACGGCCACCGTTTCAGAGCCGGCGAGATCCCACGAAGGAGCTGAGCGACCTGCCCGATCGTGGGCTTGACGGAGGCTTCCAACGCAAAGATGGAGGTCAGTGCGGCCTGATGAAAGATCGCCATCTCGGGTGCGACGCTGACAGTTGCCAACACGCTTTTCAGCGCAAGCCGATGGTCGTCCGCAGTCGGCTCGGTCCGCAGCCTTCGGGCGCAGGCAACCCTCATCAAGGGCGCAGTCTCGGCCCAGAGGGCATCACCAGCGGCTACCGCTCGCGTCAGCTTGAACAGCTCGATCCGGTGCTCGCAATTTTCCTCGCCGAGTGCCTTCCCGGCGATATCGACCAACCACTGCCCCGCCACCGTGTCACCCAGTGACTCGATCCCGGCCGCGAGCGCCAGGCAAGCTACGGGATCGGCCTCGAGGCTCTTTGGCTGTCCCGGTACAAAGAACCTCCGCCGGCGAAGCCATTCGAGGCCGTCGGTGAAATACTGTCTCGCGCCGCCGTCCCCGGTTGCTGCGAATACGATAGCTGCATCCGCTACGCCACCGTATTGGCGTAGTCCACTCGGCGGGACCCAGGTGGTGGCTTCGTCGAAAACCCCAATCCACAGCCCAAGGTGGGCGAGAGTGATTGAGCGGTGAGCCTCGTCAAGTTGGGCGTCGATTCGCTCCCTCACGAGGTCCAAGACGGCCGTCATAGAAACCACCTCGTCCTGCCGATGCGGCCAATGATCGCATCATCGGACCAGCCCGAAACCGTGCTGAGGTTCCTGAGTCCCTCAGCCACGAGCTGCGAGTAGAGGATCGTGATCGGAACTGGCGCAGGAAGAAAGCTACGCCAAGAGTGGCAAGCGAATGCGTACGCTTGCCGCCCGAGATAGGTGAGATCACGAAAGGTCGAATCTCGATGAAGCCGCAGGAGGAGAGGAGCCGGGTGCCCGTCGCCTGCTTGCTTGAGCTCGCGTGCCCCTTTCAGACAAAGAAGCGCGTCACGTCGCGACAGGTGAACCATCAGGCCCCGGGGCGGCGCCGCGATTCCCTTCTTTGCCCCGCGTCCAGCAGGCTGTCCCTGTTGGTTCTCGTCGAAGATCTGGAACGGATGGGCATCCGCGACGTGAAGGAATGCATACTCTGCATGTGGGATCGCGAGCTCGTTCATCAGCGACCGAACCGCTTGCGCCTCGACGTCCTTCATCGGCTTGAACGCGTGGAAGACTAGCCGCACGGGATCGCCCGACGACCAGGCGAAGTCAGAGCGCACGCGCTCCACGGCAGCCCTGACTGCCTGCAGCATCGCGCTGCCATACTCCGAGAATGGTACGGCCCGCGTCCTGCTCTCCAGCAAGTAACGACCATCTCCGGAGAAGACCGTCGTGATTCCTACGTACCGATCGCCGACACCGAAGCGCGAACTCCTCTCATGGTGGCTGCCGATGCCGACCACCAACTCGTGCGCTACGGCCTGGTCTGACGGCAACAGCCACGGCACGCCCCCGAGCTTTGCGTAGCAGGCAAGCCCAACGTTGTTCAGCGAATAGGCGCGCTGTCTCGGCGCCTGGTTCATCGTCTCGAAGTGAACATGCTGAACGGCTATGCCCTTCGAGAGAAAGAACGCCTTCGTGGTGAGGTATGGATTGTCGTCGCCGCTCAGTGCCTCCATGGCTTCCTCGGTCTGAACAAGCGCGAGGTTCCATGACTCGCCGCGATCAGTAATATGCTCGACCGCAGCAATACCCGCGCGGCGGTACTCTGTCGCGGTGGCGTTCGCGGCGACGAACACCTTGATGTACGGCTTCTCCAACGCAAAACGCCTCAGGAAGCCGACATCCCCTCCCTTTGCGTTGGGCACCCCGTTGAGGAGCTGTTCCACGAACTGCTCGACCCTTCCCTGCAATTCCTGCTGGCAGATCACCGCGATAGACAGACGCTTCGGGTTGAACTGGTAGCGGTCGAATGGGCCGTGTTGATCCAGGCCGCCCTGGTTCCACCGATTCGTTCGCTTCCCATCGGGGTCGAAGATCAGAGCGGGCTTCGGAACGATCTCGTACTTCGGAAACCTCCGCTGACTTGCGATCAACTTTCCGAATTCCCCCACGTGGCCGTCGAGCAGAAGGGGGGCTTGCTTCCGAAGGTACTGAGCCATTGACCGGATGCGCTTCAATTGCTCCTCGCCGGTCGAGATTCGCCCCGCCTCCGCGCGCAGCCTTTCGAGCACTTCGCGCGGCGAGCCCGATGCCGGCCTCAGATCGGAAAGGACTTGGGCGAGAACCTCCATCCGGGGTTCCAGTCTCGCCTCGTGAATCGGAATGGTGGCCCACCCGTCGTCGTGATCAGTAAGCACGAGAGTCCCGCTCTCGACGCGTTCCACGCGACCGGTCAAGCGTCCGTGATCCGCCAGCCTCGGATCGCCAGTAGGGTCGGCGCGGCGGACATACAACCCCTCGAGCGACACGCCCGCGGCAAGAAGCTCGTTGAGGGGTGTGTCGATGCGCGGGCGCGTCCGGGAATCGAGCGCAAGAAAGACCTGCGCCTTCCCGGCGGGCCGCTCTACACGAACATCGAGGTCGAACGCCGCTTGAAAGGCGAGTCCTTCAGGCAGCGAAGCACCGCGCATTACGGACCGCAGGAAATCATCGTCGGGCCGATTGGAAACCACCACGAGGGACCGCCGACGCCTGAACAGCTGACGGCCCGTTGTGGCGAAGTGCTCGATCAGCCAATCGGAAAGGCGCCACGCGAGAAGATCCGTCACATCGCCTAGACGAAGCTCAACGACCTCGTCTGCGCGAATCGCCAACGCTGGTTTCGCAGCCGCCAGTTCCAGGCTTGCACCGCGGCGGCGCACAACGCAGTCGGGGCCGAGCTCGTCTCGAATTCGGTCAAGCTGAGCACCGTCGACATAGTCAACGCGGCCCACGCGCACCTTAGCATCCCAGTCTGCACGGAGCGCCACCGCGTTGAGGACCAGACTGGTACGCGGGTGGTGCGAGCTCATGGAGCCTTCCTCGAGGTCACGCTTCCCCCTCCAGGTCGCCGAACGCGTCCGGGTCGACCGCAAGTACCTCGAGGGTCCGCTTGCGGACGCCGATGCCGTGCTCGATCAGCAGGTCGATCAGCTTGTCGCCGTCGATGAGGGTAATCGGGGCGGCGCCGCCGGCGAAGGCGGCCTCCTCGGTACCCTTCGAGAACCGCGAGGTGGCGATGATGGTTCCTCGGACCGCGTTGAAGCGGTAGAGCGAGCCGCGGAGGGCATCGAGGTCCTTGCGCTGAATGGTTCGCCTGTGGCGCTTGGCTTGAACCACCTCGCGCACGGAGGTGATTCCGAGCTCGATGTCGGCCACCACGTCGACGCCGCCGTCGCCGGAGCGGGTCGTGACCTCGACGTTCTGGTAGTCCATCTCTTCTAGCAGCCGCTTGACGAGGTGCTCGAAGGCGAAGGAGTCCATGTCGAGCAGCAGCTCGCGGAGGCTCTCCCGGACGGAGGCCTCCTGCTTCTTGGCCAGAGTCCAGAGCTCTTGCTGCTCATCACCACCGAGCGCCTCCTCGGTGCCCACACGGCGCAGGTAGGACAGCCCGGCATCGGTCACCGAGTACATGGTGCTCTTCCGGTCAACGAGGCCGCGGTCGAGCAGGTTGTTCAGTCGCCGCCGGAGGGTGTCGCGGAAGGTCGAGGGACTGCCGAAGGACGAATGTCGGTTGAGATACTCGGTCCACTCCTCGAGGATGCCGCCGGCGCGGGTCGGGCCGTTGTCAGCGACCAGGGCGAGGAGCTTGGCCAGCCCCTCCTGTTCGTCGAGGAAGACCTCAGCCTCGCCGCCCTCGTGCTCGATGAAGTCGCGGGCACGATCGGTAAGCGCCAGGGTGCCGTCGGGTCCTTCCTCGATGAGCTCGTACTTCTGGCTCAGCAGCCAGTGCCCGTACGTGTGGCGCGGGTTGACCGTCTTGCCGCTCTTCGCCCAGATTGCGCTCGCAAGGTCCGCGTCGTCGCCCGAGAGTCGCTCCGGGATCCACGTGTCGGGGTCGGTCCAGTCCACCGTGCTTTGCGGTGTCCCACGGAGCTCGCCGAGAGTCGCCTGGAGGCCGGTGATCTGTTTCCGGGGCCGACCGGGCCAGACCTTCAGCAGATGGCGCACCTCGCGGTAGGTCGGGAACAGCGGCGTGCGCACGCGCTGCTCGGTCTCGTCCTTGCTGGTCCCATCAGCGGAGTCGTCCGGCTTCGGTTCCGAGGTGGCGGGGCCGTCGGCCTTGGCACCGGCGGCATGCAGAGCCCGCAAGCCAAACACGCCCGGTCGCACGCGCACGAACTCGCTCTTGTTGGCGTTGCGCTTGATGTCGACGGCGATCATGGCGTTCAGCGACGCCGCCGGTGTCTTCGATGACGACGTTGCAAGGCCGCGAGCGAGGATCTGGTGGGTCAGCTCCTGGTAGTGGGTGGGACCGAGCTCTTGGAGCAGCTCGACCGCCGCCTGTCGCAGGGTCTTGGGGCTCTCGCTCATGGCGCCCTCCGACTCGGCGCCGGTCGGGCGCCGTATCCATGAGCGAGGTGGGTCATACGTCGAGCCCCGCTCCGTTCTTGCGCAGCCAGTCCTTCCGCTCGCGGAAGTCGGGCATCACCTTGTCGACCTCGTTCCAGAATGCGTCGGTGTGGTCGCGGTGGTGGAAGTGGCAGAGCTCGTGGACGACGATGTAGTCGATAATGGTCTGCGGAGCCATCATGCACTTCCAGTGGAAGGAGAGCTTGCCCGAGGTGGAGCACGAGGCCCACCGGTGGCCCAGCTCCTTCACCTCGACGCCGGCCGGCTCCACGCCGACCTTCGGGGCGTAGTAGTCGACGCGGCTGCCCAGGCGCTCGAGACCCTTGGCGACGTAGAACTCGCGGAAGGCGGACTTGGCCGCAGCGATCTCGCCCTGCTCGACGAAGTCGCGGCGCAGGGTGAATCGGCCGTTCTTGAGCTGCAAGGCCTCGTCCTGATCGCTGACGAGCAGGAGCCGGTAGGCGCGACCGAGGTACAGGAAGCCCTCGCCGTTCTTGTACTCGCGGAGCACCCGGGTGGCGTTCAGGTCCCGCCACTCGGCGAGGCCCTGGTAGATCCAGTAGTGCTTGGATTCGACGATGTTGGCGACCTGCTCGTCGTCGGCCCACTCGGGGGCTCGGACGAGCACGCTTCCGTCGCGCTCGATGATGATGTCCGCCGTTGAGCGACGGCTGCGGATCACCTCGTAGGGGATCTGGTTGTCTTGCGACGCTTTCACTTGATCAACTCCTCGTGGCGCTTCTCGGCGAGTTTCACGATCTCGACCGCTAGCCGCTCATGCTTAGCGTTGAGCGCCGGGATGTTCGCAAGGAGAATCTCGGTGTCGATGTTGCCGCGTAGCTTTTTCACCTCGATGGGCTTCTTCCAGAAGTCGAGGACGTCGATGGTGTCCTGCAGCATGTCCACGATGCGCAGCATCAGCTTCTTCAGCGGCGTGCGGTCGTCGGCCGGCACCTTGGCGCCGTCGTAGGCGAGCTGCAGCACGTAGTCGTAGAAGGTGGTCGCCTCCTTGGTGAGGCCCTCGACGGCGTCGGTGCGCCCCTCGATGGCATCCTTGCGGAGCTGCTCGAGGTCGTCCGACAGCGACTTCCAGTTGTCGCGGTGCTGCTCGATGAGTTTCTCCAGCTTTTCGCTGAGCTTGGTGTAGAAGGCTGGGTCCTCGTCGAAGTGGACCGTGCAGTGTTTACGGATGGCGTGCTCCATCTCGCTCGCCTTGGCCTCGTCACTCCCCTGGGAGTGCTTGTGCACGTGCGAGATGAACTCGTCGGACAGCAGTTCCACGGGCGGAATCTTCGGGTTGATGCCGAGGTCGATGAGGTGCTCGTTGATGAGCGCCTTCACCTTCTCGCCAGCGTCGGCGATGTCGAGAGAGTCGTCCTTGTAGCGCTCTTTGACCATGCGCAGCAGGTAGCCGAAGCGGCGCGCGGCCCCGCGGTACGGGTGACCGGCAGGGTTCGGCAGGATTAGGTTGAGACTCTGCAGGAACTTCTTCAGGTAGACCTCGAAGTCCGCCCGGCGCTTGATGTCCTTCATCGCGCCCACAGCCGCGTGGATCACGGCGACGTCGGCTTCGGGTGAGTCAAGCTGGCCCTTGATGAAGGCCTCGATGTTGGTGACGCCGGCGGCAATGAAGTGCTGCAGGAGTCGCTGGTAGCGCTCTTCGAGGATGGGCATCTCGCTGAGCGCGCTCTTCAGCCCGTCGTGGATGTCCTGGGCGTCCTCCTCCGAGTAGATGGAGAGCGCGCTCGTCAGGTGATTGGCGAGCCCGATGTAGTCGACGATGAAGCCCCGGTGCTTGTTGGTCGCCACCCGGTTCACGCGGGCGATGGCCTGAAGTAGATTGTGCTCGCGCAGCTTCTTGTCGATGTACATCACCTGCTCGATGGGGGCGTCGAAACCGGTGAGCAGCATGTCGCACACGACGAGGAAGGCGATGCCGGTGAGAACCTTGTCGTGGTCGTCGAAATCGAAGGGGCGGCAGAAGTTCTCGACCACATTCCAGCGCTTGGCTTCCTTGCGGGCCTCGGTGATGGCGGCCGGCTCGTTCGTCGGGTCCGACGAAACCACGACGCCCACCTTCAAGAACTCCATGCGCCGGATGAGCGTGGCATCAGGCTCGGGCTTCAGCTGCTCTCGCTCGATGCGTTCCGCGAGCGCCTGCCGGATCGCCTTCTGGTAGCGGATGGCCGCCAGCTTGGAGTGGCACACCACCTGGGCCTTGAAGCCGTCGGGCAGGATGTTGTCGATGTAGTGATCGACCAGGTCCTTGGCGATCGCCTCGATGCGCTTCTCGGCTTCGAGGAGGTCGCCGGTGGCACCGTACTTCTTCTTGATGGCGAGGATCTCTTCCTCGCTGCGCTCCTTGAAGAGGTCCTCGAACTTGGTGTCGAAGCCGTGCTTGTCCTTGATGGCCGTGTCGGCGGTGCGGCCCTCGTAGAGGATCTGCAGGGTGGCGCCGTCGTGGACGGCGTCCATCAGCTTGTAGGTGTCGATGTATTCGCCGAAGCGCTTCACCGTGCGCTTGGTGCCGTGCTGCTCGGTGATGAGCGGGGTTCCGGTGAAGGCGATGCGGGTGGCGTTGGGGAACGCCTCGAAGACGTTGTCGCCGAGGTCGGAGCCCTGGGTCCGGTGGGCCTCGTCGATCATCAGGATGATGCGCTCGGACGGGTTCACGACGCCGAAGGTCTTGCTTGACGGGATGGCTCGATAGGGAACGCCGCCGGAGTCGGCCGCCTTGAGGACCTCGGGTTCGGGCACCGACTTGCCGCCGTAGGTGAGCGCCTGGGCGACGGCGGCCGGGAGAGCCTCGGTGCGCTCGGTGAACTTGTGGACCATCACCATGTTGATGTCGGAAGCGTCGGTGCTGAGGTGCTCGCGGAGCTGGGCCGTGCTCTCGATGACGTTGACCTTACCGCCGATGAGCTTTGCGGTGCCCGAGAGCTGTTCTTCGAGGTCGACGCGATCGTTGACGAGCAGGATCTTGAAGTCTTCCAGGTCGGACGCGGCGCGCAGCATGCGGGCCACGAAGACCATGGTGAGCGACTTGCCCGAGCCCTGGGTGTGCCAGACGACGCCCGACCGCGACTCCGGTGTCTTGCCTGCGCGCAGGCGGTCGACGATCTTCCGGGCCGCGCGATACTGCTGGTAGCGGCAGACGACCTTGATGCGCCGGCCCGAGTCGGTGTCCATGAACACCGTGCAGGTGCGCAGCACGTCGAGCAGGGTGGCGGGTGCGAGCAGCCCCTGGATGAGCTTCTCCTGTTCCCGCTCGACGCCTAGTGGCGGCGTGTATGCCTGGTTGCTCTCTGGCCAAATGTCCTTCCATGCGTAGAAGTGCTCATGGCCGGAGGTGATCGAGCCGAACTCGGCCTTCTCGCCGCAGGTGCGCACCAGCAGCAGGTTTGTGTAGAAGAGCCGCGGTTCACCCTCGCGCAGACCCGCCTTGATGGTCTCGGGGCGACCGTTGCGGTAGCGGAGGAGCTGTTCGAAGGCGGCATGCAGCGGGTTGGCCGTGTTGGGGTCGCCAATTTTTGCCTCGACCACCACGAGCGGGATGCCGTTCACGAAGAGGACGATGTCGGGGATGATGCAGCTCTTCACGCAGCCCGGCGTGTCGACGCGGAACTGGTTGATGGCGTGGAACTGGTTGCGCTCGGGGCGCGCGAAGTCGATGAGCTTGACGACCGGGTCGGCCTCGCCGGTGACTTCGTTGCGGTCCACCTGGGCCTTGAGAAACAGCCCCTGGGTCCTCTCGTTGGCCTCCAGCAGCGTGCGGTTGGGCTGACGGAGGATCTGGTCGCGCAGGTCGTCGAGCTGGCGGTCGGTGAGCCAGCGCTTGCCGTCGGGCGTCAGGTTGATGGCACGAACGGCGTCGCGGAATACCTCGGGGAGAAACAACTCGCGGAAGGTCGTGCGCAGGCTCTTCGATGGGTCCGAGGGGATGAAGCCCTGGCCTTGGTCGATGACGTTCCAGCCCAGCGTCGCGAGTTGCTCGAGGAACGGTTTCTCGACGTGGAGGTACTCAGACATTCGCTGCGACCTCCTTGGTTTCCGGTGCGCTCTCGATCGTGACGGGTACGCGGCCGGTCAGGAGGTCGTGCATCAGCCCATGCTTCAGCTCGCACAACTTGCTGCGAGTCTCCGACTCCGACGCGATCTGGTCGTGGATTGCCGCCACTCTCGCGAGGATGCGCCCTTGCTCGTCAGCATGGGGTAGCAGGAGGTTGAATCGCTTGAGGTCTCTGATCGGAAGCTGTGGCTGGGCAGACCCTGAAACTACGCGCTTGTACTCTCGGTCAAAGATGTGCTGCTGAAGCGAGGCATACAGAAAGTCGGGAAGGAGTGTGGGGTGACTGGATCGCAGGATGACCATCCCCGAGTTGATTCGAACGTGGGAAAAGGGAACGGCATCGTCGTAGTAGGCGATGTTTCCTACCGTGCCACGCGTCGTGATGATCACGTCGCCGCGCACAAGCTTGCCGGTCCTCAGCTTTGCGTCCTTATTTCTCGTGATGAATTGCTTCGACGAGAACTCGAACCCCCGCTTGGTCACATTCGTTGCGCTCAAGAACAGGCAGTGACCGTAAGAAAGCAGCTCGTGTGATTGCGGATAATGCTCGCCGCGGTCCCCGTCGATGATGGCGATATCGGAACCATCGAGGACAAAGGTCTCCCAGTCCTTCGGGATCCAGCCCAGTGGCGACTCCTTGTAGAGCTGCGGGGCCTCCTCGCGTGGTGGCCGGAGCTGGCCGTCCGCGGTCACGCCTCGGGTGAAGAGGTCGTGCATCAGGCCGGCCTTGATCTGCTGCGTCTTGGCGATGAGCGCTTCGGTCTGCTCGATGGCTTCGTCTACCGTCGAGAGGACTTCGGCGATCCGGCGCTGCTCACCTCGTTCTGATGGAACTGTCAGGTGCACTGCATCCGCAAACTGGCTGTTGAGCCCGGGCTGGGCTGAGCCAGTTATTCTTCTCGCGATTCGGAGCTGCGTGTCGGGCAGCAGCAGGAAGTAGTAGAGCAGTCTCTGGTCGATTGCTCCGCTGCTCGACCGAAGAATAAACACGTGCTCGTTGACGGCCGCTTCGTCGAACCGTCCGTCGTAAAGTCCCACCTTGCCAGTCTGTGCGCCGTCTTTGTTGATGAGGACGTCGTTCGCTTGGAGCCGCCCCTTTGGCATCGACCGAAAGAACTCGACTGGAACCCTGTTGATAGTCCCGTAGTCCATCCCACCGTCGGCCCGGATGTTCTCGCCACCCAGACTAGGGATTCCCTCGGACTCCGCATTGACGCCCCCTGTCGGACGCTTGCCGGAAATTGGTGCGCCCACGAGTTGGCGAATCGAATATCGCCGCCACTCACGCATACCCAAGCTCCCCCAAGAACCCCTTGAGCCTGGCCGTCGCGGTGTTGCGTCGCCGCTCGATGTCGGTCGCGGTGGTGGCGTACTTCGCGTGCAGGTTCTCCAGCGCGGCGAGGCACGCACGCTGGTCGGCGCGGAGGTACGACTCGTAGGTCTGCACCAGCAGGCGATGCAGCCGGTCGATGATGACCTTCCGCGCTTCGTCTCGGTCGATCTTCTCGCGAGCGGCGGCCACCAGGTCGTCTTGCTTCTTCTCGGTGGCGCGAAGATCCGCTTTGAGTTGCTTGGCCTCGTCCTCGAGCGCCTTGTGCCGTGCGAGCCTAGACTCCACGGCGGCGGCCTCCTTCTCGTAAGCCTTGTGGTCGCCGAGGTTCGGGTCGCGCTTCGCGAGCTTGGCCTCGCCCTTGAGCTGCTTGAGCTTGGCCTTGAGCTCCTTGACCTGGTCGCCGGGCAAAACGCCGGTGTCGTCGTCGTCCTCGTAGTCCTCTTCGTCGGCGGCTGCGAAGACAGCCGTGAGCTCGGCGAGCCGAGCTCGCTTCTGCTCCAGCTCGGCAAGCACTTCGGGGAACTGGCTCTCGAGAATATCAGCATCGGGGATGAGCTCGGGGCCCCAGCCACTGGCGGCGATGGACTTGAGGTCGGCCTTCAGCTCGTCGACGTACCGCGCGAAGGCGCCGCGGATCTGGTGCCCCGTCAGGAGCTTGGTGCCGGCGAAGGTCTGTTCGATGGAGGCAAGCAGACTCCGACGCAGGGCGTAGACGTTTCCCTTCTTGCCGTTGGTCGGCGCGAGCGCCTCGATGGCCGGAAGGTGCTTGTCCCACCACGCTTCGAGGGTCTTGAGGAAGGCCTCGTGGGCGGCCGCAACGCTCTTGTCGCCGTTCACGATGTCGGCCAGAGCGCGGCGGTCTGTGACCTCGGGCGTGAAGTCCAGGTAGGCGCTGTTGCCGGGCCGGGCTTTGAAGCAGCGCGTGCGGAGATCGGGATAGTTGGCCCAGAAGTGCTCGAGGGCATCGACTTCGCTCTTGGGCACGCCACCGTGAAGATGGGCGCGCACGTCGTGGGGCTCCGGTGGCGGGGCGTTGTCCACGTAGCGGCGGATGTTGCAGTTGAAGTCCTCGCCTTCGATCTCCGCGACGGGGACGCGCCGGGCATAGCCCGGCAGCTCGTCTCGCTCGCCACTCGTGAGTGCACGGTATGCATGGACGATGCGCGAGATGTCTTCGGCGCGAAGGAAGTTCTGCGCCTTGCCTTCGCGGTAGTCGCGGTCTGCGTTGATGAAGACGACGTGCTTGCGCGTGGCTGAGTCCTTCTTGTTCAGGACGAGCACGCAAGCCGGGATTCCCGTGCCGTAGAACAAGCCCGCCGGCAGTCCGATGACCGCTTCGAGCCAGCCGCGCTCGATGAAATGACGCCGCGTTTCGCGCTCTTCGCCGCCACGAAACAACACTCCGTGCGGCATGACGGTCGCCATCTTGCCGTCGCCCTTGAGCACGGCGAGCATGTGTTGCACGAACATCAAGTCGGCCTTCTTGCCCTTCTCGGGGAGCCAGACGGCGAAGCGGCCGGGGTACTCGATGTCCTTCTTGATGTAGTTCTGGCTGAACGGAGGATTGGCGAGGACGCGGTCGTAGCGCTTGAGCTCGCCGTTGTCGTCCTTATGCTGCGGCCTGCGGATGGTGTCTTCCTGCCGGATGTCGGCGTGGGCGATGCCGTGCAGGAGCATGTTCATCTTGCAGATGGACCACGTGGTCCCGATGCTCTCCTGGCCGAAGAGCGAGAGGTCCCGCGGGTCGCCGCCGATCTCACGGATGTAGTCGCGGGTCTGGATGAGCATGCCGCCCGAGCCGCAGGTCGGGTCGTAGACACTCATCCCCGGCTGCGGCTCAACGACCTCGACCAGCGTGCGCACCACGTCGGCAGGCGTGTAGAACTCGCCGGCCTTCTTGCCTGCCGAGTCAGCGAAATACTTGATGAGGTATTCGTACGCGGCGCCGAGCAAATCGGGGAACTCGAAGTTCTCGTCGCGCAGCGGGATCTTCTCGAAGTTCTGGATGAAGTTCGAGAGGGTGTCGTCGTCGAGAGTGCGCTGCCCGATTTTGCGGTTGAAGTTGATGCCCTTGAGCACGTCTTGGAGCGCATCAAAGTTCGCGTCCTCGAGGGCCTCGAGCGCCTTGTTCAGCGCCGTGCCCACGTTGGTCTTGAGGTGGCGAATCGTCGACCAGCGCGCTTCTTCGGGAACGAAGAAGGTGTACTTGTCCGGGTTGTCGAGCTGGGCCGCGACGACCTTGTCGGCCATGCCCTTGGACTTGAGGTCCTTGGCGAGTTGCTCACGCTCCTGATCGAAGAGGTCCGAGAGCCTCTTCAGAAAGAGCATGCCGAAGATGTATTCCTTGTACTCCGAGGCATCCATGTTGCCGCGCAAGTCATCGCAGGCGCGAAACAGCAAACTGGAAAGCTGGCTCAGGGTGAGCTTGGTCATCGTGCGGGCTCCTTCTTCTCCTCCTCAGCAGCGCCGCCGGCGCGCACCCACTCGTCGACCTCGGAGAGCTTGAACTTCCAGAGCCGGCCAACCTTGTGTGCGGGCAAGCCCCGGTGCTCGATCCAGCGGTAGACCGAGTCCTTCGCGACGCTCAGATGCTTCGCGACGTCTTCGACGGAGACCCAGGGTTCGGTGGACATCAACCATTTCCTCTCGGCGCATGCTGCGGACGCCGGGAGGGCCGGTCCCCCATTCCGGCGACCCCGCAGGTTGCTACGGGAGGCGCAACGGTATCACTGCAGATCCTTTCGCTCAAGAGCTGAGCGATGCAGTCTGATGCCTGTCAAAGTCGGCTAGAATCGGTTTGAGCCTGAAGCAGCCGCCGTAACTCATTGAAATTATGCGGTCGCGTGAGTGCGCTGTCGGGGCGGCTGGCGTCAGAGCTCGATCTCCACCTCGATGGGCACGCCGACCTGGTTGGCGACCGGCGTCCAGATGTCCACGTCCGCGGCGTCGGTCTCGATGGAGACGATGAGCGCGTACCGGGCGCCCTTGTCGCTGCGGTCGCGCTTCTTCTGCTCCTTCCACCAGCCCGTGACCGGATAGACCGCGATCATGCCTCGCTCGGCGAGGTCCGCCGCTGTGCAGTCCACCAGAAGGTCCGAGTGGATGGAGCCACGATCACGGGCCCGCGGCCCGAGATACCAGCCGTCGTTGTCCGAGCCCGCGACCGGTCGGTCCTCGTCCTCGTCCATCGCTTGCTGGTTGAGTCGCTTCCTGAACTCGTCGTGGGATTCAGCTGCACCGCGAACTTCGAATCGGAGCCCGTGCGACTGGTAGCGGTGCTTGGTCTGCCAGCCACGCCGGCCAGGGTTCGGCTCGACGAAGTACGACAGCGTGACACGAAGCCGGACCTTCGCGTCGCCAAGGCCCGCAAGCACGTCCTTGGGCCACGGCAGATCATGGATGTGGATCTCCCGCATCTTGCCGTCTTCGAAGGGGCGAATCGAACCTTGGGCGACAAGGGTGATCGCGTCCGCCGCGCTTCGCAGCGCGCGGTCGAGACTCGGGACACCAAAGCCGTACCGTTGAACGAGCCGAGCGCGCGCTGTCTTGTTCGGCGCGGCATCGAAGTGGCCCATCATCGTGGGCGTCCACCGGGCCGAGTGAACGACCAGCGCCCGAACCGTCTCTGGCCAAAGGTCGGGGTAGCTGGCCGAGATCTCGGCGCAGATCCGTGCGGCCTGCGCTGTCGCAGCGCTCGTCGCCCACGTCGTGACCAGCGGCTTGTCGCTCGGTTTGAAGTAGGTCGTGAGGAGACAGAGGTCGTCGCAGAGCCAGGGAATCGAGACGTCCCCGTTGGCGTCATGCACGATGTTGCCGCCCTCCATGACGATGTCGGGTTTGATCGGCCACTTCGGCTGGAACGTCATCGATGTGGTGCTCCACGGCGACAGCTCGCCCGCCTTCGCCACCGGTGAACGGGATGCGAACTCCGGGTGTGTGATGACGACCTTCTCGGTGTACGCCCCAACCGTGAGTGCGTTCCACGCCTGCGCGGGATCGTGAACCGGCTCCGTCTCGCTTCGCGCGAGATGATCGCGGTCGAGTTTCGAGTCGTCGACGTTTCCCGCGCTGACGACGAAGAGGCGCTGATGGGGGTCTTCCCCGTCGTCGAGGTACACGAGCCCCTTGTCCGAAGGATCGAACGATCGTCCCGCTGCTAGCGCGTCGATGGCAGACGACCACGATGTGGGTCTTCCCCGGTCCCTCGAGTCGCGCGTGGTCACGGCCATGGAGAACACGCGGCGTCGAGTGGGCGCGTGGATCTCGGGGCGACTCGTCGCGTCTGCTGTGATCGCGCCGTAGAGGTCAGGGTCGTTCTCACCGTTGGGCGGCAGAATCTTCACCGACTCGAGCGCATGCCGCAGCTCCACCTGTGAGTTGCCGGCAAGCAGCGGCACCAGGTCGCCGAAGAGCGCCAGGCCAGCCATCTCCGTGCCGTGGCCATGATGGTCGTGGTTGCCCCAGGAAGGTTCGTATGCGTGGCAGTCGTCGGCCGGGAGGGAGCCCTCCAACAGCGGGTGCCCTCCGTTCACGCCGGTATCGAGAACGCACACGACGGGGGAGTCACCGCCCCCCTTGCGCTGAATTCGCCCAGCGAGGTCGAGCACCCATGCGGCCTGATCTTCCGCACCTTGCTCGACGAAAAACGTGGCCGGCTCTTTCGCGCGCTGGAGCTCGGCAATGTCGCCGAGGACGTCCAGCGACATCGCCAGGGTGCCGGCAGTGGTGTGCGCCAGCGTCACGATTCGGTCGTCGAACTGCAGGCGCCGGTCGCCGAGGCGGATATTGGTCTGGGCTGCGAAATCGTGGAGGCGCTCGAGTTCTTTGCCGTCGGTGCGGCGAAGCCACACTTCCCACCAGATGGACTCGTCTGCGTCCGCTGGATAGGCCTCGTCTGCGTCGGTCCACAACCCGCGAAGGGCTGCCAGGCGGATGCTGGCGACACGGTCGTAGGTGTTTTCGTGTCGGCGCTCGCGTTCAGCCTTTGGCGTCGTCAGTGCGTAGCGTTCCAACTGCTTGACGAAGTGAGCTACCTGCCCTTCGGGAACGAAGACCGCGGCACGTTGCTTGGCAGTCTTCGACTCGGAGTCGTCCTTGGGCTTATCGGTGTTGACCGCCACGACCTCGATGTGCCGGAGAGGGTCCTTCGCGCGCTTGTTCTCAAGAGAGCTGATGGCCAGATCCCAGCCCGGGAACGACTCGAACTCCAGGTAGAGGCCCGGCTGTGCACCGGTGACTTCGACCGACTGGGTTGTTCTGCGCAGGGCCGCCGTGTCCCGAGCGCTTTCGAGCGCCTTGGTCAACGCGGCCGAGTGAGCCGGTCGCCCAGCCCCTGGTGGGCCGGGCGCCTTTGACGGGCCACCACCGCCATGCGGGGTGTACTTCTCGACGGTCGGATCGCCAGGGACGATGATGTGGCGTCGGTTCCGAGGGGATGCCATCGGTCAGCCTCCTCCTCGGGGGTTACGGATGCGTGCTGCGTCGTTCCTTGAGTGCGGTGACGAGCTCATCATTTCGGACCTTGGTGGTGTGCTCCAAGATCGCGTTCTTCGCTGCTTGCTCGCACGCATGAGTGATCTCGGCATGGCTGAGAGATTCGGCCGCTGCCGCCGCATCCGACCATTCGACTTCTGTGGTGTCCAATAGGCCGAGCCGTGCCCGCATGACCTTGGTCGCGATCTCCTTCGACGGCAGCGCGTACTCGAGGACTGCATCGAAGCGGCGGAAGAGCGCACGGTCCAGCAGCTTTACGTGGTTCGTCGCGCCGATCACCAAGCTGTCCGAATCGTCCATCTCCAGGAACTGCAAGAACGAGTTCAGCACGCGCCGAATCTCGCCGACGTCGTTGGCGCCGCCGCGCTGTCCCCCGAGGGCATCGAACTCGTCAAAGAGGTAGACGCCGCGCGTCCCCTGAATCGCGTCGAAGACGAGGCGCAGCTTGGCGGCGGTCTCGCCCATGTACTTGGTGATCAGGCCGTCGAGTTGGATGGTGAACAGGGGAAGTCCCAGCTCTCCTGCCAATGCGGCCGCGGTCATCGTCTTCCCCGTGCCGGGCGGTCCCACGAGTAGAAGCTTCCGAAGCGGAGCGAACCCGTGCTCGCGAATGCGATCGCGCTGGCGCTGTTCGACGAGGACGCGATCGATCCGTTGGTGGAGTTCGTCGTCGAGCGCCATGTCGGCGACGCGGGTCTTCGGGTAGCCGACCGTCAGGAGCCCCGCCAGCTCGCCTCTCGGCTGGGCCATGGGGATGGGCTTCGGGCCCGGTGCCGAGGCTGCTGCCTTCGCTCGCTCCTTGGCGCGGTCTACAAGCTCTCGTAACTCTTGGGCAAACTTGCCATGCCCGTTTCGGGCCGCCTGGGCAGCAACCTGCATAGCGACGGCGTAGAAACGCGTATCGTCGCCCTCTGCGTGGCTCCGGATGAGAGCCTTGATTTGGTCTGCCTTGGCCATCGTTCTCTCGGTCGGGGCTGTTCTACACTGAACATGCGCACTCGCTCCAGCACAGACCCCTTCAACCCCCAATTTTGCCTGAAAAGTCAAGCCGACGCACCTTCTTGCTGATCGGCTCGAGGACAGTGCGCCACATCGCCACCTGCTCCTCCCACACCAGGCTCTGCAGCACCCGCCGGAGGTCCTGCTCGGAGATCGGCTCGCGGCCAGGCAGCACCTCTAGGTGGAGGACGTCCTCCTGGATCGGCGGGGCCAGCAGCAGGTTCATCACCTGGGTGAGCCGGGCGCGGGTGAGGCCGTGGGCGCGGGCCACGTCGGCGTAGTCGCGGAACTCGCCGGCTTCGATCCGGGCTTCGATGTCGCGGGCCAGGGCGAGGAGCCGGGCAACACGGGCCGGGTGTGGAGTTCGCAGGCCCTCTTCGCGCTCGGCACGGCGGGTGGCTTGCCGGCGGTGGCGGGGCCGGAAGGCGATCTTCTCGATCTTGCTCATGGAGCGGTCGCCTCCTCTGCCGGGGCCGCTTCGCTACGTTCGGGGAAGATGTCGGGCAGCGGCGGCAGCTCGTCGGTGAGGTCGTGCAGGGTAATGTGCAGCTCGCTCTCGGGGACGTTTACGTCGACGCGCTCGATGAGCAACTTGACCAGGTCGCAGCGCTCTTCGGGCACGAGGACCTCCCAGACCTCGGAGAAGTTGCTCAGCAGGTCGAGGGCGCTCTGCACCCGGCCGACGGCGGCGCTCAGCCCCCGAAGGCGGTCGTCGAGCTCGTTGGCCTTGAGGCGCTGCTCGTCGAGCGCGAGCTCGACCTTGGCGAGCTGGTCCGAGACGGTGCTGCCCGCCTTGCCGCCGGACTCGCGCACGAAGGTGAGCAGCGAGGCGGCCTCCTTGCTCAGCTCGTCGATCTTCTTCTGGATGACGTCGCGTTCGAGGGCGATGGCGCGGCCCGACTGCTCCTTGCCCCACTGCAGGCTTCAGCGACGCCCTTCCAGTGATCCACCAGTCGACGCTTTCATGATCCAGGGCGCCGCGGCGTAGGTCGTCGTCACGGCGGCGGAGGCGGCGCTTTGGTGATCCTGTCCGCCCGTCCACTTCCCCTTGCGACGGGCGCCGGCGATCTTGTCGCGCGTGCGCTCGCTGATCATCTCACGCTCGAACTCGGCGAAGGACATCAGCATGTTCATCGTCAGCCGACCCATCGCGTCGGCCGTCGAGAAGTTCTGCGTCACCGAGACGAACGAGGCGCCCGCCGCTCCGCGGCGCTCCATCACCTTCACGAAGTCGAGCAGCGAGCGCGAGAGGCGGTCGACCTTGTAGACGACGATGACGTCGACCTTACCCGCCTCGACGTCGGCCATCAGCCGGGTGAACGCGGGGCGGTCGATGTTCGCGCCGGTGAAGCCGCCGTCGTCGTAGCGCTCGTCGACGAGCGTCCAGCCCGGCTGGCGGTCGAGCTGGTCCAGTGATGGAGGCCGGACTTCACTAAATTGGCCAACTTCACCGGCGAGTGAAGTGGCTCCATTTAATGAAGTCGCCAGGTCCACGTCTCGGGCTCCCACGTCGCGTCGAGCCCGCCTGCGAGAACCGGGGTCAGGAAGGCCTGGGCCGCCTTGGTGACCTCATCGAGCGTGGGCCAGGCAAGCTGATCTTCGCGCGCCATCGCCACGTAGGGCGTGGACCAAGCGATGGGCGGTTCGGGCACATTCGCCGGCAGCGCGTGCGTCTTGCGGAACGCGAACGTCTGCTCGAGCGCCGCGCGCAGGCGCTTCGCGTCGATGGGCTGCGCAGTCGCCAGCAGAGCGATGTCGGGTAGATCTTTCACGCGCGAGTTCGGTCGCGTGCGCGGCATCGTGTACGCGTGCAGCTTCTCCGCGATGTGTGTCTCGATCGGGTAGAGCCTCAGCGTCGGCGGGGCGATGCCGGCGAAAGCGAGCACGTCCTCCGCGACGATGACCTCGGGCTCGCCCAGGATCGGATCGCCGAACGCGACATCGACACCGAAGGGCTGACCGTAGAGCTTGCCGGCGAGCTTGCACTCGGCGCGAAAGCGAAGCCCGTCGTACTGCATGCCGTCGTTCTGGATCTCCGGGTGGTCATCATCCGGGACGACCTCGAAGGTCATGAAGTCGCCGAGGTTCTTGCGTCCCGCCTCTTGCAGCTTCGCGAGCACGTCGTCGGGTGAGCCCACCATGCGGAGGTCCACGTCCTTCGTGGTGCGCGCTCGTTCGAGGCGTAGCTCGAGGACGAGTCCTCCCTTCAGCGTGGCCGCGTCTCCGAGCACAAGGGCGATGCGGGCGAGGAAGCGATCGAAGACGAGGAGCTGACGCTTGCGCGCGAACTCGGCGCCCGTCGTGGCGGACGAGCGCAGGCGCTGCTCGAGCGCCTGCTTGAAGGCCTCGGGCGAGGCGTAGGTGCGAGGGGTCATTCTGCCAGGCCTCCGAACGGCTTGAGGGCGGTCTCGACCTCGGCGAGCTCTCCGCGCGTGACGAGGCCGCGCCGAAGCGCTTGCTGGGCGGCCTGCCGCAGCAGCTCCGGGGACAGGCCACTCTTGGCGCAGTCGCTGAGCGTGCGGCTGGCGCTCGTCGCGGGCACCGGGCCGAACCACGCTCGTTCCTCGGGTGCGACGTCCGCGTGGTGGAGCACGACCCCGGCGGGAACGCGAAAGCGTCGCCGCCGCCAAGCCTCGGGTAGCGTGAGATGCACCTGGGCAGGCAGCACGTCGGAGAGTGCGTGGAGCGACAGCGCAGTCTGGTGTGAAACCACGCCCGCCTGCTCGGACCAGAGCCAGGCGGTGACCAGCTCTTCGTGCTCCCCGACCGGAAAGTGGACGAGCCGGTAGATCCCCCGCTGCGGCCGCGTCACGCGACCCGCGAGGATGTGCTTGCGGAGCAGGTGGGTGGAGTAGCCCGCCTCGGCGGCCTGCTTCGTCGTGACGTAGCCGGACTGACCAGCGGCGGTCTCGAAGAGCCGGTCCCAGTCCGGTCCTTTGGTTTCGGGCGTCGTCACGCACAAAACGTAACCCTTGGTTCCCTTTTGTGCAAGACGAAGCCGGGCGGTCATCACGGTTGGGAACCCTGGGTTCCCTTTCGTGGAGCCCCGTCCCCCACGCGCCTCGCTGCCCGACGCGGGCAAGAAGGCAAGCCGCTGACCGGCGATGACGAGCGGAAGCTGCCCGCGCTCCAGCGCTCGGCACCCGACAAGCTGCTCTCGGCGGTGCTCGCCTACCGCGTGCTCGAGATCGACAAACGCCTTCCGCGCCTACGCCAACGCACGCGCTACGCGATCAGCCGAGCAGGCCGCCGCGAACGCGCGCTTCATGGTGAAGTCGGTGAACAAGGACGGCTCGATCAGCCGCATGGCGCCGACCAGGAACGCCTGGAAGTACGACGCGTTCGCCACCGCCGAAGACGCGGAGAGGCGACGCGCCCAGCTCGAGGCGATGAACCCCGGGCACCGCTCCGTGGTGGTCGCGCTGTGAGTAGTCCGAGGAGCACCGCCATGACGAAGACCGTGAGCCAGGGCGAGAGCCGCTACGGAACGCCCGAGCCGCAGATCGCGCTCCGCTTCCCCAAGGGCACCAGCTACCGCGTCGTGAAGGCCGCCCTCCACAAGCTCGCCGCCGAGATCGAGCTGGCCACGCCCGCGGGCGAGCGCTGGTGCGTGAACACCGAGGACGAAAGCGAGAGCGGGCGCGTCTACCTCGAACTCGCCGACGCGACGCCCGCCGAGGCCGCGCGCGGGATGGCGATGCTCGAGAAGCTCGCCATCTGATCAGCCCCGCGCGTCGACGAGAGCCTTCGACAGCTCTCGCCAGACGCTCGTTGCCGAGCGCGGCAGCCTCAGCGTCGGCCCGACGGAGCCCGCCACAGATTCGAACAAGCGGCGCGTGTCGTCAGGCGAAAGCTTGAGCAGATCGATGATCTCGACGGTCCGGTTGATGATGCCCGGCGCGAGGAACGCGGTCTTCGGGTCGAAGGGAGGGAAGCGCCGCAGGAGTTCCGGGTCCTTGCTCCCTCCGCAGTTCCGAGGTCCGTTCAGGTCGAGCACTGAGACCTCGATGAGTAGACGGAGCGCGTCCTCGTGCTGCCCGCGCCGCGCGCAGGACTCTGCGAGGTTGAAACGGGCGTTCCGGTACAGCCCCCAGTTGAGTGCCTCGGCATGAGCGGCGGCGGCGCGCGCGAGATGCTGGGTGAGGACTTCGTCGGCGGTTGGAACGCGGCCGAGCTGGCCCTGAAGCGCGTGAACGAGCGCATCCAGATCGGCGTCCGAGACTCCCTCCTGCGTGAGCGTGACCAGCGCGTCCTGCGCCTCGCCCTCGCGAGCGTGCGCCTCGGTGAGCAGCACCTTCGCGCCATCGAGTGAGCGCTTCCTCGAGTAGAAGACGGCGCTGCACTTTGGGCAGGCGCGCTTTCGCTGCGGCATCTTCTCAAACGCGTGGCCGCAGTGCGGGCACGTCGGGGTCGTGACGCCGATGGCTGTGAGGACGATGCGCCACGACGGGCCGCGCGCCACCGTGGCGCTGGCGGGAGTTAAGGCCGTACCCGATGCAGGCGTCCCTGAGAACGTCGCCTTCAGCTTGGCGAAGAAGCTCATACCGCCGGAGCCTCGTACCACGCGTCGCGAAGCTCACGCACTTCGTGACGAATCACAGCCGCGTCGCTCTTGAGGAACGCGGCAAGCATCGCGCGATCCTCGTCGGAGGCGCTGCCACGACCAGCGCGCGCGACGAACCCCTCGAACTTCCCGTCGTGCCCGCCGCCACCGCCGAAGGCGAGCTGGCGGCCCTCGACGGCGCTGATCCAGCGGTCGAGGAACGCATCGAACTCGATGGGCGAGAGCCCATCGCGCAGGTCGGCGAGCACCTCGAAGCCGAGCTCCTGGAACTCGCCGATGCGCTTCTTCTTGCGGAGCCGCTTGTTCATCGGGCGTCGACGGTACCAGGAGCGCGCCCCCCCGACGAGCTGCGGCTGCTGGCTCGATTGGGCTACCAGCCACGCCGCCGACCGGAGCACGCGCTGGTGTTCCCGGCGTACGCCATGAGGTATTGTCGGATGCTCGCGGCGAGATCGCCCACGCTCGGCATCCATGTCTACCTTCGACTCGACCAAGACCCTGCTCAGCGACCTCCTCGGGAAGGTCGTGAACGGCAAGCTGCAGCTCCCGGACTTCCAGCGAGGCTGGGTGTGGGACGACGAGCACATCCAGTCGCTGCTCGTCAGCATCGCTCGCTCATTCCCGATCGGCGCGGTGATGCTCCTCGAGACGGGCGGCGAGACTCGGTTCCAGGTGCGCCCGGTCGAGGGCGTGGAGCTTCCGCCGAACACGAACCCGGAGGAGCTGATCCTCGACGGGCAGCAGCGCCTCACGTCGCTCACGCAGGTACTGAAGCTGGACAAGCCGGTGGCGACACGCGACGCGAAGAAGCGTGAACTGAAGCTCCACTACTACTTCGACATCGAGAAGGCGCTACAGGGGCCCCAAGCGCTCGAGGATGCAATCGTCACCGTCGACGAGCAGCGTATCCAGCGAGAGAACTTCGGCCGCACGGTGGTGCTCGACCTCAGCACGCGCGAGAAGGAGATCGATGCCTTCCATTTCCCGTGCAGCCAGATCCTGAACTCGGACGACTGGGAGCAGGTCCTCTCGGAGCATGCTCCCGAGAAGCTCGCGCGGTTCATGAAGTTCCGACGGCAGGTCGTGGAACCGTTCCGCAACTACGCGCTGCCGGTCATCAGCCTGCGGAAGGAGACCTCGAAGGAGGCCGTCTGCCTCGTCTTCGAGAAGGTGAACACGGGCGGCGTTCCGCTCTCCGTCTTCGAGCTCATCACGGCCACGTGGGCGGCCGACGGCTTCAACCTGCGCGATGATTGGTTCGGCGGGAGGGGCAAGAGCGGGCGCCATGCTCGCCTCGGCAAGAGGCCGCTGCTCCGTGATCTCCAGCCGACGGACTTCCTCCAGGGCGTCTCGCTGCTGCACTCCTTCGAGAGGCGCACGCAGGACCTCGCCGCCGGGCGCTCGGGCAAAGAGGCGACGGGCGTCACGGCCAAGCGTGAGCACATCCTCGAGATGCCCCTCGGGGCTTTCGAGAAGTGGGCCGAGTCGTTGACCAAGGGATTCGAGGAGGCCGAGCGCTTCCTGCGCAGCGAGGGGTTCCACCACCCGAAGTTCCTCCCATACCGGACACAGCTCACGCCCCTGGGGGCCGTGCTTGCGCATCTCGGTGAGCGTTGGCTCGAGCCGCAGATCAAGACGAAGCTCGCGCGCTGGTTCTGGTGCGGTGTGCTGGGCGAGCTCTACGGCGGCGCCGTCGAGACGCGGATCGCGCTCGACGTTCAGCAGCTCCTCGCTTGGGTCAACGATCCCTCGGCGCCGGAGCCCGCCACCGTTCAAGCCGCAGGCTTCAACCCGAACCGCCTCGACACGCTCCGTTCACGTACCAGCGCCGCGTACCGCGGGCTCTACGTGCTCTTGCAACGAGAGGGCGCGTGCGACTTCTTCTGGAAGGCGCGCATGGTCGATCTCGACCGCGACGACGCGAAGCTCGACATCCACCACATCTTCCCGAAGAAGTGGTGCGAGGACCAAGACATCCCTCCGCGCGTCTTCAACGCGATCGTCAACAAGACGGCCATCTCCTACAAGGCGAACCGAATGATCGGCGGCAGCGCCCCGTCGAAGTACCTCGCGCAGCTTCAGGGGCACGTCCAGGTGAAGCTCGACGACGCCGCGATGGACACCATCCTGAAGAGTCACGTCATCGACCCGGCGCTGCTGCGAGCGGACTCGTTCCAGGCGTTCTACGCGGCGCGCAAAGCGGCCCTCTTGGCTCTCGTCGAGCGTGCGATGGGCAAGGCGTCGGCCGAGGCGGCCGCCATCGTCGCTGACGACGAGGAGGGCGACGAGGAAGAGGGCGAAGCCGCGTGACGAAGCGGTCGTCGTCTTCGACCGTCGCCGACGAGATCGAGCGCTACCTCCGCACCGGTGACGCCGACATGACGGGCCACCCTTGGCCCGGCGACATCATGGAGCGCGGACGCCGCCAGCACGCCGACATCCGTGGCGCGCTGCTCGAGGAGGTCCGACGGCTCTCGAAGGGGCGGACGCACGAGGCCGTGCCCGACAACGTCGGCGTCGCGTTCACACGCGCGAAGGTCGAACCGATGGTGCGCGGGCTCTTCCCGAAGGGCGAGCAAGAGCTGGTCCTCGCGACGCTCGAGAGGTCCGTCGTGTACGTCACGAGCGAGACGATCGAGTCGATCATCCTGAACCACGGGTGGGATCGATCGGCGTGGGACCTCGCGAACCTCTTCCTGCTGAGCGTCGGCGCGGAGCTTCTGGGCCCTGACGCGCCGCGCGTGGTCGGCATCAGCGAGGAGACGACCTGCTACGTCTCCCCGGACTACTTCGCCGAGGACGACCCGTTCGCCGACTTCATCGTCCACGAGGCCGCGCACATCTTCCACAACTGCAAGCGACGAACGATTGGCCTGCGCGAGACGCGCACGAAGGAGTGGCTGCTCGACATCGAGTACCGGCAGCGCGAGACGTTCGCCTACTCGTGCGAGGCTTACGCCCGTGTCTTGGCTCGTGGGAAGGGCGCGGGCGAGCGACGTGCTCTGGCCGCCGAGTACGGGGCAGAGCGACGCATCTCGGAAGAGCGCGTCGACCCGGCCGAGGTCGCGAGCATTGTCGCGGAGGCGGCCGCAGCGCGGAACGGCTGGAAGGTGATCCTCGCGCGGTGCGCGCCGACGACCAAGCCGCGCTCGGCGCTGCAGCTCGCGCGCGAGATGATCGCTGCCCGAGACCGTGCCGACGGCATCTGACCAGGGATCGTGCCGCTGGGACGGCGCCCCGACGATCAACAGGCCCGGCGACGCCCACGACCACGCCGACGGGCGCTCGGTTCGCGACGCCCCAAAGTTGGCGCTTGATGCTGCTCCTCGCGAACCGTCGCCCCGATGATCAACAGGCTCGGCCCCGTCGCAGACGCCGAGCTGTTGACCAACGGGGCCGACTGTTGATCGCCGGGTACGCAGTTAAACGCCTCTCGGCTTCTCTCTCCCCACGGGACAGGAGAGAGAGCGGGAGAGCTGTCCCACGCGGCGCTCATCGAGCTCGCTCGGCGCTCTCTGCGAGCACGCGCGAGAGCACCGTCGCAGCACGCGCAGCGCGCGAAACGCCCGGAGTTCTGGGGAGAAACGGCGAAGCCCCCTCGGATCGCTCCTTGGGGGCTTCTGTTTACCGACCCTCGCCGTCTGTTGGCGACGAGAGAAAAATGGCTCCGGGACCGGGCTGCTTAGGCGAGGTTCCGTGCACCGTCGAGCCGAGAGCGCGCGAATGCACGGATGCTCACGGAGGACCGCGGCGCGCGGAGTTGAACCCGAGCCTCGGCGCGATGTTCGCCGCGCACGTTGGCGGCGTTCTCGACGATCGGCGTTCGGAGAGGGACCCGAGCACCGGGGGCCGCCCCGCGTGGTCAACAGGTGTCGAGCGGCCTCCAGCCAGATCCCAAGAAACCTCCTCGGCGGCGTCATCGACGACGCCGGCCCCCTTCGAGAGCCGCCCCCAGGCCGCCCACGTTGGCGCAAGGCGCGCCGGAAGCACGGGCTGGCGCTTGGCCCGAGGGAAGCCTTCAAGGCGCGGCTCCAGCCCCGACCGCCCGGTATGCCTGCTGCGGGTGCGCGGGATTGTCAGGGTGGCGCCGCTCGAGCTTGCCGTCGGTAACCAGCGGCCAGAGGTGCTTGCGCGACAGGTTGGCGGCGTCCTTCAGACCGAGGACCGCTACCAGCTCCCGCGGTGTCCACCAGCGCAGAGCGCAGAGGTCGAGGAGCACCTTTCGGAGCCGAGGCGCGGCAGGCTTGGGGCCGAGCCTCGTGAGCTCGAGCCGGAGGTCGTCGGGCAGCGCAGCGATCAGCGAGGTGACGTCCGGCGCCGACCCCTGCGTACCGGGCTCGAGCCCCTGTGCATCCGGGTCGAACCCCTGCGTATCTGGCATCAACCCCTGCGTATCCTTGGCAGGAAGCCCCTGCGTATCCGCTTCCATCCCCTGCGCATCGACCGGGAGCTGCGCCTTCGGCCCGAGCTCGTAGTAGCTGTTCGGCCCCGCCGCGTGCAGGGCGAGCAGCTCTCGGTCTCGCAGCCTGCGCAGGAGCGCGCTCGCCCCAAGCGTGTCGAGCCCCGAGATGGCGCGCAGGCGAGCGTTGTCGAGGCGGCCTGCACGGTGGGCTTCGAGCAGCGCGCGGAACTCGACGTCGGTCAGCTCGGCGTCGCCGAGGCGCGCGACAAAGGTCTTGTCGTCGGCGGTCAGCGTCGCCGTGTTGCGGAGCGTGACGCGGAACAGGTGGCCCTGCGGGTCGAGCACCGGCGCCGGGAGGAAGAAGCCCTCCATCTCGGCGAACATGCGCGGGATGCCTTCGCCCTGATCGCGCACGACGCCGAGGTCGACGAGCACGCGAACGGTGCGCGGGTTGCGGCTGACGTGGATGCGGTGGAGCGCGAGCAGCTCCTCGAGGTTCACGTCGGGTAGCAGCCCGCCGGGGCTCACGACCTCGAGGCGATCGTCGAAGAACCAGATTTCCGTCGTGCGCCCCTCGACGTTGTAGTCGCGGTGGGCAGCGGCGTTGACGATCGCCTCCTTCCACGAGAACTCCGGGTACTCGGACACGGTGCGGAAGCGGTGGCCGACGAGGCGCGCGGGCCTTCGCAGGATGCCTTCGATCGCTGAGAAGCACTCCTCGAGGACGGTCGGTAGGTTGCCCTCGAAGCGCGGGCGCTCCTCGACGTTGTGCTCGGCGCCGACCTTGCGCTCGGTGCCGACGACGCGGAAGAGGCGAAAGCCCGCGTTCGGGTGGTCGGGTCCGTTCTTCGCGAAGAGGAGCTCCGCGGCCTGGCGCAGCACGAGGTCACGGCCCCGGTGGTCCGCGAGCTTGCGTTTGACGAGGTACTCCTCGTCGGTGAGCGCGATGAGGCCCGCGCCGCGGCGCGCGCGCTCGAGAAGCGCGGGGTGGAGGTCGGCGAGACGCAGGTGTGAAGGGCGGCAGCATCGCGTGGGCACGCCTCCACCTGTTCGCGAAGCCGACCCGCGACAACCCGGGGCGCCTCGTCCTGCGCGTGGTCATCAACAAGGGTCCCGTCGATGACGTCGCCAACGTCGCGCGTCGGCGCGGGCTGCTCGTCGAGGGGGAGCTGTGGCGCAGCCCGAGCTGGGCGCTCGAGGCGTTCGTGACGCTCGACCAGCTGCTCGGCTTCGCGCCATTCCTTGCCAGCCTGGTGCGCGCGCACGAGGCGAACGACCGCTCGCTCGTCATCGCCGCCCCCTTCAAGACGATGCTGGCGTCGGGCGGTCCGCTGACATGGGACGTGGTGACAAGCGAAGCGGCGTGGGCGGCGGTCGAACCGCACCTCCCGGCTCGGAGCCCGCGCACATGAGGGGTCCAATGAAGAAGGTCGCAGAGAGCGCTGCCGAGTGGCTCGAGGATCCGCCGGCGGTCCCGACGCTGCCGAGCGCCGCCGGCTGCGAGCGGTACTCAGCGCTCCTGTTCCGCGCGTTCCTCGCGGTGCTCGCCATCCGACTACGGCGGCCGACGGCGCGCATCTCGCAGGCGAGCCTCTGCTGGCGCGCGAAGAACGGCCGCGTCGAGCACGTCACCTGCGAGCCCTACTTCTGCCCGTCCGAGGAGCCGCCGCATCACCCGCTCCTCGTGCGCGTGCTCGTCAACAAGGTCGCGGTCGGCCTCGTCAGCGCGGTGGACGCCGTCGCGGCGGCGGTCGCCCGTGAGAGCGGCCTCGTCGAAGAGGGTGACGAGCCGTGCAGCCCGCCGCGATGGTCGCTCGAGCTCGCCGTCTTCCCCGGCGAGCTGCTCCGCTTCGGGTCGTACATCGCCGACCTCGTGCGCGCCTCCGAGCGCGACGAAGACGAGGGCGCGGTCGAGCCGCCGATGCCAGCGGAGGTCCTCGTCGAGTCCGAGGGGCTTTGCGGCACGCGGGCTCTCTACGTGTGGAGCGAACGCGCGTGGGACTACTTCGCGGACCGCGTGTGGATGGACGAGATCGTCCCCTCGAACTCGCACTTCATGGCTTTGCGAGAACAGCGAAGGAGCGCACGACGATGACCGACACCACCCAGGAGAACACCGAACAGACGGCGAAGAAGCTGGGACGCCCTCGCAAGGCCGACCCACAGCGCGTCGACTACCACCAGCTCGACACGCTGCTCGTCATGGGCGAGATGCGCGTCGACGCCGAGCGCGGACCGGTCACCGAGTACCCGTCGTACCGCGAGCTGGCGAAGCGCTTCGGCATCAGCCACAGCCTCGTCGCGGCGTACTCGTCGCGGCACAACTGCCTGCGCCGTCGCGAGGCGGCCTCGGAGAAGATCCGCAAGGTCACCGACGAGAAGGTCATCGCTCGACGCGGCACCGCACTGGCCGAGGCCAAGGAGCGCATCCTCGCGATCATCGACCGCTTCCTCGAGGAGTTCGGCAAGGCGCTCGAGGAGGGCCGCGTTCGCGTTGACAGTGTCGCGGACCTCAACATCATGGTGCGCCTGCGCGAGTTCCTGCAGGGTGGGCCCGATTCGCGGCAGGAGGTGCGCGGCATGCCGTCGCTCGACGAGCTGTCCCGCCGGTACGCCGAGGCGCAGCGGCGCGAGAGGGAGGAAGGGCCGTACGCGGGTGGCGTCGTTCGTCGCGACCGTGAGCCCGCGTCTCACGAACGCGCGCTGCTCGCGCAGCCCCCGGCCACCGCCTTCGTGAACGGCGGTGCCGAAGTGGGCGGTCACCTCGAGGATGATGCCGACGAGGACGACGAGGTCGCGCTCGATGCCGACGACGATGGCGACACCGACACCGCCGCTTCCGGTTGAAAGCGGCCATCTTCGGCACGCGCTGGCACGCGTTCTCGCGGACCTGGCGCGCGTGACGCAGCGCGAACAGGCCGAGGACGATGGCCGCTTTCCGAGCGCACGCCGTGGTGACGAGCGACGATCGGCCGGCGCCGCGCGACGACGCTAGCCCCCGGGGGGGAGGGTGAATTTTCGTGGCGCCGCGCACGCCGGGAAGAGTGCCCGGGGCCCCTTCCGATAGGGGTCGATTCAAGGAAGTGACCAGGACCCGCGCGCCGAAGTGAGCGTCCAGAAACAGCGGTCGCTGCGGGCACGCTGGTCACTTTCGACCTGCAAGTAGCTCCCGACCCTCCTGCGGGGCTCAGCAGCGGAGCTGTTCGACGGCGCGTGCGAGGTCGTCGTCGCTCGGGTGCGTGTAGACCATCGTGGTGACGACGCTGCGATGGCGGGCAAAGCGCTGGGCCAGCCGGATGTCCTTGGTGCCTGCGTAGAGGCTCGAGATCGCCGAGTGCCGCAGCATGTGCAGGCTCACGTGCCGCTCGAAGCCCGCGCGCTCCTGCCAGACCGCGAAGGCGTGCCGGAGCTGCCGCGTCGACAGCCGTGTGCCTCGCTGGCTCACGAAGAGCGGGGCGGCGCGGTCGAGGCTCTCGCTCTCACCCGCCTTCCACGCTCGGAGCTTGTCGAGCTTGGCGCGCAGCCCTTCGGGGAGCAGCACCTCCTGGCCGTCGTCGTCGCCACGGCCGTCACCCTTGAACACGCGCAGCGCGAGGCGGCGCCGCACGCGCCCGACATCGTCAAACACGTCGCCCACGTCGAGCGCCAGCAGCTCGTGAGCGCGCAGCCCCGTGCCGAGCGCCATCGCGAAGAGGACGTGGTCCCGCCAGCCCGCGCGGTGCTCGCCGGTCACGCGGAGGAGCGCCTTCTGTTCGCGCTCCGTCAGCGTGCGGGGCGCTCGGCGGACCGACTCGACGTAGGCAGCCATGCGGCCATGACGGCTTCCTTCCGCGGCGAAGGCAAGGCCGGGTCGCGTTCTTCGCCGACCTCGCAGATACGCCTTGATGGTCGCGCGACTCGAACTGCACGGAGTCCAGCCACGCTGGACGGAGTGCAGTGAGAGCCACGGAACGCGCTTGCGCGTGAAGTGAACCGAAGCCTGTATCGGACACGCGCGGACCGCTCCCGCGACGGAGGACGAGGATGGCGAGGACGATTGGCACCATCACCAGCTACGACGGCGACGAGCACCCGTACCTGCGCGGGCACAATGTCCGCGTCGTCACCGTGCTGACGCGCGCCGCCGCGCCAGACTTCGACCCTGATCGGGACGGCCACGTGCTCCGCGACGACGAGGTCGAGCACGCCGGTGGCGTCACCGCCCACGACCGCGTCGAGGTGCAACCCTGGCTCGAGCGAGAGCAGCGCTGGAGCTTCGTCACCAGCGACCCGCGCGCGATCGACCTCGCGTGCTTCCGCCACCTCTTGAAGACCCGCTGACCCAGACCCGCCCGGTGATCACGCCGGGTGGTCCGGCGGCGGCGCCGGGCACCACCGCAAAGGAGCCCGACATGACCAGCACCACCCGCCGCACCCTCGAGTCCCTCTCCAAGCTGCGCCTCCCCGAGCTGCAGGCGCGCTTCGCCGAGATCGTCGGCGAGCCCACGCGCTCGCCGAACAAGACCTTCTTGCTGCGCAAGATCGGCGAGGCGCTCGAGGCCCGTGAGCGGGAGACGAACGATGCGCCGACGACACCGGCCAGCGCGGCCAGCGCGACAACGGAGGCGGGCCCGAAGGCGAAGCTGACCAAGCTCTCCGTCGGCGAGCTCCAGGCGATGTACCGCGAGGTTATCGGCCGCCCATCGTCGTCGAGCAGCTCGGCCTACCTTGTCTGGAAGCTGCGCCAGGCCCATGAGGGCCGCGTCCGAGTCGGGCCGATCGAGCGTCGCGCGCCCGGCGAGGCTGCCGACGTGAAGGTCCTGCCGCTCCGCATGACCGCCGCCGAGGTCGAGGCCCTCGACGAGGCGTGGCGTCGGCTCGGATTCAAGAGCAGGACGGCGATGATCCGCAAGGCGATCGCTGACCTGCTGGAAGCGGGCTGCGCCACCTGAATCCCAGGCCGCCCGGGACTTCGGCTCCCCGAGGGCGGGGGCCATGTGGCATGTAAGGGCGGCCGATGCCGCTCGTGTACCTACCAGACGTCGAGTCCCTGTTCCTCTGGGGCACCGAACCCGCGCCGCGCGGGCTACCCGCCCTCGCCCAGGGAGGCGACCCGTGGTCCGCAACCCTCGTTGCCCCCGAGGGACTCTCCGACACCTCGGGCCTCAAGCTGCCGCTGTTCGACACCATGGCCAAGCTCGCGGTGGTGCCGGCCGCCGACATCGAGAGCCTGCCCGGTTCGGTGGCGACGTGGGTCTTGGCCAGCAAGCTCGCGATGGACCTCGTCGCCCGCGAGCGCGTCGTGCCCACGATCTCGCGGCGTGGCGGACGCATCGAGGCGCGCTGGGCCGCGGCACTCGCGGCCAGCGAGGACGCGGCAAAGGTCGTGGCGATCGCGAGGAGCATGCCCCCTGCGGCGCACGCCGTGCCAGTGGCGGGCGACAGGTCCGGCGCAGTCTGGGCACCCGATGCGCTCTTGCGGTCCTACCTCGATGCCATCATCGACACGCTGGTACGAACGGCGCGCGGCGGCCCGTCGCTTCCCGCCTCACGCGCGAAGACCACGCGAGCCGCGCCAGATGCCTGGGCCGATCGCTGGCGCACCGCGCTCGGTGGCGCCCAGCGCAGTTTCGAAACCGACGGCTTCGCGGAGCGCTCCGTCGTCGACGAGCTCGCGCGCTGGAGCGAACCCGCCCTCGGCGCGCGCGACCGGCTTCGGGCATGCTTCCGCCTCGAGCTGCCTGTGGACGACGGCGAGCCGTTCGTGCTGCGCTTCCTGCTCCAGTCGCCCGACGATCCGAGCCTGCTCGTTCCTGCCTCCGACGTGTGGAAGACGAAGGGACGCAGCCTCGAGAAGCTCGGGCGCGCGTTTCGCGATCCGCAGGAGTCTCTGCTCGAGGCGCTCGGACGTGCCTCGCGGCTCTTTCCTGCGCTCGCGGGGTCGCTCGAGGAGGCGCGCCCGGAGGCCGTCGAGCTCGATCCTGCCAGCGCGTGGACGTTCCTCGGCGATGGCGCCGCTCTGCTCGCAGAGGCGGGCTTCGGCGTCATCGTACCCGGCGAGCTCACGGCCGCCGGCCAGCGGCGTCTCCGTCTTCGCATGCGCGTGGGCGGGAGCAGCAAGAAGCTCGCTGGTGTCGTCGCCGGCACAGCCGGGCTCGCGCTCGACGAGCTTCTTCAAGTGGACTGGGAGGCCGTCATTGGGGACGAGCCGCTGACAGCGCGCGAGCTCGCCGCGCTCGCGAAGCAGAAGGCGCCGCTCGTCCAGTTTCGCGGTGCGTGGGTCGCGATCGATCCGCGCGAGCTTGGCGATATCCAGAAGCGCCTGGCCGGCGGCGCATCGAAGCTGACCACGCGTGAGGCGATCCAGGCTGTGCTCGCGGGCGAGGCGCGACAGGGCGGGATGTCGATCGCCGTCACGGCATCGGGCGTCGTGGCTGAGCTGGTGGAGCGCCTGCGAAGCGGTGGCGAGAACGAGCTCGGCGCCCCCAAGGCCTTGAAGGCAACGCTTCGTCCGTATCAAGAACGCGGGCTCAACTGGCTCGTCACCATGGGCTCGCTCGGTCTCGGTGCGTGCCTCGCCGACGACATGGGCCTCGGCAAGACCATGCAGCTCCTCGCGTTCCTCCTGCGTCGCAAGGACGACGCCCGCCGCGACGCGCGGCCGGCGCTGCTCATCGCTCCGACCTCGGTGGTCGGAAACTGGGAACGCGAAGTCGAGCGCTTCGCCCCGTCACTCGACTTGGTCCGTCACTACGGCGCATCGCGCGCGAAGTCGGCGAGCGACATCCCGAAGAAGCCGGGCACTCTGGTCGTCACCACCTATGGCCTCTTGCGCCGCGACGCCGAGCTGCTGTCGAGCATCGATTGGTCCGTCGCCGCGCTCGACGAGGCGCAGAACATCAAGAACGCGTCCTCCGCGACCGCCCGCGCCGCCCGCGGCTTGCGCGCGAGCCACCGCTTCGCGCTGACAGGAACGCCCGTCGAGAATCGCCTCGCCGAGCTGTGGTCGATCCTCGAGTTCGCGAACCCCGGCCTGCTCGGCCCGCTCGAAGCCTTCCGTCGAGATTTCGCGTTGCCCATCGAGCGCTACGGCAACGACGACGCGGCGGCGCGCCTGCGCCGCATCGTGGGTCCGTTCATCCTGCGCCGCCTCAAGAGTGACCCGACCATCATCCAGGACTTGCCCCCGAAGAACGAGATGAAGGTCGTCTGCACGCTCACGCGTGAGCAGGCGACGCTTTACAAGGCTGTGGTCGACGAGGAGCTGCGGCGCATCGAGTCCTCGGATGGCATCGAGCGCCGTGGACGAGTGCTCGCCTTGCTGATGTTCACCAAGCAGATCTGCAATCATCCCGCCCAGTACCTCGGCGAGAGCGGCCCGCTTCCGAAGCGCTCGGGAAAGCTCGCGCGCACGACCGAAATGCTCGAGGAAGCGGTGGCCGCGGGCGACAGGGCGCTGGTCTTCACGCAGTTCCGCGAGATGGGCGACAAGCTCGTCGACCACTTTGGTGCGAACCTCGGCTGCGAGGTCGTGTTCCTCCATGGCGGCACGCCGAAGAAAGCGCGCGACGAGATGGTCCGCCGCTTCCAAGAGGAGCCGTACGGCCCGCGCATCTTCGTGCTGTCCGTGAAGGCGGGTGGCACCGGCCTCAATCTCACCGCAGCGAATCACGTCTTCCACTTCGACCGCTGGTGGAACCCCGCCGTCGAAGACCAGGCCACAGACCGTGCGTATCGCATCGGCCAGAAGCGCGCGGTCCAGGTCCACAAGCTGGTCTGCGCTGGCACCGTCGAGGAGAAGATCGACCGCTTGCTCGATCAGAAACGCGACCTCGCGTCGAAGGTCGTCGGTGCCGGCGAGCAGTGGATCACCGAGCTCGACGGCCGTGAGCTGCGCGACCTCTTCTCACTGTCCGAGGGAGCCGTGGCCGACGGGGACGACGATGACGCCAGTTCGTCCGCACCGGCGAGACCGCGTACGAAGGCACGGTCGGCCCGCGTCCGCAGCGAGGTGCGCCCATGAGTCGCTGGAACCGCTTCGGCTGGTACGAACCCGCGCCGAAGAAGCCGCCGCCCGAGCGCGGCATTCGGATGAAGAAGGCTGGCACCACCTGGTGGGGCCAGCGCTGGATCGAGGCGCTCGAGAACGTGCTCCGCGGCGACTCGGCGCGGCTCGCTCGTGGCCGAACCTACGCGCGCGCGGGGAGAACGCACGACCTCGTGGTCAAGGGCGGCAAGGTCACGGCCAAGGTCACCGGCTCGCGGGCGACGCCGTACAAGATCACGATCGAGCTCACGGAGCTCAGCGCGACGGCCTGGAAGAAGGCCATCGATGGCCTGGCGAAAAAGGCGCAGTTCTCGGCCGAGCTTCTCGCCGGCCAGATGCCGCAGGCGATCGACGAGGTCTTCGTGGAGGCGGGCGTGAGTCTGTTCCCGAAGCAGCGCGCCGACCTCAAGACGAGCTGCTCGTGCCCGGATTGGGGCGACCCGTGCAAGCACGTCGCGGCCACCCACTACGTACTCGGCGAGGCGCTCGATCGCGATCCGTTCCTGCTCTTCGAGCTGCGCGGGAGAACGAAGGACCAAGTCCTCGACGCGCTCCGCGCTGCACGTGGCGGCGTCGGCGAGGCGCCAGCAAAGAAGGCGGGCAAGTCGAAGGTGGCGCCCGCGGACGCCACGAGCGAAGTCCCGACCGTGAAGCTCGGCAAGCTGAAGGCCGGTGAGTACGACAAGCCGCGTGAGCCGCTGCCGACCTTGCACTTCAGCTTCGACGAGCCCGTCACCCACGGCGCCGTGTTGCGCCAGCTTGGTGCGCCGACGACGTGGGAGGGAGACGCGAGTCCGGCCGACGTCCTCGCGCCCCTCGTGCGCGCGGCCGCGGAGACGGCGCGCCGCATCGCGATGGCCGAGCCGAGCGACGCCAGCGAGTCAGCCGAGCTCCCGGAGCCCTCAAGACGCAAGGCGAAACCGCGGGCACGCAAGGCGACGAGCACACAGCGATGAACCCCGAAACCGCAACAAGAGGGGACGGACGTCGCGCCTCAGCAAGGCCAGGCTCGCCGAGATGATCGAGGAGGCCACGGTCGATGCCTACGGCGAGTCCGAACAGACGACGGGCTGGTTCACGCTGATCGACGAGAACCTGGCGGTCCCGTTCGAGACCAACGTGCTCGACGTGGCAGTCGTCGTCGAGCGAGTCGACCTGGACGAGACCGAGCACATCGTGGCGCTCTGCAAGCGTGGACGCTCTCGGCAAGCGATCCCGATCCTCGACCTTCCGCTTCCGACGCCGCCACCGGCGGGCGCCGAATGGATCGAGGCATACAGCCAGTGGAGCCGCGGCAAACGGTAGGCCGCAGAGCGCGTTCACCCGCCGGTCGCTGAGTAAAACGCCCCGCGCCGCACGAGCCCGATTCTCCTGGAGAAGAGCCCGCCGAGAACGCCCTCGGCGTCGTCCACGAGCCTCTCGACAACGCCTCCCGCGTTCTCCTCGCGCACGACGGAGAACGCCCCGCGCGCACCGTCACGCCGCGCATCCCCGCGCCGTTGCGCCAGAAATGCAGAACCCCGAGAAGCTCGCGCCGCTCGGGGTTCCGTTTACCTGCTGGTCGCCCTTCTTGGCGCGACTCGAAAATGGCTCCGGGACAGTTAAACAAACCTCGTACCGTCCCGTTAACCACCCGAACCAAAAACCGCAGCAAATACAGCCGCATGCGACGCGACTGCCGTCAAAATCTATCCGCCAAGCATGGCGGATAGTTGGCGGTAAGCGGCGAATGGACTCCCATGGCCGCTCGCCTCGTAGCGCTCTCCGTCGCTCGCTGCTTCGGCCTTCGGGACACATGCGCTCTGTTCGCTCAGTGCCGGCCTCACTCCCGCATCTCGCGGTCGGCCAACGCATACACCGCGTTCTTGCGAGCGCCGCGCTTGGTCAGGACGCCGTCGCCCACGAGCTTCTGAAGACGGCGCTGCACGGTGCGCAGAGGGGGCGCACCAGGCCCCAGCGCCTCGATGATCGCCGCGCTGCCGCCGTGGCCGATCCGCTCGAGCACCTCGTAGAGCCTCGCCTCGAGCTCGTCCGGCGGCGCCACGATCTTCCAGGGCAGGTGGGACTCGTTGTCTTGCACGCGCCCGAGCTGCTCGAGCCTTTCCCACAGTACGCGCATCAGCGCAGACGAGAACTCCTCGAAGTAGTTCGTGAGGTCGCCATCGTCGGCGCGCACCATGCGGTGCGAGGGCGTGGTGAGCAGCTCGTGTTGTTCCACGGTCGCCTCGGTCAACATCAAGAGGCCGTTCGCGTCGACGTCGCCGACCCGGAACTCGTGATGCAGGACGACGCTGACCGACTTCCAGTCCGGATAGAGCAGCGTCAGCCCCCAGTAGAGCGTCGCCGCGCGCAGCACCGCCGACTGGGAAACGAGTGGATCCTGGTCCGCCCAGGCGAAGAGCGCCTTCACCTCGGGTGGCACTCGCGTGGCTTCCTTCTGGAGCTCGAGGAGCTTGGTGCGCTCGCGCGCTGAGAAGAGCTTCCAGTTGGGCGCGGTGCCCCACGAGGTGCCCTTCGGCGGCGGCACTCCGGGTGTTGAGAACCCCGAGCTGCAGAACCAGTAGACCATCGCCACCTCAGCCGTGAGCCGTCGGTCGCGCGCGCCCGGCGCCGAGAAGTGCGCGAGCGCGTCCTCGACGAGCGCTGCACGCGCGATGGCTTCGCCCGTTGACCTTCGCCGATCGACCAGGCGCGCTCCCTTCAGGACGGCCTCGATCTCCTCGTGCGTGACGTTGCCGTGGAGTTGGCTGACGTTCCAGAGGATGCGCATGCGCTTGGCACGCGCGGCGAGCTCCTTCTGGCGGTAGTACGAGAGCGGCGAGGCGCGCATCTGGCCCGCCGCATCCGCGACGCGGGTGAGGTTGAGCACGAGCCTCGGCGTGAGGGTGTACCGCCAGGGCTGCGGAGGAAGGTTCCCGGGGCGAAACAACTCGCGGAACTGCTCGTCCGTCAGCGTGGGGTAGCGACGCCGGTCGCGAGCACGGGTCACAGCCCCAGCTCCCGGCCGAGCACCTTCGTGACGAAGCCGCCGGCGCGCTCGCCAGCCACCAGGTTGCGGATCCGCTCCTTCACCTCGGCGCCTATGCCTCGACGTTCTGCCGCAGCCAGCGTCGCGCGGTAGGCGTCCCACACGTCGGCGCCGGTGATCTCGTAGCCGTAGCCCTGGACGAGCCAGTGGAGCGAGAGCAGGCCCGCGCCGATCGCGAAACCGGGCTCCTTCTCGCCAAAGTCGCGTGCTGCGCGCGCGAGCGTCTTCGGATCACACGGCGTGCGGCCCGCGACGGCAAGGGCCTCGTCGTAGAGCCCCGCGTCCTTCGCCGCGGCGAACCACTTTCCTTCGTCGCCGGGCGTGGTCGTCACGAGGTCGGAGAGAATCTCGCTCGCCGTCTTGTGCGGGTACTTCTTTGCGACCGCACGAAAGGTCGCGAGGTACGTGCCGGCCTGGTTCGCCTCGAGCCCGTAGCGCTCGTACGCCTCGTCGATGAGCCCCGAGGAGAGCAGCACTTCCTCGCAAGCGCGCGCGACGGCGACAGGGCTGTCATTCAGACCACGGCCTTCTTCAGCGTACCGGATAGCCTCGGCCTTCCTTCCCTTGGCGGCGAGCGCCTTCACGCCGTACTGGCGGTAGTGCCACATCTTGTAGGGCGCGAGCTCGAGCAGCGCGAGCACGTCATCGTATCGCTCGGCGGCGACCAGCGCGCTCAGGCAGTTGGTCGTGCCCTTGAAGAACCCGCGCAGGCTGGGGTCCGGGCTCCACGCGAGCTTGACGGTCTCGATGAGCCGATCAGTCCACGCCGAGGCGATCTCACTGGACGCGCAGAGCGTGCCCCAGTGATCGCCCAGGCACTCGATGTAGGGGATGCCATCGTCCTGGTACGCGTCGAACAGCCGCTCGAGCCACGCCTCGCGCGTCTTCATGTCGACAGGAGCGTCCGCGATGATCGGCACCAGCTCCGCGATGGCGTTGTTCACTGCAGCGCCGATGGAGCCAGATGATCCGTCCACTTGTTCGATGGCCGGCGACACGCGCTCGAGGAACACGACGGCTCCCTCGGCGGCGAGCACGGGCTCCTTCTTCGCGACCTTCTTGATCTCGGCGACCGCCTGCTTGATGCGCGTGATCGCGGGCTGCGACTTCCAGCCGAAGGCGTGACGACGAAAGCGCGCCTTGAACTCCCACTTGTGCGTCTCGCCCGAAGGCTCTTTGCGCTTCGCCGTCATCGCGCCCTCGCGGCTCGCTCGAGCTCGTCGCGAAGTGCGGGGAAGCGCTTGTACTCGGCCTGGAGCGCCGCCGCCCACCGCTTGGTCTCGTCCGTTTTGCCGCACACGACGCAGGTAGCGACGAGCTCGGCGGCGTGGCCGTAGTGCCTGCGCCGCTTCTGCTCGGTCACGCCGGCGACTCGGCTCTCTGCGGCCTTCTTCATCGCGGCGAGCACGGCCCTTCGCGAGGTCGTATCGGAGATGCTCGCAACACCGGCCAACCCGAGGAGCGCATCGACCTCGGGAGTCGTGAGGCGCGGTTCCTCGGGATCGGTCGTCATCGCCTCGAGCTCATCGAGGTCCGCCCCGCGGTGGAACATCGGATCGAGGTCGCTCCGCGCGGGCGTACGCGATGCTCCGAGAAGCTGCGTGAACAGTGGAAAGAGCAGGTGTCCAGGGTGCTCACCGTTCGACCAGCCGAGACCTGGCGCGCTCGCCAGCAGCTTCGCCGCGGCGGCGAAGTCGTGCGAGAGCACGTGGAGCAGCGCCCGTTGTCGCGTAGCCTGCTTGGGGCACGCTTCGAGCGCTTCGCCGACCCGCTTGCTGAGCGCGGCCTTGGTGCCCGCGGAGCCGAGCCAGCGGCGAAGGCGCGACATGCTCGGGCTCGCGCGCCACGCTCGCTCAAGGTACGCGGCGAGGTCCTTCCGTTCAAGGCTCTGCGCTGCGAGCGCTGCACCATCGAGGAACTCGCCGCGCGCGTAGTCCTTGTCGGTGACGAGCTCGGCCGCCTCGCCGAACGCCTTTAGCGCGGCCGGCCAATCACCGGCATCGACGAGGCTCTTCCACCACGCGCGAAGGTCGTCGGCTCGCTTCGTCGTGCGGGCTACCTTTGCAAGCCCCTCCGGTCCCTCGAGCCGCTGCACGACCTCGCGAAGCCAGCGGTCCTCTTCCGTGTCCCAATCGCTGGTGCGCTTGGTGGCGGGCTTGCTCTCGATCAGCGTTCGCCACCGCGGAAGGAACGCAGCAAGGTCGGGAAGCGGCTCCACGGCGACGCGCTCCATCTCGCGCAGCGGCTCCCAGAAGTGCCCGACGCTGTCCACCTCGTCGATCGCCGCGCGGACTGATTCTGCGCGCTCAGCGACCGGAGCGATCATGTACGCGGACACGACGTACTGCGTGGCGCACTCCGCGACGTCGGCGCCCAGCACCTCGTCGACCAGCTCGTGCTGTCCCAGGTCGATGTTGCCCTCGCCGATGGGCGGAAGCAGCGCGCCGAAGATGCGGTGCGCGGACGCGTAGTCCTTGCGGAGAAACGCTGCCGACCCGCGACAGAGATACTCGTCGAAGTCGGATGGATCTGCCTGTCCGACGCGCTCGGCGGCCCTTACGAACGCGAGCACCTCGGCCACCTGCTCGTCGGTCACCGGCGCAGGCGCCCAGCCCACGCCAGTGCGCGCCGCCCGAGCGATCAGCGATGCGACGACCCGAGCGTGCGCGCGGTCGTCCAGCTCGAGCAACATCTCGCGCACGACCTCCCGCAGCGCTTCAGCGGACATCGTGGCGAGCGCAGTGTCGAGGTCGGACGGCACCTTCTCCACGACCTTGGGCGAGCGTCTCATCGCGCGCCCCTCAGCCTTCGCTGTTCTCGGAGGCTTCATCGGGCGCCGTGAGTCGCAGCACGCGCTCGGCCTCCTCGCGCTCGCGCTCCAGCTCGGCGCGCAGCTCTTCCTCGGTCGGCAGGTACATCTGGTAGCGCGCCGCGAGGACTTGTTCGTTCTCGTCGGGCAGCGTGATGCGCACCATCGCGTCGTTCTTGTCGGAGCAGAGCACGATGCCGATCGTCTTCGCCTCGTGCTCCGCGCGCTGGAAGCGGTCGAAGTAGTTCACGTACATCTGCATCTGCCCGAGGTCCTGGTGCGTGAGCTTGCCCATCTTGAGATCGACGAGCACGAAGCACCGGAGCAAGCGGTTGTAGAATACGAGGTCCACGTAGAAGTGGTCGCCCTCGAGCGTCATCCTCTTCTGCCGCGCGACGAAGCAGAAGCCCTTGCCTATCTCTAGGAGGAAGTCCTCGAGTCGGTCGATGATCGCCTGCTCGAGATCGCGCTCCTGCGCGGCCGGGTTCTCGCGGAGGTCCGCGAACTCGAGGACGAATGGGTCCTTGAGGACATCGCTCGGTACCGAGACCTGCTGACCCCTCCGCGCGAGGGCGAGCACCTCTTCGGGGCTCTTGTTCTTCGTGAGCCGATCGAAGAGAAGCGCGCCCACCTGGCGCTCGAGCTCGCGCACCGACCAGCTCTCGCGCGCCGCCTCGATCTCGTAGAACGCGCGCGCCTCGGGGCGCGTGACGCGCAGCAGGACGAGGTAGTGCGACCAGGCCAGCGAGGGCGGGAAGAGGAGCGACGGGCCCGGCGAAAGGCTCAACACCGCCGAGCCTTTGTCGAGGCCGTCCACCTCCGCAGAAAGGCTCAACAGCGTTGAGCCTTTTCGGTCGCCGGCCTCAACCAGCGCGGAGCCACCCGGGAAGGCGAGGTAGAACTGCTTCATGCGCTTGAGGCTGGCGAGGCTGAAGCCCTTGCCAAACCGCGCGGAGAGGCGCTTGGCCACGCGCTTCATCAGCCCCTCGCCGTAGCCCGCACGCTCGGCGCCGTGTTGCTCGACCTCGACGATCTCGCGCCCGATGTGCCAGTAGGCGTGGACCATCGCCGTGTTGATCGAGCGCGCGACGCGCGAGCGCGACTCATCGAGGATCGCGGCGATGCGCTCGTAGAGGTGTTCTTCCGGTGCCGGCTGGAGCTCGCTCATGCGTTTGGTGACCCGACGGAGCCCACCAAGCGCAGACCCCAGGAAATCAGGGACTTGGCGCCGCGGCGCTCTCCGTCTCTCTCTGATTGACACGCTTTATACGCCAACTTAGTGGCGGACACCAGGCGGAAAGGACACGAGGCGCCCGGTCGGGATGCCGCCCCGATGATCAACAGTCCACCCCCACGCGCGACAGTTGATCACCGGGTCACTGTCCCGGCGAAAGAGGGTCCGCTGTTAACTGCGTCTCGGGTTCTCTCTCCCCGCCGGACCAAGAAGAGAGCGCAAGCGCTGTCCCGTGCGAGGGAAGTTTGCGTCGGGCGCTCTCTCGGCGCTCTCCGCGCGAACGCCGTCCTGGCGCACGAGAAGCGCGAAGCACGCGCAGACGCGGCGGAAAAAAGAAGCGGCCCCGAGGATCACTCCTGGGGGCCGCTGTTCACTGTGCGGTCGTCGAACTTCGCACGACCGATGAAATGGCTCCAGCGGTAGGGCTCGAACCTACGACCCGGCGATTAACAGTCGCCTGCTCTGCCAACTGAGCTACGCTGGAATGTGAAGAGGGCGCGGACACTAGCTCGACGGACCGGCGCGTCAAGGGGAATCCATCAAAGTTGAGCGTCCTCCGAGCAGACAGCCAATTTGAACCTCGAGGACCTGGGTCGTGCAGGGTTTCATGACGAAGCCAGCGGGGAAATGGAGCGTCTCGAGGCGGGCGGGCGCGTTCTCGACGTCGCCGCTGACGAGCAGGAAGGGGACCCGGCTCTGGCGGCGGTCGAGCTCCTCAGCGAGCTCCAGCCCCCCGAGCCGCGGCATGAGCCAGTCGGAGACGATGATATCGAACTGGGCGCCTTGGTCGATGTGCGCGAGGGCCTCGACCCCGTCGACGGCGGTCGTCACGCGGAAGCCGAGCCCTTCGAGGAGTCTTTGGTGAGTGCGGCGGACCAGGTCGTGATCTTCGACGAGGAGCAGGCGCCCTCGGAGCTTCGACTCAGGACCATTGCCGCTCGGTCGCTCCACAAACGGAGAGACCTCCTCGGCGCGGGGGAATTGAATCGTGAAGGTCGTTCCGTGATTGACCTGACTCTTCACCTCGAGTCGTCCTCCTGCGCGATCGACGATGTCCTTGACGGTCACCAGCCCGAGGCCCGTTCCCGTGCCCTTTGTCGTGAAAAATGGCGCAAATGCGCTCGCGAGGACCTCGTCGGACATGCCAACGCCGGTATCGACGACAACAAGCTCAACCATGTTGTCCGCGCCATCGCGGATCGTGACCTCGAGCCGCCCTCCGCTCGGCATGGCGTCTCGCGCATTGACCGCGAGGTTCAAGATGAGCTGTTCGAGCTCCGACTGGGAAATGCTCACCTGCGCAGAGCGCGCCTCATCTTGCACGATCAGGTCGACCTGATCGCCGATGAGTCGCTCGAGGAGAGGAGCGAGCTCCCGCGCCACGGCTGAAAGATTCGAGCTGCGCGGACCGAGCGTGCGCTGACGCGCGAGCGAGAGGAGACGCTTCGTCATCAAGGTCGCCCGGGTCGTCGCGTTGTCGAGATCGTCGAGCAACTTGAGCGCCGCTTCGGGCTCACCCATGCGCACCCGCAGAAGATCGGAGACGCCCCGGATCACCCCGAGCAGATTGTTGAAGTCGTGGGCCACGCCGCTCGCCAGGCGTCCGATCGGCTCCATGCGCTGCGCTTCGAGGGAGCGAATCTGGGCTAGATCCCGCTCCCGAGCCGCCACAAGCGCCACCTCGATGGCCCGAGCATGAGCCCGGAGCAGGACCCACATCATCACAGTCGCCGCGATGCAGACCAAGGAGAGCGCGAGCGCGTCCTGCACCGGCGATCCTCTCACCACCGGCACGGTCGCCCCCGAGAGCCCGAGATAGATCGCCATGCCCACGACGAGCGCACACGCGAGGCCCCCGAACAGGAGCAGAGCTTTCCGGCCGAGCGTCACCGCGGCGAGGAGGATCACGACGAGGACCGAAGCGCCCGGCGCGGGATCGATGATGCCCGCGTTCCAGTAGGTCAAGCCGAGCACGGCGAGATGCCCCCCCGTCATGACCCAAGCCCCGAGTCGCGCTCGGCCAAAATGGACCAGTGTGAGGACAAAGGCGAGCATCAGTCCCATGGAGCCCGTCGCTAAGACGAGCAACCCCCGCGCCTCGGCGGCGCCAGGCCAAAGCACAATCAAGATCGCGAGATCGATCGCGAGCAACGCCTTGGCGCAAACGCCTGTGAAGCGCGCGCCCCGCTGCCGCAGCTCTCGCTCGACGACGTCGTAGGAAGCCGCGAGGTCGTGTGGAGGGTGCTTCGAGCTCATGGAGCGGAGGCAGCCTTGAGCAAGGCTGGTTGCCCCGTGTCACTGACAACGTCGCGCCATAGGGGACCGTCCGGATCGACGCGGTTGCGCCTGGCGGAGGCGCCTCCGATCGGGACGTGGACGAGGCGATTGTTCACGCGCCCGACGAGACACGCGGTGCGCCCGGCCATCGCGGCGTGCACCGCGTTCGCGCCGAGCCGCGCGCAATAGATCGAGTCGGACGCACAAGCGGGCAGGCTGCGAACCATGTAGCTCGGGTCAATATACTTCATCGAAATCTCGAGCCCTCGCTCGGCGAAGTGCTTTTCGATCGCCTTGCGTAGGTAGACTCCGATGTCGCCCAACTTCTTGTTCCCCCCTGCGTCATATCCTTCCATTTCCACGTAGGATTGGCCAGCGCCTTCGGCGACCAAAACCATAGCATGCCCACTATCGCGCACCCGTGCCTCCAGGTGCCAGAGGAAGCCCCCCTCCCCCTCTATGTCGAAGGGCACCTCAGGAATAAGAACAAAATCCACATCATTGGATGCGAGCGCAGTGTGAGCGGCAATGAACCCGCTATCACGGCCCATGACCTTGACGAGGCCGACGCCGTTCACGGAGTCCGCCGCTTCCGTGTGAGCCCCGTCGACAGCCCGGAGCGCCTCACTCACCGCAGTTTCAAAACCGAACGACTTTTCCACAAACGACAAATCGTTATCGATCGTCTTGGGTACGCCGACCACAGCGATCGGAAGGCCGCGCGCCTGGATCTCGTCGGCGATGAGCGCAGCGCCGCGCTGGGTACCATCCCCACCGATCGTGAAAAGGACGTCGATCCCCTGTCTTTGAAGGGTATCGACGATGTCCTTGGTCCGCTCTCCCCCGCCCCGCGCGGTGCCCAAGATGGTCCCGCCCGCCCGATGGATATGGGCCACCACGGTCGGGTCAAGCTTCATGAGGCTCCACGGCGCGTCCGGCAGCAGTCCCCGGTACCCGTAGCGGACGCCGCTCACGTTCGTGACGCCGTACTGCTCGTATAACGTCATCACGATCGACCGCACGACGTCGTTGAGCCCGGGACAGAGCCCGCCACAGGTGACAATGGCCGCGTGCACGCGGCCCGGCGGGAAGAAGATGTTCTCCCGCGGGCCCGCCTTCTCAAGAACTCCTCGCTCACTCGAGTGAATCTCCTCTTCGCCCTCCATCACCTCGATGTTGCAGAGGACCCGCTCCCCGTCGTCGACGAAATGGCGCGCCCCCGGCCCGGCGCGCAGCTTCAAGGGCGAAGGGATCAGGCACGGTCCAAGGCGGCGAATCTCAAACGGGTTCGTCATGAACCAAACGATAGGGAGAAGGGATCGGGCTTGCCTACCGGAACGGCCAGGAAGCTGATTTTCCCTGGCCTAGCGCTCAGGGTTTGCGCGGTCCGAGCTGGAGCGCGAGCTTGCGCCGATAGCGCTTGTGATAAAGCTCGGCGAGCGCGCTGAAGAGCATGGCGATGAGCGGCCCGTAGACGAGGCCGATCACGCCGAAGGAGGTGATACCGCCCAGGATCGAGAGGAACACGAGCACATCGTGCATCCTCATCGCCGAGCCCATGAGACGCGTCTTCACGACGTTCTCGACGACGATGCCCTGAATGCTGCAGAACAAGAAGAAGGCGAGGGCTGTCCCCGGCCGCCCATCGAAGAACAGGAAGACCGACGCGGGAATGACGACCATCGAAATCCCGACCAGAGGCAGGAAAGCAAAGAAAGACATCACCCCGCCCCACAGAACCGGCGAAGGCAATCCGGCGATGGCCATCGCGATCCCGCCCAGGACTCCCTGAATGACGCTGCCGAGGCCATTACCGACCACCACACCCCGCGAAACCTTTTGAAACGTCTGGATCAAGAGCTCATCTTCGTCATCCGGCAGGGGCGAGAGATCGAAGAGGAAGGTCTTGAGGCGGTGTCCGTCGATCAGCGTGTAAAACACGAGGATCAGGACGATGATCAGGTGCACCGTGATGCGGAGCGCATTCTCGAGGATCGCCCCGCCCCACTCGACCGCCGCTCTTTGCAGGGCGCTCGATAGGTCGTTCATGACCTCGAGCACCAGCTGACGAGAAACGGGGACATGGAATTCGGCGAGACCGGCGACGAGCTTATCGACAAGCTCGCTCGAGCTGCGCGTCAGCGTCGCAGCCAGTGAACCAAAGGCGCTACTGGCCTCGATACCGATGGTGTAGGCGAGCATCGAGATCGGCCCGATGATGACGATCGCGACAAATAAGGTCACGAGCATCGCCGCCAGGATCGCGCGGTTGTTCAAGCGACGCCGCAGAGTCTCGTAGAGTCGGTGCGAGAGGCCGACGAGCACGAAGGCGAGCACGGCATCGGCCACAAAATCGAGCAGGACGTAGATGGTCCCGAAGGTGACGCACGCGAAGAGCACCGCGAAGAAGAGCGGCGCCAGCGCGTCGGGCTCGAACATGCTGACGCTGAGCCGGGTCGACTCCGGCGTCATGCGCATCGAAGGCGTCCCTGGGTCAGGAGGGAAACTCTGGCGCTGACCGCCAAATCCACTCGGCACAGGCGCCTCTTGTTCGAAGCCGGGTTGATCCTCGCTCACCGCAAGCTAGACGGTACCAGCCCCCCTTGCGAGCGACTAGGTCTCGTCCGACCGGGGATGAACGAAGCCGAGCGGCTGCTCTATCGTGCGACCCTTCGGGGAAGCTCGCCCAGGCGCGCCCCCAGGCGGCGCGCGGCGGGCTCTGCCCGCCGCGCCCTTCGTCTCACTTGATGATTTCAACAGGAACGAAGCAGGTGATATTCGTTTGCACGCGGAAGTTCGAGGCGTCGGTCTGACGCTCGGCGTGGAAGATGTCCATGTCGTACTGCTGTCCCGGGGTCAGGCCGAGCTTGTCAAAGTCGATCGTGCCTGCGAGAGGCTGGTGAAGACCACCGAGATCCAGGGCCAACTTGTTGTTCACGAAGATCCACAGATCGTCGTCGCCACGGAAGGTGAACTTCTGCCCCGGCTCGTACGTGAACTTCACGTGAGCTTCGGTCGTGAAGTGGTAGTTGTGGTCACGTCCCTCGTTGCCGAAACCTTGGCCGTCGATCGGGAAAAACTCCTTCGAGTCGAAGGTCCCGTCCACGAGCGGGAGGACGCCGGGGATCTCGATGTTGACGCCTTCTTTCGTGGTGTACCAATCGCTGAAGGAGCTCTCACTCGTGATCTCTGAGGTCGGGATCGAATCAAAGATCCACCTCTTGCACGCGACGACCATGCAGTCCTGGTTGATGTCGTAGTTGTTGTCCGGCTTCCAGCAGCCCGGGCCATCCACCTCGCGCTGCTGCCGACCGAGACCGAACTTCACGTTGAGCCCATCGTTCTGGTCCGGGGTTCCGGTGAAGAGGATCGGCTTGCGATCGGGGCTCAAGGTGTCGAGCACCATGCCGCAGCCCGCGTCGTTCCAGCCTTTGTAGACCTCACCGTTTTGGTCGTAGACCTTCTTGGCCGCGATCTCGAAATCAGGGTGCCCCGGATAGCCCTTGAAGTCACGGAAGAGGACCGGGAGCTCCGCTCCGCACTTGTCCTCTTCGCCGCTACCGCTCCCTCCGGTACCCCCACCCACGAGATCAGGCCCAGATTGATCGTCGCCCGTCCCGTTTCCGCTGCCGCTCCCCGGCGAGGGGTTCGTGGATGAGCCACCGGTGCCAACCACAAGACCATCGCTTCCGTCATCATCCTTCGAGACCGGCGCAGCCCCACAGGCGTTGACGCCTGCGATCGCAGACACGAGGAAAGCTAAACCTAAGGAACGATGAAGTGACGTCATGGGTCTTCCGGAGATATGCAAGAAAAAGCCAAAAAGATCGAAGCGCTTTACAGATTTGCGCTCATTGCCCCCCACCGCCTAAAAGCAGCGCGAGAGTTCTTCTGAAATTTTGATGGTCGGCGCCCCTCTTCGCAAGAGAAGGCTCCGCCAGCCAGGGCAGCGCATCCACAATATTCCTTCTGCGAGGGAATTCTACCGCTCCCAAGGAACCCGGCGAACTTCGTGACCGCACCTCCCCCCCCTTCGACTCCTCCTACGTCTCGCTCGGCGGCGAAAGATGGCCTCTGGGTCCTGGGGGCGAAGGTTTACTTTATTCTCACGGGTCTCGTGCAACAGGTCGTGCTCGGACGCGTCCTGGGGCTCGACGGGTACGGGGCGCTCTCGACAGCTCTCTCCGCCAGCAGCATCGCCCACAACACCATCGTCCAAGCCTCTCTCCAAGGAGTGAGTCGTACAGTGGCGCGCGCCGGCCAGCAGCCGAAGAGAGCCCTGCGCCGGGTACTGTCGCACCATACTGCGGTCGCGCTCGCGCTCGGCGCGCTCTTTTGGGCCTTTTCGCCTGTCGTCGCTCGAGCTCTCGGAGCGCCGCACGTCACGACCTCGCTGAAGACACTGTCCCTCGTCTTCGTTTTCTATGGTCTCTACGCGCCCTTCATTGGCGCGCTCAATGGAACCAAACGCATCCGCGCTCAGGCCTCCTTCGATATTCTGAGCGCGACCCTCCGAACCCTAGGCATGGTTTTTGGCGCTGCGCTCGGCGCGCGGCTGCTCGGAGCAGGCCAAGGTCCCTTCGGAGCAGTGCTCGGCTTCGCGCTTGCGGCCGCTCTCGTCCTCGTCTTGTCAGCGTTTTATGTCGGCGTAGGTGAAGCGGGGGGCGCTGAGCCCAAGGCCTCCGACTATGCCCGCGAACTCGGGAGCCTCGTGGGGGGTCAGTTGGTCCTGAATCTCCTATTTCAGGCGGACGCTCTCCTGCTTCGGCGATTTGCGGCAGACGCGGCCCTCTCGGTCGGACAGGACGTCACAGCAGCAGACACATTTGTCGGCGCCTATCGCGCTGCGCAGCTCTTCGCCTTCCTCCCTTATCAGCTCCTCGCCAGCGTCACGATTGTCCTGTTCCCGCTCGTCGCGCGCGCCCAGGCAGAGGCGGACCCGACGCGCGTGCGAGAGTACGTGCAAAACGGGCTCCGGATCGCGCTCATGGTGCTGAGCCTCTTGCTCTCGCTTTTTGTCTCCGTGCCCGGAGAGTTGATCGGGCTCGTTTACGGAGCAGAGGCCGCTTCCCTCGGTGGTCCCACGCTACGCATCCTCGGGCCGAGCCTTTGTTTCCTCGCGCTCCTTGGGGTCCTGACCACCTGCCTCAATAGCCTCGGGCACGCGAAAAAGACCTTCCTTCTGACGCTCGTCGCCCTCGTCGCCGTCCTCACCTCAGCGACCCTCTTGGCCCGCGGTGCCCCTCTCGAGCCGGAGCTCCTGAAGCGCATGGCGCTCGGCACCGGACTCGGTCTCATTCTCGCCGTGGGCCTCACGGCCCGGCAGCTCTACAGAGAGGTCGGAGCGCTCGTGCGCTTCAAGAGCCTCGGGAACATCCTGCTCACAACTGCGCTTGCCTGCGCAGTTGGACTCTTCGTCCTTCCCCCCTCCCTCACCATCTTCCTGCGCGCTCCGCTCATCACTATCGTCCAAGTCCTTGGCTTGTTCGCGCTCCGTGAGCTCCGCCCGGCCGAGCTCAAGGGCCTGCTCCGGCCACCTCAGAAGAAGAGTTAAAAGCTCACTCGAGATCGCTCGCGATAGCGGCGCGGATCGCGATCATGGGTTCCCCGGTGGAGACTGAGGAGCGGCTTTCGTCGCTCCCGGAACGATCGCCTCGCGGACAAAGATCTCCTCGAGGGTTTGGTGGTGAGAGACGACCTCTTCGAGCTCGAGCCCCAGGGACACGATGCGCTCAATGAGCTCCTTGCGGAGGGTCGCGCCCTCGAGCTCGATATGGCTGCGACCGGCCACCACCGAAAAGGTGAGCCCGCGCTCACGGCAATATCGCTCAAGCTCCGAGGACTCTCCGCGCACCGTGACGCTCACGAGCTCCTTGTCGCGCCGCAAGAGCTCATCGAGCCGGCCTCGCACCACGATCTTCCCGAGCCGCATGATGGTCACTTCATCACAAAGCGACTCGACGTCGCCGAGAATGTGCGTCGAAAAGAAGACAGTCCTCCCCTGGCGTTTCTGATCGAGGATCAGGTCTTTGACCTCTTTGCGCCCGACAGGATCGAGGCCACTCATCGGTTCGTCCAAGATGAGAAGCTCCGGGTCACTGACGAGGGCAGCAGCCAAGCCCGTTCGCTGGAGCATGCCCTTGGAGAGGCGACGCACGGGGCGGTCCGCAGCGTACCAGACCCCCGTTTGCTCGAGGGAACGCCGGGCGCGGTCCCGAAGCGCGGAACCTCGAAGCCCCGCGAGCTTGCCGCTCATCTCGACGAACTCGAGGGGCGTCAGATAGGGGAAGACGTAGGGGTTCTCGGGCAGGAACCCGAGGCGGGCTCGCGAGGCGACCGTCGGGACCGGCTGGCCAAACACCCGTGCCTCCCCGCGCGTCGGCCGAATCAAGCCTGTCAGCATTTTGATGGTCGTGGTCTTCCCCGCCCCGTTGGGCCCCAGAAATCCGAAGATGCTGCGCTCAGGGACTCTAAAGTCGATGCCGGCGACAGCGCGGACACGGCGCCTTCGAAGCCCGAGACGAAACTCCTTTTCTAATCCGCTGACGTTGATGATATCCATCGGGAGGCAAAGGGGAGACTACCACGTTCGCGGACGGTTTCGCGATGGACAGACTCGCCCTGCTGTTCCATGCTGCCTCATTCGCATTCTTCGGTAAAAGCCCATGCGTAACGACTCACTGTTTCGAACCGTCGCCCATACACCCGCGCCGCGTGCGCTCAATCCGAAGATGATAGGCCTCGGGGCTCTACTCGGCTGGCTCGCCTCCCCGAGTGTCGTGAGAGCTCAGAGCGAGCCGCCGCCTCCCCCGCCGATCGTCGAAGAGGCTCCGCCCGAAGATGCGACCACCGGGGCCGAAGCATCCGCGGAGCTCGGCGCCGACACGAGCGGGGATGTGAGCGCCGACGTGAGTGCGTTTGAGTCGCCTTACGCGACCTCCGAAGAACCAGAGAGCGATCCAGTCCGAGAGGCCGAGACCAAAGCGTGGTTCCGGAAGCAGAGCCTCCGGATCTCCTCGACGTTGTCAGGCTCCGCTGGTCTGTTCCGAGTGCGCGAAGCGGGGAGCGGCGACGCGGGAACCTTCCGCGTGAACCTGGCGGGCTCTTTTTTCAGCCAATCGGCCTTTCTCTGCAATGAGTACACGCCCTGTCTCGACCCGGTCACCGGCGCGGAGCTTCCCGACGACAGCAGCACACGAGCTCAAACGCTCGTCAGCCTTTCGGTCACCCCCTTCCCCTTCCTCGAAGCCTTCTTCAACCTGAAAAACGCGGCGACCTCGAACTCGCGCGGGAGGCCCTCGAGCCTCCAGACGGTCGGAGAACCCAGCATCGGCGTCAAAGGATTTTTGCCCAAGGTCCCCGATCGGATCTTCTCCGTCGGCGGTGAAGCTGAGCTCGTCCTCATCACGGGGAACGGCGGGGTCGGTCTCTCGGGCGGTTCGACGAGCTTCGCGCTGCGCGCGCTCGGAAGCCTCGATCTGAACAACCGAACGAAGGCTGAGGATCGCATCCCGCTCCGCGCCCACGTCAACCTTGGTTACTATTTCGATAACTCCGGCCAGAGCATCGCGAGCGTCGAAACGACACGCCCCCCCGCGGGCCGCGGGGAACCGATTCAGCGAACCGAGCGTTTCGGGCTCGGGATTTCCCGAGTCGACGCCTTCGAAGTCGGACTCGGCGCCGAGTTCGTCAACGACTACGTTCGCCCCTTCTTAGAGTGGACGATCGATGTGCCGGTCAACCGACAGGGTTACGTGTGCAACATTGATAGCGCCGCGCGCCGCGGGGACATGTGTCTCGGTGTCGGCGCCGCCTTCAACACCACGCCCCAGCGCCTCACCCTCGGCGCCCGCGTCTTCCCCTGGCAAGCCTCAGGACTCAGCGTCACCGGCGCGCTCGATATCGGAACCGGCGCCACGACCATCTTCGTGGAAGAGCTGCGTCCCGAGATGCCCTATAACCTCTGGCTCGCCATCGGCTACGCGGTCGATACCAGGCCGCCGGAGCCCGTGGTCATCACCGCTCCCGAACCGATCGCTCCGCCTCCGCCCGAGCCGGAACGGCACATCGTCGGCGTGGTTGTCGACGAAAATTCCGGGGCCCCGATCCCGGGCGCTGTCGTCCTCTACGACGACCCTGCCACAACCGGCATGGTCGCGAACCTGGAAGGCTCCTTCCGGAGCGGTAACGTCGCCCCCGGTGAGTACAAGCTGATCGTGCGCGCGCCCCTCTACCGCGATGGCGAGTGCACGGTCACGGTGCCCGATGGGCCGACGCAGCCCGCGCCCGAGGAGAGCTCGGACGCCGATCTTGCTCTCGAGAGCGCCGCGCCTCCCTCGAGCTCCCGCGATGTCGTGGCGGAGGTCTCGTGCACCCTGAAGGAGCTGCCCCGCGTCGGTAACGTCGTCCTCGTCCTCGTCGACGCGGACACGGGCGCGACCGTGCCGGGTGGCACCGTCACCATCACCGACCCCCTGAACCGCAGCCTCGAGCTCCGCGCCGACAATCAGGGCTCTCTCCAGTTCAACAATGTGCCCTTCGGCACCGCGTACCTGGTCGCAGAAGCTGACTCCTATCTCCGCACGGTGATGCCCGTGGTGGTCGACTCACGAGACGACCTCCGCGTCCACGTCGTGCTCAACCGCACGCCCAAGCGTCCCGCCGTCCGTCTCACCCCGACGCAGGTGACCCTGTCGTCTCCGATCGACTTCGTCGAAGACACCGAGCAGATCGCACCGCAGTCCATGGTGGTCGTCGAACAACTCGCCGCCCTCTTGCGCGACGACGCAAACGTCGGACCTGTCGAGCTCGGCGTTCATGCTGCTCCGAGCGGCGGAGGTGAAATTGCTTTGACCCAGTCGCGCGCAGAAGCCCTGCGTCAGGTCCTGATCCGGCTCGGCGTCGACGGCAATCTCCTCGAAGCGAAGGGGTACGGGAGCGAAAAGCCCATCGCCACAGGCACGGACGAGGCCTCCCTCGCGAAGAACAACCGCGTCGAGGTCATCCGGAAGAAGTGACGGAAAACGGGGGCCCCTGCCCATCTGGGCGCGGCCCCCTTGCTCACGAGACAGTCGCGCGACCCGCGGCGCGGTCGCCACGACACAGCCGCGCGGTGCCGCTGCCACGACACAGCCGCGCGGTGCCGCTGCCACGACACAGCCGCGCGGTGCCGCTGCCACGACACAGCCACGCGGGCGCCGACGACGAGACCGAACCCTAGGTCCGCGTGCCTCGAGCGAGCTCCGCCGAGCGGGCGCAGCATCGTCAAAGGAGCGCGCCGGAGAGCCGCTGCCGTCCGTCGCGCGAGGGAGTCAGGCCCTGTGCCAGCGCGGCGCGCAAGAGAAGTCAGGCCCTGTGCCAGCGCGGCGCGCAAGAGAAGTCAGGCCCTGTGCCAGCGCGGCGCGCAAGAGAAGTCAGGCCCTGTGCCAGCGCGGCGCGCAAGCGCGAGATGAGTCAGTCGTCCTGCGCCTTCGGCTCGGATTCGATCTCTTGGAGCAGACGGTCGACGGTCCTTCGATGATCTTCGCCGTGGTCGTAGACGAAGCGGAGCTCAGGGACGCGGCGCATGGTGAGCGCACGCGCCAGAGAGCTTCGGAGGCGAGGGGCGATCGCCTGGACCGCCTTGAGGCTCTGCATTTCGGCGCGCTGATCGCTCGGACCAAACATGATCCGCACCGCGACGGTGGCGACCCCGAGATCCGCGCTCAGGGTCACCTGACTGATGCCGAGCACGGCAAGCCGAGGATCCTCGGCGAAACGTCCGAGTTCCACGCTCAGAAGTTTCTGGATCGTTCCGCCCAGCCGAGCAGCGCGCACCTGGCTCATAGGCTCTGCTTAATCTTCTCGACCTCGAACACGACGATGCGGTCGCCGACGTGGATCTCTTCCATGCCTTCGAGCGAGATACCGCACTCGAAGCCTTCCTTGACCTCACGGACGTCTTCCTTGAAGCGCTTGAGACCGGCAATCTTGCCTTCCCAGATCTTCTCGCCGTCGCGGATGAGGCGAGCACCTCCACCGCGGCGCACGACGCCACTCGTGATCATACAACCAGCGATCGTTCCGGACTTCGACGTGCGGAAGGTCTGACGAACCTCGGCCTCGCCGATGTCCTTCTCGACCAACTTCGGCGCGAGCAGGCCTTCCATGGCGAGCTTCACGTCGTCGAGCAGGTTGTAGATGATGGAATATTGGCGGATTTCGACGCCTTCACGCTGAGCGACGGCGAGCGCCTTTCCAGCGGGCTTGGCGTTGAAGCCGAGGATGATGGCCCCGGCGGCGACCGCCAGGTTCACGTCGTTCTCGGTGATAGCGCCAGCGGCCTGGAGCACGGTGCTGACCTTGACCTTGTCCGTCGAGAGCTGTTGCAAAGAGTCGGCAACCGCTTCAGCAGAACCTGCGACGTCGGCCTTCACGATCACCTTGAGCTCGAGCTGGTCCGACTCGCTCATGAGCTTGGCGATCTCATCGAGCGTGCGCGGCTTGTTCCCAACGGAGGGCGCCAGACTCTTGCGCTCCTTGACCTTACGCGTCTCGGCGATGGTCTGGGCCTGCTTCAGGTCCTTCATCGCGTAGACGAGGTCACCGGCGCGGGGCACCTCCGAGAGACCGACCACCGAAGCGGGGCCACCAGGGCCGACCTCTTTCAGGTTCTGGCCGCGCCAATCGAGCATCGCACGGACCTTGCCGAAGCCGGCGCCCGCGAGAATGACGTCGCCGGTGCGGAGCGTTCCGTCCGTCACGAGCACCGTCGCCACAGGACCGCGACCGCGATCGAGCTGGCTCTCGATGACGATACCGGAAGCGGACTTGTCCGGGTTCGCGCGGAGCTCGAGCATCTCCGACTGGAGCGCGAGCTTCTCAAGCAGCTCGTCGATACCCACCCGCGTCTTCGCCGAGACCTCACAGAACAAGGTGTCGCCACCCCACTCTTCGGGGACGAGTCCCTGCTCCGAAAGCTCACGGCGCACGCGCTCCGGCTGAGCGTCCGGTTTGTCGCACTTGTTGATGGCGACGATGATCGGAACGTTCGCGGCCTTGGCGTGGCTGATGGCCTCGACGGTCTGGGGCATGACGCCGTCATCCGCCGCGACCACGAGCACGACGACGTCGGTCGCCTGAGCCCCACGAGCGCGCATAGCGGTGAACGCCGCGTGGCCCGGGGTGTCGAGGAAGGTCACGGGACCATGGGGAGTCGACACTGAGTACGCACCGATGTGCTGCGTGATGCCGCCTGCCTCGCCCGAGACGACATTCGTCTGACGGAGAGCGTCGAGCAAGCTCGTCTTACCGTGATCGACGTGACCCATCACGGTCACGACCGGCGGACGCGGCTTCAGGAGACTCGGATCTTCTTCCTCGGCCTGGCCTTGGGCGATCTGGAGGCGAGCCTCCTCACTGACCGCTACGTCTTCGACCTCCCAGCCGAACTCCCCAGCGACGATCTTTGCGGTGTCCGCGTCGAGCGTCGAGTTGATGTTGATGCCGGTCATGCCGAGCTGGAACAGCTTCCGGAGCAGATCGGTCGCCTTGACGCCCATGTTGGCGGCGAGGGTCTGCAAGAGGACGGACTCCTCGATGCGAACGACCTTCTTGTGCGCGGAGCGCTCCTTCGTCACCGGGGCGCCGGAACCGCGCGCCTTACCAAACGAACCGATGCCGCGAGGCTTCTGGTTCCGCCCGAAACGGGGCCCACCGGGACCCGCCGGGCCCTGCGATTGTCCGACCGGACCACGACGGGGGCCGCCGGACGGTCCACCGGGAGCCTTGGCGTCGTACTGAACGCGACGGGGAGCGGCGCGATGGTTCTGCATCGAGACGCCCGGACGCCCTTCCCAGACCTCGATGCCCCGCTTGGGCGGGCTCGAAGGAGTGGGGGGGACCGAGGGACGAAGCTGGGTCGGGGGCACGGAAGGAGCCACCGGAGCAGGCGTAGGCGCAGGCTTGGGCGGCGGAGAAGAGACGGCAGGAGCCGGGGGCTCCGGAGTCGGCGGAGGCGGAACGACCTCAGCGCGAGCCGGCGCCGGTTCAGGCGCGCTCGGGGGCTCGATTGTGGGCTCTTTGGGAGCGGGGGGCTCCTCCTGGACAGGAGCGGGGGCGGGGGCGGGGGCCGCAGCCACAGGCTCCGGCGGGGCCTCCGGCACCGGATGAGCCACAGCGCTCGGCTCCTTTGCGGGAGCGACGGGCGCAGACTCGGGCGCAGCATGAGCCGGACTCGAGGGCTCGGCAGGAGCAGCTGCTGCTTCCTTCACAGATGGCTCATCATGCTGCGCGGGCGCAGACTTGAGCTCCGGTTCTGCGGGTGGGTGAACAGGAGACTGCACTTCAATGGCAGTCTCTTCAGAGCCCCCCTCGGCGGTCCTACGACGGCGCACGACGACGCGGCGCTTCGTGGCGGTATCCTCCGAATCGCTCGAGGCGGACTTGCTCGGCGCTTCGCCCGAGAGTTGTCGACGCACTCTCGCCTCGTCCTCAGTCGATACGACGCTCATATGGTTCCGCACGTCGCTAACGCCGAGGCCCTCCAAGGCCGCAATGAGAGCTTTGTTGTCGATCTCGAGTTCGCGCGCCAGTTCGTAGACACGCCGCTTTCCGCTCATTCATCCTCCGTCGCCAGACCTCGGTCTGACGTTTCAATCCGTTTGCCCCGAGACACCTGCTCAGGGGCCAAAAGGGCCATGGCGATACCGCCAAAAACGCGTTTCGCCAAGCGTTGATCAAGGATTCCGAGTACCGCGACCTCCGGTCGACCCCAGAATCTTCCGAGTTCGTCCTTGGTCCCCCAGATCCTCGCCCGACCCGCTTCGATCGCTCGCTCGAGCCAGGGTTTCAAAGTAGCACGACCTGCATCCGCTGCGACCAAAATCGCGCTGGCGCGGCCCTCCTGATAGGCCTCTTCCGTCAGGGTTCCGCCCTCGGAGAGAAGGCCTTGGCGCTTGGCTTGGCCCAGGAGCCGCCCCACCTGCACTCCTGCCGCTTCCGAGAGGAGCTGAACTGCCTCTTCAGCAGAGGTCAGGACCTGGGTCCGGAAGCTCCGCGAGAGCGCAGACTGGGCCTTGCGGAGGCAATCGGGGGCCGGATGCAGCCAGGCTCCCCGACCGAAAGCCCTCGCTCCCAGGTCCGGCACCACGTGACCGTCCGGCCCGAGCACCCAGCGCACCAGCTCGTCCGGCTCCCCTGGCTTCTGGCAGGCGGCGCACGCACGAACGCGCGTGCGGGCGGCACTCGGACCGTCCGACGGAGTTCGACCTCGCGCCGCCATGGAAGCCAGACCCGATCAATCCTCGTCCGCGGCCAGCTGGGCCTCGGATTGTTGGTCAGCGCGGGCTCGCGCTCGCTGGATCTCGGGCAGATCGTGCTCGAGGAAGTAGATCGAAGCCTTGTGCACTTCTTCTGCCTTGGCCGGGTCGAGACCCGCGTTCTTGGCGAGCAGCTCCGGATCCGCCGCGGCGAGCTCGCGGACCGTACGGTAGCCAGCCTCCTCGAGGAGCTGCAGGGTCCGGACGCCGATTCCGCGGACGAGGCGCAGTTTGTCGCGCTCGGTCAGGGACGTCAGCGGGTTATGGGCGGAGGCGAGGCGCTCCTGGCGCAGGCGCTCCATCGAGGTGAGCGCGCTGGCTCGGATCGCGTCGGCGACCTCCGCCGAGGAGATGCCCTCGATACCGAAGAGCTCCTCGGTGCTGGCCTCGGCGACCTCTTCGAGCGCCCGGAAGCCCAAGCGGTAGAAGGAGCGCGCCATTTCCTCGTCGACACCTTCGATCTCGCGGAGCGCGCCGAGGGCGTCCTCCTCGATCTGCTTGAACTTGCTCTCGCTGATGATGTCGAGCTTCCAGCCTGTGAGCTGAGCGGCGAGGCGCACGTTCTGTCCCTTACGACCGATGGCGAGGGAGAGCTTCTCGTCGGGGACAATGAGCTCCATGCGGTGATCGGCCTCGTCGACGATGACCTTGTTCACGTCGGCGGGCTGGATCGCGTTGATGATGTAGCGGGCCGGATCTTCATCGTACGGAACGATGTCGATTTTCTCCCCGCGAAGCTCCTGGACCACGGCCTGGACCCGCGAACCTTTGATGCCCACACAGGCGCCCACCGGATCCACATCGGGACTCCGCGATTGGACAGCGATCTTGGTCCGCGAGCCTGCCTCACGGGCCACGGCCACCACCTTCACGATGCCTTCGGAGATCTCCGGGACCTCCGCCTGGAACAGCTTCTCAACCAGGTAAGGAGAAGAACGGCTCAGAATCACCATCGGCCCCCGCGCTTCGCGGTCGATGTTCTTCACATAGGCGACGATGCGATCGCCCGGGCGGTACGACTCGCGGGGAGTCTGCTCGCGGTTCGGCAGGACCGCCTCGGTCTTGCCGAGGTCGACGATGATGCTGTGGCCGCGCTCGAAGCGGTGCACGATGCCGCGGATCAGCTCGCCCTGCTTGTCCTTGAACTCGTTATAAATGATGTCGCGCTCAGCGTCGCGCACCCGCTGCAGAAGAACCTGCTTCGCGGTTTGGGCTGCGATACGACCAAAGGAGCTGCGCGCCTGCTTCATGTCGAGCAGCTCGCCGTAGTCCTTGTCCTGCTGACGCGCGAGCTCAGCGTCGCGCGGATGCCAGAAGACCTGGAAGCCGAGCTCTTCGCCGACCTCTGCCTCGAGCCCGTGGCGCTCAGCTTCTTCCACGGAGAGCTGGTTTTCGGGGTCTTCCACCTCCTCGACCACTGTCATGTACTGGAAGAGGTCGATCTGGCCGGTCTCCTCATTCAGCCGGGCTTCCATCTCGCGCGTCGGGCCGAATGCTGCCTGCGCTGCCTTCAGGATCGCCGCTTCCATGGTCTCGATGAGCACCTTGCGATCGAGGCCCTTCTCCCGGGCCACCTGATCGATCATCTCGAGAAGTCCACCTTCTGCTGCCATTTTCATTTACTCCCTGTCTTTTTCGCGGCCGTCTTCCCAGCGCCGCCCTGATTTTTCCCCTGAGGTTTTCCGCGCGAGACCTTTTGGCCGCGCCCTTCGTCCCAGTCGAAGACGAGTCGGGCGAGCGAGATGTTCGCCCAAGAAATTTGAACGGTCGAAGAACCGACCATGAGCTCCACCGAGTCCTCCCCGGTGCCGAAGATGGTGCCACGCACCACACGCTGTCCGAAGAGCGGCCCGGCCCCCTCGAAGGGACCTTTGAGCTTCACCTTCACGCCCTGACCCCGGAAGCGCTCAAAATCGGCGAGCGAATAGAGGGTCCGCTCGAGCCCCGGCGACCCCACCTCGAGCCGATAGCGGCCAGCGATCAGGTCGTCGACGTCGAGCGCGGTCGAAAGATCGCGCGAGATATCTGCGCAGAGATCCAGGGTGATTCCTTCCCCGGGCACCCGACTGTCGGGACGCTCCACCGTGATCTCGAGGACCATCCCGCCCCGATCCGGCCGCCAAATCAGCTCGACCCCCGCGACATGATGCGCGGCGAGCACAGGCTCGATCACCGCCGTCAAACGACGTTCATCGAGTCCGGGGAGCTTGGTGTAGGCAAAAGGCATGACGACCTGAGGATGGGGGGCTATGGCGGACGCCAGAGAAAAAAAAACGGGCCCCGCGAGGGAGCCCGGTGGGTTCCGCCCAAATTGTGGCCCGGGTCTAGCCCGACCGTGGGCACCGCGCAACACTCCGAGGGGCTCTCCGCCGCTGAAATCGTGCGGGAAGCGGTCAGAAGAGCCGATGAGCTGTAGAATCCGGGGCCCAGACAGGCTACTCCCTGTGCCAAGTGGTCGACGAAGCGAAAACCCGAGCTTATTACGACGATTTCAGCGCGAAGTATGAGGCGCGCCGAGGCCAGAACGTCCCCAGGGGGTACCACGATCTCCTCGATCACCTCGAATCCGAGACCGTCGAGCGATACGGACGGCACAAGGACGTGCTCGAGGTGGGCTGTGGAACGGGCCTGATCCTCGAACGCATTCGCCATTTCGCGGCGCATGCCGAGGGCATCGACCTCTCGCCCGGCATGCTGGAAAAGGCCCGCGCCCGAGGTCTCACCGTCCGGGAAGGGTCAGCGACGGCCCTCCCCTACGAGGACGAGTCCTTCGACGTGACTTGTTCCTTCAAGGTGCTCGCGCACGTGCCCGAGATCGAAAAAGCCCTCGCCGAGATGGCGCGGGTCACTCGCCCCTCCGGCTACGTGATCGCCGAGTTCTACAACCCGAGGAGCCTGCGAGGCCTGCTCCGAAACCTCGGTCCCGCCCGGAAGATCGGCCGGGAACACAAGGAGTCCGACGTCTTGACCCGCTTTGACCCCCCCGAGCGGGCCCGGGCCTTGGCCCCGCCCGGAACAACTTTCATCGCCTCCCGCGGCGTCCGCATTTTCACGCCCACGGCGGCGCTCGTCGATCATCGCCTGACCGGGCCGCTCTTGTACCGCGCGGAGTGCTGGGCGGCGGACAGCATCTTCCGAGGGTTTGCGGGTTTTTATATCGCCATCTATCAAAAGGACCGGAAGGCAGCTTGAACATGGAAGAGCGTTCGACCTCTTTTTGGTTGCGCGCGCTCAGAGCGCGGCGTGCTCGTATTGACGCCGGAGGTTCCGAAGAACTTGTCGGGACCTTGAAGTGGCGAAGTCCCGAGCTCCGTCGCGCCGCCGCCAAGTTCTTCAACGCGGCTTTCCGCGCTGAACAATCGGGCCTCAAAAAGGCGCACGAGCTCGCCGATATGGTGCGCGATCGTGACCCTGAGCTCGCTGAGGTGCTCGTCCTTTACGGAGACGAAGAGGGCTGGCACGAAGAGCTCCTGACCCAATTTTTGCCGCACATTGGGGCCGAAATTGAGCCCATGGGGCGCATCACCAGCCTCTTTTACAAGGCTTACGGGAAGGCCACGCGCATCGACACCATCGTGCTCACGAACCTCTTGTTCGAGACGCTGGGCGCGACGACCTACCGGATGACGCTGCCGAAGATAGAGGAACCGGCCATTCGCAAGATGCTCTCGATCCTCTCACGGGACGAGTCGTTCCATGTCCCGCTCAACATTCATCTGCTCGAGAAGATGTCCTCGAAGCATCCTCTCGCGCGCCTCCGCCTCAAGCTCCAGTGTTCACTCTTGGTGTCGACCATGGTGCTCTTACCCTGGGCCAGTCGCCCCAAGACCGGCATCTTTGATGGTCTCGGAGCGCTCGAGCTCTCGCGGGCCTACGCGGAGAACATGGATCGCGCGCTCCGCAGAGCCAAAGGGCTCGGGCTCGGAGTGCCTTGGATCGTAAGGCGCGCGCTCGGAGTGAGCCGTCGCCGCACCCTGCTCAGAAACTCCCGAAGGCGCCCAGGTAAGCCCCTCCTTCGAGCGGCGTGACCGCCGGCAAGAAGGTCCACGCTTTCGGCTGATTCAAGCTCGGGACAGCGCGCTTGCGCGTTCCGAGCGTTCGGAACGGTTGATAGTTCAAGTTCGCTTCGAGGATCCCGATCGCGGTGACGCCGAGCAGGGTCCAGGTCGAAACGGTCAACACGGCGTGCGCCGCTTCGAAGCTACTGTTCTCAGCCTCGCGAGGCGTCTGTTCGAGCCCACGAGCGTAAAGGTTCGCGAGGATGAGCCCCGAGGTCGTCGCGATCGCGCCGAGGCCGAGCTCGGTCACCAAGAAGAAGTCGCCGAGGGCCGCCTGGCCGTTTTGGTACTGACCAGCGCCAAAGGGCAAAAAGGCGACAATGCGCCGGTTCGGTGTGACGAGCGTCTCCTCGGAGGCGAGCTCGATGAGCCGCTTTTCTCGCTCTTGCCGCGCCAGCTCACGCTCGCGAGCCCGCTTCGCGGCCTCCTGTTGGCGGCGAATTTCCTGCTGCTCGCGCTCGGCGATCAGGCCCTGGATCTGGTCGCGCACCTCGAGGAAAAGCGTCACGACCGGCGGCGGAAACGTGAGACTATCGGGGGGCGCCATGAGCGGGTTCTTCTCGAGCGCCGTGACGAGAACTTCGCGCGCTCGCTTCTGATCTCCGGCGAGCAGCGCGCAGCTCGCCATGTAGAGCTGGCCCCTTTCGATCACGAAGATATCGGTGAAGCGCTCCTCACGCTCTTCACTCAGTCTCGGTTCAAGCTGCGCGACGCAGGCTTCGTATTGGCCCGAGTGGTAGATATCGATGATGCGGTCGAGCTCGGCTCGATCGCTCAGCTGGCCCTCGTGGCCCGCACCCCGTTTCGGCTCTTCTGCGAGACAAGGCCCCGAGAGGGCCATGCTCAAGAAGAAAGTCCAAGCCCCTTTCGAGCGCCACGCGAGCACGGCGGAAGCACAAGCTTTCGCTTGCTCGAAGGTGGTCAGAAAGGAGGGGCGCACAGCCATAACAAGCCCTCCTTTCGCCGCGGAGGCCGGCGGGCGCACGAGACGCCCAGCCCAAGCTCAACCGGGGACCGGCCTCTCGTCAATGGTGAGCCGTTCCCACGGCCTTTCGCGCGGACGCGAAAAGACGCACAAGGTACGGCAGTGCCAGGCACAGCTCTCAACGCTCAACGATCGTGAACGTTCTTCCGGGCCTGAGATCTACATCTATCTGGCGCGTCTCACTGCCCGAACCCGGCGCGGGGAAGATGGTGCACACGAGGTGTTCTTCGGGTCGACTCATACGAATGGCGCGGGAGCTCCCGGCGACAATGGATCCGGCGGCGCCACAGGTCGCGCGAGCTCCGAGCGGTCCGTCGAAGCGCAGGATTGCGTCCCTAAACTGAATGGTACCGCGGACCAGCTGGGGACCTTCCCCAGGGACGATCTCGACAGTGACCGGAGGCGGCTGCTCACAACACTCTGCGTTCGGAGGAATGAACTCGAAAACGTGGGGGCCGTAGCTGAGCTGGTGCACCTGGAACCAGGAAGAAAGCTCCCCGTCGATACGGACGCGGGCGTTCTGGGGTCCGGCGATCGGAGTGCGCACCGCTCGCGTGCCCTCCTCCACCACACGCTCCGGCTTTGCCAGCGGCAAAGGCTTCTTGGTCGTGACCCGCGGAGTCTCCGGGACCGGCTCTGCCGCAGGCTCGTTCGGCAAAGGCAAAGGCTCTTTCGGCTGAGCCACGGTGCGCGCGGGAGGTTCGCTCTTGGGCGAATCCTTCTTCTCGGGCGGCGCCTTCTGCGCAGGCTGAGCCTGGGTCGGAGCTCCCGCCGACTGACCCAAGAACTTGCGCCCAGCAAAGGCGAGACCCGATAGCAAGAGCGCGCCACCCAGGATCTTGAGCCCGATTTCTATTTGCTTGCGAACGCGACGCCGGCGCCGGAGTCCGGCTACCTCAGCGAGCAGGATCGTATCGTCGGGGCGATAAGCGAGCGCGCGGTTGTAGTCGACGGAGGAGCCGATCACGTCGCCTTGGTCGCGTCTTGCCTGAGCTCTCTGTGAGAGACGCTGCACGATGCGCGCGGAGTACGCCGCGAGGTACTCACTGCGCTCGTCGAGGAACTGAACGATCTCAGCCCGCGGATCGGTCACCCCGAGACTCTCGAGCTCGTTCATGAGCGCCTCGGCGAGCTCGGTCGCCGAGGCGTACCGCCCGCTCGGCTCTCGCTCGAGGGCTCGCGTCACGATTTGGCCATAAACAGAGCCAATTTCCGGGCGAATTCGATCAGGCGGGATGCAGCCCCCTTCGAGCACGCGCCTGAGGACCTGCGCCGGGTTCTTGCCTTCGAAGGGCAAAGAGCCCGTCAGCATCTCATAGAGCAGCACGCCCGCACCAAACACGTCCGAGCGCGCGTCGACGTCGCCCCCTTCGATTTGTTCGGGCGCCATGTGGGCCGGAGAGCCCAGCACCTGGCCGGTGTGAGTCACCCCCTGAGCGTCGAGCAGTTTCGCAATCCCGAAGTCCGTCAGTTTGACGCGGGGGCTGGCGCTCGGTCCACCGGTCGGCACTCCGTCCGTCGAAAGCAGGACATTTTCGGGTTTGATGTCGCGGTGGATCACGCCGTGGCGATGGGCGTGGGCGAGCGCAGTAGCTACCTCATATCCGATGGAAGCTGCGACCTCGGGGGGCAGGGGTCCCGCTTCGGCGAGGAGCTGACGCAATGTCATGCCCCGCACAAGTTCCACGACGAGATAGCGCTCGGGCTCCGTGTCGTCGGAGACGTCGTAGACCTCAACGATGTTCGGGTGCTTCACGCGCGCAACCGTGAGCGCTTCGCTCGCGAAGCGCGCGCGAACATCGGGGTTATCCCGGAGGTGCCGGTGGATGACCTTGAGCGCGACGTCCCGTCCCAGCCGACGATCGCGGGCGCGATACACTGTCGCCATCCCGCCATGCCCGATCTCCTCGAGCAGCTCGTACTTGCTGAGCCCAAGATCGGGGGACGCCGAAGCGATGCTCATGCAGAGCACCTCCCGCACTTCTTCGACAAGACTCCCGTCAGCACGCCGAAAGAGTAGCGGACTTGTGGGGCGCCTGGTATCCCCCCGCTCAGGATGACCGCCGCCCCCCTCCCCCCCCAAACCTCCGAAAAAACCGGCTTCTCACGCGACCCTGAAGGCGTCGCCTGCCTGGGCGGTCAAAGGATCCAGAAGATCCTCGAGGAGGCCGGGGTCGAGACGCCTGCGTACATCTACGACCTCGAAGGCATCCGAGAGCGGCTGAAAAAGCTGGATGCAGCCTTCGGTGATACGCCCCACCTCATCGCCTACGCGCTCAAGGCCAATAACGCCGGAACCATTTTGCGGCAGGTGGCCGAGCTCGGCGCCGGTGTCGATGCCGTCTCGGGCGGGGAGCTACTTCTTGCACGGCGCGCGGGCGTCCCAGCAGAGCGCATCGTCTTGAGCGGCGTCGCCAAGAGGAACGACGAGCTAGATCTTTCACTGTCTGAGGGGATTTTTTCGATCCAGGCGGAGAGCCCCGGCGAAGTCGGCCGCATCATTGAGCGGGCCCGGCTCGCCGGCAAAAAGGCGCGCGTCTCGCTCCGCATCAATCCGGGCGTCGAGATCGACTCTCACGCACACATCAGTACCGGGCACGACCGCGCCAAGTTCGGCATCGCCGCGTCTCAAATCCGCGATGTGGCGTCGCTCCTCTCTGATTGTCCTCACGGTTCGCTGGTCGGCCTCTCGACCCACGTGGGCTCGATGCTGAAGGAGCCGAGCGGCTACCTCGCCTCGGCGCGTGTCGTGCTCACCCATGCCGAACAGATGCGAAGCGCCGGTCACCCCATCGAGTTCGTCGACTTCGGTGGCGGCTTCGGGATCGACTACGGCGGAGCCCCCGCCGAAGATCCAGCGGCCTTCGCGGAGGCCGCAGTGCAGCTGCTGCGCGAGAGCAGCGTGCGCGATCTCAAGCTCGTCGTGGAGCCGGGACGCAGCATCGTCGGACCTTTCGGCGTTCTCGTCGCCCGGGTCGTCCAGCAAAAGACCTCCGGACCGATCAGCTGGGTCCTGATTGACGCCGGCATGAACGATCTGATGCGGCCCGCTCTGTACGGCGCGCGCCACCGCGTCGAGCCCGTCGATCGTCCCCCGGGCGCCGAGCTACACCACATCGCGGGTCCCGTGTGCGAGAGCACCGACCATTTCGGCGAGCACGCTCTCGGCGACATCCCTGAGTACGTCGTGCTCCGGGACGCAGGGGCTTACGGGTATGTGATGGGCAGTGAATACAACGGGCGCCCCCTCCCCTCGGAGGTGTTCGTGGATGGCGGCAAGGTGGTGCACGTCGCTCGGACGCGCGGCGTCGAGGCCTGGATCGCAGACCGCCTCCGATAAGCTCAGAAGCGTTCGCTCGCCCCGACTCCACGTCGCCAGAGCCCATGAATGGCTCCGCACCCGAGTCGCACGTGCTTTGGTCCTCGCCCGTGAAGCTTCAGCCGACGCCGCCGCGCCTGGAAGCCGCGGCCACACCACGCTTCGACGCCGGGCTCACCCGCGTTCCAGAGCGCGAGAGCCGCGAAGAAGCAGCCGAATCCGGCCCCGGAGGCTCTGAGACCCGACGTCGCCCGGGGGCCACCGATTGCGCATAGTGGACGGCGCCTTGATTCAAGATCTCGACGCCCATCGTGCGACAGCGGCGCGAGAGCTTGTCCAAGTCGACACCCGCCGCGACCAACAGGCCGCTCGGCGGTGACGGGTTGACGAACAGATCTGCCGTCGAGCGACGCGTCGACAGCATGCGCCGAACCTCCGGATCGTCGATCCAAATGAACCCGGCACAGGGCACGAACTCAGCGCGGCCGAGGACGGTGCTCGCCTGATTGAGCTGGCGGAGGATCGGATCGGGGAGCGCCGAGATCACCTCGAGGCGCTCGCGAATCTCAGAGGGGTCGATGCCCGTTCCGATCGCGAGCGCGAGGGTGCGCGGGGTCATGATCAAGTCGAGCTCGCCCTCGACGTTTCCGACCTCCGTGAGCGGATGCAGAGCGAGGACTTCGGCGACGCGAGCGCTCGTACCGATGCGCAGGGTCTGATTGTCGATGAAGCGGCCAGCCTCGAGGTTCGCGCCCCGCGGAAGCTCCGCGAGCCAAGCACGGCCACGCGGCGTGATGCGAAGCATCGGGCCTTCCACTCCGTCCCCTTCGTCCGCGTCGGCGAGGTCGACGAGGCCGAGCACGTGGAGCGTCTCGATCGCCATACGGCGGCCGATCTCGACGGGATCGGTGATATCGATTCCGGTCTTTTGGGCGTGGCGAGTGAGCAGGCGCAAGAGACCAGGCGTGCGCGGATCGGCGCGCATGTATTCGGCGATCGCGCCCCAAGGAGCCCATTGTCCGTCGCCGAGCTCCTGGAGAGCCTCCACAACGACCGAACGAACCACGCTCACCGCGCCCGACTCTCGAGCGTCTCCGTGGACACGCAGAAGCTCTCCATCATTGCGCGATTCATCCCAAGCGCCGCCGCGGCGCCAGGTCTTGAAGAGAAGCGGACCGATCTCGGCGAGCCTGAGGTCACCAGGCGGGCCATCAGGCGAGGTCGCCGCCGTGTCCCAGAGCCCCGCGATACGGCTCAAAGAGGCCACCAAGGCGATCGCCTCGTTCGGTCGGCCGAACCGCGTCGCCATCTTTGAGATCAAAGAGCGGGGAGTTCCCACCCCCGGACGCACTTCGCCTTCGCCCGCGTGGACGCCCATGGCGAGGCCCATGGCGAGCGGCGTCACGTCGAGAGCAAAGCGGGCTCGCTGGGGGATATAGTCCTCCATGCGCACGTGATCGCGAATACGCTGGCGGAGACCTTCACGCTCGGCGAGTCGCTCCGCGCCCACCAGTCGAGCCACCTCGGTCGGCACGACGTGCCGGTTCGGATGCACCGGGATCAAGAAGCCACGTCGCTCGAGGGCAAAACCAACACCACGCCTCGAGGGGGTCGCGCCCGAAGCGCCACGCAAGCGGACCGGCTCACGCTCCATCTCCAGGAGCTCTTCCGTGTCCACCTCACCACCAACCTCTTCCACCGCGTGCAGGAGCTTCCTCTCGAGGGGGGGCAGCTTCTGCAGCTGTTCTCCGAGCAGCTCGGGAGTCGTCAAAATGCGCCAGGCGTCTTCGAGGGCCAGCGCCACCGGGGGCGCAACGGGCCGGCCGAGATAATGGGACGCGATGGCTGCGGCGACCTCAGGGTTCGCCTGGGCCAAGAGGGCTCGCACGCTACGCCGGTCCTCCCCAGGCCAGGATTTCATCTGAAGCTGGAAAGCGATCGGAAGGACAAGCTTCAAGCCGCCTCCTTCTTTTGTCACATAGACGAGGCCGCGGGCCACGAGGGGCTCAAGTCCCGGAGGCGCCGCCTCGACCTCAAGCAGCCCACCTGCCTCAGCTAGGCGATTCATCAACTCTTCGGCGGGGCGCCCCATGCGCGAGGGTTCGCGCAAATCAGCGCTCAGGAGCAGGGCTCGAGCCACCTGGGAGGGGATGTCGATACGCTTGGCAGGATCCACAGCCGCGTCGACCCGGGTCACGAGGGCATTGAACTCCTTCTTAGGGAGGCTGCGCAGAACCTCCACGAGGCCGCGACCCCGGGATGCATGCAGTGCGCCTTCGTTCCCCTTCGACTCCCAGTCCATATCTTCGTGGTTCATGGTGATGACTGACTGACCTAACGTTTCTCGCGGGACCCGAATCGGGACACCGATAGAAGCAAAGCCTAACCAGGTCCCGCTGTCCAGCGAAAGCCGGGAGTGAAACGTCAGTTTTGTGAGTTCACCGTTGTCTCGCAGGCCGAACGCGCCAAAATGCCACACCTATCGTTCCTATCGTTCAACCTCGCAGTCCCTTGCCCCTTCCATCTTTCAAAGATGAAAGACAGCCCGAGGAGGCGAAAAATAGCCGGGAGCCCGCGGGGTTGGAGAGAGGTCCGGGTGATATCCCGAGCGAGCGTGATATCAGGAGCTCTGGATGATTTTGCGAGACCCCGTGCATGGCCTCGTGGCTTTCGAGAAGCCCGAAGAGTCCATCATCGAACGACTCCTCGAAGCTCGTGATGTGCAGCGCCTGAGGAGGATTCGCCAACTCGGGCTGACTTCTCTCGCTTACCCTGGCGCCGACCACACACGTTTCTCTCATGCTCTCGGTGCGGCCCATGTGATGGCGCGCTTCCTCGGACGAATGCGCAACCTCGAGCATGAGCTCGCTCCCGAGCACCGCCTCACTCGCGAGCACGCCGAAGAGGCGCTCGCCGCGGCGCTCTTGCATGACGTGGGACACGGCCCCTTCTCCCACTTGTTCGAGACCGTCGCCGAAAAGTCTGTTCACCACGAGACCTGGTCCGAACGCGTCGTGCTCGATGAGAGCACCGATGTTCACCGCATCCTCAAGAGCGTGCGACCCGATTTGCCCGGCCGCGTGCGTCGATTGATCCTCGGGCACCACGAGCTCCCCTATTTGGCCGGAGCGGTGAGCGGGACCTTCGATGTCGACCGAGCCGACTATCTCCTGCGCGACGCCCATTTCACGGGCGTAAGCTACGGCCATTTTGATCTCGATTGGCTGCTTCGGAGCTTCTGTTTGAGCCTGGGAGGTGGGCGTCTCCCCTCCTTGGCCATTGATGGTCAAAAGGGCCTGCCGGCCATCGAATCCTTCATCTTGGCCCGGCTCTTCATGTTCCAACAGGTCTACTTCCACAAGGCGAGTCGGGCGAGCGAGTGGCTCCTCGGGCGCATCTTTGCGCGGCTACGCGACGTGCTCGAGACCGAACGCTCCTTCGTGGTCCCGGTCGGCCTCCGTGAGCTCTTGCTCGACGGGAAAACGGACCTCGGGTCCTATCTCGCCCTCGACGACCCAACGATGTGGACGTTCCTGCGCACGCTGGAGGACCATCCGGACCCGGTCACGAGCGATCTCTCGAAGCGCCTTTCGGCGCGGCGGCTCCCGAAGACCCTCGAGCTATTTGGCGAAGACGCGACTCCCGAGGGGCGAAGGCGCTGCCTCGAGCTGGTCACCGACATTGCAAGACGCCGCGGCCTAGATCCCACGTCCTACGTCGGCGTCGACACGCCGAGCGTGATCGCCTTCGAGGAATCCACGAAAGCGCCGATCTCGGTGCGCTTCCGCGACGGCACCGAACAGGCGCCGAGTGAGGTTTCTTTCTTACTGGGGCGCCTCAGGGGACAGACCCTGACCCGACCGCGCATCCTCTTCGCCGATGAGCTGCGCAAGGACGTCGAGAGCGCCTTGGGGCTCGGAGGCACCCGCGCCGTAGGCCTCGCGGGCGGTGTCTTTGGGGATCGGGAGACGCAAGGTAGCCTGAAGGGGCCTGAGGCAAAGCTTTGAGTACGGCACTTGTCATGTGGGGGGCGCTCATCGCCCCATTCGCGCTCGGCGCTCCCGCGGAGCTGGGGATGCCGGAAGCGGACGATGCGCCTGGCGATGGAATTTACGGCAGGCTCGACGGTGACTTCTCGTTATCCGTCGGGCTCGGTGCCGAGATCGACGCGACACGCTCGGCGGGGCGACCGAGCGTCGGCGCGGCTCTTCGCTACTATCAAGCGATCGGAGTCCTGCTCCATTACGCCCAAGGCGTCCACGAGGGCGACCCGCTCGAGAGAAGGCTCGTCGCGGGATTTCTCCTCGAGCCCCTCTTCCTGCTCCGCTGGCCAGAGTTTTCCCACTCAGGGAGGGCGTTTCCCGATCTCTTCTTCGACTCATTCGGCTTACACGTTGGGACGGCGCTGATCGAACCGCGCGGAGGGGATTTCGCCCAGGAGGTCCGACTCAACGTGGGCGCCGGGCTCGCAGTCCCGCTCACCTGCCGCGCCCCCGGCCCGTTCATCAGAGCGCGCTACGATCTCGAGCTGCTCGGAGCCGAGCCTGTGCATAACGTCCTTTTGAACCTCGAGTGGCAGTTTTTCTGGGAATCGCCTTGGCTCAAGAGATCTTTGGATCGAGTTGGGCCTTGATGGCCTCGGCCTCGCGTCTGAAATAGTCGCGCACGGCGATCTCGAGGCGAGGGTCGAGGAAAGTGTGAGCGCTTTGGGTCAAGGTCGGCACAAAGCCACGCCCATGTTTGTGTTCGCCGCCTGCGCCCGGCTCAAAACGGGAGAGTCCTCGTAAGATCGTCTCCTCGATTCCTCGATAGAGGCAGGTTTCGAAGTGTAAGAAGGGAACTTCCTCGAACGTGCCCCAGTAGCGCCCGTAGAGCGCTTCTGCGCCGAGCAGATTGAACGCCCCTGCGATCACGCCCTCGTCTCCTGAGCTCCCCGCCCGGCGCACGAGCACCACATGGAGCGCTTCGGGCATGGTGCGCGTGACGGTGCGGAAGAATTCTTCGTTCAGGTAACGCCGGCCCCAGACGTATTTGTCGACAGTCGTCAGATAGAGCTCATAGAGAAGGCGAGGACTCACCGTCTCAAGGCTCGGACCCGTGAGGATTTCGAAGGAGAGATCGTCCCGCTCCAGGAGCACTCGACGCTCGCGCCGGATTTGAGCGCGGCGCTTACTCCCCATGACCCCGAGGAAGTCCTCGAAGGCGGGGAAGCCAGTGTTATGAAACTGAAACTGGACGCCGCTCCGGAGCGCCCAGCCGCCCTGCTCGAGCAGCTCCGCCTCGTATTTTGTGGGAAAGAGGACGTGCACCGAAGAGACCTCGAGCTCTCTCGAGAGACGGGGCAGGCTCTCCGCCACAAAACCCATAGTCTCCGCAATTTGCGCGGCCGATGCCCCCTCGTCGAACAGGATCCGAGGTCCCGTAGCGGGCGTAAACGGCACCGCGATGACGAGCTTCGGATAATAGGGAAGGCCGAGGCGACTCTCCGAGAACTCCGCGATCGCATGATCAAAGACGAACTCCCCCATCGAGTGCATCTTGAGATACGCAGGCATAAAGGCGATCGGTTTTCCCTCACGCTCAATGACGAGGTGATGAGGACCCCAGCCTGATCTCTCGGAGGCGGCGCCGCTCTGCTCGAGGGCCTCGAGCCAACTGCGACGTAAAAACGGGTAACGTCTCTCGATCGGACCGAGCCGAAGCTCTTCGTAGATCGCAGAGAGGGAGCGCCCTAAAGCCCAGCGAAAATCCGCCATCGGGCCCTAAGGAGCCTCCACGGGCTTCGCGACATCCGCCCAAGCTCGCGCGAACTCCCCTTGCCCGCGTCGCTCGGCCGCCCCCGCAAGGAAGAGCGCGCAAGCGCGCTCGCCGCGCTTATCCCGCGTCTCCCTGGCCCAAGAGAGTCCCTCGAGAGCTTCCAGGATCGCTTCATTCTCTCTCCCCAGCTGCGAGAGAACCACCGCAAGAGCCAGGGACGCTCGACATGTACCGAGCCCTCCTTGTTTCTTGCTCTCGATTTTTTCCGCGCGACAGCGCCGGAGCGCTTCTCCAGAAACGCTCACAGGTGACAGTTCGTCCTCCTCCGGCTCCGAAGGGGCCCCTTCGAAGGACGCCTCAAGAGCAACCTCGTCAGGCGGATCCGCGGCCCCAGGTGACGAGCGCTCCCCCTCCGCCAGCGGCGCGCTCATATCGAGCGCAGCGGCGCTGAGGCTGTCCCGTCCGCTTCGTCGCGGGGCGACCTCCTGGGTCCGGAGGCGCGCGCTCTCGGCCAATTCCGTGGTGACCAGCACCTCGCCGGGACGAGCGACCTCCGAGAGCTTGCGAGCGTTCTCAACGGCCCGACCGAGCCCGAGGCCCGTTTCTCCCGCAGAACAGACGATCGAAAGTGGCCCCTCCGCGAGCCCCACCGAGAGCTCGGGAGGAAAATCCTTCGACGCGATCCAGCGGATCAGGCGCTTCTCTTCCGAGAGCGCGAAAGCGGCAGCCACAAAATCATGGCTGAACCCGATGATACGTCCGCCGAGCGTCTGAACTTCCTTCCAGACAAGGGGCCAGAGATCATTTTCCGGGCGCGTCTCCTCGTCCGCTTCCCCTTCGAGCGCGAGCGCGGACGCGGCGCGAAAATGCGCCACGATCTGCGCCTCTATCGCATCCTCTCGGCCCGCTTCCGGCTCGGTCGCCTTCACGGGAGGACAGTATGATCCTCCCGGGGAAAAGCGGAAAGTGGGCTCAGGGCACCTCGGGATTTTCCGGGGCTCGGCCTTCAGGCGAGCGACCCCCGGGCTCTCGGCGGCGAGGACCTGCGGACCGAATCGGTGCCGCAGGTCGCCGCGCGCGTCCGAAAATTTAGCGATTCATCATGTGTACGGCGTGGCCGAGCGCGCCGGCGGCCGCTTCCATGAGGGCTTCCCCGAGGGTCGGGTGCGGGTGGATGCTGAGGGCGAGATCGTCCGCCGTAGCGACCATCTCGATCGCGAGCACAGCCTCGCTGATGAGGTCGCTCGCGCTCGGTCCAACGATGTGGATACCGAGCACGCGGTGCGTCTTCTTCTCGGCGATGACCTTCACGAAACCGTCCGTCTCCGCGATGCTCATCGCGCGGCCGAGCGCGGAGAAGGGGAACCTTCCCACGGTGTACTCGAGGCCCTGCTCCTTCGCCTGGGCCTCGGTGAGACCGGCGGTGCCGATTTCCGGATGGGTGAAGATGACGCCCGGGATGGTCGCGAAGTCCTTGGCCGCATTCTTCTCGGCGATCGCCTCCGCGCAGACCTCGCCTTCTTTGGAGGCCTTATGGGCGAGCATGGGCGCGCCGCTCACATCACCGATCGCGTAGATCCCGGGGACATTCGTCCTGCACTGAGCGTCCGTGGTGATGAACCCGCGAGCGTCGATGTTCACGCCGAGCTCCTCGAGGCCGATGCCGCGTGAGCGGGGCTTCATACCCACAGCGACGAGCACCTGGTCGCACTCGATGCGCTCTTCTTTCCCGCCCGAGCTGACGCGCACCGTCACGGAGTCATTCGACTTCTCGACGCCCTCGGCCTTGGTGTTCTTCAGCACCTTGCCGCCGCGCTTAGTAATGGCCCGCTCGACAACCCGGACGCAGTCCGGATCCACGCCGGGGAGCAACGAATCCGTGAGCTCAACCACCGTCAGTTCAGCTCCGAACGCCTGGTAAACCATGCCGAGCTCGAGCCCGATCACGCCGCCGCCGATCACGCAGAGGCGCTTCGGAATCTCCTTCAAGCTGACCGCCTCTCGCGCCCCGATCACGCGCTTACCGTCGAACTCGAAGCCAGGGATCTGAATCGTCGCCGAGCCCGTCGCGATCACGATCGCCTTGCTCGCGGTCACCCGGCGCTTTCCGCCGGTCTTCTCCGTCACCTCAATGGTGTTCTTGTCGAGCAAACGTCCACGACCCTCGATCAAGGTCGCGCCGTTCGACTTGAGGAGGCCGCGCACGCCACCGGTCAGCTTTCGAACGATCCCGTCTTTCCACTCCTGCATCCGCGGCACATCGACCGTGACCCCGGAGACATTGATGCCGTGGGCGGAGATGCTGTGAGCTTTTTCGTAGAAGTGGGCGTTCGCGATCAGTGCCTTCGACGGAATACAGCCCCAATTCAGGCAAACTCCGCCGACCTCTTCCTCCTCGATGCAGGCCGTCTTGATTCCGAGCTGAGCGAGACGAATCGCGCACACATACCCGCCCGGGCCTCCGCCGAGGACAATCGCTTCGAACTGATCTGACATGCGCCACCGCTTAGCCGAGGGGCAGCGGAGCCTCAAGAGTTCTCCCGCTCGAGAGCTAAGAGCGCCTCTTCGGCGCTCTCCCTGAGCTCTGGATCGAGCTGGGCGGCCTCGATCAGGGGCGCAAATGCGCGGGCGCGCACCTCGGCCATCGCCGAGAGCAGAGCGAATCGTTCGAGACGGTTGCCCCGGCGGAGCCCACGTTCGACTGAGCGAACGGCCGCCGCATGTCCAAGTGCGGCGAGCGCTACGCGGGCATGGAACCGGAAAGGATCGGCGCTGAGGCCCAAGATCCCAAAGGCGCGCCGGGTCAGCGCTGGTTCTGCGGGCCGAATGCGAAGTCTTCCCGATAGCTCGATGGCCAGCTGTTCGTCGCGGGGCTCCCCGGGCCGGAGGGCGCGCGCCACAAGGGCCACGACTCCATCCGTAGGCGCATCGATGCCTCGTTCGAGGCACATGAGCTGGGCGACCGCCCGCACCAGAGGATGTTCATCACCGGTGAGAGAATGGAGCGCAGCGCGAGCCGCCTCGTCATTTCCGAGATCGAGGAGCTCGCCGAGCAGGCGCGCCAAGAGCTCGCGAATGCGCGCATCCGCGTCATCTTTCGCCGAGCAGAGAGCGGCGGAAGCACCCGTGCCCGCGAGGGCGAAGGTGGCCGAGAGGGCCTGGTAGCGGACGCGAGGGTCGGTGGCTCCGAGAAATGGGGCGATCTTCGAGAGGACGAGGGAGTCTCCTTCCTCCGCGAGCTCCCCCAGCGCAAGGAGCGCATAACGTCGAACATCGAGGTCTCCGTCCGTCAGGAGCGGAAGGATGTTCCCAATCGCTTCATGCATCCCGCCGTCAGCCAGGGCGACGAGCACCGCGACGCGCAGACCGCTATCGGTCGACTCATCAAGGATGCGGATCAACAGAGGCAGGATGCGCTCACGACCCTCGGAGTCTGAGTGCCGCGGGGCGTCTCGAACCGCGGAGAGACGGACCTTCCGATTGGGATCGGCCAGGTCGCGACAGGTCGCCTCGAGGGAACGCGGCAGCATGGGCAGCTTGAACACGTGCCCCTCGAGCTCCTGATTATTCCGAAGCAGCCCCGCCGAGCGAGAACCCGGGCTGACACACCTCGGCGGGATGGTCCTCGGGGATCGGCTGGCCGGCCTGCTTCGCGATGCAGATCTTGGTCGTGGGTGCGTCTTTTTGGACGACGAGCGCGCCCCAGGGATCGGGCCCCCCGATATCGGTGCAGAAATAATCAGTGCGACAATCGCTGTCGGAGTTGCACGTCATCATGCAGAAAGTGCGCGCGCTCGGAGAGAGCTTCCCCGGGTACTCACAGGCGGGCACCGCAGAAGAAGAGCTATTGAACATCACGCAGATGGACTCGCCTTCGGGACAGCTCGACTCCGTGCAGTTCGCCAGGGTGCAATATCCGCCGGGCTGCGAGGTGTCGCAGATTCGTTGCCGTTCTCCGGAGCAGTCCTGATTGACGCGACAGTCATCCCCGATGCGCGGTTGGCACGCGGAAGCGCCGAGCAAAACGCACAACAGGGCGGCTCCCCAAGTCCGCTGCCGAAGGGCCGAAAGCGAAGATGCAAGCGCTGTCGCGTGCCCATCTTTACCCTGTGCTGGTCCGGCGCGTCTCATTTTTGAGCTGCGCTCTAGCCTCGAAAGCAGTCCTTGTCGACCGACTCCGGCCTCCCAGGGGGCGCAGCTTGCGCAGGTGCGCTCCCTTTCGTAAGTTTTTCATCGTGAAAGGTCCGAGTCCCGCTCGCGCCCCCCGACTCGACGCGAGACTGCGCCCGAGCACGCTAGCGCGCGCGGTCGGGCTGGGGCTGTTGTCGATGGTGTCGATGGGATGCGCCGTCGAAGCCCTCGACCAGGAAGCGGAGCCCACGAGCGCTCGCGTCCACGGCTACCTGCGGATCGCTGAGAGAGTAGGACCGGTCGCGGAACGGGCCGACGCGCTCAGCGTGTTCGTTCGGTTCCCCGATGGAGCCGAGAGCCCTGAAGTTCTCTCTGCGCTCGGTGTTCATGTGCGCCTCCCCGAGGCCGGTGCGTGCAGCATGGACCCGCGGCTCGCCCGAAGCCCCTCCCCCGAGGCGCTCCCCTCCTCTGCCAAGGTCGAGCTAGTCCTCGCGGACTTGGTGTCCCTCGGAGTCGAATCCCGAGGGGCGGCGGCTGAACGGCAGCTGCTCGTTCCCCACGCCTTCCCCACTGTCGGGGGAACCGTCGGCGGCGCTCTCTACACGAGTCGCACGCGGCGCGCCGAAGATCTCCCGGCGGGCGCGAGCTACAGCCTTTCGGTCCAAGGGCTCGCTGACACAGCGGAGAACCTGAAGTTCTCCTTCCGCCTGCCCGATCGTCTCAAGGATGTCACAGTCTCGGGCATCGCCCTCAGCGACCTTTCCGAGGTCGAGCGAGGTCGGCCCCTCGACGTCACCTGGACGCCCGACGAGGCCGTCGGGGAGTCCGAGGAGCGCCGGGTTGTCGTCGAGATCGGTGATGGGACCGAGAGCGCTCGCTGCGTTTTCCCCGAATCGGATGGCTCGGGGACCCTGCCCTCGTCGTTGCTCGATCGCGTGCTGTCGCGACCTTCTCCTTTGACCTTGTCCCTCTTGAAGTTGACGCGAAGCCGGGCGCAGGGCGGCGGAGCTCGAGAATCTCTCGACGTCCTCTTCGAAGCCGAGGTCTCACAGACCGTTCGAGCGACCCCATGACCCTCGAAGGCTCTTAAGGGGCCGACTCTGATGGCAGCGCCACATCGGATTTTCTTGATCCCCGGCCTCTTCGGCTTCGGTCACCTCGCGGGCTACGAATACTTCAACCACGTTCGACGTCAGATCGGCGCCGAGTTCCGCCAGCGCGGACTGAGCGTCGAGTTCTACGACGCCCCCACGCCCCCTACCTCATCTCTCCGCTACCGCGCTGAAGTCGTTGCCCGCACGATTGCGCATCACGCGGGCACCGAAGGCCCGATCCACCTCGTGGGACACTCGACCGGAGGACTCGACGCGCGCCTGCTCTTATCCCCCAGTGCACAGCTGCGGCTCGGAGCGGATTTGCTCGCTTGGCGCAGCCGGGTAAAGAGCCTGGTCACTCTCAACACGCCCCATTACGGCACTCCGCTCGCCTCTTACTTCTCGACGGTGTCCGGCGCGCGCATGCTCTACGCGCTCAGCCTGCTCACGATCCTCTCCCTCAAGCTGGGTGAGCCCTCCCTCGCGATCTTCGCTCGAGTGCTCGCCGGAGTCGGTGGAATCGATGCGCTCGTGGGCGGAGACCTCCGCTTGTTCTCGCGACTCACCGAAGGTTTGCTCCGCTTCGTCGCCAAGGAGAGGCGGGGGGAAATCCATGATTATCTCTCCAAAGTCCTCACGGACCAAGGGGCCATCCTCCAAATCAGCCCCGAGGCCATGGACATCTTCAATGCGAGCGTCAGGGACCGAGAGGGCGTGCTCTACGGGTCGGTGCTCGCGCTCGCTCCGCGCCCGAGCAGCCTGAAAGCCGCGCGGCGCATCCGCTCCCCGTCGACCGCGATCTCAGCGGCCCTCTACGCGACCCTCTATCAGTTCGCTTCACAACCTCACGAGCGGTACGGCTACGCCCGCCTCGACGCCCGCAGCCGAACGCTCATCGAGACGGCTACCGGCTCCACGCCCACCGACGAGGACACAGACGGCATCGTGCCTACACTGTCTATGCAGTGGGGTCGGACCATCGCCGCTGTCGAAGCGGACCATCTCGACACCCTCGGGCACTTCCTCGACTTCGACAAACCCCGCATCCACACCGACTGGCTCACAAGCGGCGCACGCATGTCGCGGGAACGATTCTCTTCCCTTTGCCGGGCGATCGCCGAGTTTCAGCTCGGACCTTTTTCGGAAGCGGAAGCAGCTCCGCCCGTCCCGGACGGCGCTGGTGGTTCTCCGATGATCGGGAGCGACAGGCGCATCTTCTCACCGTGACGGAGGTAGTCGATCTCGAGGTAGGGGGCCGTCTTGAGGCTCTGGAACGTTTGATAAGCTTCCCCTTCTTGCTCGATGGACTGGCCGTTCACCTGCGTCACCACGTCGCCCGGCTCGAGTCCCACCCCCCGGAACCTCTCGACGTTATTGATGCGGACGATGCGGAAGCCGACGAACTTTCCCTCCTTGAGCTCCGCTTTGACCTCGAGATCTTGAAGGAATCGCCCGAGCCCCGCGTCGACCACGGCGACCACATCGGCTCGCGAGAGCTCAGTCACAGGCGTCGCCACCGACTCAGCGGGGGGATCGCTCGGAGGCGCCGCGCTCTGGACGCGGGGCGCCTCGGCGCCCTTGGACTTCCCACCACAGGCGCTCAAGGCGAGACCAAAAAGAGCAAATCCCCAGGGAACGAGCTGCGCGAAGGGTCGATGCGTCATCGGACCGAGACTAACGCTGAAGGCCCGAGTCGGGCCACTTTGGCGCTCCAAAATCGCTCTCCATCAAGCGGGAGAGCCCTCGCCCAAGCCGATGACGCGCTCAACATGAGCCAAGAGCTCCGCCGTGACGTCTTCCACGCTGCCCTCCCCGCGGAGGTGCACGATGGGGTGCTCGGAAAGGAGACGCTCCGCGTCCAGGTAGAGAGAAGCCAAACGGCCCTGGAGCTCGTCCACTTCATAGAGCTCAGGCGCACCACCTCGCGCCGTCCGCCGCGCCTTCGCTACGCGCGGATCGATATCGACCACCACTGTCAGGTCTGGGACCAGGGCGCCCCGGTTCACCGCGCGCACAAACTCGGCAGCCTCTTCGGGGACCGCGGAGGTCGCCGATTGGTAGACAATGCTCGAGAGGAGGTAGCGATCGGAGATCACCACCTCGCCCTCCGCGAGGCGCGGAGCGATCTCGATGGCACAATGGTCGGCGCGGTCGGCGGCGAAGAGGAGCGCCATCGTCTTGTAGTCCGGCGCCTCTTCGACCCGTCTTCCGGACGCGAGAATCTCGCGCAGGAAACGACCGACGAGTCCCGTGGAAGGTTCCCGGGTCGGGTGCGCCCGGTGTCCCTTGCGCTCGAGCGCCTCCGCGAGCCGGGTCGACTGGGTCGTGGTTCCGGAGCCGTCGATGCCTTCGAGGACGATGAACTTGCCGCGCTTCACGGGAGTCCTATCGGGCTCGGGTCCTCTCCGAGGACAATGTTGTCGATGAGGCGGGTCGACCCACAGTAGGCGGCGATCGCCAGGAGCGCTCGGTCGGGCAGCGTTTCAGTCGGGAACGAAGAGAGATCGTCTGCGTCAAGGAGCTCCGCGTATTGCACGTCGAGGTTCCCCTTCCGGAGCTCTTCGGAGACGAGCTCCAAGATCTTCGCCCTATCGCGCTCACCGCCAGTGAACACCTCGAAAGCGCGGGAGAGCGCGCGAGGGATCGCGAGCGCTCGCTGCCGCTCCTCGGAGGAGAGGTAAACGTTTCGGGAGCTCCGCGCGAGACCATCCGCGTCGCGCACGGTCGGCAGTCCGATCACCTCGATCGGCAACAAGAGGTCGCTCACCAGGGTCCGGATCACCTGGAGCTGCTGGTAGTCCTTGCGACCAAACAGGGCGACCGAGGGTCCCAAGATCGCGAAGAACTTCGTGACGACCGTCGCGACACCCGCGAAATGGCCAGGGCGAAACCTTCCACAGAGAGGCTCCGAGACCTTCGATACAACCACACGCGTCGCGTCAGCGCCGGGGTACATTTCCTTCGCGTCGGGAGCGAAGACGCAGGTGGCGCCCGCCTTCGTCGCGAGCTCGATGTCCCGCTCCAAGGTGCGGGGGTACTTCGCAAGATCTTCGTTCGGTCCGAACTGCGTCGGGTTCACGAAAACCGTGAGGATGATTTCGTCTGCGATGCGCGCAGCGTGTTCGACGAGGCTCAGGTGCCCTTCGTGGAGCGCCCCCATCGTCAAGACGACCCCGACCCGGCGTCCGGCTCGGCGCGCCGCTTCTGCATGAGCTCGGAGCTCATCGACCCGGTGCAGGATGAGCGCGCTCACGTACCTGACCCCTCGGAGTCAGGAGCGCCCCTGCCCGGAGCCTTCTCTCCTTCTTTCATGCGGAACGAGTGCGCTGCATCCGGGAACTCCCCCGCCCTCACCTCTCGAACGTACTCGGAGACGGCACGGACGACCTCGTCGCCCAGAGAAGCAAAACGCTTCACGAACTTCGGGGCTCGTCCTCTGCCGAGGCCCAACAGATCTGTAGAGACCAAGACCTGCCCACTCGTGGCCGCCCCCGCCCCGATCCCAATCGTCGGGATCCGAACCGCCTCGGTGATCGCCTGGCCGACTTCACTCGGTACCCCTTCGATCACGAGCGCATAGGCGCCCGCCTCTTCGATACTCTTTGCGTCCTCGAGGAGCTGCTCCGCTTCCCGCGTCATGCGCCCCTGCACGCGGAAGCCGCCCATGCGGTGGACAGACTGGGGCACGAGCCCCACGTGACCCATCACGGGAATGCCCGCGTTGACGATCTTTTCCACGGCCCGAGCCACCGTGCGGCCGCCTTCGAGCTTCACGGACTCAGCGCCACCTTCTTTGACGAGCCTCCCCGCTGCACGGAGCGCATCGATCTCGTCCGTTTGATAAGAAAGGAACGGCAGGTCGCAGACAATGTGCGCGCTCGGACGCGCCCGAGCCACCGCGCTCGAGTGGTAAACCATCTGGTCTAAAGTCACCGGGAGGGTGGTCTCGTGACCTTGCACCACCATCCCGAGCGAATCACCTACCATCAGGACATCGACCCCCGCCTCGTCGAGGAGGGTCGCCATGGTCGCGTCATAGGCGGTCACGACCGTTATCTTCTGGCCCGCCGCGTACAGCTCACCGAGCGTCGTGACGGTCACCTTGGGGCGCTTGTTCGAGTCCAAAAGTCCCTCTCGTCTTTTTCGGGCGGCGCCGCAGAGTCGGCGCGGACACCAAAGGTGCCGCTGGGGACTCTACAACTTCAAGAGACCCGGACAAGGGAGAGGCGGGACAGGGGAACATGGGCACTCGCCCTGAGCGCCCATGTGCACCTCGAGCGCTCAGGTGAAGAAGGACCCGCCGCGCCGAGGTATCCCTGGTCCTTACTTCTTCTTCGGAGCCTTCTTGGCAGCTTTCTTTGCAGCCTTCTTGGTGGCCTTCTTGGTCGTCTTCTTGGTCGTCTTCTTGGCAGCCTTGGCCACGGTCCTGGCCTTGGTTGCGGCCTTCTTGGTGGCCTTCTTGGTCGTCTTCTTGGCCTTCTTGGCGACCTTCTTCGCCGCCTGAGCGACGGTCTTCGCAGTCTCGCTCACGGCCTCCGCGACCTTCTGAACGACTTTCTTGGCGACCTTCTTCGCCTTCTTCTTTGCCTTCTTCGCGGGAGCGGCCACTGCCTCAATGGCGGGGGCGGCTGCCTTCTTGGTCTTTCGTGCTGCCATCTGGTTTTCCTTTTGTTCTCGATCGCTCCCAAGAAACGGGAGGACAAGACTACTCTAACATTTTTGCTCCTCACCTCGTCAAGAACTACGCGCGAGGGTCCGGGAGACAACCATCAGCGACCCGTGATACACCCCTCAGAGGCGAGCTCGATCATGCGGCACAACATCCCACACAGAGCCACCGCGAGGCTCCTTCGGAACGGACGATGACGACCGAGAGCAAGGACGCATCCGTGCAGAGCGAGCACACAGCCATGGACGCATCGGTCCGAAGCGAGCTCGCCGTCGAGGCTCGACGTCTGCTGACTCGGTACATCGAAGAGGTGGTGCTGCCGCTCGGACTCTGTCCTTGGGCGGTGGGTTCGCTCAGCTCCGGAAAGCTCCTGATCGAGCCAATTTGTGCTGGATTCTTCGAAGAGCTGCCCGCGTCGCAGGCGGCCGCGTTCGCACAAGAAGTCCTCGCTGCGGCGAGTCAGGAGGAACGGATCGAGCTCGTCATGATCCCCTTCCCAGGTCTCCGCATGAGTCGGGTCGAGTTCGATGAGGTGGCGCGCTCCGTTCGGAAGCTCGATCGCGAAGGACGATTCGCGCTCGCCGCCTTCCACCCCGAAGGGACCCAAACGATTGCCTCCGCCGACCAGGCGGTGACCTTCTTGAGGCGCTCCCCCGACCCTATGCTCCAGGCGGTGCGCAGCGATGTGATTTCGAAAATCAATCCCGGCCAGGGCGAGGGAACGAGCTTTGTGTCCGCGCTCGAGATCGCGACCATGCTCGCCCAGGGGCCCAAAGAGTCGCTCCGCTCACGGATTCTCAGCGCCAATTGGGCCACGCTGACGCGCCTCGGGGTGGAGGAAGTCGGCGCGCGCATCGAGAGCATCCATAGGGACAGGGACGCCACCTATCGGCGCATCTCAAGCAGGGGGAAAGCGTGAACACCGACAGTACGGCGAACCAAACCGTGATCCTTAGGCTCGAGAACTACAGCGTCTCCGCAGGAACAGGAGAGCGCCTTTTCGAAACGCCCCCTGTCTCAGCGACCATTCGCGCAGGCTCCGGACTCTTCTGGGCTGGGAAGATCGGAACGGGAAAGTCACTCATCGCTCAGGGGATCGCAGACCTCTTGCCTCCTTTTGCGCGGACGAGCGGTACGATGAAGCCGACGGCGCCCTCCGTCGCTCTCGTTCCCCAGGACCCCCGCCTGGTCGTTCTTCCTTCGGATACGCTTGCGAGCCTCGGACGCGTCACCCGCGCCGGCACCCCGAGCTCCCCCTCCCTCCTCGAGACCCTCGCTGAGCTCCACGTCGACGCGGAGCGACTCCGACATGTACCCTTCCGAGACTGTTCGACGAGCGAACGCACGCGCATCCTGCTAGCCCTCGCCCTCGAGAGCGATCCTGACCTCGTCGTGATCGACGGCTGGGCCGAAGGGGCGAGCCCCTTCGAAGCCGAAAAGGTCCTCGAGCTCCTCGAGCGGCGGCGCCGACTCGGCACCGCATTTTTGATCTTCGGCCGCGAGACCCCTGCCGATCTCCCGGAAGCTTTCGAGGTCCGTCAGCTCTCGGGTCGCCCCACGTCTCACGCGGTCCCCCTCATCCGCCGCGTTCGACACGACGAGACCCTCGATGCGAAACGGCCCAACCTGCTCGAGCTACGCAACGTGCGCGTAGCTCGCGGAAGATCAGGGGGAAGCGGCTCTGAGCGAGGGTACCAAGCTGTGCGCGGGGTCAGCTTCTATCTGCGCGAGGGCGGCTCCCTTGCGCTCCTCGGTCCAGCGGGCAGCGGGAAGTCCGCCTTGCTCGAAGCGATCTTCGGCGTGAGTTCACACCGCAGTGGTCGCATCCTCTTCGGAGGGCATGACATCCCCCCAGCGCTGGCAAGCGCACCACGCTTTCGAAAAGAGATGCAGCTCGCGCTCAAAGACGGCGCCGCAGCCCTCGACGGCCAGAAGACTGTTCGCCAGCTCCTCAGCGACGCCTATAAGATCGCCGGACAAAAGCCGGATGACCTCGAGACCTGGGTCTCCCGCCTCGGACTTCCGGAGCGAATCCTCGACCTTCCTGCCGATCACTTGAGCTCCGGTGAGTCGGCGCGCATCGCTCTCGCCCGCAGTCTCATCCCGAGACCCCGGCTGCTCCTGCTCGACGCGCCGAGAACCCTCGGGCTCACCACCGACGACGGCGCGCTCCTGTCCGTCCTGCTCGGAGAACGCGAGCGAGGGATGAGCCTGCTTGTTGCGACGAGTGACCCTTCGATCGCCGCCTCTCTTTGTGACCACGTAGCGATGATCTTTGCTGGCGTCGTCGTGGAAGTTGGTCCGGCTGCTCGTGTCCTCGAGGCGCCTGCGCATCCGGCGACCCTCGACTACCTCGAAGGCTCTTCTCGGCCCATTCCCCAAAACGCCTGGGAACCCGGGTGCGCTTACACGGCGGCCTGCCGCTCGCGCGAGGTCGGTCGCTGTGACGTCGTGCGTCCGCGGCTCGAAGCTCTCTCTCTGCCAGAAACCGGAGAACGGAGGCGCATCGCCTGCCATTTTCCGCTCCGAGGCGCGTTCCCCGAAAAGCCCGAGGCATAACTCTCGAGCCGCGCACCGCTCTGCGCGCACCGCTCTGCGCGCACCGCTCTGCGCGCACCCCTCGTCAGATCACCCGATGGACCCAGCCGTGCTCGTCGGGACGGCGGCCGTACTGAATGTCGAGAAGACGCTGCCGCAGCTCAGCCGCAATCGGTCCAGTCTCGCCGCCGTGGATCAAAAACGATCCGGAGTCGGACTTCACCTCGCCGACCGGCGTGATGACCGCCGCAGTGCCACAAGCGAAGACCTCCGTGATCTCCCCGCGGTCCACGCCACGACGCCAATCGTCAACAGTGATCGTTCCCTCTTCGGTCGCGTAGCCAAGGTCGGCCGCCAGCGTGAGCAGACTGTCGCGGGTGATACCCGGGAGGAGACTTCCGGTCAGGCGGGGGGTCACGAGACGCGCGCTCTTGCCGGAGCCGTAGACGAAGAACAGGTTCATGCCGCCCATCTCTTCGACGTCCGTACGCTTGACCGCGTCGAGCCAGACCACCTGGTCACAACCAGCGAGGTTCGCTTGCCGCTGAGCCACCAAGCTCGCTGCGTAGTTTCCAGCGCACTTGGTGTCGCCCGTGCCACCGGGAGCGGCGCGCACGTAGTTCTTCGAGATCCACACCGACACCGGCCGAACCCCCTTCGGGAAGTACGCACCCGACGGTGATGCGATCAGGAGAAAGAGGTATTCCCGCGCGGGACGAACGCCGAGCGCCGCCTCGGTCGCGATCATGAGCGGACGCAGGTAGAGGCTCTCACCGTCGCGACGAGGAACCCAATGTTGGTCCTGCTGGATCAACAAATCCGCAGCTTGCACGAAGACGTCTTCCGGGAGGCTCGGCATCGCGAGCCGTTCGGCGGAGCTCTGAAAGCGACGAGCGTTCGCGTCGGGCCTGAAGGTAGCGACGCCACCTCCCTCCTGCGAAAATGCCTTGAAGCCTTCGAAGATCGCTTGGCCGTAGTGGAAAACGCTCGCCGCCGGATCGAGTGAAATCGATTGGTAGGGTTCGACGCGCGCGTCGTGCCAACCTACCCCTTCCACATAACGGATCTGCACCATGTGCTCGGTGAAGAGTCGACCGAAGCCCAAGTTCTTCAGACGTTCCTCGCGCGTTTCGGGCGAGACGGGATTCGGATTCGGCGTAATGGAGAAGGAGAGGGCAGACATTTTCAGAGATGCGGGATGCCTCGAATTGTACCTCGGGGCATAGTCATTGTGGGGCCGCTGCGCCAGTACCGCAGGAAATCAGGTCGATCCTTATCGTCTCGGCGCCCCCCTCCCGACGCTCGATGACCAAACCTCCCCCTGCTGCGCCGAGCACCTCGACGCCCAAGAGCGCGGGCTCCGGCCGAAGCATGAGCGGCGCGCCTGTAAGTCCGACTCCAAGCAGGCTCGCCCCATCTCGCGCCGTCGCCAAAATCCACGGGGTCCCCCCGTTGTCAAAGAGGAGAGGCAGCCCGACGATCGTCTCCTCCGGCCGAGCCTGGATCGCGACGGATCCCGAAGCTGTCACATGACGAAACGTTGGTGCGGGTGCGCTGTCGTCTCTCGACACGACCCAAAGGGCCTCCCCTGCGCCCGTAGCGGAGAACTCAAGGTTCGGGGCCGGCGACGTCAAATCGAGGGGCTGGGCCAGCGGCGCGCAGTCCTCACCGAGCCTCTGAACTCGCAGGATCTCGGGAGGCGCCGCGACCAATCCGCCATCGGTCTCGGGAACTCCCTCGTTGCCCTTGGAAACAATGGACGCCCAGAGAAGCCAGTATCCACCGGGCGCAGGCAGGAGCAGAGGACGGGCCGCGTCGTCCTCGGGAGGCGAAACGCGGCGCGGAGCGCCGATCGGCGCGAGGGATACTGCATCCCGTCGCGCGCAATACACGCTCCCTTTGTCCTTTTTCTTCGGATCGCTCGAATCCCAAACCAAAAGGACCTGATTGCCCCGGGCCGCGAGCTCCAAGCTCTCCAGGGGCCGAAAGTTCGTCTCGACTTCCGCCACACTTCCCGCGCGAAACCCTTCCCCTTCGGGCACGACGGCGGCGAGCGCGATGCGTTTTCCTCCCGCATCCCGATCGAGCCAAGCGAGAGTGAGTCCCCCGGAATGACCCGCAAGCTTCGGAGGCTCGTCACCCCCGTAAACGCGCTCCAGAGAGACATCGCGGGTCGTGGTCCCCTGACGAACGTAGACGCGGATCCGATGCTCCTTCTCTCCTTCTAGGGCTGAAACGGCGAACCCGTCCCGAAAAGGCGCGCTTACGCCCGTTTCGAGCCCGCGACCTCCCGACAGCAGCGCAAACTTTGCTCCCGGGACACTTTGGCAGCTCGACGCACCACGCTCGCCGACCTCAGGAGGCTCCACTTCCTTGGGCTGCGTCTTGTCGTCTTCGTCGAGTTTCGGCTCCGATCTCTTGCAGCCGCTCCCAAGGAGGCAGATCCCGAATCCGAGCGCTAGGAGATGCCGCCTCATTTCGCAGGTTTGTTACACGACCCGCTCCCCCTTGCGAAGGGCCCGCTCGCGTCTACCCTCCGGTTGGTCATACCACTCGCCCCTCCGGCACCCCTTCATCTCGCCCGGATGTCTTCTACTCCTCCCACCCGCCCCTACTCGCCGAACGCGCTGCTCTCGGCGATCTACGGTCGCGTCTTCGAACGGATCCAGGTCGAAGACGGCTGGGCCGACGAGATACGCCGTCACGCCGAAAACGCGAGCGTCCTCTATGTCTTGCCGAATCTGAATTGGCTCGACTTCCTCGCGCTCGACTATCTGACGAAGCGGCACGGTCTGCCTCGAATTCGCTTCGTCAACGATTTGGGACTGTGGTTCCTGAATCCGGAGGGACCGACAGTGCGCGGCTGGGGCCTGCTCAACATGCTCCTGCCGCCCATGCGCAAGCAGCCAGCCGCCGAGCTGAAGCAGGCACTCGAAATGGGAGGAAGTGCTGCCCTTTTTCTGAAGCGCCCTCTGAGCGTCCTCGACGTCGGCTCGAGCGCCTCCGGTGGACGGGGAGTTCAGGAGGGAGACGAGCTCGTCCGCACCATCGTGCAGACGCAGCGCGAAGGGAAACGATCCCTCGTCCTCGTGCCTCTCGTCTTCCTTTGGTCCAAGTCGCCGAACCGACTTGAAGCGGGTCCCGTCGATTTTGTCCTCGGCTCGCGCACCTGGCCGACTCCGACGCGGGCCCTCGCTCAGCTCCTCGCAAACCTCGAGCACGTCTCGATGCGCATGGGGGAGCCGATCGACCTCCAAGAGTTCATGCGCGTGCACGGGGGTCAGCCCGACAACGTGCTCGTACGTCGCATCACCTACATGACGCTGCGCCGCCTCGAGCGCGAGCGACGCGCCATGGTGGGGCCGGTACAGAAATCCCCGGCCCGCGTCCGCAATGAAATCCTCCGCAGTCCGCGGCTCCGCAGCGTGATCGCCGATCTCTCCGGCGGGACGCCCGAGGGTCTGAAGCAGAAGACCTCCGAAGCCGAAAAGATGCTCGCGGAGCTCCAAGCCACTCCTTCGCCCGACGTGGTCAAAGCCATGGGCATCCTGCTCGGCTGGGGCTTCAGCAGGATCTATCGGGGCATCGATTTCGTTCCTTCCGACGTGGAACGAGTGAAGCAGGCGGCCCGTGACGGTGCTCTCGTCATCTTGCCGAGTCACAAGAGCCACATCGACTACCTCGTCGTCAGCTACTTTTTCTATCAGCAAAACCTCGCGGTTCCGCTCATCGCCGCCGGCGACAACCTGAACTTCCAGCCGGTCGGTCCGATCTTCCGCAGGGCAGGCGCCTTCTTCATCCGGCGCAGCTTCCGCGGCGACCGACTCTATCCCGCCGTCGTTGACGCCTATATCCGCAGGCTCATCCGTGACGGCTATCCGATGGAGCTCTTCCTCGAAGGCGGTCGGAGCCGGACCGGAAAGCTGCTGGAACCGAAGTACGGCCTGCTCAGTATGATCGTCGACGGAGCACTCGGTGTGCCGGAACAGAAGGTCTACTTCGTCCCCTTGAGCATCGGCTACGAGCGAGTGATCGAAGCCGACAGCTTCCAACGCGAGCTGACCGGCGGCGAGAAGAAGAAGGAGGACGCCACCGACCTCTTGAGTGCGCGCGAAGTGCTCCAGCACCGTTACGGGCGCATCAATCTCCAGTTTGGCAATCTGCTCACCATTGAAGACATCTGTCGCGAGCTCGGGGTTGCGCGCGAAGATCTGACGCGTCCGGCCAAGCGTCGCGCCTTCGTGACCCGCTTGGGCAACCGCGTGATGGACGAAGTGAACCGCGTCACGGCGGTCACCCCCGGCGCATTGACCGCCCTGGCTTTGCTCGGCGGTCCCCCCGACGCTCAGCCTGAATCAGACATCATCCTCTTCTGTGAGCGCGCCCTCACGGTGCTTAGCCGTCTCGGCGCCCGCATCACCTCGCCGACCACCCTGGGCCCCGGCAAGCTCCGGGTGGCTTCGATCCGAGAGGCGCTGCAAATGTTCGTGGAGGCCGACTTGGCTCGGGCGCGGGCCGTTCCCGGTGGAACCAAGGTCTACTCCGTCGTCGACGAGCGCCGCATCCAGCTCGACACTTCCAAGAACATCATCATCCACTTCTTCGTGGAGCGCGGCCTGATCGCCGCCTCCATGTCACGAAGCCCGGGAGGCTTGCCGCTGCCGACCGAAGAGCAAGCGCTCTCCGAGCGAGTCCGCTACCTCTCCAAGCTCTTCAAACATGAGTTCCGCTTCCGCGCAGACGCAGCCTTCGAAGAGATCTTCTCGTCGGCTCTCGAGTCGCTGATCAAGGACGGCCACCTCACCCGTGAGGGACAGCTCATCTCCGTGGGCCCCGGTGAGCTCGGCTGGAGCGGAGATCAGTGGCTCCGCTTCTACACGGACACGCTCCGCAGCTTCATCGAAGCTTACCTGATCGCCGCGCGGGCCCTTGAGCTTCTCCTCAGCGGGCAGCTATCGGAGAAAGAGTTCATCAAAGAGGCGCTCGCGCTCGGTGAGACTCTTTATAGTACCCGAGCCATCCTGCGCCGTGAGGCGATCAGCAAGCCGGCGCTCCAGAATGCGCTCCACGCATTCTCAGAGCTCGGCTACGTCCGCGCCCGCAGTGAAAAATGGGAGCTCACCCACGACTACGCCCATCCCGAGGCGCTCCACAACATCGCGAACTCGATCGCCGCGTTTTTGACCGGGGCGCACACGACTCCATGATGTCCTTGCTCCGAAGCTCTGCCCGAACCCTCCTCGGGGCTGCCTTAGGCTCCCTCGCCTGCGGCTGCATGGCGAGCCCCACCCCGCTTGTCCCCTCCCTCGGCGGCAGCGTCGGCGTCCCTCACCAAGGAGTGCTCACCGAGTCCCTCGAGCTCCCCAATGGCGGGCCGGGTTTTCGCCGCTATCGCCCCCATGGCACGGCCCATTTTGGTCTCCCTCGCCTGGTGCGGGGCCTCGAACAAGCCGCCCTCACCGTCGCCCAGGAGCGTCCCGGTGAAGCGCGCCTCGTGATCGGCGACCTTTCGGGCGAAACCGGCGGCAAAATCCCCCGCCACAATTCCCACCGCACCGGGCGCGACGTCGATCTGCTCTTCTACATGGTGAGCCCGGAAGGCATTCCCGTCGAAAACCCCGGGTTCATCTCGCTCGGCCCCGACGGCTTCGTCAAGCTCCAAGACGGGCGTTATCTCCGCCTCGACATCGAGCGACAGTGGCTCCTCATCCGCACGCTCCTCAGCGATCCAGAGCTCCGGGTCCAGTTCCTTTTCATCAGTCGCGATCTCGAGGCACTCATCATCCAATACGCGCTCGCGAAAGAGACCGACCTCGAGCTCGTCTCTCGCGCGCAGACCGTAATGGTCCAGCCGGTCGATTCGCTCCCTCACGACGACCACATCCACATGAGAATCGCCTGCGCTCCGGAAGAAGCGGTCGGCGGGTGCATGGGTGGGGGGCCTCACTGGAGCTGGCTGCCACCTCTGCCCGAGGCTGACCTGAGCGAAGAGGAGCTCGTCTCCTTGGTTGCACAGACCGATCCGTTCCCTACCCTCGAACGCTCGGGAAATGAACCAGAGGCGAGCGCCGAGGCGAAACGTTCCGAGGGAGAGGTCTCGCTCACGTCCCCTCACGGATAAAGAGCAGAGAGGACTCTCCTCGATGACCTCCGAAGCTCCGAGCGCCACCGTACACCAGGGCGACTGCCTGAGTGTCCTGCCCACCCTTGTGAGCGGAGGCGCGCGCTTTGATCTGATCTATGTGGACCCGCCTTATAATGCCGGGGGAAAGCGTGGAGCGCGCGTCGAACAGGGCGAGAGGGTCCACGGTCCGACAGCGTACGAAGATCATTGGGGCGGGCGCGACGCTTTCATCTCGATGCTCCGGCCGCGCCTCGCGGAGATGCGCGCTGCGCTCAGCAGTGTCGGCTCGCTCTGGGTCCACCTCGACCACCGGACCGTTCATGAAACCAAGGTCCTGCTCGACGAAATCTTCGGCCCCCAGTCGTTCCAAGGCGAGGTCATCTGGGTCCCGGGCAATGGCGGACGAAAACGACGCGGCCTCAGCGTCACTCACCAAACCATCCTCGTCTACTCGAAGACGCGCGACTTCATCTACAACATCCACGACCCGGAGCTTCGCGAACCCTACGCCGAGACCAGTCAACGGATGCATTTTACTCAGACCGATCCCAGCGGACGCCGCTATCGGGAGCGAACACTCGGCGGAAAGACCTACCGCTACTTTCTCGATGAAGGGCGGCAACGGGGGAGCGTTTGGACCGATATCCCCGCCATGAGCGCTAACACGCCGCTCCGGCGCGAGACCACGGGGTACCCCACACAGAAACCCGTGGCGCTCCTCGAGCGCATCATCAAGGCCGCCTCAAAGCCCGAAAGCCTGGTCCTGGACCCGATGTGCGGCTCCGGGACGACCCTTTTCGCCGCGCTCCGCCTGGGTCGTAATTGCGTGGGGATTGACCAGAGCCCCCTCGCTTGCCAGATCACGACCCGGAGGATTCGAGAATTTTCCACCGCGGGGAGAGAAGAAGTGCACTCAGGGGAAGCACCCTGAGCTCACTTCCGTAGAGCCTGCTCATCTGGCCCTGTCTGCCCTCGGCTCGTCAAAACTGGACTGTTCCTCTTCATCTCGCACAGAAGGACCTCATATTATGTCTCGCGTTTCTCTTCATTCCCTCCCTCTCCTCCTTGGCGCCCTGGCCGTCCTTTCGCCCCAGGTCTCCTTCGCACAGGAGGAGACAGAAGCCGCTTCTGAAGAAACGTCCGCTCCCGAAGCAGCTCCGGAGGTCACGACGCAGGTGGCCGAACCCGCCGCAGAACCTGTCGCCGAACCTGTTCAGCCGACCAACAAGATGAACTTTGAGGTGGCGCCGCCCGATCGGGCCCTCGAGCGCACCGACTACGCTCATCACGGCTTCTACTTCCGAGTGAACGCGGGCGGAGGTTTCCTTTACAGCAACATCAACAACAAGGCCGCGAGCGCGAGCAGCGACGGATCCTCGTTCTCCCTGGGTCTCGACGCTTTGGTCGGCGGGACCGTGGCTCCGGGCATGGCCCTCGGTTTCGCTGCGCTCACGAACACCGCAGTCTCGGTCCCGGTTTTTAACCAAAATATCACTCAGTTCCACTTCATCGCCGGCCCGTTCTTCGACGCCTTCCCGAACTCGAGGAAAGGCGGACACGTCGGTGCCGCGATTGGTTTCGCAGGCACGACCCTCGACAGCATCGGCGGTGGATCGGCCTTCGGCGGCGGCGGTGCCATTTGGGCCGGTTACGACGCCTGGGTGGCGCCTGATTGGAGCGTCGGCTTCTTCCTTCGCGGCACAGGCGCCTACATGGCGGGCAGCGATGTTGAGTCAGCGGCCGTCGGCCTGCAGGCGATGATCACCCTGCTCCACAACTAACATCCCGAAAAGACTCGGAGCCGCGCTGTTTCCCTTCGGAGAGTCCGGCTCCGCGGTCCTTTCTCGGTCGCACGCTCCTTCTCGCCCGATCAGCGCCTTTTCGACCGGCGTAGATCGGGCTAGTTCTTTGTTGGGCCCATGCGTCTCTCCCCGGTGCTTCTCTCAGTCCTGCTTGCTGCCTGCGGCGAGAGGGGCGCCCTGCCCTACTACCAGGGCACGACGGACGACGTGGGCCCGCTGCAGATTGGAGCCGCCTTCCGCGCCGACGGAGGCGCTGAAAATGGCTCCGCGCCGCGCTCGAGCTCCTACCCGAAGGGACCTTATGGTGAGGAGAACCCAAGCCCCGGGGAAAAGCTCCCGAACCTACGTCTCTACGGCTTGCGTGGCGAAGGACGCTTTCATGTCGGGCCGCGAGGTGCTCTCGGAGAGCTCACGGTCGCCGATCTTCGGCGCACCGATCGCACGCACCTGATCCTCCACGTGGGAGCGATTTGGTGCTCGGCCAGCCACCGTTCAGCGGAGGACCTCGGAGACTATGCGGGCCAGCTTGACGAAGCCGGCGCCTTGGTCGTCAGCGCGCTCATCGACGGACGCGCAGCGGGAGTTGAACCCACACGAGCCGAACTCGAAGAATGGCAACAGATCCTGGGAGTTTCGCTTCCGGTCCTCACAGGGGACGACGAACAGTTCCGCCGAGTGCTCCCGGGCTATGAGCACGCTTACATCATCCGCCTCGATACGATGGTGGTCGAATGGCATGGCTCGGGCGCGAGCCCGGAGCAGTCGATCGCGGCCGCTGTCGCCCGGGCCTTCCTCTCGATGAGCCTGGACTGAGTGCACAGAGGCGCGGGGCGTCCCCGTCGGAAGGGAGCATCTGCGCCTTTATTCCCAGAAAAATTGGGAACTTCACGGACGCCCCCAGCCTCGGGGGAGGACAACAGCGTCCCCCGGGCACTTTTTTGCCCTAGGTCCAAGTTGTCATTTGGGAAAAAGCGATACAGCGTGAAGGGCGAATGTCGAACCCTCTCTTGCACCTCGAACGCCCCCTGCCCTTCGATCAATTCAGGGCCGAGCACGTCGAGCCAGCCATCCTGAGTCTCGTTGAAGATGCAGCGCGTGAACTCGACGCCATTGCGAGCACGTCCGAGCCCTTGACCTACGATTCGACCTTTGGCCGGCTCGAGACAGCAACGGAGCGCCTCGGGATCGCCATGGGGATCGTGGAGCACCTCGAGGCCGTTCAGACGACCCCTGATTTGCGTCAGGCTTACGGTGCGGTGCTGCCTCATGTGAGCGAGTTTTGGTCGAGCATTTCGCTCCACAGTGGTCTCTACAAGACGCTCAAGGCCTTCGGTGAGAGCGACAAGGTCGCGAGTTTATCGGCGACCCAGCGCCGCTTGATCAAAAAGACCCTCGACGATTTCCACCGTAACGGCGCCGACCTCCCCGAGGAGGGAAAAAATCGGCTGCGCGCCATCGACTCGGAGCTCAGCCAACTCACGACGCGGTACGCACAAAATACCCTCGACGGTACGAACGCCTTCGAGCTCTACGTCGACGAAAATCGACTCGCGGGCGTCCCGGAGACCGCGCGCGTGCTCGCCCGGGAGGCGGCGGAAGCCAAGGGCAAGCCAGGCTACCGTCTCACACTCCAGGCTCCTTGTATCATCGCTGTGCTGACCTTCGCCGAAGATCGATCACTTCGCGAAGAGATTTGGCGCGCGTTCAATCGCCGGGGCCTGGCCGCAGGGGACAACCTGAAGCTCATCTCCGAGATTTTGAGGCTCCGGAAAGAGAAGGCGAATCTGCTCGGATTCGCAAATTTCGCCGACTTCGTCACCCAGGATCGCATGGCCGAGTCCGGTGCGCAGGCGAAGAAGTTCGTGGAAGACCTGACCGAGCGCACCCAAGCCGCCTTCGCACGCGAGACCGAAGAGCTCCGCGCCTTCCAAAGAGAGCTCGAAGGTCCGAACGCGCCGCCTCTCGAGCCCTGGGACGTCGGTTATTACGCCGAGAAACAAAGGCGAGCGCTCTATAACCTCGATGAGGAGGCGCTCCGTCCCTACTTCTCTGCAGAGAAGGTCGTGGCCGGTGCGTTTTCCCTCGCCGAAGATTTGTTCGGGGTGAAGATCGAGCCCGCAGATTTGCCCGTCTGGCACCCGTCCGTGAAGAGCTACCGGATGCGCGACGAAGACGGCACCGAGCTCGGGGTATTTTATACCGATCTCTACCCGCGCGAGTCGAAGCGCGACGGCGCCTGGATGCACGGGCTCATCGCGGGCACCCCGCCTGCTCCCCACGTCGCGCTCTTCTGCGCCAACTCTCAGCCCCCGAGCAAAGACGCGCCGTCGCTCCTCAGCTTCCGCGACGTCGAGACCATCTTCCACGAGTTCGGTCATCTCCTGCATCACCTCCTGAGTCGGGTGGATGTTCGGAGCCTCGCGTGCACCAATGTCGCGCAAGATTTCGTCGAGCTCCCTTCGCAGATCATGGAGAACTGGTGCTCGGAGAAACAAGTGCTCGATCGCTTCGCTCATCACTACCAAACGGGCGAGCCCATCCCCGTTGAGCTCGTGCGCGCACTGCTCGCAGCGCGCAACTTCCGCGCCGCCTCGGCCCAGATGCGCCAGCTGGGCTTTGCTGCCGTCGATCTCGCGCTTCACATGGACGACGTCCCGTCGGATCCCGAAGCGCTCAACGAATTCGCCGAGGATCTCCTGTCCCGCTATTCGGTCACCCGCTCCCCCCAGGGCGCTTCCATGATCGCCTCCTTCGGGCACCTCTTCTCCCACCCCGTCGGCTACGCCGGCGGCTACTACAGCTACAAGTGGGCCGAGGTTCTCGACGCAGACGCGTTCACCGCCTTCAAGAAGAACGGGCTCTTCGATCGCGCAACGGGGCGACGCTTCCGCGACACGATCCTGGCCCGCGGCGACAGTCAGCCGCCCCTCGATCTCTTCGTTGAGTTCATGGGACGAGCGCCGGATCTGAGCGCAATGCTCGAACGACAAGGACTCAGCGCTTCGGCCGCTTGATCGGCTGAGGCTTTTTCGGCGTGATGCGAAGAGTCACTCTAGCGCTCGCCTGCGCGGCGCTGTCCTGCTCAAGTCCGCAGGCGGGTGGGCGCCGCGCGGAGTCAGCCCGCGCGGAAGGAAGCTCGAGCGCGGAGCTGCCCGGCGAGGCATTTCCCTCGCCCCCTGAGCCGCTTCCGGCCCGGCCCCGCAGAAGCGCCCCGGAGCCCCAGGGGAAGAAGCTGACTGTCGTCGAGCGACCGGAGATCCTCGCGGCGAGCGTCATGCTCTTGCCTGAGGCTGCGCCCCGGCTCGAGCTGCGCCGGGTTCTCGAACAGTGGCTGAGCGCTGCGCCACCTCTCACGAACGCCTCACTCAAGCCGCTCCCTTGCCCTCCGGGAGGCATCTGCGTCACCACCGAACCCGCTCGCGTCGGGGGTGTGCTCCAATGGATCGAGCGGGGCGTCGAACCTGCTGACGAAACGCTCACGCGCGCCCTCGAGCGAGCGCGCGCGCAGATCAAAAACGACCTCGAAAACCCGACGAATATCGCCGAGCTCATTCTGACAGCGTCGAACTCAGACCCGCTCGGGACGGCCTATTTTAACGCGCGAGCTCTGCCGGCCTGGACCGAAGAGCTGAAGAAGCTTCTCGGCGCGTCCGCCGTTTGTGCGGTGGTACCGAACGCGCGAAGTTTGCCGGCTTTGGCGATGCAAGCGGAGACGCGTCGCGCGCTGAGCGATGCAGAGCTAGGGCCCCCTGAGCTTTCTTTCGTTCGTCTTGCCGACGACAGCACGCCGATGGTTGCCTTTTCGGTGCGTGCCCGCAGCGGAGCCAGAGACGCGGCGCTGCTCAAGGAGATCGTCCTCGGTCGGCTCAAGATGGCCGGAGGGCGCAAGGAGTGGGGTCCCCTCTCGGCTGCGGCGGGAGCAGAGCGAAGCGCGAGTGCGGACAGTGTCGTCGCCATCGTGAAGGAGCTGCGCAGAGTGTCCCTCGAGGACGTCTCACCCTCTGAGCAGCAGGCTGCCCTCGGAGCCCTTCGACTCGGACGCGCGGATTTCGGGGCTTGTGAGGGCGAGCCGGAGACCTTACCGAAAGAAGCCGCTCTCGACATCGTCGTGCTCGGCCCCGCGGGTCTCGCCCGTACCCTCGAAGCTGCGGGACTCTCCGCGCGAACTGTCACTGTCCGTTAAGGGGTCGAATGCCGAGGCTGCGCTCGGCGGCAGGGTCCGAGGGGTCGCCTCTTGGCTCAGAGGGCCGCGCCGAGCGAGAGGGAGCGATCGTCGCGAAAAACACGCGCAGAGCCTGCCTGCACTCAAGGGCTCTTCGGCGGACCCAGACGCGCCAGAGGCTCCCTGGCCTCTCCGTGCTGAAACCCGCCGCTCAGACGAGCGCTCTTGCCCAGTGCCTCGAGGTACGCGCCTCTGCCCCGCTCCACACGTCCGATGACCGATGCAAACTTCGGCCGGAGATTCGCAGGGCCCGTCGCGAGCAGCGCGTAGTCCTCTCCGCCATCCACCGCCAACTGCAACGGATCGTGCCCGAGTTTCTCGCCGAGAGCTCGTACACTCCGAGGCACGAGCTCAAGGAGTCGCTCGCCTTCGATCACGATCCGAACGCGACTCTCTCGGCTCAGCGTCTGAGCGTCCCTCCGGAGCCCATCGGAGACGTCCATGCAGGCGCTTGCCCTGCCGCGGAGCCCGAGTCCTTCTCGAACCAAAGCGTTCGGTGTCCGAAAAGCGCGGAGCGCCAGAGCAGTTGCGCCGCTCCCCCTGCGCACTCCAGAGCTCAGGAGGAGATACCCCAGCCGCGCCAGGCCCACGGCCCCCACGAGCCAGAGCTCGTCCCCCGCTCGCGCGCCGCTCCGCGTGAGGGCACCTGCGCTCGCCCGCTCCAGGCGCCCGAGGGCGGTCGTCACCACCGAGAAGCGCGGACCGTGGCTCAAGTTGCCTCCGATGATGGGGCAGCTGAGGGCGCGCGCTACGCGCGCCTGGCCTCGAGAGAAGCGCTCAAAGAACTCCGCGTCGGTCGTGGGCCCGAGGGTCACGTGACACAAGAGCGCTCGAGGCTTCGCGCCCATCGCTGCCAAATCGCTCACACAACCGTGAATGGACTTATGGGCAATCTCCTCGGGGTTGATCCAGTCCGGGAGGAAGTGGGCCCCTTCTTCGCAAGAGTCTACGGTCCAACAGTGAGCTTCGGGGGAAGGAGCCAAAATGGCTGTGTCGTCCCCGATGCCAGCCACAACGTCGCGCCCCCGCGCGCGACCGAGGGTCTTCTTCAGGATTTCGAGCGCCTCCGCCTCGCTCAGACGGGCTCGGGCGCTCCCCGGACGCGGGCGGCTCGTCGGCTGTTTCATTTGCAGGGGAGACTGACCACAAACACTGTGCCGCGCGGCTCGTTGGACTCGATGTAGACCTGTCCGTCGTGAGCGTCGACGAGGCGCTTCACGATAGAAAGTCCGAGACCACTGCCGCCCACCTCCCGAGTTGCACTGTTATCGACTTGGTAGAAGGCATCGAAGACCCGCTCCCTCTGGTCCTCAGGGATCCCGATTCCGGAATCCGCGACACGGATCTCGATGACACGCCGCTTCGGCGAGCCGAGCACTGCTCCGCTCGAGATGGTGCCCGGGCGCACGTCCTGTTCGACCAGGCGAACCTCGATCTCCACCGAGCCGTCGGCGGGCGTGAATTTGATCGCGTTTTCGGTCAAATTGAGGAGGATCTGGCGGAGCCGTTCCGCGTCGCCGTTATAGAGTGGGAGCTCGCCGTTCACGCTGGCAGCGAGACTGACGTTCTTCTTACGCGCGGTCGGGGCCAAGGTGGTGGCGACGTCACGCGCCAGCGCACCACAGTCGACGTTGCCCTTGCGAAGGCTCATGGTACCGCTCTCGAGCTTCGAGAGATCGAGCAAACTCTTGATCAGCTCGAGGAGCTGTTCACCCTTCTGGTGGATCGTGCCGAGGAACTCCCGTTGCTCTTCGTTCAGCTCTCCCGAAATCCCCTCGAGGAGCATCTCGCTGTAGCCGATGATCGAGGTGAGCGGGGTGCGCAGCTCGTGGGAAACCGTGGCGAGGAAGTTGCTCTTGAGGCGGTCGAGCTCACGCAGCCTGTCGTAGGCGGACTGGAGCTTCGTATTCTTGTCGGTGAGCTCCCGGAAGTTCTCGCGCACCGTCGCGAGATGCATGCTGCTCGCGAGGTGCGCCTTGAAGCCCGAGTAAGCGAGCACGTCGAGGGTGCGCTGAAAGAAGCGCAGCAAGTCTTTGCACTCCGGGAGGGTCTTCTCCGGGACTTCTTCGAGGGAGAGCTCCAAGGACTTGTCCTCTGGCAGCCGGATCACCTGACCAGAAAAGCCCTGCGTCGCCTCCTTCATGCGCACCGGACCGAGCACGATGCGCCCGAGGGCTCGCCCGTCGTGATCGAGCTGGGACACGAGATATCCTGCCCCAAAGGCACACTCGACCCATGCGGGATCGTCGACTGTGACTCCCACCGAGAGCACCTCATGGATCGTGTCGCGAAGCCGCCGCCGTCCATCGGGAAAGCCTTCGAGCAGCGCATCGAGGGGCGGCGCAGATTTCGGACCAGCAAGCAGTCCGCTATTGAGCGAATAGATGCGCGCGGGAACTCCCGTGAGCTCTTGGAAGGACGACAGCATCTCCGGCAGCGCGCGACGATCAAGAAGATCTTCGAGACTGAACTGCTCGAGCATCGTGAGCTCTTCGAGCGTCTTCATGCGGCTATCGCCCATGAACCCCTCCCCCGACAGAGTCTGCCAAGATATCGCGGAGAGGGCGAGGGTCACCGAGCTTTGCCGCGACATCCGCGACGAACTCGGGGCCGTCGAAGCCGAACTTTTCGCTGAGCCCATGGGTCGCTTCGAGCTGCTCCCATGTGCGATAAAGGAGCCCCACGAAGCAGGGGACGACGCCGACCCCCTTCGTCGCGATCGCGAGATAAACAGGCTCCCGCCCCATCTTGGCCATTTCGGCGATCTCCGCCTGGCTCCTGATGTTCGGTAGGTCCCGCTTGTTGAACTGGATCACAAGGGGCATCTTCTCGAGCTCGATGCCCTGTCCCTGAAGGTTTCGCTGCAGGTCGAGGAAGGACTCGGTGTTGTTGTCCGTCTCGCTCAGGCGCGAATCGGCGATAAAGGCGACCCCATCGGCTCCTTGGACGACAAGCCTGCGCGTCGAGGTGTGAATGACCTGACCGGGCACGGTGAACACCTTGACCCGGACCGCGAGCCCGCTCTTGTCGTTGAAGGTGAGCGGGAGCAGGTCAAAGAAGAGCGTTCGATCGTCCTTCGTGTCGAGCGTCATCAGACGCCCCTTCGAATCGCCGGACGCGGCTTCGTGGAGGGACTGAAGGTTCGTCGTCTTCCCGCTCAGCGCGGCGCCGTAGTAGACAAGCTTGATCGTGAGTTGTTTTTTAGAAAAATCGAGTTGCACTCGAGCGTCTCCCACGCGCGGTCCGGGTGTCCCTCTGGGCCCGGAATTTCAACGTTAACATATCCCAGGCGGCTCGGAACCTGCTCGACAGCGCGACCACAGCCGGGAACCATCGAACAATGGCCCCCTGCCGGGTCCGAGTAAAAAGTGACAAGATGGACGCAAGTGTCCGCCTACACCCGGGATGAATTGGAAGGCTTTGTCCATCAAGTTCTGACTCTACAGTCAGAAGAGGACGGCCCGCTCAGAGCAACCTTAATCCGAACCGACCGCGATCCGGGCAATGCTCGAGGTGCAGTCCTCTCTCTCCACGGATTTTGCGACTATTTCTTCCAGGTTCACGTCGCACGCCACTTCGAAGAGGCAGGGTTATCCTTCTACGCCCTCGACACACGGCGCGCGGGACGCTCGCTCATGGCGGGAAACCACCCACATTTCTTCCGGAGCGCCGAAGACCCGTTCCCTGAGCTCACCTTTGCGATTGAAACCATCCGGCAGGAAGTCGCTGGGCCCATCACACTCCTCGCACACTCGACGGGCTGCATCACCGCGGCGCTCTACGCAAAGCGCGGCCCTGCCCGGGATCAGATATCGCGGCTGGTCTTCAATAGCCCCTTCCTCGACTTTCCCGTCGAAGGCGCGCTTCGGCGAGCCCTCGAACCTTTGGCTTGGCTCGGCGCGCGCTTCCCCAGCCTCAAAGCTCCCACAGGCCTCGGGTCCACTTATGGAAAGACCCTCCACGTCTCGGAGAGCGGCGAGTGGAACTATGACCTCACGAGGAAACCCCTCCGGGGCTTTCCCCTCTTCGCCGGCTGGATCCGGGCTGTCCTCATCGCTCAGCGCGAGATCCAAGCCGGACTCGGCCTCAAGCAGCCGATCCTCTTGCTCCGCTCCGACAAGAGCTCCGATCCTCTCGGCCCCGTCAACCGCCTCGCTCACACCTCAGACACAGTGCTCAAGGTCGAACATATGGCGCTCTACGGACCGCGGCTCGGGAACGCTGTCACGATCGAGGTCATCCCCGAAGCGAAACACGACGTGTTCTTGTCGCGAGA
>Ga0182792_1000016_pt1 | contig 160441 bp, 144 predicted proteins | sample Passage237B_FD_130497 | JGI IMG/M metagenome (GOLD analysis project Ga0182792, IMG submission 130497) | Cellulose adapted compost microbial communities from Newby Island Compost Facility, Milpitas, CA, USA - Passage2 37B (version 2) (version 2) ...
GTCAGGCCGCGCGCGTAGGCGTACTGGGCGCCGATCGCTTCGAGCGCTCCGCTGCGGCGGAATTCCGCATCCACGAAACTGGCCGGGTCGAACAGGAAATCTCCGGGCGCTGCCAACGCGGCAGCCGACATTCCCAGCCCGGCGAGCAAGGCGGGCAAGCGCCGCCTTGCGCGGACGGGACGCCGCCACGGGCGGAATCGCGCAGGGAAAGAAACAGCGTCGGCATGGCGAGCGGATCGCGGAAATGGCGGCATGGGTCAGTCCGTGATGAGCGACAGGCCGGAGGTCGGCGCGAGGCGATGGCATTCTTGCACGAACCGGGCCGCATCCGAATCCGAGTAAACCCGCGATCATCGCAAGGTCTTGGCAGTGTTGCCGCAACGCCCGGCCGCTGCCGCACGCACGCCGCACCCTTGCCCCCGGGCTTTATGGCCCCAGGTGCTCAGGCTCCGGTCCGCAGCCTTTCCAGGGCCTGCAGCCGTGCCACGCACAGGGCATCGCGGATACGCGCAGCGTCTCCGCCCGCCGCCCGGGCGATGGCGCCGGCATCCACCGCGCGCACCGCCGCCTGCCGCTGCATCCACACCGCGGGATCGACGCCTTCCAGCACGCAGCCGGCCGCCGCCAGCAACGCCTCGAAGCGCTCGGGGCGGCGCAACGCATCGCAGGATTCCAGCAGCGCGAGCCAGGCGGCAGGGCCATCGGATTCCGCGGCATGCGGCAGGCGTTCGAGCACGCCCGGCAGCAACCTGGCCAGGTCGCGGCAGGCGGAAGGCGCCCGCAACCGGTCCTGCAGGCTGGGAGCCGAACACCTGCAAAGCAGCGCATACCGCCCTGCCAGGTCCAGGCCCCGGGTCGCGCCCTGCGCCAGGCCGGCGGCCACGTCGGCCCGCCACACCAGGCCCGGGGCGACCCGTTCCAGGGCACCGCTTTCGTCCAGGACGTCCAGCATGCGGCCCGGATGGTCTGTCATCAGCCCCTTGGCGAATTCCTGCCAGATGCGTTCGGGCACCAGGGCATCGACCTCGCCGTCGCGCACCAGCGCACGGCAAAGCTCCAGGGTTTCCGGGGCAATGGAGAAATCATGGAAGCGGGCGGCGAAGCGCGCCAGGCGCAGCAGGCGCACGGGGTCTTCGACGAAGGCCGGCCCCGTGTGGCGCAACACGCGGGCGCGCACGTCGGCCACCCCGCCCAGGGGATCGACCAGCGTGCCATCGGACGCCAGCGCAATGGCATTGACCGTGAGATCGCGGCGGCGCAGGTCGTCTTCCAGGGTGACGTCGGGCCCCGCATGGAACACGAAGCCCCGGTAGCCCCGGCCGGACTTGCGTTCCGTGCGCGCCAGCGCGTATTCCTCGTGCGTGCGCGGATGCAGGAACACGGGAAAGTCCCCGCCCACCGGCGTGAAGCCGCGCGCCGCCATGATTTCGGGGCTGGCGCCCACGACCACCCAGTCGCGGTCGCCCGCCTGCAGGCCCAGGAGGCCGTCGCGCACCGCGCCGCCGACGATGTAGACATCCAGCCCGGCGACGGCCGGGTCATCCTGCGCAGCGAAGAGCGCGGTCACGGCAGGGCCGTCCGTGTCCCGGACATGGGATTGACGGTGCCCAGGCGCGCCTTCAGCGAATCGGGACGACCCGAGAACAGCATCGAGTAGTACACCGCATTGGACAGGACGTTCTTCACGTACAGCCGCGTCTCGGTGAAAGGAATGGTCTCGGCGAAGATCGCGCCTTCGACCGGCGTCAGGAGCTGGGAACGCCAGCGCTTGGGCCGGCCCGGCCCGGCGTTGTAACCCGCCGTGGCCAGCAGTTCGGAGCCGTTCAGATCCTGCAGGACCATGTTCAGGTAGTTGGTGCCCAGGATCGTGTTGGTGTCGAAATCATTGACCTGGCTGAGCTTGAAGTCCTTCAGGCCGATCTTGCGGGCCACGTGCCGCGCGGTGGCCGGCATCAGCTGCATCAGGCCCGAGGCACCGACGTGCGAACGGGCGTCGGTGATGAAGCGCGATTCCTGGCGGATCAGCCCGTAGACCCAGGCGGGGTCCAGGTCGATCTGGCGCGCCTTGGCGGCCACCTGGCCTTCGAAGGGCGCGATGAAGCGCTGGCTGAAGTCGGCCACGCTGCGCGTCAGCAGGGATGTGTTCACCACCCGGTCGTAGATGTGCTGCTCGCGGGCGAACTCGGCCGCGCCCCGCAACTGGGCATCGTTCATGCCTCGCAGGGCGAAATTCCATTCGGGCACGGCTTCCTTGCGCCAGCCCAGCTCGAACAGCGCCACGGCACGCCGCAAGCCGGGGTTGGCCCGCGCCTGGGCGATCCAGCCGGGATCCAGGGGACCGGGCTGGGGCGGCAGGGAAGGCGCGCGGCCCAGTTCCTCGGTGGCGAGCAGGCCGTAGAAGCCTTGCTCGCTGGCGATGGATTCGTAGTACTGGCGCGCGGCTTCGGCATTGCCCTGGGCCGCCAGGGCGCGGCCATACCAGTAGCGCCAGACGGGTTCGTCGGCCTGCCGCGCGGTCATCTTGCGGATGGCCGTGGCCACCCGGTTCCAGTCGATCGGGGCGGCGCGCAATTCGGCCCGGACTTCCCAGGCATGGTTGTAGTCGGTCATCGGCACGAAGCCGGACTGGCGATACCAGCGCGCGGCTTCGGGGTCGACGTTCAACGCGGCCACCAGGCCGAACTGCCCCCAGACCCATTGCAGGTCGGCCTTCGGCATCCAGCCTGCCCAGTGTTCCTGGATGTAGCGGGCGGCCTCGGGCCGGTCGTCGCTGCGCGCCAGGCGCGACAGGGCGATGGCGGCCAGCTCGAAATCGACGGCCGCGCGCGGCTGGCCGCGGGATTCCAGCCACTTCCGGGGATTCTTCATCAGGGCGGCATACTGCACCATGGCGGCGTCGTCGAACACCACGCCGGCCATCCGGTCCGCATGGCTCTGCTTGCCCGTTTCCAGGATGTCGCGCAGCAGGCCGTTCAGTTCCTTGCGGCTGAGGACGTGGTCCGACGCGACCTGGTCCAGCATGTCCCAGCAATCGGCGGTGGGTCGGAACGCATCCAGGACCTCGGACGACCGGGCCCGCTTGCCGCTCTGGTGGCGCGCCAGCAGCAGGGCGCAGCGCACCGACGCCGAAGGATCGTCCACTGCCGGAACCCGCAGGGCCTGGGCATAGTCGCCGGCCCGCGTCGACGCAAGAATCCATTCGGCGCGGATGCGTTCATCGAGATAGGTGCCGGCCGCATCGGCCAGGAACTGGCGCACCTCGGTGTCGGGAACGGGGCGGGCGCGGTCCTGCAGCCGGTTGAGCAAGGCCCAGTAGCGCGGGTACAGGCCCAGCACCGGATCGGCGGCAGCCTGCGGCGCCAGCCGGTCGACGTCGGCCCAGCGCCGTTTCTGGACGGCCTCGTAGGCGTCCAGGACGGCCTGGCGTGCCGCGGGCGGCACCACCACCGGCGCGGGCGTTTCGGGAGTCGGGGCCGTGGGCGCCGCGGGGGCAGCGGGTGCAGCAGTTTCCGGCGCGGCCAGCGCGACGCTTGGCGCTTCGCCCGCCTGCTGCTCGGCAGCGGTAGGCGCCTGGGCGCCTGCGCAGCCCGCCAGCCCCAGCAGCGCCGCCAGGCCCCAGGCCAGAGCACCCAGACGCGGCCGGGACGAGGCCGGCCCTGCATCCCCCGCGAATCCCGGATATCCTATGAAACTTCGCCCCATCGCCGACAACCCCGCGAACCAGTCACCACATGAATCAGAATGCACAGGATAACGCAGCCGCCCTGCGGACGCGACTCAAGCGGCTCCGCGCCGAAATTCCTTCCCAGGACCGCGACCGGGGCGCACTGCTGATCCGCGGCCGCCTGTACACCTGGCTTGCCACCAGCCGGACCCGCCTGCGCGAATCGGGCCGCCCCGATGTCCGCCACATCGCGGCATTCTGGTCCATGGCCGAAGAGCCTGCCCTGCAGGCCCTGCTGCGCCAATGGGCGGAAGACGAAACCCTGACCGTATCGCTGCCTGTGGTCGTCACGCCCGGCGCACCGCTGCAATTCCGCGCCTGGACCCCGGATACCCCCATGAAACCGGGGGCCTACGGCATCCTGGAACCCGAAGGCCCCGACGCCCCGGCGCCCGACGTGGTGCTGGTGCCCACGCTGGGCTACACCCGCCAGGGCGATCGCCTGGGCTACGGGGGCGGCTACTACGACCGGACCCTGGCCGCACTGAAGGCGTCCGGCCACGCATTCACGACGATCGGCATCGCCTGGGCCAGCGGCGACCTGAGCGGCCAGCCCTACGCGCCCGCCGCGCACGATGTCCGGCTGGACGCGGTCCTGACCGACAAGGGCTGGGCCGTGCCGGCCCCCGAACTGTAGGGTCCGGCGCGCGGGCGGGCCGCACGCGGGTCATCTCCAGGCCCGCGCCCGCACGAAAGGCCGAACTCAGGCGTCGAGCCCCAGGTTGGCGCAGATCTGCGCTACCGCATCGGCATTGTTCAGGGTATAGAAATGCGCCCCCGGCGCGCCCTGCTCCAGGAGCCGCGCCGTCAGCCGCGTCACCACGTCGATGCCGAAGGCGCGGATGGATGCCTTGTCGTCGCCGAAATCCTGCAGGCGCAACCGCATCCAGCGCGGGATTTCCGCCCCGCACATCGACGAGAAACGCGCCAGCTGGGTGTAATTGGTCACCGGCATGATGCCCGGCGTGATGGGGACGTCCAGCCCCTGCGCGCGCACCCGATCGACGAAATCGAAATAGGCGTCGGGGTTGAAGAAATACTGGGTGATGGCGCCGCTGGCCCCGGCCCGGACCTTGTCCACGAAATGCCGCAGATCGGATTCCGCGCTCTCGGCCTGGGGATGCATCTCGGGGTAGGCGGCAACCTCGATGTGGAAGTGATCGCCGTAATGCTCGCGCACGAAGCGGACCAGATCGACGGCGTGATGCAGTTCGCCCGTGTCGCCCCCCATGCCCGAGGGCAGATCGCCGCGCAAGGCGACCAGGCGGCGGATGCCGCGCGCCCGGTAGTCGTCCAGGATGACGCGCAGATCGGCACGCGTGGCGCCGATGCACGACAGGTGCGGCGCCACGTCGACGCCCAGGTTCTGCAGCATCTGCACCGTGTCGGCCGTGCCCGTGCGGGTGGATCCGCCCGCGCCGAAAGTCACGCTGACGTAGGCCGGCCGCAGGGCCGCCAGCCGTTTGGCGGAACGCACCAGGCGCTCCTGGGCGGCGATGTCGCGCGGCGGGAAGAATTCCAGGCTGATGGAATCGTGCATGCGCCCCCCCTGACCCGGTCCGCTCATGATGCCAGCAGCCCTGCCAGGGCCGTGGACACGATGCTGTAGACGATCGCGCCGATCACCGCCCACCAGAAACCGTCCACCTGGAAGCCTTTCAGGATGGAGCCGGCGAACCAGAACACCAGGGCGTTCAGCACCAGCAGGAACAGGCCCAGGGTGACGATGGTCAGCGGCAGGGTCAGCAGGATCAGCAGCGGCTTGACCACGGCATTGAGCAGGCCCAGCACCAGCGCGGCGATCAGGGCCGAGCCGAACGAAGCCACGGTGATGCCGGGCAGGATGTAGGCCACGACCAGCAGGGCCACGGCATTCAGGATCCAGACGAGCAGCAGCATGATGGAACTCCCGGAAGGATAGGAATCGGGGGCGCCCCGCCCCCGGCGCGCCGGAGGCGGGGCGAACTGCGATCAATAGCGATAGTGGTCCGGCTTGAACGGGCCGGCGACCGGCACACCGATGTAGTCGGCCTGCTTCTGCGTCAGCTGCGTCAGGCGCACGCCCAGCTTCTTCAGGTGCAGGCGGGCAACTTTCTCGTCCAGGTGCTTGGGCAGTACGTAGACCTGTCCGGTCTGGTACTGGTCGCCGCGCGTGAACAGTTCGATCTGGGCGATGGTCTGGTTGGTGAACGAAGCCGACATCACGAAGGACGGGTGGCCGGTGGCGCAGCCCAGGTTCACCAGGCGGCCCTTGGCGAGCAGGATCACGCGCTTGCCGTCCGGGAAGATGATGTGGTCCACCTGCGGCTTGATTTCTTCCCAGGGCAGGTCTTCGACCGAGGCGACGTTGATCTCGCTATCGAAGTGGCCGATGTTGCAGACGATGGCCTGGTCCTTCATGCGGTACAGGTGGTCGCGGTCGATGACGTGGTAGTTGCCGGTGGCCGTGACGAAGATGTCGGCCTGCTCGACCACGTCCGGATCGTTCAGGTCCACGACCCGGTAGCCTTCCATCGAGGCCTGCAGCGCGCAGATGGGATCGACTTCCGTCACCCACACCTGGGCACGCAGTGCGGCCAGTGCCTGGGCGCAGCCCTTGCCCACGTCGCCGAAGCCGCAGACGATGGCGATCTTGCCCGCCACCATCACGTCGGTGGCGCGCTTGATGCCGTCCACCAGGGATTCGCGGCAGCCGTACAGGTTGTCGAACTTGGACTTGGTGACCGAGTCGTTGACGTTGATGGCGGGAATCTTCAGTTCGCCGCGCTGCGACATCTGGTAGAGGCGATGCACGCCGGTGGTGGTTTCCTCGGTCACGCCCCGGATCTGCGCCAGCCGCGTGGAATACCATTTCGGATCGCGGGCCAGCTGCGCCTTGATGGCGGCGAACAGCACGCGCTCTTCTTCGTTGCCGGGATTGGCGATGGCCGAGGCGTCGGTTTCTGCCCGCGCGCCCAGGTGCAGCAGCAGCGTGGCGTCGCCGCCGTCATCCAGGATCATGTTGGCCTGCTCGCCCGGCCAATCGAAGATGCGGTGCGTGTATTGCCAATAGTCTTCCAGGGACTCGCCCTTGACGGCGAACACCGGCGTGCCGCCGGCGGCGATGGCGGCGGCGGCGTGGTCCTGGGTGGAGAAGATGTTGCACGAGGCCCAGCGGACTTCCGCGCCCAGCGCCTTCAGCGTCTCGATCAGCACCGCCGTCTGGATGGTCATGTGCAGGCTGCCGGCGATGCGCGCGCCCTTCAGGGGCTGCGCGGCGGCGAATTCTTCCCGCGTAGCCATCAGGCCGGGCATTTCGGTTTCGGCGATGGCGATTTCGCGGCGGCCCCAGTCGGCCAGGGCGATGTCGGCGATGACGTAGTCGTGTGCAGTGCTCATGGTGGTCCTGTAGAGCCTGCGCCGGCGAGGGGCGGAACGGCTGCGCCCACCCCGTCCGCGCAGGACGGCGATGGGCGCCGTTTGAAAAGGGATCCCGAGCCTGGCGGCGCGCGCGGGATCCAGCGGATCTCGTCGGCGCACCGGTGCAGCGCCCCTCGGGAAAGTGGAAATTATAGCGTGCGCGCCGGCCAGGCTCAGGGCCCCGGATTCGCGGGAAGCCGCGCCGCCGGCAGGAAGGCGTCGGAGAAGCAGGCCTGTTCGTCGAGACCCCGGCCGATGAACGCCGGCGCCGCCGCCTCGACCATGCGCACCGAGCCGCACAGATAGACCTCGTAGCCGTGCAGATCCGCGAAGTCGGCCAGGATGGCTTCGTGCACCAGGCCGGTGCGCCCCGTCCAGCCGTCATCCCCGGCGGGATCAGACAGCACGGGCACGATGTTGAAGCTGGCGTGTTCGCGCTGCCACCGTTCGCACAGTTCGAGCATGTACAGGTCTTCGCGCCGGCGCACGCCCCAGTACAGTCGCATGGGGCGCGACACGCCGCGCGCAAAGGCGTCTTCCAGGATGCTCTTGACCGGCGCGAAGCCGGTGGCGCCCGCCACGAAGAGAATGGGCAGCGAGCTGTCGCGCAGCGTGAACCGGCCCAGCGGGCCCTCGAAGCGCACGGCGTCGCCGACCTTCATGTCCCGGAACACGCGGGTCGTGAAGCGGCCCCCGGGAACGAGTCGGACGTGCAGTTCGATCAGTGCGTCGCCGCGCGGCGGATTCGCGAACGAGAAGGCGCGCCGCTGGCCATCCTCGAGCAGGATATTGATGTACTGGCCCGCCTTGAAATCCAGGACCGCGCCATCGGACGGCCGCAGGACGAGCAGCATCACGTCGGCAGACAGCGGCTCGAGACGCACCACCGAAGCGGTGTATTCCCGTACGGCGAGCGCACCACCGCCCGTGAAGCCCCGGACTTCGACCTCCATGTCGCCACGCGGCACGGCACAGCACATCAGCGCCATGCCCCCGGCCTTCTGGTCTTCGGCCAGCGCGCCCGGACTGCAGGGCCGGTGATCGTAGGCGCCCTGCCGCACGGTGCAGATGCACAGGCCGCAAGCGCCATTGCGGCACTCGTAGGACAGGCCCAGCCCCTCGCGCAGGCCCGCGTCGAGGATGGTCTCGCCCTGGCGCGCCTGGAACTGCACGCTCGCGCCGCCCTCGCCATGCACCACGAGCTGCGCCGGACGCCGCTCGCCGCGACGGAACCGCGGCGGGAACCAGGGCATCAGCGCGAGCAACACCGACCCGCCCACCACCAGGGCCCACACCCAGCCCATCGGCCATTGCGTCATCAATGGAAAGACCGCCATGTAGAACCAGTCGAGCTCCACACTGGTCACGGCCCGGGCCAGGTCGCTGACGCCGCCCTGGCTGTGCACGGGGGCGACGATCGCAAGCGCCAGCAAGGTCGCGGACAACCCGCCGGCAATGGGCCGCGGCGGCATCGTGCGCGCCTTGGGCACCCGCTGGGCATGGATCGACATGACCATCAGCACCACCAGCGGAAGCCCCACGTGCATGAAGGACAACAGGGTGAAGAAACGGTTGCCGACGTGCTCGGCATAGAGGAAATTGCGCATCAGCGCGCCATCGAAGATCGGCAGCCAATCAAGCCATTCGAAGGCCGTCACGGTCGCGTACTGCGCCAGCTGGTCCCAGGGCAGCATGTAGCCGTTGATGCCCGTGGCATAGACCATCCAGATCAGCATCACCCCCGTCAGCCACGAAAACCAGCGGAACCCGCGGAATCGGTCGAAGGCGAAATAGCGCAGCATGTGCAGCGCCATGGTCAGCACCATCGCATCCGAGGCGTAGCGGTGCACGCTGCGCAGGATGCCGCCCAGCCACCACTGCTTCGTGCTCAGCGCGTACACCGAGTCATATGCGTCGGGGATGCCGGTGTCGAAGAACACATACAGGTACAGGCCGCTGCCACCCACCAGCCAGAACAGGAAGAAGGTGATGGCCCCCAGGTGATAGAAGGGATTGACGCGGTCGCCGAACGCGGTGTTGAACAGGCCTTCGACGGACAGGAAGAGCCACTGCAGCACGGCCTGGATGCGCTTGATCATTGGATTTCCCGCGGGCCTGCCGCCGGCTGGAAAATGGCGCGGACCGCCACCACCACGAACAATAGCCCCCCGACGATGGCGATAAGCCCGCCCAGGCCCATCATCCCCATGCCGACCACTTCTCCGGTACTGCGCAGCACCTGCTCGGCGCCGGCCACCTTGCGCTGCACCCCATAGCCGCCGGACCAGACCAGCCCGGCGATGTGGATGAGCTGCCCCACGCCGTAGAGCCACGGCTGCCAGGTGGCCATGCGGCCGCTCGGCGCCCGGTAGCCCAGCGCGGGCAGGACGCGGTAGACCACGCCCATGAGCGCCAGGGTCACGCCGACGATGCAGCCGTGGTAATGGGCCGGAATGCGCACGTTGCTGCCGTCGATGAAAATGCCGATCGCGCCGCCCGCCGCGAACACCAGCACGGAGGCCAGCAGCGCCGCGCGCAGCGGCCGCTGCTCGGGGGAACCCAGCCGGGCCGCGGCCACGCCGTAGACCACCGAAAGGCCGATCGGCAGGATGGCGGGGCCGCCGCCCAGGCGCATGGCCCAGGTGAGCACGTCGCGGTGCTCGACGGACGCCACGTGGTGGGCGAGATAGGCATAGGGCGTGACGAAAACCCCCGCCAGCGCCAGGGAGAACATCATCACCGTCACGCGCGGCGTCAGCGCGGAACGCGCGCCGCAGGCGCTGGCCAGCCACAGCCAGGCCACCAGCATCAGCAGGGTCCAGGTGAACTGCAGGGCATGGCCGCCGCCCCAGAACAGGACTTCGTAGTAGGCCTTGCCATGCAGCGCGGTGGGCAGCACGACCCAGGACCAGGCGAAACCGAGCAAGCCGACAGCCGCGGCGACGGCGGCCGCGCTCAGGCCGAAAGCCAGCGCGCCGCGCCCGTCGTAGCGCACGCCCAGCCTGGGCGCCGCCAGCAGGCTGCGCAGCACCAGCAGCGCGGCACCCAGGCCGAACACCGCCAGGCCCGACAGGAACAGCGGCGACTCCAGCACGGGGATATAGTTCGCCATGATCGGCTCGCCCGGATCCAGGAACGGCGCCAGCGCCATGACCAGCGTGCCCGCCGCGGTGATCCACAGCCCCGGCCAGGCCATCCATTGCGCGCGCGCAGTGCCGTACAGGCTCCAGAGCAGTCCGGCCATGGCGACGAACCAGACCAGCACCGACAGATCCACGTGCAGCACCAGGGCAATCCGGAAGAAATCGGCGGCCGGCAGCCACTGGTTCACGACCGGGGTACGCGAAGCCACCAGCAGCACCGAGAACACGCCCGAGCCGATCAGGGCAGCCAGCCCCAGACCGAGCCAGCCGCGCCCCAGCGCAAGGCGCGATTCTCCGACGGCGCCGAGCTGATAGTCTGCGCCCAGGCGCGCCGGCGGCGGCGCGGCGGGGCCGCCTTGCAGGCCCGGCACATGACAGGGATTCGCGCTCATGCTCATTGCAGGACGATGCCTCCTCGGTCGGCATTGAAATCGATCACCAGCACCTGGGCCGGCGCAAGGGAAACCACGGCTTCGCGCTGGTGCGTGTATCCCTGCACCGACTGGCTGTCGTTGAAGCGCACGGCGATCCGGTGCTCGCCCGCCGGCACATCCAGGCGCCGGTACAGGGTGGAGGCGCCGTCGCGCGACAGGCCCGAAGGCGCGGCGGCGTGGCTGAGCACCGTCTGGCCGTCCAGGTCCACCTCGATGTGCACCGGGGAGCGCTCACGCTCGCATTTCATGGCCCCGCGCATGTTGGGCGCCAGCCGGGCCAGTTCCTCGGCGGTATGGGGCCGGCAATCGGCCAGCCGCGCCCCGTGGTGCATGAAGCTGACCTTGATCTGCGCCATGCCGGCAGGCAGGGGGTGGTAGGCCGGCCAGCGCGAGAACACGCCGATCGCCGCCGCGAAACACCCGTACAGCAGGGCCTGGCCCATCCAGCCGAACACACGCCTCATCCTGTCTCCTTGGGGCGGGAACCCGCGGCTTTCCTGTGCGACAGCCATTCGTGGGCGAAGAAGGCCATCATCAGGATGAAAAAGGTGGCGCCCCCGGCGATCTGGATCGGCAAGGTGTAATCGACCCGATAGGCGCCGGTTTCGGGATCGACCACCGTGCACAGGATGCGGATGCGGTCCACCAGGTGGTCGAGCGTGAAATCGGCCCGGCTCATGGACCGCCCGGCAAGCAGCATCTTCAGGGGTTCGCCCAGTTCGCCCGCCGCGACATCCTCGCCGTAGATCTGGCGCACGATGCGCCCGCCGGCATCGAGCACGGACACCTGGAGCACGTGATCGAATCCCGCGGGCGTGGCGACGAAGTCGAAACCGAAGTCCGCCGTCAGGGCGGGCACGATGGCCGCCGGCGGGCTGAGGAATTCCCAGTTGGGCGCCGTGATCCCGTACTGCGCGGCAAAGGCCTTGAGCGCCTGCGGCGAATCCGCGGGCTGGTTGAAGCCGATGCTGACGACATTGAACTGGTTCACGCCCACGCTCTTCTGCAGGGCTTCCACGGCTTCCTGCAATGCCCGGGTGGTGGCGGGGCAGATCTGGAAACAGCCGGTGTAGATGAAGCTGACCAGCAGGGGCTTGCCCCGGAACGAGGAAAGGGCCACCGGGCGGCCCTGGCGATCGAGCAGGACATGATCGCCGACCCGCCGCCCGACCGCCGCCTGGCTGGTCTGCAGGGCCCGGGCAAGGTCCAGCCCTGGTGCTGTGGTGGCCTTCACGGCCGCATCGGCGCGGCCCGGGACCGGCATCATCAATGCCAGCCCCAGACCGCCCAGGACCGCCCCGCGCCGCAGGCGGGAGAGAATCGACGAGACGGATGCCACCCCTGCTCTCCGGTGCCGGGGCTCCTTAGCTCAGGCCCCACAACTGGCTGAGATACTTCCAGTTGATGAAGTAGTACAGAACGAAGGCCAGGAGGAAGACCATGGCCAGCACGAAGGTGCCAGGCGCGACGAACCCGGCCGACCCGTACGTCTGGGCCGCCGCGGTCGGCGCGGCGCGCGGCACCGGGGTGAAATGCGGGCTGACCTGGCCGGCATCGAGCCGCTTGCCGAACAGCAGGGAGCCGATCACGAGATAGACGAAGAGCGCGCCGCCGATGATGGCGACGACCCCGCCGATGCCCACCAGCCCCATCATCAGGTAGGCCGAACCCGGCCATTCATAGGCCAGCGCGTGGCCGCTGAAGGCCATGTCCCAGTGGCGGCGGGACACGCCCAGGGTGCCGGCGCCCATCATCACCAGGCAGAAGAAATACATCGCGAAGCCGAAGAGGTAGGGCTGGATCCGCGCCAGGCCGGGCGAAACGATTTCGCGCCTGAACAGCACCGGGATCAGGAAATAGGTCAGGCCCATGAAGGTCAGCGTCGACCCGACGACGACGGTCGCGTGGAAATGACCGGGCACGTAGATGGTGTTGTGGATCAGCAGGTTGAGCTGCTCGGTGCCCATCATCACGCCGGAAATACCACCCAGGAACCCGAAGCCGACCAGCGAGATGAACACGCTGGAGAACACCGGGTTGCCCCAGGGCGCCTTGCGCAGCCATTCGAACAGGCCCTTGTTGTAGCCCCGGGCGCGCTGCGCGACTTCCATGGCACCGGGAATCGACAGGGCATGGATCATCGAGGCCAGCACGGCGAAATACATGAAATAGCTGGTGTTGACGATTTTCCATTCGGTGCTGACGCCCGGATCGGCCAGGATGTGGTGAGCGCTGGCGAGCTGCAGGAACAGGATGTACAGCAGGAAGGCGCCGCGGCTGACGCGCTCGGACATGGGCTTGGCACCGAAGGCGATCGCCGCCACGGCATACCAGATCGAGATGTGGGCCGCCACGTTGATCTGCTGGGACGAATGGCCCAGCGCCCACCAGATCACCCGGTACACCAGCGGGTCGACGTTCTTCAGCACGCCGACGGACATGAAGAAGGTGGGGATCAGGATGATGGCGCCGGACAGCAGGGTGAAGACGGCGATGATCGCGGCCGTCATCGCGCCGAACGTCACCAGGGGCACCGAGCCTTCGTAGGTCTTTTCCCGCTTGGCGACGACCATCGTGCCGAAGAACACGCCGCAGGCAATCAGCGCGCCGACGGCGAACACGATCAGGCCGAGATAGAACGACCAATGGGCCATCATGGGCACATAGGACGTCATCATCACGCTGGAATCGCCCCGGAACACGGCGATGTTGTTGATCACGGCGCCCGCGAGCATGAGCGCATAGGCGAGCCATGCGAGCCGCGGGGTGGCGATGCGGCAGCGCAACAGGGTCGATGCGGCGAAATACAGCACCGCGATCTCGAAAAAGAGCATCCAGTAGATCAGCATGTCGAGGCCGTGCGCGGTGAGCACCATGTAGAAGGTGTCGGCGGGCAGCCAGTGCACGGCGGGCCAGCGGGTAAGCACCACGCCGATGGCCAGCAGGCCCCCGACGAGCAGCGCCACGATGGCCGTGACGGCGTTGATCTTGATGAGTTTTTCGGCCTGGTCCTCGAACTGCAGTCCCGAGCGCGGACACGTGCGATAAGTGGTATGGGTGGCCATATCGATCCCCGCTTTACTTGACGTACAGGCGGCTCACCATTTCATGGTGGCCGATGCCGCAATATTCGTTGCACACGATGGAAAAGGTGCCCGACTCGTTTGGCGTGATCTTGATCACATGCTCGTAGCCCGGCACCACCTGGATGTTCATGTTCACGGGCTGCAGGGAGAAGCCGTGGTTGTAGTCCATCGCGGTCAGGTGGAGCTTGTAGGTCTTGCCCTTTTCGAGTTCCAGGATCGGCCACCAGCTCCAGAGACGGGCGATCAGGTAGACGTCGGATCCTTCGGGGGGCGCCACCACGGGGATCTTCTGCTCGGTTTCGGTGCGGACCGTCCATTTGTCCACGAAGGCCTGCGTCTGGGCCATGAACTTCGCGGGGTTGGTCTTGTAGGTTTCGGTCGCCAGGTTCTGCTTGCCGTAGACGTGCCAGAACACCATCATGAAGAACATCACCATGCACCAGACGAACGCGATGATGATCCAGGTGGTTTCCAGACGGTCGAGCGGGTGCTTCCACCACAGCCGCTCCGACGGGGGGAGGATTGCGCTCATGGGGGCTTCCTTATTTGGCCGCGGGAATGGTCAGGATGTCGATGAATCCCCAAAGGTTGTAGATAACCATGGGGATGATCACACCCAGAAACAGCAATAAAAAGGGGCTGTCCAGCAGTTGCTGGATGAGCGGCACTTTTTCGTCCTCGTCATCATGGTGATCCATGCCTGTCTCCTCTTGGGGCAATCTCCGGGGGCTTTTAATTGTTGGTGTGAAAGCCCGATGAATATCCATGCCGGAGTGATGTGATTGTCCAGACCCGAAGTGAACGGCGCCATGATTCACATCAATTTCGCAAAATGATTCTCCGGCGGCCCGCGTGAAAGCCGCCGGGCCGGCTGCAAGAAGGATGGGGCAATCCGGCGCGCGGCCTACGCCGGCGCGCCCAGGGCATGGAACAGGCGCACGGCGTCCAGCAGCCGCTGGGCGCGGATATCCAGGGCGTCCAGTTCCGCCAGGTCGGCCTGCCGGTCGGCCGCGCGGGCGGCCGACGGCGGCACAGCGCCCAGCGCCGCGCGCCGCGCCGCGTCCGCGGCAACGCCGCGGGCCGCACCGGCGGCGGCATCCCCGGCCGCCTGGGCGGCACCCGCCTGCTCCAGGGCCGCCAACGCGTCGGCCACCTCGCGGAAGGCGGCCAGCACCGTGCTTCTGTAATCGTCCTCGGCCGCGGCATAGCCCTGCAGGCTGGCGCGCCGCTGCGCCCGCAGCGCGCCGCCGTGAAACAGCGGCGCCGTCAGGCCGCCGGCCAGGCTCCACAAGGCGCCTCCGGGCGACCATGCGGAAGACCAGTCGTAGCCACCGCGCCCCATGGCCGCCGTCAGCGTCAGGCTGGGAAACAGGTCGGCGCTGGCCGCGCCCGCATCGTGGGCAGCCGCACGCAGGGCGGCCTGTGCCGCCTGGACATCGGGCCGCGCGGCCAGCAGCGCGGATGGCACCAGGACGGGGATGCGCGCGGGCAAGGCCAGCCGCTCGAACGGGATGGCTTCGGGCGCCTGGTCGGGCGTGCGCCCGAGCAGCACGGCCAGGGCATGCCGGATCGCCAGCGCCCTGGCCTGCAGGCCGGGGATCTGTGCCGCCACGGCCTCGGCCTGGCGACGCGCGTCCAGGACGGCGGCGCGCGGTGCGGCGCCCAGGGCCTGGCGCCGGGCGGACTCCGCCTCGTCGCGCCGCAATCCGTCGGCCACCGCTTCCAGGATGCGCAGGCGGACCTGCAGCGCGGACAGGGTCAGTGCGCCGGACACCACGTTCGCCGCCAGCGCCTCGCGGGCGGCGCGCCACTGGGCCGCCTGCTGCTCCACCCGGTCGGCCAGGGCGCGGTTGCGCTCGCGGATCGAGCCGAACAGATCGAAGGCATACCGGACCTGGGCCTGGCCGACGAAGGTGTCGTAGATCGACGTGCGCGGCAGTTCGGGCAGGGGCGGCGGCAGTTCCAGCGGCAGGCCCAGCGCGCGCTGGCGCGCGGCCTGGGCGCCCAGATCGACCGAAGGCAGTTCCGTGGCGCCCGTCTGCGCCCGCAGCGCCTCGCGCGCCGCCTCCAGGCGTCGGCGCGCGGCGGCGAGATCGGGATTGGCCGCGCGTGCCTCGGCCACCAGCGCATCCAGTTCGGGCGCCCCGAACGCCGTCCACCAGGACGCATCGGGCGCCCATGCCGCGACCAGATCGGGGCTGCCAGCCGGCGCGGCGTCCGGTGCCGGGCCGGCAACATAGCGTACCGGTTCGGGCATGGCCGGCGGCTTCCCCGAATGCCCCAGGGCGCAGCCTGCCAGGACCAGGCCCAGCGCGGCCAGCGCCGCCATCCGCATCCCGTGCCATCCATTCATCGGATTTCTCCCGACGCGCGGCCCGCGTCCGGCGCCCCGTCTTCGTCCCTGATCCGGAACATCAACGCATACAGGGCCGGCAGCACGAAGACCGTCAGCACGGTGGCGCTGGTGATGCCGCCCATCAGGGCGGTTGCCATGGGACCGAAGAAATCGCTGCGCAGCAGCGGGATCAGCGCCAGCACGGCGGCGGCCGCCGTCAGGGTGATCGGCCGGAAGCGCCGCACGGTCGCGTCCACGATCGCATCGATGCGGCGATGCCCGGCGGCGATGTCCTGTTCGATCTGGTCCACCAGGATCACCGAATTGCGCATGATGATGCCGAACATGGCGATCACTCCCAGCAGCGCGACGAAGCCGAACGGCTTGCCGAACAGCAGCAGCGCCAGGACGACGCCGATCAGCCCCAGGGGCGCGGTCAGGATCACCAGCACCACGCGGGAAAACCGCTGCAGCTGGATCATCAGCAGCGTCAGCACGGCCACGATCATGATCGGCACTTCGACGCTGATCGAGGCCTGGGCCTTGGCGCTGTTTTCCACCGCGCCGCCGGCTTCGATCCGGTAGCCCACCGGCAGGCCGGCGCGGATGTCCGCGAGCCGCGCATCGACGGCCCGCGTCAGGTCGATGCCCTCGGCACCCGGCGCCACCTCGGCGCGCACGGTGATCGTGGGCTGCCGGTCCCGTTCCCAGATGATGGCCGATTCCAGCCCATCGCGCAGCCCGCCCAGCGACTCCAGGGGCACGGGCCCCCGGGGCGAGGGCAGGGAAAGTTGCGCCAGCGCCCCGGGACCTGCCCGCTCGGACTCCGGCGCACGCAGATCGATGCGGATCAGGCGGTCGCCCTCGCGGTACTGCGACACGGGGCGGCCCGACAGCGTCATGGCCAGGAAATCCGCGATGTCGCGCGAAGCAACGCCCAACCGCTGGGCGGCCTGCTGGTCGACCTCGAAATGCGACGCGCGGGCCGACGGCTCGTCCCAATCGAACTGCGTGTTGCGGGCGCGGGGGTCGGCACGCAGCACGGCGGCGACGGCCTCGGCCGCCTGGCGCACGCGGGGGATATCGTCGCCGCTGACGCGGAACTGGACGGGAAAACCGACGGGCGGTCCCGACTCCAGGCGCGAGACCCGCCCGCGCACGGCAGGGAAATCGGTCCTCAGCACCGATTCCAGCCAGGGCTTGAGCGCTTCCCGGTCCTCGATGGATTTCGCCGTCACCACGTACTGGGCGAAGTTCGGGGACGGCAGCTGCTGGTCCAGCGGCAGGTAGAAGCGCGGCGCGCCCGTGCCCACGAAGCCGACCGCGCGCGCTACCTCGGCACGGCCATCCAGCAGCGCTTCCAGGCGCCTGGCCTGCGCCAGCGTCGCCTCGAACGAGGCGCTCTCGCGCAGGCGCAGGTCCACCAGCAATTCCGGCCGCGCGGAATCGGGGAAGAACTGCTGCGGCACCAGCCGGAACCCCGCCAGCGCTGCCGCGAACAGCACCAGCGTGGCTGCGACGACGGCGCCGCGGCGGCGCACGCAGGCATGCAGCCAGCGCCGCAGCCGGCGGTAGAAAGGCGAATCGTAGATGTCCCGCTCCGGCGCGCCGTCCGCGGGTCCGGGATGCGCATGCGGCCGCAGCATGGCATGGCCCAGCAGCGGAATCAGGATCACGGCGGCCAGCCAGGACACCAGCAGCGAGATCGCCGACACCTGGAAGATCGAGCGCGTGTATTCCCCGGTGTTCGAGCGCGCCAGGGCGATCGGCAGAAAGCCCGCGACCGTGACCAGCGTGCCCGTCAGCATGGGAAACGCCGTGCTGGTGTAGGCGAAGGCCGCCGCGCTGAGACGGTCCCATCCCTGTTCGAGCTTCACGGCCATCATCTCCACCGCGATGATGGCGTCGTCCACCAGCAGGCCCAGCGCCAGGATCAAGGTGCCCAGGGAAACCTTGTGCAGCCCGATGCCCATCCAGCCCATGGCCAGCGCCGTCAGCGCCAGCACCACCGGGATCGAGATCACGACCACCATGCCCGTGCGCAGCCCCAGCGACACCAGGCTGACCAGCAGGACGATGGCCACGGCCTCGCCCACGGCGCGCAGGAATTCGTCGACCGAAGCCGTCACGGCATCGGGCATGCTGGCAACTTCTTCCAGCGACAGGCCCGCGGGCAGCCGGTCCCTCAGGCCATCCACCGCGTCCTGCAATGCCCGGCCCAGCACCACCACATCGTGCCCCTCGGCGGCGGTCACGCCGATGCCCAGCACCGGCCGCCCGCCATGCCGCATCTGCGTGGACGGCGGATCCACCGTGCCGCGCCGGATTTCGGCGATGTCCCCCAACCGCACCAGCCGGCCGTCGACGGGCACCAGTGTGTCGGCCAGATCGTCCAGGCTATGGAACTGCCCCGTGGGGCGCACGTACAGCCGGTCGGACGCGGTCGCCATCACGCCCGGATCGGCGACGGCATTGCGCGCGGAGATCGCCTGGGCGATCCGGGCGGGAGACAGGCCGGACTGCGCCATGACGGCATTGGGAATGCGCACTTCGATGCGCTCTTCCTGGTCGCCGAAATAATCGACCTTGGCCACGCCCGGCACCCGCAGCAGCACGGTGCGCAGGATGTCGGCCTGATCGCGCAGCTGTGCCGGCGTGTAGCCGTCGCCCGCCAGCGTGTAGATGTTGGTGTACACATCGCCGAACTCGTCGTTGAAGAACGGCCCCGCCACCCCCGCGGGCAACTCGGCGGCCATGTCGCCGATCTTCTTGCGCACCTGGTACCACTCTTGGGGCACCTTGCGGGCATCCACCGCCTCGCTCATGAAATAGAAGACCGTCGACTGCCCCGGGCGCGAATAGCTGGTGGTGTAGTCGCGATGCGGCATTTCCTGCAGCTTGCGCTCGATGCGGTCGGTGACCTGCCGGCGCACCTGCTCCGCCGTGGCCCCGGGCCACAGGGTCTGGATCACCATGACGCGGAAGGTAAAGGGCGGATCCTCGGACTGCGCCAGGCGCAGGCCGGCCAGCGTGCCGGCCGCCACCATGACGGCAATCAGGTAGATCACCAGCGAACGATGCAGGATCGCCCAGCGCGACAGGTTGAATCGCCCCTCCGCCGGATGGGCCGGCACCGGCCCGTTCACCGGCCATCCCCGGCCGGCGCGGCGGCATGGGGCCGATAGGGCACCGTCTCGACGCGCTGCCCTTCGGATACCGTATGGGCGCCCTGGGCCAGCACGACCTGCCCCGGTTCGATGCCGCCGGAGACCGTGACGGTGTCGGCACCATAGGCGGCAACCTCGACCGTCCTCAGGGCCAGCGCGCCATCGGCGCCCACGACCCAGACCGCGGGATGGTCTCCACGATGGAACAGCGCCGTGGCGGGCAGCGTGTAGCGGGCCCCGGAAGACTCGTTCGTCCGGAAGCGGACCGTCGCCGTCATGCCCTGGCGCAGCGCCGGATCCACCGCATCGAGCCGCAGCTTCACCCGGAACCCGAGGGTCGCGGGGTCGGCGACCCGGGCGACTTCACGCACGCGGGCAGGCAGGCGCGTGCCCGGCATCGCCACCGGTTCGATCTCGGCCTGCTGCCCGGGCTCGATGGCCGCCACCCGGCGCGCGGGCAGGTCGGCAACCACCTCGAGGCCATCCCCCCAGGCCAGCGTATAGACGGGCTGTCCCGCGGCAACGTTCTGGCCCGTCCGGGCCTGCTCGGCAACGATCACGCCATCGCGCCCGGCCGTCAGCTGCGTATAGGCCATCTGGTCTCGCGCATGCGCCAGGCCCTGCCGGGCCTGTTCGTACTGCGCCCGCGCCTGGGCCAATTGCCCGCGCGTCTGCTCCGCCTGCGACTGGGCGATCAGCCCTTCGCGCCCCTGGGTCCGGTCACGCCGCCATTGCCGCTCGGCCACGTCCAGCGCCTCGCGGGCGGCCTGGTACAGCGCCTGCGCCGATTCCAGATTCTGGCGCCAGGGGTCGGGGTCCAGTTCCGCCAGCACCTGGCCGGCGCGAACGGCATCGCCCAGTCCCGCATGGCGCTGCAGGATCAGCCCGGCCTGCCTGAACGACAGCGGTGTGGATTCGGGTGCGGCGATCATGCCCGGAACCGTCCAGACGGCGGCCTGCGCATCCGGCCGGACCGTGATGGCCGGTGCCGGGCGCGGCGGCGGCTCGGCCGGCTCGCGGGCGCCGCAGGCAGCCAGGACGGCGCAGGCGGACGCCAGGGCCAGGCGGTACGGCAAACGAGCGAGGGTGTCTTTCATGTGCATCCCGGCGAGTGTCGGACGAGGGATACGGCCAATGGCGCCCCGCCCGCACGAGCGCCGGCCGCCATGCCGTTGGGCAGTTTATTTCAATGCATATATGAATTCAAATACATTTATGTATTTGAATGGGTCCGGAGCCTGCAGGCCCCCGCATGCGCGGACCTTCCCGTTTGTTTCTACAATCCGGACATCATGAAAACGAAAATCCGCCTGACCCGCGAGCAGAGCCGGGAACAGACCCGGCAGCGCCTGCTGGATGCAACCCGCATCCTGTTCGCCGCACAGGGCTATGCCGCCACCAGCGTCGAGCAGATCGCCCTGGAAGCCGGCTACACCCGGGGGGCTTTCTACTCCAATTTCCAGGACAAGGCGGACATCTTCCTGACGCTGCTCCGGCGGGAACACGAACGCATCATGGGGGAACTGCAGGCCGTGCTGGACGAGCCCGCCCCGGAAGGCGTGCAAGGCCCGCCATCCCCGGACCTGCTGGAATCGCGGCTGCTGGCGCGCTACGCCCGGATGCACCAGGACACGCAGCTGCTGGCGCTGATGCTGGAGGCCCGGCTGCACGCGGCACGGGATGAGGCCTTTGCACCCCATTTCCGCCGCTTTCGCGAAGATCTGCTGCAGGCCGTGGGCGACTATGCCCGGACGTTCGCGCAGCGGGCCGGACTGACGCTGTCGATGAGTCCCGAAGACCTGGCCTTCGGTTTCATGGCGCTGTGCGACGGCTGTGCGCTGCACCGGCTGGCGGGAAGCCCGCCGGGCGACGAGGACATCGAGCGCATCCTGTGGGCCTTCATGAAGCGGATGGCGTTCGAACCCTGAGCCGCCCGCCGCAGCCGCCGGCCGGAAGAAAAACGGCCCGCCGAAGCGGGCCGCCGTTGGCGTCAGGCTGCGGTTTTCTCAGGCAGCGGCCTTCAGGACCTGGACCTTGTCGGTGGCTTCCCAGCTGAATTCCGGCTCGCTGCGGCCGAAATGACCGTAGGCGGCGGACTTGGAATAGATGGGACGCAGCAGGTCGAGCATGTTGATGATGCCCTTGGGACGCAGGTCGAAGTGCTCGCGCACGAGGCGCGCGATCTGGTCGTCGGGGATCACGCCGGTGCCTTCGGTGTAGACCGTGATGTTGATCGGCTCCGCCACGCCGATGGCGTAGCTGACCTGCACCTGGCACTGGCGCGCCAGACCGGCGGCAACGATGTTCTTGGCCACGTAGCGCGCGGCATAGGCGGCGGAACGGTCGACCTTGGACGGGTCCTTGCCGGAAAACGCGCCGCCGCCGTGCGGGCAGGCGCCGCCATAGGTGTCGACGATGATCTTGCGCCCCGTCAGGCCGCAGTCGCCCTGCGGGCCACCGATGACGAACTTGCCGGTGGGGTTGATCAGGAATTTGGTCTTGTCCGTGAGCAGGCCGCTGGCGAAGACCGGGCGGATGATGTGCTCGATGGCGGCGTCGTGGATTTCCGCCTGGGAGATGTCGGGATGATGCTGGGTGGACAGCACCACGGTATCGACTTCGGCCGGCTTGCCATCGACGTAGCGGAAGGTGACCTGGGACTTCGCATCGGGGCGCAGCCAGGGCAGGCGGCCATCCTTGCGCAATTCGGCCTGGCGCTGCACGATGCGGTGGGCATACCAGATCGGCGCGGGCATCAGGTCGGGGGTTTCGTCGCAGGCGTAGCCGAACATCAGGCCCTGGTCGCCGGCGCCCTGATTCAGGATTTCTTCGGGAGAGCGGTCCACGCCCTGGGCGATGTCGGGAGACTGCTTGTCGTAGGCGACCAGCACCGCGCATCCCTTGTAGTCGATGCCGTAATCGGTGTTGTCATAGCCGATGCGGCGGATCGTATCGCGGGCGATCTGGATGTAGTCGACGTTGGCGCTCGAGGTGATTTCGCCGGCCAGCACGACCAGGCCGGTGTTGCAGAGGGTTTCGGCGGCGACCCGGGAATTCGGGTCCTGCTCGAGCAGCGCATCGAGGATGGCGTCGGAGATCTGGTCGGCGACCTTGTCGGGGTGCCCTTCGGAGACGGATTCGGAGGTAAAGAGAAAATCGTTGTTTGCCACAGCGATGCGTCCTGTAAAAACGCCGGGTTCACCGGCGCGAGGTTGAACGAAACGCGTTGCACCTCTTCAGGATATCGGGGCGCGACGCTTTAGCGGGAAAATGCCCGGCCAGGCGGATCGGCCGGGTGATCGCTCCGCAAGTTGTCGGTTAACTCAGCGATCCCTGCCATTTTAAGCGAAAATGGAGTCCGTCCGAAAGAAAGCATATGCCCCGGTGTGGTGTTTGCACGGCCCCCGCCCCTGCGCGGGCCTGGCCGCCACGCCGGAACAGATCGCATCCCCATCCTTCATGCTGCTGTTCCTCGTCCGCCTGCTGGCCGCGCTGCCCCTGTCCTGGCTCCAGGCCACCGGCCGGCTGCTCGGCACGGTTGTCTACCTGTTTCCGGGCCGCTACCGCCGCCGCCTGCAGGCCAATGCCGCCCAGGCGGGCTATGCCGACCCGTCCTTCGCCCGCCGCGCCGCCGCCGAATCCGGCGCCATGATCCTGGAAATCCCCAAGGTCTGGTGGCGCACGCCGCAATGCCTGGCCCTGACCGGAGGCGACCAGGAAGACGTGGTGCGCGGCGCCCTGGCCGAAGGCCGGGGCGTGCTGTACCTGACGCCCCACCTGGGCTGTTTCGAGATCACCGCGCGCCACCTGACGCAATATGGGCCGCTGACGGTGATGTTCCGCCCATCGCGCAGCCCGCTGCTGGACCCCATCGTCGAATCCGCCCGCGACATGCACAATCTGCGCGCCGTGCCCGCCAACCGCAACGGCGTGCGCGAATTCGTGCGCGCCCTGAAACGCGGCGAGGCCGTCGGCATGCTGCCCGATCAGGTGCCGCGCGAAGGCGACGGCGTCTGGCTGCCTTTCTTCGGCCGCCCCGCCCTGACCATGACTCTGGCCGCGCGCCTGGCCCTGCAGACAGGCGTGGCCGTGATCCTGACGGCCGGCGAGCGCCTGCCGCACGGACGCGGCTGGCGCATCCACTACCTGCGCCTGCCCGAGCCGCTGCCCGGCGATCCGGCCGCGCTGGCCGCCGCCATCAACCAGGCGATGGAGACCCTGATCCGGCGCTTTCCGGAACAATACCTGTGGAGCTACAACCGCTACAAGGAACCGGACGACGCCCCGCCCCATCCCGACCGGCCCACGCCCCATGAACCGGTCTGACCGCCCCCGCACCGGCACCGTCCCCACCCGATTCCCCGACCATGGCCTTCGATAAGAAACCCCTGCTGCGCGCCGTTCTGGGCCATTTCGGCCGCTGTTCCACCCGCGCGCGGCTGCGCTGGGGACGCATCCTGGGCTGGCTGACGCCGCGCCTGCTGCGCTCGCGCGCCCACATCGTCCGGGTGAACCTGGAACGCTGTTTTCCCGCCCTGTCGCCGGCTGACCGCGATGCCCTGGCACGCCGCCATTTCCGCCTGCTGGCCCAGTCCTTCGTCGACCGGGGCCTGTGCTGGTTCGGCACGCCCGAGCGCATCCTGGATACGGTCGAGCTGCACGGCGAGCACCACCTGCAGGCACTGCTGGACCAGGGGCGCCGCATCCTGATGTTCGCCCCGCATTTCATCGCCCTGGATGCCGCCGCCACCCGCCTGACCCTGTTCCTGAAGGAATCGGCCACGCTGTATACGCGCCAGAGCGACGCGGACGTCGACGAGATCGTGCGCCTGGGGCGCGGGCGCTTCAACCAGGTCCACCTGGTCAGCCGCCACGACGGCGTGCGCGGCCTGATCCGGCACCTGCGCAAGGGCATCCCCGTGTACTACCTGCCGGACATGGATTTCGGCCGCCAGGGCAGCGCCTTCATTCCCTTCTTCGGCGTGCCTGCCGCCACCCTGCTGTCGGCCGCGCAGATCGCGGCTTCCTGGGATGCCGCGGTGGTGCCGGTCATCAGCCGCCTGGACCCCGAAACGGGCCGCTACCGGGTGGACGTCGGCCCGCCCGTCGGGAATTTCCCCGGCGATGACAGCCCCGAAGCGGCCACCGCCCGCCTGAATGCCCTGATCGAGGCCGAAGTCCGGCTCGATCCGGCCCAGTATTATTGGGTGCATCGGCGTTTCAAGACGCGGCCCGAGGGCGAGGCGGGGTTCTATTGATCCGGGCGCGCACCCGCCCGGCCGTGCCTCCGGACCACACGGGAACGGGATGAGAGCCACCGGGGCCCGCTTTTGCAGGATAATGCGGCGATGATCTGGAATTTCACCAAAATGCACGGCGCGGGCAACGACTTCGTCGTCCTGGACGGCGTGCGCCAATCCATCGACATGACGCCCGCGCGGGCGCGGGCCCTGGCCGACCGCCACTTCGGCATCGGCGCCGACCAGATCCTGCTGGTCGAAGAGCCCCTGCACCCGGATGCGGACTTCCGCTACCGGATCTTCAACGCCGACGGCGGCGAAGTCGAGCACTGCGGAAACGGCGCGCGCTGCTTCGTGCGCTTCGTGCACGAGCAGGGCCTGTCGCGGCGCAACCCGTTGCGCGCCGAGATCGCCACCGGCCTGATCGTGCTGCACGAGGCCGACGACGGCCAGGTCGGCGTGGACATGGGCCGCACCGCCTTCGCGCCTTCCGTCCTGGGCTTCGATCCTGCCGGCCTTGAAACCCGTGCCTGCGGCCAGGACACCCTGTACCGGCTGGATCTTCCGCCCGAGGCGGGCGAAGCCTGGTGCTCGCTGGTGGCAATCTCCAACCCGCACGCCGTGGTCCAGGTCGACGACGTGGACACGCATCCGGTCGCCCGCATGGGGCCGGCGATCGAATCCCACCCCCGCTTCGCCCGGCGCGTCAACGCCGGCTTCATGCAGGTGGTGGACCGCCACCACATCCGGCTGCGGGTCTACGAGCGCGGCGCGGGCGAGACCCTGGCCTGCGGCACCGGCGCCTGCGCCGCCGCCGTCGCCGGCATCCGGCGCGGCCTGCTGGACAGCCCGGTGCGGGTGGACACCCGCGGCGGCACCCTGCGGATCGAATGGGACGGCCACGACCTGCGCATGCAGGGTCCGGCCGTCACTGTTTTCCACGGCCAGATCGACATCGACGCCCTTACGGCGGCCTAGGCCCCGTTCACCCCTATCGACGGAAAGCATATGACACAGGATGCGCTCACCGCCCAGGATGTGGCGGATTTCCTCAGCCGCAACCCCGATTTCTTCGAGGCGCACGCCGACGTCTTCGCCTCGCTGAACGTGCCCCATCCCCACCAGGCCCGCGCGATCTCGCTGGGCGAGCGGCAGATCCTCACCCTGCGCGCGCGCGTGAAGGAGCACGAGCACCGGCTGATGCAACTGCTGCACAACGCCGGGGGCAACGAGCGCATCAACCAGTCGCTCATGCAGTGGTGCGCGCGCATGCTGGCCGAGCCCGATGCCGGCCGAATCCCGGCCCACATCATCCGCAGCCTGTCGGACCAGTTCGACCTGAGCGCCATCGCCCTGCGGGTCTGGGACCTGCCCGCGCTGGAAGACAGCGAATTCTCCCAGGATGTCGACGCCGACATCCGGGCCTATGCCGAACACCTCGAGCAGCCCTACTGCGGGCCGCTCAAGGACCAGGAAGCCGCCCGCTGGCTGGCGTCCGAGCCCGCCTCGCTGGCGATCCTGCCCCTGCGCACGCTGAGCGGCAACGCGCCGGTCGGCCTGCTGGTCCTGGGCTCGGACGACGCCCAGCGCTTCACGCCGGACATGGGCACGGCCTTCCTGTCGCTGATTGCGTCCCTGGCGGGCGCGGCGCTGGGCCGCCTCGCCCGCACGGCGCCCGAGGCCGCCTGAGCGGCGGGCCGCCATGACCGCGCGCCCCGGCGGCCGGCGGCCGCGCGCAGCAGCGCAGACCGGACCCCCCCCCGGACGGCCGGCGGAACCCACGCCCACGCAAGCCGCGCCCGACGACGCCCTGACCGAGGCCTGGCTGTCGGAACTGGGCGCGCAGCAGCGCTATTCCGACCATACGATCGCCGCCTACCGCCGCGACCTGCGGGCGCTGCGGCAATGCTTTCCCGGCCAGCCGCTGGACTCGCTGGGCGAGTCCCACATCCGTCAGGCCCTGGGGCGGCTGCACGCCTCCGGGCTGCAGCCCCGCAGCCTGGCACGCACCCTGGCCGCCTGGCGCAGCTACTACGAATGGCGCGCGCCGGCCGCCGGCCTGACGCGCAACCCGGCCCACGGCGTGCGCGCCCCCCGGATTCCGCACAGCCTGCCCAAGGCCCTGTCCGTGGACCAGGCCCAGGCCCTGCTGGACCGCAGCCATCTGCCGCCCGCCGAAACCCCGGTCGAACGGCGCGACATGGCCATGTTCGAGATCCTGTATTCCGGCGGCCTGCGGTTGTCGGAACTGGTCGGCCTGGATTGGCGGCCGGTGCGCGCGCCCGACCATGTCTCGCACAGCTGGATACTGGCCGACGAAGGAGAGGCCGTGGTGCGAGGCAAGGGCGGCAAGACCCGGATCGTGCCGCTGGGCCGCCATGCCCTGGCCGCCCTGCAGGCCTGGCTGGAAGTCCGCGACGGGCTGCTGAACCCCAGGTCCGACGAGGATGCCCGGGCCGCGCTATTCCTGGGTGAGCGCGGGCAGCGCATCAGCCCGCGCGTGGTGCAGTTGCGCCTGCAGGCCCTGGCGCAGCGCGTCGGCCTGCCGCTGCACGTGCACCCGCACAGCCTGCGGCACAGCTTTGCCAGCCACCTGCTGCAATCCGCCCAGGACCTGCGCGCCGTGCAGGAATTGCTGGGACACGCCAATATTTCCACGACCCAGATCTACACCCGGCTGGACTTCCAGCACCTGGCCGCCAGCTACGACCAGGCCCACCCCCGGGCACACCGCAAGACGAAAGACTGACGCGGCGGGCGCATGCCCGGGCTACGGCGCCTCGAAGGCTTGCAACAGCTGTTCCGTATTCCAGCGGAACATGCCCAGGTAGGTCGAAGCCTCGTGTCCCGGCAGATCCAGCGTGTCCGCATACAGCGCGCCGCCCGGCTTCACGCCGGTCTCGGCCGCGACCTGCCGCAGGGCGCGCGCATTGCCGCCCTGTTCCAGGAACAACGCCCGCACGTGGTGCGCGCGGATCCGCGCCACCAGATCGGCCATGGCGCGCGCCGATGGCTCGGCTTCGCTGGACAGGCCGACGACCGACAGGACCTCGATCCCGTAGGCCGCGCCGAAATAGCCGAAGGCATCGTGCGAGGTCGCCAGCACGCGCCGGCCGGCGGGAATGGCGTCCAGCTTCCGGCGCCACTCGGCATCGGCCTGGCGCAGCTTGCGCACATAGGCTTCCGCCCGTGCCTGGTAGGCGGAAGCATGGGCCGGATCGGCATCGGCCAGCCCCCGCGCGATGTTGCGCGCATAGATCACGCCATTGGCCAGGTCCTGCCAGGCGTGGGGATCGACGCCGCCATGGTCGTGGTCGTGGCCATGCCCTGCATCCGCATGGGCGCCGCCGCCCGCTTCTTCATGCGCGTGATCCTCGTGCGCATGATCCTCGGGCCCGTCCTCCCCGTCATCCAGTCGCCTGGGCTGCACACCCCGCGAGGCTTCGATCGTGCGCCCCTTGAAGCCGGCAGCCTCGACCAGGCGCGGCATCCAGGATTCGAAGCCCAGGCCGTTGACCACCAGCACCCGGGCCTGCCCCAGGGCGCGCGCATCCTTCGGGGTCGGCTCGAACGTATGGGCATCGCGCATCGGCCCGACGAGGACATCCAGCCGGACGTCGTCCCCGCCCACCTGGCGCACGATGTCGCCCAGGATCGAGAACGAGGCCACCACGGGCAGCCGCCCGTCGCCCGCCGCGCCCTCGGCCCGGGCCACCTGCGGAGCCGCGGCCACGCCCAGGGCCACCGCGCACACGGCGCCCGCCGCCAGGCGCAGGAACACCTGCTGGAAGCGCTCCACGGCGCGTCGCCGCGCCACGGTGGCGCGCGCCCGGTTTCGGGCCGGCCCGGCGAGAAAAGACCACCGTTCCTGCATCATTGACTCCTCTCCTTCATGGACTGCAACAGTCTCGCGCGGCGCGCCCGCGCCTCGCGCACGGCCAGCAGGATGCCGCCATGCGGCCCGAACGCCACCGAAATGAAATGAATCGCCCCCGCCCCCAGGATGATGGCGGGCGACGCGGGCACATCGGCGTGATAGGACACCAGCAGGCCCGCATAAGACGCCAGGGCGCCCAGGACGGCGGCCAGCACCATCTGGCTTCCCACGGGCCGCACCCAGAACCGGGCAGCCGTCGCGGGCAGCATCATGATGCCCACCACCATCAGCGTGCCCAGCACCTGGAAGCCGGCCACCAGGTTCATGACCAGCAGCAGCAGGAAACCGATGTGCGCCCAGGCGCCCGCCCGGCCTTCGGCGCGCAGGAAGCCCGGGTCCAGGCATTCCATCGCCAGCACGCGCAGCAGCGCGGCCAGCGCCAGCAGCGTGACGCTGCTGACGACCGTGACCAGGATCAGGGCGGCGTCGCCGAGCCCCAGGACTGTGCCGAACAGCACGTGGATCAGGTCCATGTTGGTGCCCTTCAGGGACACCAGCAGCACCCCCAGGCCCAGGGACACCAGGTAGAAGGCCGCGAAACTGGCGTCCTCGCGCAGGGGTGTCATGCGCGACACCAGGCCGGCCAGCACCGCCACCGCCACACCGGTGACCATGCCCCCCAGCGTCATGGCCGTCATGGACAGCCCGGCCGTCAGGAAACCGACCGCCACCCCCGGCAGGATCGCATGCGCCATGGCATCGCCCATCAGGCTGAGGCGGCGCAGCACCAGGAACACTCCCAGCGGCCCGGCGGCGAAGGCCAGCGCCAGGGCGCCCGCCAGGGCGCGGCGCATGAAGCCGTAGTCGATGAAAGGCTGCGCCAGCAGGCTCCACAGGTCCATCAGGCGGCCCCCCCGGCGCACAGGTGGCGGGCCAGGTGCAGATTGGACGCGCACAGCACCTGGCCGCTGTCCCCCCAGCCCACGACCTGCCCGGCCAGCAGCAGCGCCTGCGGGAAATAGGCGCGCACCATGTCCAGATCGTGCAGCACGGCGATCAGGGTGCGCCCCTCGCCATGCCATCGATGCAGCAGGGCCAGCAGATCTTCGGTGGTGGCCCGGTCCACGGCGGCAAAGGGCTCGTCCAGCAGGATCACCCGCGCATCGCGCAGCATCAGCCGCGCAAACAGGGCACGCTGCCGCTGGCCGCCGGACAGCGTATTCACGGGCTGGCGGCCCAGGCCGGCCAGGCCCACGGCGCGCAGCGCGGCTTCGACGGCATCCCGGCCTGCCTCGTCCAGGCCGCGCCAGGCGCCCAGCCGATGCCAGGCGCCCATGGCCACCAGGTCGAACGTGCTGACGGGAAAATCCAGGTCCAGTTCGGCCGACTGCGGCAGGCAGGCCAGTTCGCCCGCGATCTCGGGATCGATCCGGATGCGCCCGCGAATGGGGCTCAGGCGCCCGGCCATGGCCTTGATCAGCGTGGACTTTCCGGCGCCGTTGGGGCCCACCACCGCCGTCATCGAACCCTGCGGAAACGCACCGCTGGCATCGCGCACCGCGATCCGGTCGCGCCAGCCCAGCCAGAGCTGCTGCAACTCGATGGCGGGCACCGCCGGGCCGGACGCCTGGCTCACCACCATTCCAGCGCCCACCCGGTCAGCAGCCACAGAAACAGCACGGCCAGCGCGGCGCGGCGCATGCGCTGGCCTGCCGACAACAGCAAGGAAGAGCCGCGATAACGGCCCGGTCGGGAAAACAGGGAGGAAAGGGGCATGATGATCCGCGATCGGCGTCGCCTGGAATTGTTATGTTATAACATAACCATCATGACCACGAAGGCCCACTCCCACTCGCATGCCGAAATCGCCGCCCGCCTGGATACGGCCGAGCAAATCTGCGCCGCGCGCGGGTCGCGCCTGACGCCCCTGCGGCGCCTGGTGCTGGAAACGCTGCTGCGCCACCACGGCAGCCTCAAGGCCTATGAATTGCTCGACGCCCTGCGCGCCGCGCAGCCCGGCGCCGCGCCCCCCACGGTCTACCGCGCGCTGGATTTCCTGACGGAGCAGGGCCTGATCCATCGGCTGGACGCCATCAACGCCTGGAGCGCCTGCACCGACGCGGGCGGCGAGCCCCACGACGTGCTGGTGGTCTGCACCCGCTGCGGCAGCGTGGCCGAACTCAGCGATCCCGACCTGGGCCGCCGCCTGGCCGCCTGCGTCGCCCAGGCCGGCTATGTCCTGAGCAGCGCGGAAACCGAACTGCGCGCGCTCTGCCCCCGCTGCCAGCAGGCCTGAGCGCGGCCGCCGGCGCGCTGCTATGTCTGCATCCCGCTCCGCAACACGAACTGGAACACCGCCCCCGCGCCGGGTTGCGGCAGCAGCCGGATCGTGCTTTTGTGCAGTTGCAGGATGCGGTCCACGATCATCAGGCCGAACCCGCCCGAGCGTGTTTCCTGGGCGGCCGCATAGCCGGTGAATGCCGGGCGTTCGAACAGATGCTCCGCCAATGCGGGCGCGATGCCCGGCCCGGTATCGCACACGGTGACCTCGACGCCGCCCCCCCCGTGCGGCCTCAGCCGCACAGTGATGTCCCCGCCCACCGGAGTCGCCCGCACCGCATTGTCGATCAGGTTGACCAGCACGCGTTCCATCATGGCGAGGTCGGCCATCACCTGGGGCAGGCCGGAGCCGATGTCGGCCACCAGACGCTGTTTCCGTGCTTCCGCCGCCAATTCGAATTTCTGGAATACGTCCTGCAGCAGGTCCGTCAGGAAGAAAGGTTCCATCTGCGGCCTGACCATGCCGTATTCCAGCCGCGCCAGCTCGAACATTTCCTGGGCCAGGCGGCCGACCTTGCGGCTTTGTTCCAGGGCGATGTCGAGATAGCGCTGCCGCTCGCGCGGGTCCAGCGCATCGGACTTCATCCGCAGGGTCTCCAGGTAGCCGTGCAGCGATGTGAGCGGCGTGCGCAGATCGTGAGACAGGTTGGCGAACAATTCCCGCCGCAATCGGTCCTGGTCGCGCAGCGCGCGCCATTGCTCGTCGATGCGCTGCGCCAGGCTCTCGAAGCTGCGGCTCAGCAGCAGCAGGTCGCTGCCGCTATCCGCCGCCCGCCTGAAGAGCGGCCGGGCCTGCGGCAGCCAGGACATGCCGTGGGCTTCGAGGCCCCGCACCGCTTCGGTCAGCGTGCGCAAGGGGCGCGTGATCAGGTGGAACGCCGTCAGCCCGGCCAGCAGGCCCAGCAGGGCCACCAGCCCCATGGACCACAGCATCGCATTGGCCGCACCCCCCGCATGCACACGTTCGGCCAGCGAATCGCGGCTGGAGCCCTGCAGAACCACGTAGACGAAGCCTGCCTCGCCGCCCGCGGATTTCAGCGGCGCGGCGCTGAAGACCTTGCGGCCGCCGGGATTGCGCGGATCGTCGCCGAAGACCGGCAACGTGCCGCCGCCCAGCAGCGATTCGATGGGCGCAAGATCCACCCGCGTGCGCTTGACGGCCCCTTCGGGAGCCGAGTAGGACACGATGCGTCCTGTCGTGTCCAGCAGATAGACCTCGACGCTGGGGTTCACCGCCATGAGCTTGTCGAACAGGTCGCGCACCGCCGGGGGATTGAATCCCCCGGCTGCCACCAGCTCCGGATAGCCGGCGATCTGCGGCGCCAGGTCCAGCGAAAGCCGCTGAATGACTTCCTGCTCGTGGCGCTCGCTGCCCCGCATCTGCAGGGCGACCGACGCAGCGCAGCATGCCAGCAGCAGCACGACGAACACGGCCGACAGGCGTTGCGACAGGGAAAGATTGCGCATCAGCATGGCGCAGGATCCTCCGCCAGTTTGTAGCCGCGCCCCCACACCGTCAGGATCAGGCGGGGTTCGGACGGATTCGGCTCGATCTTCATGCGCAGCCGGTTGATGTGCGTATTCACCGTGTGCTCATAGCCATCGTGCCGATAGCCCCAGACCTGGTTGAGCAGGTCGAGGCGCGAGAACACCCTGCCGGGGTGGCGGGCAAAGAAATACAGCAGGTCGAATTCGCGCGGCGTCAGTTCCACCAGCTGCTCACCCAGGCGCACTTCCCTGGCGATCGGATCGATGCTGAGCCGGCCCAGCACGAGCGTCCCGGCATCCAGGCGGGCATTGCGCGCCAGGGCTTCGCTACGCCGCAGGAGCGCGCGCACGCGCGCCACGAGCTCCATCATGGAGAACGGCTTGGCCAGATAGTCGTCGGCGCCCAGCTCCAGCCCCAGGATGCGATGCACCTCGCTGGAACGCGCGCTGGTGATGATGATGGGAATGTAGTAAGCCATGGCCCGCGCCCGGCGGCAGATCTCCAGGCCGTCCACGCCCGGCAGCATCAGGTCGAGCACCAGCGCATGCCAGCCCCCCTGCTCGAGCGCGGCCATGCCCTGGGTTCCATCGGCAACGCGCACCGCGTCGTAACCTTCGTCGCGCAAGTGCAGGCGCAGGAGTTCGGCAATATCGTCGTCATCCTCGACGACCAGAATCCGTTTGGGGGCGTCCATCCGGTCATTATCCGACAGGACGGCACGCCCGTTTATCACGTTTTTTTGAACTTTCGGCGAGGATTCCGGGATCGGACGCTTTTCATAATGCGCCCATGAAAGCCGATCCGACCTCCATCCCTTCCAGGCACGACGGACCGCCACATCCGCTGTGGCTGCGCATGACGCACTGGCTCAACGCCCTGGCCGTGCTGATCATGGTCATGAGCGGCTGGCGCATCTACAACGCATCGCCCCTGTTCGATTTCACATTCCCGGCGGGCATCACGCTGGGCGGCTGGCTGGGCGGAGCGCTGCAATGGCACTTTGCCGGCATGTGGCTGCTCATCATCAACGGGCTGGTCTACCTGTGCCTCTGCCTGTCCACGGGGCGGATGGCACGGCGCCTGTTTCCCGTGACCCCGCGCGGTGTGCTGGCCGACGCGCGGCGGGCGCTGGCCGGTCACCTCGATCATTCGGACCCGCGCCGCTACAACCAGGTGCAGCGCGCCGCCTACCTGTTCGCGATCCTGGATCTCGTCCTGGTGGTGCTCAGCGGCCTGGTCGTCTGGAAATCCGTGCAGTTCCCGATGTTGCGCGAACTTTTCGGGGGCTACGACGCCGCCCGGCTGATCCATTTCTACGGCATGGCCGCCATCGTCGCCTTCGTGGCCGGCCACGCCACCATGGCCTTGCTGGTGCCGAGATCCCTGCTCGCCATGCTGTCCGGCGGGCCACGCCCGCCCCGTTCCGACAAGGAGATCGCGCCATGAGTCTCTTTTCCCCCTGGCACAAGGACAACGCCGAGGCTGTCGCGGCCGAGGCCCGCGACCTGCTGCGCAGGCAGCTGCCCCAGGCGTCACGCCGCCGGTTCCTGGCGCGCGGGCTGACGCTGGGCGGACTGTCCCTGCTCAGCGGCTGCGTCATCGACGACAATGCCTCGGCCGAGGCGGCATTGACGCGCATTTCGCGCATCAACGACTGGGTCCAAGGCCGGCTGTTCGATCCCTCGCTGCTCGCACCCACCTATCCGGACTCCATGATCACTCGGCCCTTTCCATTCAACGCGTTCTACGACGAGGACATGGCACCGCGCATCGATGCCGGGGATTTCAGGCTGGAAGTCGCCGGCCTGGTCGCCCACAAGCGGCCATGGTCGCTGCCCGAACTGCGTGCGCTGCCCCGATACTCGCAGGTCACGCGCCACATCTGCGTGGAAGGCTGGAGCGCCATCGGAAAATGGGGCGGCCCCCGCCTGAGCGATTTCCTGCACATGATCGGCGCCGACCTGAACGCGCGCTACGTCGGCGTCCACTGCGCCGACGGCTACTACACCAGCATCGACATGGCGACCGCCCTGCACCCCCAGACGCTGATTGCCCTGGATTGGGACGACCGGCCGCTGCCACCCAAGTATGGCTTCCCCATGAAGCTGCGCATCCCCACCAAGCTTGGCTACAAGAACCCCAAGCACATCCAGGCGATCTTCGTGAGCAACACCTTCAACCGCGGCTACTGGGAAGACCAGGGCTACAACTGGTTCGGTGGAAGCTGATGAAGACGCCCCCTTCTCTCCCTGCGGCAACCGCCGCGATTCTCCCCCCACCTTGAAAGGAAACATCATGAAAACCACATTCGCCACCGCAACGCTTTCCGCATGCCTCGCATTGGGGGCCTTCCCGGCGTTCGCCGCCGGCACGATGGGCCAGGATGCCACGGGCATGGACAAGACCCCGATGTCGGGCCAGGCCATGCACAAGGACGGGATGGGCGCATTCCAGGCTCCGATGGCCAAGGAAGACAAGGCGCATGGGTCCGCCATGGATCACATGGGCAAGAAGGGCATGGAAAAGGACGCCATGGGCAAGGACGGCATGAAGAAGGACAACATGCAGAAAATGGACAAGGACGGCATGAAGAAGTAGGTTTCTCTCCGGCCGAAGACGCCTCCGGCCCCACCGGCCACCCGGCAAACGAGGGGAATGGGGGGCGCGGCGCTTCGGCATCCCCCACTCCGGTCCCGGGTTTGCCCTAAACCCGGGCCTATGATGTAATCGCATGCTGATCGCCGCACCCTGCCCGCTGCCGGGACGGCCACGCCCACCGGCATCCGGCGCAGCCCGTACAAGGGCGGGGACGGCGCATCGCATTCGAGGCCATCATGAATACTGCTCCATCCGCCGATTCCCTGATTCCAGTCACCGTGCTCACGGGCTTTCTGGGAGCGGGCAAGACCACCCTGCTGCGCCGCATCCTGACGGAATTCCACGGCCAGCGCATTGCCGTCATCGAAAACGAATTCGGCGAAGAAAACATCGACAACGACCTGCTGGTCCAGGACAGCGAAGAACAGGTCGTCGAGCTGAGCAACGGCTGTGTCTGCTGCACCGTGCGCGGCGATCTGATCCGCACGCTGGGCGATCTGGCCGCCCGCCGCGCCGCAGGCAACGTGCGCTTCGACCGCGTGATCATCGAGACCACGGGCATGGCCAACCCCGGCCCGGTCTGCCAGACCTTCTTCATGGACGACGACATCGCCGCCACCTACCGGCTGGACGCCGTCGTCACGGTGGTGGATGCCAAGCACGGCATGGCCACCCTGGACCGCCAGGAAGAAGCCCAGCGCCAGGTCGGTTTCGCCGACCGCATCCTGATCTCGAAAAAAGACCTGGTCAACGAGGCCGACTACCAGGCCCTGCGCACCCGCCTGGTGCGGATCAACCCGCGTGCCTCGATCCTGCCCGCGCATTTCGGCGAGACCGACCTGAAGGCCCTGCTGGACGTCAGCGGCTTCGATCTGGACGCCATCCTGGACATCGATCCCGAATTCCTCGCAGAGGAAGCCACGGGACACGACCACCACCATGGCCACGATCATCACGATCACGGCCACGACCACGATCATGACGACGAGGACGGGCATCACGCTTGCGGTCCCGCCTGCGACCACGATCACCATCACGCCCACCACGACGACGAGATCGGCGCCTTCGTGTTCCGCTCCAACCGCGCCTTCGATCCGGAACGCCTGGAAGACTTCCTCAGCGGCATCGTCCAGGTCTACGGCCCCGATCTGCTGCGTTACAAGGGCATCCTGTACATCAAGGGCATCAACCGCCGCATGCTGTTCCAGGGCGTCCACATGATGTTCGGCGCCGAGCCCGGGAAACCCTGGCCTGCCAGTGAAAAACCGAATACCCGCATGGTCTTCATCGGCCGTAAACTGCCTCAGGACATCTTCACCCAGGGGCTCGAACAATGCCTGGCCTGAATACCGCATCATCTCTGCCCCGCCGTACCTTCCGGTTGCGGCAGACAGGCCCCGGCACATAAGGAAAGAAGAGGACACGACATGGCTACCAAATCCAGCACCAAACCCCAGGGCAAGCTGCTTACGGAAAAAGAGCTGCTGGCGATGCCTGAAAAGGACTACATGAACGAAGCCCAGCTGGCGTTCTTCCGTGCGCGCCTGCACCAGCTCGAACACGAAATCCTGACCAATGCCGGCGCCACGACCGAGAACCTGCGCGAGACCCAGTACGTGCCCGACCCGGCCGACCGCGCAACGATCGAAGAAGAACACGCCCTGGAACTGCGTACCCGCGACCGCGAACGCAAGCTGCTGAAGAAAGTCCAGCAGGCCATTGCCCGCATCGACGCCGGCGAATACGGCTGGTGCGAGGAAACCGGCGAGCCCATCGGCATCCCCCGCCTGCTCGCCCGCCCCACGGCCACCCTGTCGCTGGAAGCCCAGGAACGCCGCGAAATGCGCCAGAAGCTCTACGGAGACTGATCCGGGGGCTTGAGTTCCGCATGTTCGCCCCCATGTGGTTGTCTCTACCCGAGAGAACCACATGGAACAATTTCACGCCACCACCATCGTCTGCGTCCGGCGCGGCGAAGAAGTCGCCCTGGGCGGCGACGGACAGGTCACGCTGGGAAACATCGTCATCAAGGGCACGGCCCGCAAGATCCGGCGGCTCTACCATGACAAGGTTCTGGCCGGGTTCGCCGGCGCCACCGCAGATGCCTTCACCCTGCAGGAACGCTTCGAGGCCAAGCTGGAAAAGCACCAGGGCCACCTGATGCGCGCCGCCGTCGAGCTCACGCGCGACTGGCGCACCGACCGCGTGCTGCGCCGGCTGGAAGCCATGCTGATCGTGGCCGACCGCGAGCACACCCTGATCCTGACGGGCAACGGCGACGTCCTGGAGCCCGAACACGGCATCGCCGCCATCGGTTCGGGCGGCGCCTACGCCCAGTCTGCGGCACGCGCCCTGCTGGAGGCCACCGATTTTTCCCCCGCCGACATCGTCAAGAAATCCCTGGAGATCGCCGGGGAGCTCTGCATCTACACCAACCAGAACCACATCGTCGAAACGCTCTAGGCCCGCCCATGTCTGATGCCACCCCCATGACCCCCAAGGAAATCGTCTCGGAACTGGACAAGCACATCGTCGGCCAGGAAAAAGCCAAGCGGTCGGTGGCGGTGGCGCTGCGCAACCGCTGGCGCCGCCAGCAGGTGCCCGAGCCCCTGCGCCATGAAATCGTCCCCAAGAACATCCTGATGATCGGCCCCACCGGCGTGGGCAAGACCGAGATCGCCCGCCGCCTGGCCCGTCTGGCCAACGCGCCCTTCATCAAGATCGAGGCCACCAAGTTCACCGAGGTGGGCTACGTGGGCCGCGACGTGGACACCATCGTGCGCGACCTGGTCGAGGTCGCCGTCAAGCAGACGCGAGAGGCCGAGATGCGCCGCGTGCGCACCCAGGCGGAAGACGCCGCCGAGGACCGCATCCTGGACGCCCTGCTGCCGCCGCCGCGCAACGCCCGCGGCGAACCGGAACGCGAGGAAAACAACACCCGGCAGATCTTCCGCAAGCGCCTGCGCGAAGGCAAGCTGGACGACACGCAGATCGACATCGAGGTCGCCCAGACGCCGCCCCACATGGAAATCATGGCGCCCCCCGGCATGGAGGAAATGACCGAGCAGCTGCGTGGCATGTTCGCCGGGCTGGCCCAGGGCAAGACCAAGGCGCGCAAGCTGTCCGTCAAGGAAGCCTTCCGCCTGCTGGTCGAGGAAGAAGCCGCCCGCCGCATCAACGAAGAGGAACTGCGCACCCACGCGGTCGCCCTGGCCGAGCAGCACGGCATCGTCTTCCTGGACGAGATCGACAAGATCGCCGCACGCCAGGAACAGGGCGGCGCGGACGTCTCGCGCCAGGGCGTGCAGCGCGACCTGCTGCCGCTGGTCGAGGGCACCACCGTCAACACCAAGTACGGCATGGTGCGCACCGATCACATCCTGTTCATCGCCTCCGGCGCCTTCCACCTGTCCCGCCCGTCCGACCTGATCCCGGAACTGCAGGGCCGCTTCCCGATCCGGGTGGAACTGGATTCCCTGACGGCCGAAGACTTCGTGCGCATCCTCGTCGAGACCGATGCATCGCTCACCAAGCAATACAGCGCCCTGCTGGCCACCGAGGACGTGACGCTGGAATTCACCGAGGATGGCGTGCGGCGCCTGGCCGAGCTGGCCTTCGAGGTGAACGAGCGCACGGAAAACATCGGTGCCCGGCGCCTGTATACGGTCATGGAAAAGCTGCTGGAAGACTTGTCGTTCGAGGCTGCCAGCCCGGGGGCGGAGACCGTGGTGATCGATGCCGCCTACGTGAACGACAAGCTGTCCGAGGCCGCCGGCAGCCAGGACCTGGCGCGCTACGTGCTGTAGCGGGGCGCGGCGGCCTCCGGGCCGCCGCCTAGTCCTTCTTCAGTTCGACGATCCGGTACCGGCCTTCGGCGCGCTCGGCCGTGAACGCCACCTTGTCGCCAACCGAGATCCCTGCAAGCAGCGCCGGATCGACGTGGTAGACCAGGGTCATGGCGGGCAGGTCCAGCTTGCCGATGGCGCCATGGCGGATGGCGATCTTGCCGGCCCGGGCATCCACCCGCACCACCTGGCCGCTGGCCTGCGCCTGGACGGGCGGCGCCGCCGACACGATCGCCGGCACTGCCAGCGCGGCCGCCAGAACGCCCGACCGCAGGACATGAAAAGGCATGGGCTAAACTCCTGTCTGCATCCCCGGCGGTCCGCCGCCGGAGCATCTCCAGCATACCGCGAAACCGAGAAAATCCCTTGCCGACCCCCGCTTCCGTCCCGGGCTACGACCTGAGGCCCGCCACCGAATCCGATATTCCCGCCATCCACGCCCTGATGCTGGAAATGGCGGAATTCGAGAAACTGACCGACATCTTCCAGGCCACGCACGAAAGCCTGAAGCAAAGCTTCTTCGGCCCCGAGCCTGCCGCCCGCTGCCTGGTCATCACGACCACCGGGGACCCGTCCACGGCCATCGCCTACATCATGTGGTTCCACAACTATTCCAGCTTCCTGGACCGGCGCGGCCTGTACCTGGAAGACGTGTACATCACGCCGGCCCACCGCGGGCGCGGCCTGGGCGGCTGGGTTCTGAAACACCTGGCGGCGCTGGCCGTGGAACTGGGCTGCGGCCGCTTCGAATGGGTGGTGCTGGACTGGAACGAAAACGCCATCGAGTTCTACAAGCACCACGGCGGCGAGATCCTGGACGACTGGCGCGTCGTGCGCGTCACCGGCGACGCCCTGTTGCGGCTTGCCGGCCAGGCCTGAGCCCCACTGCCTTCTTGCATCCGCACCGGGAGTCTTCCATGTCGATCCGCGTCTCCATCGTATCCACCCGCACCGGCGATGACGGCACCACCGGCCTGGGCGACAAGACCCGCGTGCCCAAAGACGCGCCGCGCATCACCGCGCTGGGCGACGTGGATGAACTGAACAGCGCCATCGGACTGTGGCGGACGACGTCCCTGCCGGCCGAAGTCGACACCCTGCTGAACCGCATCCAGCACGACCTGTTCGACCTGGGCGGCGAACTCTGCATCCCGGGCTGGACGGCGCTCAAGAACGATCACGTGCTGCGCCTGGACGAAGCCCTGAAGCACTACAACGCCGAACTGGGCCCCCTGCAGGAATTCATCCTGCCCGGCGGTTGCCCGGCTGCCGCCCACGCCCATATGGCGCGCACCATCGCCCGCCGGGCGGAACGGTCCGTGGTGACGCTGTCCCGCCAGGACACCGTGAACCCGCCGGTGCTGCACTACCTGAACCGCCTGTCGGACCTGTGCTTCGTGCTGGCGCGCTTCCTGAACCGCGCTGCCGGCGTGCGGGATACGCTGTGGATGAGACAGGATACGGACCAGCCCCCCGCGGACTGATCCGTGCCCGAGGAATCCGGGCAGCCTGCCGGCGGGAAACGTTACCGCCGATCGGCGGAATGCACCTGCAGCGCCTCGAGAAAGCGCGAGACCATGTTGTAGGCCGCGATGGTGGCCGTCAGCTCGACCAATTCGCGGTCGGGGAAATGGCGCCGCACGGCCTGGAACACGGGATCGGGCACCTGCACGGACCGCGTCATCGCATCCGCGTAGGCCAGCACCGCCCGTTCGCGCGCATCGAACAGATCTGACGGCACGTCATCCAGGGCCAGGGCATCCAGCTGGTCCTGCCGCAGCCCTTCGCGCAAGGCGATCGGCGCGTGCTGGTCGGCCTCGTAGGGCGCGCGGTTCAGGTGGGCGATGCGCATGATGACCAGTTCGCGGATCGCGCCGTCCAGGCTGCAGCGGTGGCGGATGGCGGTCAGGTAGGTCAGCCAGCCTTCCGCCGCCGGAGGGCTGTGCAGCAGCATCTGGTACAGATGCAGCACGCTGCCGCGCTCGGCGACGATGCGGTCGGCCAGGACGGCGGCTTCGCCCTGGCTCAGGTCGGCATACTCGATTCGGGCCATGAAAATCTCCGTGATCAGCCGGGCAGGACCTGGCGCACCGAACGATCCAGCCGGGCGACGATCTCGTCGATGTCGGCCGCCGTGCAGATGAAGGGCGGCGCCAGCAGCACATGATCCCCATGGACGCCATCGATGGTGCCGCCCATGGGATACATCATCAGACCGTTTTCCATAGCCTGGCGCTTCAGGCGCGCGTGCGTCTTCAGGGCCGGATCCAGGACGGACTTGTCGGCCCGGTCGCGCACGAATTCCACACCGACGAACAGTCCGCGGCCGCGCACATCACCCACATTGGGATGATCGGCGAAGGCCTCGCGCAAGCGCGCCCGCAGCTGCTCGCCGCGCGCCAGGACATTGGCCAGCAGTCCGTCGCGCTCGATCACCCGCTGCACCGCCAGCGCGGCGGCACAGGCCGTGGCGTGGCCCATGTAGGTATGGCCGTGCTGGAAGAACCCGCTGCCGCCCACGATGGTGTCGTAGATGCGGCGGCTGGCCAGCATGGCACCGATGGGCTGATAACCCGCCCCCAGGCCCTTGGCAATCGCCAGGATGTCCGGCGCCACGCCATCTTCCTCGCAGGCATACAGGTGGCCGGTACGCCCCATGCCGGACATGACCTCGTCCAGGATCAGCAACACGCCATGCCGGTCGCAGACCTCGCGGATGCGGCGCAGGTAGGTGCGCACCGGCGGCAGGGCGCCTGCCGTGGCGCCGACCACCGTTTCCGCCACGAAGGCCGCCACCCGGTCCGCGCCGATTTCCAGGATCTTCTGTTCCAGCTCGTCGGCCAGACGGGCGGCGTATTGCTCCTCGGTCTCGTCGGGCTGCTGGTCACGGTAGGCGTAGCAGGGCGATACGTGGTGCGCCGGTACCAGCAAGGGCAGGAAAGGCTGGCGCCGCCAGGCGTTGCCGCCGATGGCCAGCGCCCCCAGGGTGTTGCCGTGGTAGCTCTGGCGACGGGCGATGAACTGGCTGCGGCCGGTTTCGCCCCGCTCGACGAAGTACTGCCGGGCAAGCTTCAGCGCCGCCTCGATCGCCTCGGACCCGCCAGACACGAAATACACATGATCCAGGTCGCCCGGCGCCCTGGCAGCCAGGAAATCCGCCAGATCCTCGCAGGCCTGGGTGGTGAAGAAGGAAGAATGGGCGTAGGCCACCTGATCGACCTGCGCCTTGATGGCGGCGATCACGTCGGGATGCCCGTGCCCCAGGCAGGATACGGCCGCCCCGCCCGAAGCATCCAGGTACTGGCGGCCATCCTGGTCAAACAGGGAAATCCCCTGGCCGCGCACGGCGCGCTTCAGCGTATGCTGCGGATTGCGATGGAATACATGCGTCATGGCTTGATTCAACAAATGTTTCTACTATCATAGATCAGGAAACATATAATTCAAGCCCTGGCCCAATCCGTTTTTCAAACCTGTCATGTCGGCACCACACTCACTGGACGAACTCACCCGCTGCATCCAGGCCCAATACCCGGACCTCAGCCCCCAATTCCAGGTCGGGGCACGCTACCTGATCGATCATCCGACCCAGGTCTCCACGCTGTCCGCGCGCAAGCTGGCCGTACTGGCCGGCGTCCAGCCCGCCACGCTGGTCCGCCTGGCACAGCACCTGGGCTATGCAGGCTGGGATGCCCTGAAGGCCGTCTTCATGCAGGCACTCCATCCGCCGGGCGCCTATGCAGCGCGCGCCCAGTCCCTGCTTCATCACCCGCAATCCGACCAGGCCGCCTGGCAGGCCACCATCCAGCAGCAAATCCTCGACCTGCAGGCGCTGGAGCCCGCCAACCAGGCCGCCATGGCCCGCGCTGTGGCCCTGCTGGCCGGCGCCGAGCGCATCGTGATCGCCGGATTCCGCTCCTGCTATCCGGCCGCTTTCAGCCTGCGCTATCTGTGCAGCCTGTTCCGCCCGGATGTCCATCTGCTGCACAGCACCGGCGGCACGATGAGCCAGGACACGCACCACCTGCGCCCCGGGGATGTGGCGGTGCTGATCGGCTATGCGCCGTATTCCCGCGAGATCATCGAACTGGCCGAAGCGATCCAGCCCCAGGGCTGCCGCATGCTGGTCCTGTGCGACAGCCAGCTCGCGCCGATGGCACTGCATGCCGACTGCGTGCTGACCTTCTCCACCCAGGGGCACTCATTCTTCCCGACCACCGTGGCGATCCAGGCCCTGGTCGAAATGCTGGCCCGGCAATTGCTGGTTCATCACGGAGAACCGGCGCTGGCCGAACTGAGCCGCACCGAGGCCAGGCTCCAGGCGACCGGCGCCTACCGCTGAACACCCCATGAGCAACACGTCTTCCATGCCGAACGATCCCCGCCCGCTTGAACTCGAATGGACCGAGGCCCGCGGCTCACACCGCGACATCGGCCACGCCCTGGGGCGCTGGGGGGCCGATGCCTGCCACCGCCACCTGGTTCATTCCGAAGCCTGGGCACAGATCATGGCCTGCCGCGACCGGCCGGAGATCCCGGCCATGCGGGCATTGTTGCGCCAGGCTTTCCCCTGGATCGAGGAAGAACTGGCGGGCCTGGCCGCGGGCCTGGACCTGCCGCCGGACGATGTCTTCCTGTGGAATTGCCGGGGCGACCTCTGGGCGTTGGCGCCCGATGGTTGCACCACGGTGCTGGCGCCGACACGATTGAGCCACAACGAGGACGGCGACCCGGGCTTCGCCGGCGCCTGCGGCCTGGCCGAGGTGCGGCCTGCCGGTGCACCCGCCTTCGTGTCCTTCGTCTATCCGGGCTCTCTGCCCGGTCACACCTTCGCCGTCAACGAAACCGGTCTGGCGATGACGGTCAACAACATCCGGGCACGCCGGGCCGGCGCCGGCATGCCGCGCATGGTCCTGACCCGGGCGCTGCTGGCTGCCGATTCGGCCCATGCAGCGGTATCGATCCTGCAATCGCACCCGCGCATGGGGGCGTTCCACCTGGGCCTGGGTCAAGCCGGCGCATCGCAGACCTGGAGCGTGGAGTTCAGCCGGGCGGCCGTGTCCGTCAGGATCGTGGCACGTACACCGCTGTTGCATGCCAACCATGCCGTGCACGAAGCACAGGCCGAACTGCCTCAGGTGATCACGGCCTCGTCGGCGCATCGCCAGGAGCGCGGCGAAGACCTGCTGGAGCAAGGGACCCCGGCACTGACGATCCTGGCCGATGCAGGCGATGCCGCGGAACCCATCCTGCGGCGGTCTTCTTCCGACACCGACCAGGAAAACACCCTGGCCACCGCCGACATCGACCTGTCGGGCCCCACCGCCCGCTGGGCGGTCTACGCACCGGGGGCGGCAACCCCCCATCATCGCCTCGACGGGCTGCGGCGCCTGTGAATGCGCCTTTGGGCGTGCTGCCGGCGCATCCCGGCGCCGGCAGGCACAGCCACGGAGCGGAACTTACTTCACGCGGCTGACCATGTATTCCACGGCAGCGCGCAGGGTGGCGTCATCCGCCTTGGTGCCGCCGCGCGCGGGCATGGCGCCCTTGCCGTGCATGGCCACGTTCATCATTTCGTCCATGCCCTTGGCGATCAGCGGCTCCCAGGCCGCCTTGTTGCCGAGCTTGGGCGCATTGGCCGCACCGGTGCTGTGGCACGCGATACAGGCGCTCTTGTAGAGCTTTTCGCCGGTCTTCAGGGTCCCGGCATCGGTGGCCATCGACAGGGCGGGCAGCAGGGCCAGGGACAGAGCGGTCACGCTCACGATCTTCAACATTTTTCTATCTCCTGAGTCGGGATGGCCTCCTGGGCCATCCCGGTTATCGTGGTTTATTTCTTGGTGGGGCCGGGGGCGGCAACCTGCTTCATCAGGTCGTCGTTCCACTTGCCTTCGACCTTCACGTGACCGGCAGCGCCCAGTTCAAAGGCCTCGATGAGGTTGTGGTTGACGTAGGCGTAGACGCCGGGCTGCTTGAAGGTGTAGAGCGCCGCACCGGCCGTACCGCCCGGGATGAACCAGGTTTCCAGATTGCGTTCGGGCCTGTTGATGAACTTGCCCGTGGCCCAGACGTAGTCGCCATGGCCGCCGATCAGGTGGGGCCGGGTGTCGCGGTTGGCCGTGGAATGGATGAACAGCACGGTCTCGCCCACCTTGGCCGTCAGGGCGCCTTCACCGGTGAGCGCGCCCTTCTTGCCGTTGAACACGATGTGCGACGGGATCAGGCCGCGCATCACTTCGGTGGTATCGCCGTAGCTTTCCAGGGCAGTGTCGTATTCCTTGTAATTGCCGTTCTCATCCTTCGGGATGTACAGGTCGAACTCACCGATGGTGTAGACCTTGTCGTAGTGCAGCGGCTTGCCGTTCTCGTCCTTCAGGCCGTCGCGCGGCAGCACCATCAGGGTACCGCTCATGCCGGACACCACGTGCCAGGGCACCATGCCTTCGGGCGCGCAGTGGTAGATGAACGTGCCGGTGCGGTCTGCCTTGAAGCGCAGCACGGTCTGTTCGCCCGGCTTGATCTTGGTCAGCGCACCGCCGCCCAGCGCCCCGGTGGAGGCGTGGAAGTCGATGTTGTGCTCCAGCGCGTTGGTGGCCGGATTGATCAGGGTGAGCTGAACGTAATCGCCTTCGTGCACGACCATCGTGGGGCCGGGCATGGAGCCGTTGAAGGTCATGGCCTGCATCGTCGTGCCGTTCTCTTCATCGATGACGATCTTCTTTTCTTCGATGGTCATCGTGAATTCGACCACGCGCGGCTTGGCCTTGGTCGCCTGCTCGTGCTCCATCACATGGGGCGGCGCCACGAGCACGGGCTTGATGTGCTCCAGCTGGTCGGCGGGATCCGCCACCGCAACACCCCCGGCCAGCAAAGACGCCAGAGCGGTAGCAGCCATACACAGACGAAATACCTTCATGTTCAACTCCCTGATTTAATGTGTCGTCTTGTTTCGACGCTTCCATCTTGTCACGGCCGGGGTTAACCCCCATTGCGCTGGATCAAACCCGTTCAGGCAACATTCAGACTTTGTGGAAAGTGTTGATGTGCCGCAAACTTTCACGCACAGCGCGTGGCGCGAACCGCACGGCAAGGCTGCCGTGCGGCCCGGTGTGGTCAGTGCTCGCGCACCAGGCGGAACCCCAGGTTGGCCGGCGGCAGCCCGACGGAGCAGGCCCCGTTGCGGGGATCACGGATGAAATCGGCCATGGCGGCGATGTGGGCGCCGGCCAGGATGCGCACGCCGCAGTTCTCGCGCGGGGCCAGCGGCAATGCGCCCACGCTGTGGCTGGCGAAACAGGTATCGGTCCATTCCCAGACATTGCCGCCCATGTCGCTGATGCCCAGGGCGTTGACGCCGAAATGCCCGAAGGGCTGCGCGGGCTTGATCCGCCCCCTGCTGCGGGCGACCTCGCGGTCGTATTCCGCCAGCCAGCGCACGGAAGGGTCGGCGGGGTCCGACGGCAGGGCGCCTTCTTCTCGGTAGCGGTCGGCGGCGGCGCGCACCCATTCGGCGTAGACGGGCAGCCGCCAGCGCTGGCCGGTTTCCCGCGACAGCCACGCCGCATAATCGGTGGCATCGGCCCAGCTCACGCCCACGGCCGGCAGATCGGGCGAATCCAGGTCGCGGAAGCCCTTGTCCAGCCGCTTGCAGGCGCCCGCCTGCACGCAGCGTGCGTATTCGGCCTGGCTGACCTGGCGGCGCATGATGAGCAGGCCGTCCCCGACCCGCCCCTGGACCCGGGGTGCATCCACGGGCCGGCCCTGATCGAGGAATTCGCCGGCCGCCTGGTAGGTGAATTCACCGCCCGGGATGGCGACGACATCGATGCCGGCCGGCGCTGCGGCAGCCGGCGCCATCCAGGCACCGGCCACCAGCAGGCAGGCGGCAAGGCGTTTCAGGACAGGCGCCGGGGCGCGGTACGCGCCAGGGTTCGTGGTCATGTAAAAGGCTCCGTTGCGGGATGCCTTTCATTGGACACGCGGACGCGGCGCGGCGCCTTGTCCAGGCTCAAATCTTCGTCGCTTCGAATGTCTCTGCCAGGAACTCCAGGAACGCGCGGATCTTGGGCGCCAGGTGGCGGCGCGACGGGTAGACGGCATAGAGCGTGGTGGTGACGGTGCTCCAGTCCTCCAGCACGGCCTGGAGCCTGCCTTCCCGCAGGTCCCGCTCGACGTAGGGACGGGGCACCAGGCTCAGGCCGAAGCCCGCCCGCAGCGCATCGCACACGGCCAGGCTGGACGACACCGAATACCGGGACTGGACGGTGACCCGTTCGATGCGCCCGTCCTTCCTGAAGGTCCAGGTGTCCGCGTGCCCCGACAGGCTGAAGCGCACGCACTCGTGCGTCTTCAGGGCGGCCGGCGAAGCGGGTGCGCCCCGGCTCCGGAGGTATGCCGGGGCGGCGCACAGCACATGCGGCATCTCGGCCAGGCGGCGGGCCACCAGGCTGGTGTCTTCAAGGTGGTCGCTGCCACGGATCGCCAGGTCGTAGCCTTCCCGGACGAGATCGACCCGCCGGTCGTCGAGCCGCAAGTCGAGGTGCAGTCCGGGATGGCGGGCCAGGAAATCCGGGATGCGCGTGGACAGCCAGGTCATGGTGACCGTCACGGGCGCGCTGACCCGCAGGACGCCGCCGGGGTCGGCCCGCGCCAGACCCAGGGCTTCGTCGGCATCGGCCAGGGCATCCAGGCTGCGCGCCACGTGCTCCAGATAGATCCGGCCTTCCTCGGTCAGCGTCTTGCTGCGTGTCGTGCGATGGAAGAGCCGCGTCCCGAGATGCGCTTCGAGTTCGGCGATGTTCTTGCTGACCGCCGCCGGCGACAGCCCGATCCGCCGGCCCGCCTCGGCGAAGCTGTCCTGTTCCGCCGCTTCCCGGAACACGCGCAGGGCGATATGGAGATCCATGATCCTATCATCCACTGATGGTTGATTATCCATTTACGAATTAACGGATTATCAATCAATAGTGAATTAAATACACTGGCGGCATGAACTCCAGCCGCACGGAAAAAAGCATGAACCACCCAGCCCTCGACCTGATCGAGCAGCGAGCCTCGACCAACCATTTCGACCCGTCGCACCGGTTCGAGACCAGCGAAATCCAGCGCCTGGTCCAGCTTGCGACCCGGGCGCCCACTGCCTACAACCTGCAGAACTGGCGCTTCATCGCCGTATGCACGCCCGAAGCCAAACGCACGCTGCGCGCGCTGGCCTACGGCCAGGCCAAGGTTTCCGAGGCGGCGGCCACCTTCATCGTCTGCGGCCTGCTGCCCGACCCGCACGCGCTCGCGGACCGGTTGCGTCCCTTCGTCGAGGCAGGGCACATGCCCGCTTCTCTGGCGGCGGCCTGGCAGGAAGATGCGCAGGCGAAATACGCCGACGCGCGAGCCGCGCGCGACGAGGCCATCCGCTCGGCATCCCTGGGCACCGCGACACTGATCCATGCGGCCAGCGCCCTGGGCCTGGCATCCAGCCCCATGTCCGGTTTCGACGCGGCGGGCGTGGCACGCGCCTTCGGCCTGGCCGGGCACGAGCTGCCCGTGATGCTGGTGCCGGTGGGCCGCGCCGCGCCGGGCAACTGGCCGCAAAAGCCCCGCCGCCCCCTGGCCGAAGTCCTGGAAATCGCATGACGACCGCCCGCTCCGATCTGCTGCTGACCGCCAGCGCGCCCGCCATCTGGGGAAGCACCTACATCGTCACCACCGAACTGCTGCCGGGCTTTTCCCCCATGACCGTCGCCCTGCTGCGCGCCCTGCCCGCCGGGCTGCTGCTGCTCCTGATCGTGCGGCGGCTTCCCGCGGGCATCTGGTGGCTGCGCAGCCTCGTGCTGGGGGCGCTGAACATCTCGATCTTCCTGAGCCTGCTGTTCGTGGCGGCCTACCGGCTGCCCGGCGGAGTCGCCGCCACCGTGGGCGCCATCCAGCCGCTGCTGGTGGCGCTGCTGGCCCCCGCGCTGCTGGGCAGCCCGCTGCGTCCGGCCGCCCTGGTCTCCGCGCTGGCCGGCATCGGCGGCGTGGGCCTGCTGGTGCTGACCCCGGACGCGGCGCTCGATGGCCTGGGTATCGCGGCGGGCCTGGCCGGCGCGGCATCCATGGCTCTGGGCAACATCCTGGCCCGCCGCTGGAAGGCTTCCGTGCCGATGCTGACGATGACGGCCTGGCAGCTCAGCCTGGGCGGCCTGCTGCTGATTCCCCTGGCCCTGGCATTCGACCCGATGCCGCCCGCTCCGACGGCGGCCAACAGCCTGGGGCTGGCCTGGCTGAGCCTTGTCGGCGCGGCGCTGACCTACGCGCTCTGGTTCCGGGGCATCGGCAGGCTGAGCCCGGTCCTCGTGTCCTCGCTGCTGTTTCTCAGCCCGCTGACGGCCGTGCTGCTGGGCTGGCTTTTCCTGGGCCAATCCCTGACGCTGCCGCAAGCAGCCGGAGTGGGCGTGATCGCCGGCAGTCTCTGGCTGAGTTCCCGGCAAGCCGGCGCGGGCGCACGCTGAGAAGCAAAGCGGACGGCCCGCCGCGTGGTCAGCGGCCCCGCCACTGCGGCGGGCGCTTCTGCATGAAGGCGTCGATGCCCTCGCCCACGTCCTCGGCCAGCATGTTTTCCGCCATGATGCCGGCCGCATAGTCGTAGGCCTGATCCAGCGGCAGGCCCAGCTGCCGGTAGACCATGGCCTTGCCCGTGCGCACCGCCACCGGGCTCTTGGACAGGATGGCATCGACCAGCCCCTGCACGGCCCGGTCCAGGTCGGCGTCGGGCACGGCGTGATTGACCAGCCCCCGCTCGGCGGCCTGGCGGGCGCTGATGAACTGGCCCGTCACCAGCATCTCGAAGGCGTTCTTCAAGGGCACGTTGCGCGTCAGCGCGACCGACGGCGTGGCGCAGAACAGGCCGACGTTGATGCCGGAAACGGCCAGCCGCGCGCTTTCGGCGGCCACCGCCAGGTCGCAGCTGGCCACAAGCTGGCAACCGGCGGCGGTCGCGGTGCCGTGGACCCGCGCGATGACCGGCACGGGGCAGCGCGCGATGGACTGCATCAGCAGACCGCAGCGGCCGAACAGGTCGCGGTAGTATTCCCGGTCGCCCGCATGACCGCGCATCTGCTTCAGGTCGTGGCCGGCGCAGAATGCGCGGCCATTGGCGGCCAGCACCACGACTCGCAGACCGGGATCGTCCATGCAGGCGTCGAAGCGCGCCTGCAGCGCCTGCAGCATCTCTTCGGACAGCGCATTGAACTGGTCGGGCCGGTTCAGCGTCAGCGTCAGGACGCCGTCGCGGCGTTCATCCAGCACCAGATCGGCAGAAACTTGCGTCATGTTCGTCTCCTTGGTGGCCGGCGGCCGCCCAGGCCCCGGCAAAAAGATCCGCCAGCCGGTCGCCGGTCTTGACCAGGTCGGCCTCGATGCCGCAGGTTTTCAGGTCGACCGTCTGCAGCCCCTCGTATCCGCAGGGATTGATGCCCAGGAAAGGATCGAGGTCCATGGCCACGTTCAGGGCCACGCCATGATAGGCGCGCCCGTTGCGGATCTTGACCCCCAGCGCGGCGATCTTGGCCAGTGCGTCTCCCCGGGACTGGCGCAGCGCCGACTGGGGCACGTAGATGCCGGGAGCGCCGGGCTTGCGGCAGGCGCCCCGCACGCCCAGCTCCGCCAGCAGGTCCAGCACGGCCTGCTCGAGCATGGCGACGAAATCCCGCACGAAGACCCCCTGGCGGCGCAGGTCGACCAGGGTGTAGAGCACGACCTGGCCCGGCCCATGGTAGGTGACCTGGCCGCCGCGATTGCAGTGCACCACCGGGATGCCGTGGGGATTGAGGATGTGTTCCGGCTTGCCGGCCTGGCCCAGGGTATAGACCGGCTCGTGTTCCACCAGCCAGAGTTCGTCGGGCGTGTCTTCGTGGCGAAGTTCGGTGAAATCCTGCATCGCCCGCCAGACCGGCAGGTAGGGAGCGGGACGGTCCAGCCAGCGCGTCTGCACGGCCATGTCCGGCCCGCGCCTACAGCACCACGGACACCATCGCGTGCCCGTGCAGTGCGCGGTACAGGTCGTCCAGCTGCTCGCGCGAAACAACCCGCACCGTCAGGGTCAGGCCCAGGTAATTGCCGCTGGAGCTGGGGCGGATTTCGATGGTGTCGGGATCGAAGGCGGGATCGAAGCCGCGCGCCACCTCGGCCATGGCGCGGGCGAAATCGTCGTGGGCACGCCCCATGACCTTGATCGGAAAGTCGCAGGGGTAGGTGATCAGGGAATCTTCGGGGCGGATCGGCTTCATGTCGCCATTATTCGAACAACAGGCGGATCTTGTCCAGCAGCCTGCCGAAGAAACCGGCTTCTTCCACCGAATGCAGCACCACCAGCGGCCGCTGGTCCAGTTCCTTGCCGTCCAGGCTGACCAGCAGGGTGCCGGCCCGGGCGCCCTCGGTCAGGGGCGCCATCAGCGGCTGGGTGTAGCGGGCTTCGGTCTTGATGTCGTCGGCGCGTCCGCGCGGCACGGTGACCCACAGGGCGTCGGACAGGCCCAGCTCGGCGGTCTCGGTCGCGCCTTCCCAGACCCGCGCCGACACGGCCGGCTTGCCCTTGTCCAGCAGCTTGACGGTGTCGAAGTTCTTGAAGCTCCAGTTCAGCAGCTTCAGGCTGCTTTCGGTGCGGGCGGCATCGCTGGCCGCACCCACCAGCACCGAGACCACACGCCGGCCGTCGCGCAGCGCCGTGGCCACCAGGCAGTAGCCCGCGGACTGGGTATGGCCGGTCTTCAGGCCATCGACGGTGGAGTCGGCCCACAGCAGGCGGTTGCGGTTGCTCTGCTTGATGTTGTTGTAGGTGAATTCCTTCTGGCTGTCGTAGTGCCGGTATTGCGGGAACCGCTGGACCAGGGCCCGCGCCAGGATGGCCAGGTCCTCGACCGTGGTCATGTGGTCGGGGTCGGGCAGGCCGGGGGCATTGGTGAAGTGGGTGTGCTTCATGCCCAGTTCCTTGGCCTGCTGGTTCATGAGCGCGACGAAGGCCGACTCGCTTCCGGCCACGGCCTCGGCCAGCGCCACGGTGGCGTCGTTGCCCGACTGCACCAGCATGCCCTGCAGCAAATCATCCACCGACACGTCCGTGTTCGGGTTGACGAACATGCGCGAGCCCTCGGTCTTCCAGGCCTTTTCCGAGATGCGCACCATCTGGTCGAGCTTCAGGCGGCCACTTTCCAGGGCCTCGAAGACCACGTAGGCGGACATCAGCTTGGTCAGGGATGCAGGCTCGACGGCTTCCTGGGGATTCTGGGCGGCGATGATCTGCCCGCTGGTGGCATCCAGGGTCAGCCAGGCCTTGGCGCCCAGGGTGGGCGCGGGAATGCTGGACAGGCTGCTGACCATGTCGACCCCGGCCGGAGCCTGGGCCGCGGCCGCTTCGGCGGACGCGGGCGCGGGAGCCGCCTGGGACCAGGCCGCACCGGACACCAGCAGCGAGCAGGCCAGCGCCAGGGGCGCCAGACGGGAACGACGAAGGAGCGGCGAAAGGGCATTCATGGGCATAGGCGGCTGAAAGATTGGGTAATGAGCGACAAGCGCCCATTATAGGCAGCGTGAAAATGCCTTACGGCTGCTTGGCTGGTGCAATTCGAGACAAAAAGCAAGCAACTGAAACGACATGCCCCCGCCGCCGGCCTTCCCGGCCGCGGCTTGCTCAGAGCCCACACAGCCCGGACTTGACGATCTGGCGCAGGATCAGCAGCTTGCCGTGGAAGAAGTGGCCCGCGTCGGGCACGACCGTCATGGGCAGCTGATGCGACCGGGCGAAATCCATGCCTTCGGCAAGCGGCACCACTTCGTCGTGCTCGCCATGGATCATGAGCGTATCGGGCGGCATGGACAAGGGGCGATGACGAAAGCGCTCGACCGCGCAACCGATCAGCATCAGACGGGCCGGCAGCGGCAGGCCGCGATCGGCCAGGTCGGCATGCAGCTGCGCGGCCACGGCCGACCCGAAGGAAAAGCCCGCCAGCACCCAGGGCCCCGCGGCCGCCTGCGGCCAGGCCTGGAAGACATGCTCGACGACGGCGGCCATGTCGGCCGTTTCGCCGACCGCCCGGTCGAACGTGCCCTGCGAGGCGCCCACGCCCCGGAAATTGGGCCGGATGGCCAGCAGGCCGTGCTGCACGCAGGCGCGCGACACCGTGGTGACGATCTTGTTGTCGCGGGTGCCGCCATGCAGGGGGTGCGGATGCAGCACCAGGGCCCAGCCGGAAGGTTCGTCCTCCGGGTGGTCCACGGTGTATTCGATCAGACCCGCCGGACCCTGGCATGTGGCTTGTTCTGTGCGTAAACTCATGGCTGCGCGGATGCTCCTGTCTGCTTCAGATCTCATTCTACCCATATGGCCGGCCTTCCCCCCGATCCCGACTGCGTCCTGCCGTGCCCGGATGCCATGGCCGATGCCCTGCGCGAAGCCCTGCCCCAATTCCGCCAGGTGGACTGGGTCGAACACACCGGCTCGACGAACGCCGACCTGCTGGAACGCGCGCGCCGCCCCGGAGGGCCGCCCGACCGCCCCTGGCTGCTGGGCACGCACCTGCAGTCCAGGGGCCGCGGGCGCGCCGGACGCACCTGGCAGAACCGCGTCGGCGCCAACCTGATGTTTTCCTGCGCCTTCGACGTCTTCCTGCCGGCCCGCCAGCTGCCGACGCTGGCGCCCCTGATCGGCATGGCGACCTGCGCGGCGCTGCGCACGCGCCTCGGGGCCGGCCTGCGCACGCGCCTGACCATGAAGTGGCCCAACGACCTGCTCTGGGACCAGGCCAAGCTCGCCGGGATCCTGATCGAGTCCACCCGCTCGGGCACCGCCCAGGCTTCCGACCACCACCTGATCATCATCGGCATGGGCCTGAACCTGGAAGATGCCCGGGCACTGTCGCAGTCGCTGGATCGGCGCATCGCCGACTGGGCCGAGATCGCGGCCGACGATCCGGTCGCGGCACGCGCCACGGCCGCCGACCTGGCGGCCTGCGCCGCCCGGTCCTGGTACGAAGCCCTGAACCAGGCCACCGCGCGGGGTTTCGCCGACCTGCCTGCCCGCTACGCGGAAGTCGACGGACTGGCGGGCCGCATGGTGGACGTGCTCGACGACGGCCATCTGCGGCACACGGGCGTGGCCTGCGGTGTCGATACCGACGGCCGCCTGCTGTTGCGCAACGCCGACGGCGTCCAGGCCATCTCGGTCGGTGAAATCTCCGTGCGGCTGCAGCGATGATCCTGCTGATCGACGCCGGCAACACCCGGGTCAAGATCGCCTGGCTGGCCGCCGGCACCTCCCGGCCCTGCACCCCACCCCTGACCCTGGATCATGCGGAACTGCCCGGGCTGGCCGCGCGCCTGGATTTCATCCCAGCACGCATCCTGGGTTCCAACGTCGCCGGCCACGCGGTGCGCGACACCCTGGAACGCGCCTGCCACGACGCCTGGGGGCTGCCGGTGCGCTGGCATGACACCCGGGACGGGCACGACCTGCTGCTGAACGGCTACCGGCAGCCGGCCCAACTGGGCATCGACCGCTGGCTGGGCCTGCTGGGCCTGCTGCGCCACGTCCGGGGCGAGCCGGCCTGGCAGGCAGGCGCGCCCTGCATCCTGGCCAGCTTCGGCACCGCCACCACGGTCGATACCCTGGCCTGGCAGGCGCAGCCCGACGGCACGCGCCGGGCCGCCTTCATCGGCGGACTGATCCTGCCCGGGGCGGCCCTGATGGCCCGCAGCCTTTCACAGGGCACGGCCGGACTGCCCCTGGCCCGGGGCGAACCCGCCGATTTCCCCGCCGATACCGATACCGCCATCGCCAGCGGCATCGCGGCAGCCCAGGCAGGCGCGCTGCTGCGCCAGTGGCGGCTGGCCGCCGACGCCTATCCCGGCACATCGCCGCTGTTGTTCGTCAGCGGCGGCGACTGGCCGCGCGTCCAGGGAGAACTGCAATCGGCGCTGTCGCGCGCCTGCCCCGGCGGGGCCGCGCCCCTGCCGCATTGGCTGGACAGCCCCGTCCTGGACGGACTGGCCAGCCTGGCGGCCCCGGAACTCCAGGCCGGCCCGGCACCGCGCGCACAGGACGGCGGCCCGAACCGTATCGACGGCAACCGGGGCTGAGTCGGCAGCCCGGGTCAGAACCGCGTCTCGATCGCATCGACGACCGTCCAGGCATCATCCACCACCGCCATCCAGCGCCACTTGTCGAAGGTCGTGCAGGGGTGGGAAATGCCCAGCGCGACCCGGTCGCCCACCGCCGGACCGTCCCGCGCCGGATCGAAACGCAGGTAGGCGTGCTGGTCGTTCAGGGCGTCGATCTTCCAGGATGCGGGCGCATCCTGCGCCGCTTGCACGCCGCGCGGCGCCCAGCGCTGGACGGAGGGCATTTCCTGGTCATGGGAAATATCGCGCCGGCCGCACGTCAGCAGTGCCAGGCCTGGCTCGGGCACGGATTGCACCATGGCCCAGACCTCGAGCGCGGCCTGCAATGAATCCCGCAGGCCCGCCCGCTGCTCGATCAGCCTGAGCAGGCGCCGATAATTGCCCTGGTCGTGCGTCACGTAGCAGCCCGAACGCAGCACGCCCAGGAACGGCCGCTTCAGGCCCGCCCCCTGCAGCAACGGCACCACCAGATCGAAAATGGCCGAGCCGCCGGCGCTGAGGATCGGATCTTCCGCGGGCAGCAACCCCAGCGCATCGCACTCCGCGGCGATCCTGATCACACGGCGCACGAGCTCGGTCACGGCAGGCACGTCATGCGCGCTGTCGCATTGCGCCAGCCCGCCTTCGTAGCATTCGATGCCGCCCAGGCGCACCGACGCGCTGGCACCGATGGCCCGCGCCAAGGCCAGCGCATCATCCCGCGTCCGCACGCCGGTCCGCTGGCCCGGGATGCCGACCTCCAGCAACACGTCGAAGACCCGCCGGCTGCCGCGCATGCGCGCCCAGTCTTCGATGCAGTGCAGTTGAGCGATGGAATCGACCAGGAACCACACGCGCAGGTCCTGATGCCGGTCGAGCAAGACATCGAGCCCATCCAGATCGGCGGGCGCCACCACCTGATTGGCGATGATGGCCCGCCGCAGGCCCGCCTCCAGCCCGACGGAAAGCTGGTGGATCGTCGCGAAGGTCAGCCCCCAGGCGCCACCGCGCAGCTGCAGGTCGAACAACTGGGGCGACATGGTGGTCTTGCCGTGCGGCGCAAGGACGATGCGCCGGTCCCGGGCATACGCCTGCATCCAGCGCACATTGTGTTCCAGAGCCGACCGGCGGATCACCGCCAGCGGATAGGCCAGGTCATCCGCGAGCACGTTCCAGCCGCGTTCGGCGAGCTGCGAGGCCCGCACTGGCCCGGCCGCAAGGGGAAAGCCCTTGTGGCGGCCATCGATCGAAAAATCCGGATGCATGATGTGGTTCCCTTTCATTGCGTGCGTTCACGGCGGCTTGTGGCGGGGCCGGCCGCCCTGCAACCATGCCATGGTATCGCGCTGCGCCGGCCCGACCCCGAACGTATCCGCCTGAAACAGGCCCCGCCGCGTGCCCGGAACCCGCTGATATACTGGCAGGCATTGTCTATTTTCCACCGGTCGACGCATGCGTTTCCTGCTGACCCTTGCCGTCATCGCCAACCTGGCGCTGCTGGCCTACGGCCAGGGCTTCTTCGGCCCGCCGCCGGCCGAGCAGGGGCGAACGCCCCGACCGCTGTCGCAACGCAACCAGCAGGCCCTGACCCTGGGCGTGCCTGTTCCTCCCGCCGACGCCACCGTCCGATGAAACCAATCCGCAAAGCCGTATTCCCCGTCGCAGGCCTGGGCACCCGTTTCCTGCCGGCCACCAAGGCCATGCCCAAGGAAATGCTGCCGGTCATCGACAAACCGCTGATCCAGTACGCCGTCGAAGAGGCCCTGGCCGCGGGCATCACGGAACTGGTCTTCGTCACGGGACGCCACAAGCGCGCCATCGAGGACCATTTCGACCGCATGCCCGAACTCGAGGCCGAACTGGAATCCAAGGGCAAGCGGGCCCTGCTGGACATGGTCAGCGAGATCCTGCCGCCGCACGTCCATTGCATCTACACCCGCCAGGCCCAGCCCCTGGGCCTGGGCCATGCGGTCCTGTGCGCCGAGCCCATCGTGGGCAACGAACCCTTTGCCGTGCTGCTGGCCGACGACCTGCTGGACGCCGACACATCCGTCACGCGCCAGCTGGTGGATGCCGCCCACCAGCACGATGGCAGCGTGCTCGCCATCCAGACCATCGACCCGGCCGATTCCCGCAAATACGGCATCATCGCCGGCACGGCCATCGACGCGCGCAACACGCGGGTGGACCGGATCGTGGAAAAACCCGACCCCCTGGACGCGCCCTCGAACCAGGCGGTCGTGGGCCGGTACATCCTGGAACCCGAAATCTTCGATCACCTGCGCCGCACCCAGGCCGGGGTCGGCAGCGAAATCCAGCTCACGGACGCCATCGCCAGTCTGCTGAAACAGCGCCGCGTGCTGGGCCACCGCTACGACGGAATCCGCTACGACTGCGGCAGCAAGGAAGGCTTCTTCCAGGCGACGATCGCGCTGGGCAAGAAATACCACGGGCTGGAACCGGCCTGATCGCAGGGCCTCAGGCGCCGGGCTGCTGCCGCGGCGTGCGCGCCAGCAGGTCTTCGATGCCATCGGCCACGCGCGTCACGGCGCCGGCATGCTGCCGCACCCAGTCGCGCGCGGCCTCGCCCATGCGGCCCAGGCCGGCAGGATCATCCAGCCACCGCAAGGCCTGTCGCACGGCCTGGGCCGGGTCGGCGGCACGGGCAACGGCGCCGGCAGCCAGGGCATCGCCGACCGCCTGCTCGAAATTGGCCGTATGCGGCCCCACCAGCACCGGACGCCCCTGGGCGCTGGCCTCGATGAAGTTCTGCCCCCCCAGCGGCGCAAAGCTGCCGCCCACGATCGCCACCTGCGCGCAGGCGTAGTACCAGGCCATTTCGCCCAACGTATCGCCCAGGATCACCGTGACATCGCGACACGCCTCGATCGCCGTACTGCCGTCGCCGCCCAGCTCCAGCAGGCGGGTGCGGCGCACATGGGGCAGGCCGGCGGCCCGCAACAGGTCGGCGGCGGCATCGAAACGCTCGGGATGGCGCGGCACCAGGATGAACAGCAACGGCCGGTCGGAATCATCGCCCCGCGTGCGCCGCTGCTCGAGTTCGCGGCGGATGGCTTCGACGAAGGGGGCATCCTCGCCTTCGCGGGTGCTGGCGATGACCACGATCCGCCGGCTCAGCCGGGCGGCAAACCCGGCGCCCCGGTCCATCCGCTCTTGGTCGGGCCACAGGTCGAATTTGAAATTGCCCGATACGGCAACCTGCCGCGCACCGGCGCGCTCCAGCCGCCCGGCGTCCGCCAGCGACTGGGCATAGGTTCGTGACAGCGCCCCATAGGCCGGCCGCAGCAACGCGCCCAGCCTCAGTGTGACGCGCAGCGAAGCCTCGGACATGCGGGCGCTGGCCAGCACCAGCGGCACCCGGGCGCGCACGGCGGCGTGCACCAGATTGGGCCAGACCTCGCGTTCGATCAGGACCCCGACCGCCGGCCGGTGATGGCGCATGAAACGGCGCGTCGCCCCCGGAAAGTCGTATGGCAGCCAGTCCTGGCGCAATTGCCCCGAGGCCAGATCCGCCGCATAGACACGTTGCCCTTCGGCCCGCCCGGTGGCCGTCAGGTGCGTCAGCAACACCCGATGCCCCCGATCCAGCAGGAGCCGGATCAGCGGATGCGCGGCCCGGGTTTCGCCCAGACTGACCGCGTGGATCCAGACCGCGCCGGGATCGCCCTCGTCCTGCCGATAGAAGCCGAAGCGCGCCGCCCCCAGCACGGACCACTTGCCGCCCGCGCGCCGCGCGCGCAGGGCCATCCAGCCCAGCAACAGGGGGGACAGGAGCCGCAGCAGCCAGGAATAGAGTATGCGCATCATGCCCCTCCGGGCCCCCGGGCGGAGCCCGGTACGCCGCCCATTTCAGGCACCGTCCGCGGGGACGGCGAAATCCGTCCGGGACGCCCCGGCACGGGCCTCGTCCAGGGCTTCGGCGATGGCCGCCCGCACGCGGCCCGCGTCGGGCGCCTGGCCGCGTTCGCCCAGACTTGCGGTGTAGGCCGGCCCCTGCAGCGGCGTGCGCACCGGAGTCGACGCCTTGTAAATGCCGATGGTGGGACGCCCCAGGCCGGCACTCAGATGCGTCAGGCCGCTGTCCAGGCCCACCATGATCCGGGCCCGGGCGAGCTGTTCCGCGACCTGGCGCAGCCCCATGCGCGGCAGGACGGTCGCGTCCGTGCGGCCGCGGATCAATTCCCGCGCGCGCGCCTGCTCGGCCTCGTTGCCGGCCAGCAGCCGCAGCGCCAGGCCGCGCGCCTGCAGATCGTCGAAGACCTGCTGCCAATCGGCGTCCGGCCAGAGCTTGTCGTCGCGGCTGGCCGAGGGCATGATCAGGGCGGCCGGCTCGATCGCCACCCCTTGGGTCAGGGCGTCCAGGCCGAAGTCCGGCGGGCCATCGACCGTGTAGCCGAATGCCGCCGCCGCCAGGGTTCGCTGACGGATGATGGCCGGCTGCCAGAATTCCACCCGGTGGCGCACGTCGTAGAACAGCGAGGCCAGCGGTTCGCGCGCCGACTTCCAGTCCAGGCCGTGGCGCACGCCGCTTGCCTGGCGGACCAGCCAGATGGATTTCATCAGCGCCTGCATGTCCAGGATGACGTCGTAGCGGCGCGCGCCCAGGGTAGCGCGCAGGGCGGCACGCTCGCGGCGCGTGTCGGCCGACCACCAGTGCCGGCGCCAGCGCCTGTGCGCGACCGGTATGACCTCATGCACGGCAGGATGCCAGGAAGGAATCTCGGCGAAGGCTTCCTCGGCCAGCCAGTCGATCGATGCGCCCGGCACGTGCCGGGCGATGTCGCTGATGGCGGGCAGCATGTGCACCAGATCCCCGAGCGAGGACGTGCGTACGATGAGGATGCGGGTCGTCATGGCGCGATTATAGGGCCGCGCATGGCGCCGGGCGGGCGTGCCGCCGGCACGTGCTACGATCCCTGCACACATATGCCGCCTGCGCCGGCCGGCTTTCCGGACAGCCGGCGCGCGGCCCGTCCGGAGACCGCCAATGACCTGCTACGCCCTGGGGGACCTGACCCCGAACATCGACCCGTCCGCCTTCGTGGCGGCCGAGGCCACCCTGATCGGCGCCGTCACGCTGGGGGCCGGCGCCAGCGTCTGGCCCGGCGCCGTGATCCGGGCCGACAACGAACCAATCGCCGTGGGCGAGAACACCAGCATCCAGGAAGGCACCGTGCTGCACGTGGATGCCGGCAGGCCGCTGCGCATCGGCCGCAACGTCACCGTGGGCCACCAGGCCATGCTGCACGGCTGCACGGTGGAAGACGGCGCGCTGATCGGCATCCAGGCCATCGTCCTGAACGGCGCCGTGATCGGCCGCCATTGCCTGGTCGGCGCGGGCGCGCTGGTCACCGAAGGCAAGACCTTTCCGGAACGATCCCTGATCCTGGGATCGCCCGCCAAGGCGGTCCGCACCCTCTCCGACGAAGAAGTGGCTGGTCTCGAAGCCAGCGCCCGCCACTATGTCGAGCACGGCCAGCGGTACCGCGAGACGCTGCGCCCGCTGCCGTGACCCGAGCGATTCCGCCGGCGCCGCGCCGGCCGGTCTGCGGCGCTCGGCGCTAGACCCGCTGCAGGCCGCGATACAGGCTCTCGTAGCGCGCCACCATGGCCGGCACGGCATATTCCCGTGCCGCCGTTTCACGCGCCCGGTCGCCCATGGCCCGCGCCGCCTGGGGATGATCCAGCACCCAGGAAATGCGGCGCGCCAGGGTTGCGGCATCGCCCGCCGGCACCAGCAGCCCCCGGTCGGGCGCCAGGATTTCACGGTGCCCGCCGACATCCGTGGCCACCACCGGCAGACCGGCCAGGCAGGCGTCCAGCACGCTGGTGCCCAGGGCCTCGAAACGCGAACTGCTGACGTAGGCTTCGGCCAGCGCCAGGGCATCGGCCACCTGGGGCAGGAAGCCCGCGAACCGATAGTGATCCTGCAGGCCCAGCTCGGCCACGCGCGCCCGTGCCGCGCCTGCCGCCGCACCGTCCGCGCCGCAATGCAGGCACGCCACGTCGGGGTGGTCGCGGCGCAGGATCGCAATCGCCTCGATCAGGGTCAGGGGATCCTTTTCGGGGCTGAGCGCCGCCGCCGTGACCAGCACGCGCCGCCCCGCCAGGCCAAAGCGCGCCTGCAGCCCGCGCACCCCTTCGGGATCGGCCTGCACGGACTCGACCGCGCTGGGGATGACGGTGACGGGCAGGCCCAGCGCCCGGGGCGCCGCCGCAGCCGCTTCGCTGATCGCCACCAGCGCATCGGCCCGCGACCATTTCCAGCGGTGGCGATCGGCCGCGCCGGGGGCGTCGAACGCCGTGCGGCGCGTGAACACCAGCGCGGGCCTCAGCAATGGCCGCAACACCGCCAGCAGGCTCATGGCCTGGGCCGTCTGCGCATGCAGCACGTCGTAGCGCCAGCCCGCCATCAGCAGGACGCGCGCCAACCCCAGGGCGCCACCGCAGCCGAACACCCGGATGCCTTCGGCGGCGGCGCGTTCGGCCAGCGGCCCGCCCGCGCGGGCGGCCAGGGCGACCTCGTGGCCGCCCGCGCGCAGACCGCGCAGCGTCAGCAGGGTCTGGCGCTCGCCGCCCCGCCAGCCCTTTTCCAGGTTCAGGTGCAGGATGCGCACGACGCCTCCGGCGGCGTCACGACTTGCGCGTCGGCCGTTTCCAGCCCGGCACGGACTGCTGCCGCACCCGCGACAGGGTGAGTTCGCCCGCGGGCGCATCCCGCGTCAGCGTCGTGCCCGCGCCCAGCGTGGCGCCCTTGCCCACGCGCACAGGCGCGACCAGCTGGGTATCCGACCCGATGAAGGCATCGTCCTCGATCACGGTCTGGAACTTGTTGACGCCATCGTAATTGCAGGTGATGGTGCCCGCGCCGACGTTGACGCGCTCGCCGATCTCGGCATCGCCCAGGTAGGCCAGGTGATTGGCCTTGGATCCCCTGCCCAGACGGGTCTTTTTCAGCTCGACGAAATTGCCCACATGCGCATCCGGGCCGATGTCGGCCCCGGGCCGCAGGCGGGCATAGGGGCCGATCCGGGCCGCCTCGCCCACCCGGGCGCCTTCGACGTGGGTGTAGGCTTCCAGCATCGTGCCCGCGCCGATGTGCGCGTCGCGGATCACGCAATGCGGCCCGATGCGCACGCCGTCGGCCAGCCGGACTTCGCCCTCGAAGACGCAGCCCACGTCGATGAAGACGTCGCGCCCGCAGGCCAGCGTGCCGCGCAGGTCGAAACGCGCGGGATCCGCCAGCGTGACGCCTTGCTCCAGCAGCTGGCGGGCCTGTTCGCCCTGCCAGATGCGCTCCAGCTGGGCCTGCTGGACGCGGCTGTTGACGCCCAGCGTTTCCCAGCCAGCCGACGGCTGCGCATGCGACACCGGCATGGCGTCGGCGACGGCCAGGCCGACGACGTCGGTCAGGTAGTACTCGCCCTGGGCGTTGCGGTTGTCGATCCGCCCCAGCCAATCCCGCAGCGCCGCCGTGGGCGCAGCCAGGATGCCGGTGTTGACTTCGCGGATGGCGAGCTCTTCGGGGCTGGCGTCCTTGTGCTCGACGATGCGGCGGATCCGGCCCGCAGCGTCGCGCACGATGCGCCCGTAGCCGGTGGGATCGTCCAGGGTCTCGGTCAGCAGCGCCAGGCCGTCGCCACGCGCCTGGAGCAACGCCCGCAGCGTGTCCGCACGCACCAGCGGCACATCGCCGTACAGCACCAGGCTGACGTCATCCGCACCGCCTTCCAGCAGATGGGGCAGCGCCTGCATCACGGCGTGGCCTGTGCCCAGCTGGGGCTGCTGCAACGCAAAGCACAGGTCCTGTCCCGCGAATGCCGCCTGGACCCGTTCGGCTCCGTGGCCGGTGACGACCACGATCCGGTCGGGAGACAGGGCGTGCGCCGTATCCAGGACATGGGCCAGCATGGGCTTGCCGGCGATCGGATGCAGGACCTTGGGCAGGTCGGATTGCATGCGCTTGCCCAGGCCGGCGGCCAGAATGATGATGTTCAGCATGAAATGACGCGTGGTTTGGAATCGAAAGGCCCGGCCAGCCGGCCGGGCCGGGGAATGAGGGCGGCGAGACCTAGGTACGGGATCGCCGTGCGGTTTTCTTGGCCGCGGGCTTGCCGGCCGGTTGCTTGCGGGCGGCGGCCGGCTTCTTGCGGGCGGGGGCTGCGCGCCTGGCGGCAGGGTCGGCCGCCTGCCCGGCGGTTTCGGCCATGCCCTGCAGGCCGGCGGCGGTTGCGGTGGCCAGCTGCTCGAACTGCTGCTGCACCATGTTCCACCATTCGCCGGCCGCACGGGCGTATTCCGTACCGGCCGCATCCGCCCCGCCGGCGGACTCCGCGCCCGCACCAGCGCCCTGGAAAGCACCGCCCGCGAAGGATTTCAGGGTCTTCAGTGTGCTGCGCTGGATTTCCAGGCCCTGGATGGTGTTGGACAGCATCGTGGCGTTCAGCTGCAGCCAGTTCTGCACCGTCTGCAGTTCGCGGATGCGCCGGTCGAGGTCTTCGAGCGACATCGGCGTCAATGGCGCCTGATCCAGGCCGCCGGCGCCCGCCATGTTCTGCCAGGCCTGGCGCATCATGTCCAGGCCCGCGAACAGCGGATTGCGCGCCGCCTCGCCCTGCTGACCGAACCCGGGAAACACGAAGGGATTGGTGGAGTCTTGCGCCATGATGGATTGCCTCCGCCGGCACCATGCCGGGATTGAATTAGGGGGTCGCCCCGCCGGATGCGCCCTGCGCGCGATGCCGCAGTGAATCCAGGATGGCCAGCTCGGCTTCCAGCGTGAAGGCGCCATGGACGATCATATCCCACAGATCCTGCATCGCCAGGCAACGGAATTCCAGGACCTCGCCATCCTGGTTCTGCGGCACGGCCCCGGCGTCCAGGACGCAATCGCTGAGCAGCACGTTTTCGACCTGGTAGCCGTCTTCCAGACGGCGGTGCATGCGCAGCACCGTGCGCAGCGGACCGTGGGCGGCCAGCGCCACGGCCGGCAGGCCGGCCTCTTCCTGGGTTTCGCGCAACAACGCGGATTCCGTGTCTTCGCCCGCGGCGACCAGCCCGCCCGCCAGGGTATCCCACAGGCCGGGATCGGTGGATTTGTTCAGGGCGCGGCGTGCCACCCAGAGGCGCCCGTCAGGAGTCCAGCCGTTCAGATGAACAGCCTGCGTCAGCAGGCCCAGGGGCCGCACGGCACCGCGCTCTATGCAGCCAAGCGACCGGCCTTCGGCCATGACGTCCAGCAGTTCGTCGCGCCAGGACCGGATGCAGCCCGCATCCCGCAAGGCCAGCGCCACGCTGCGCAGCACGGCATCGAGGTTCAGCCGCGCGGCCGGTGCGGCGGTGAAATGCACGGCTTCGGGTTCGACATGGACACCCGGCAACCCGGCGACGGCGGACAGCGCAGCCGGACCGATCCACCCCCCGACCCGGCCCGCGATGGTGGTCGGGCGCGCGCCTGCGGGCGGCAACTGCTGGGCGCGGCGAACCAGGCGCGCATTGCGCGCCTGCAGGTCATCCAAGGTAAAGGCCGCTGAAGTGGCATCCATCCGGGCATTGTAGTGGATGAGTCCGGACGCGGGGCAGCCCCGCCGGACGGCCCCGTGCCGGGCGAATCCGCCCGATATCCGCAGGATTCGGGGATTGGTGGAAACCCGCAAAGCCGATGAACGGCGCGTGACCCGGTCTGCACAAGCCGTGGCCAGTGGCTATAATCCCTTCAGGTTTATAAGGATACCCAGGCTGCAGCTGCCGCGATTCATTGTACGGTCTGGCGATCCATCCATGTGTGCAGGCCCGGTTGTTCTCTCGTTCTTTTTTGACGAAAGTCAACCTGGCCCTAAAAAATACACGCCAACAAAGGGACAACATGAAGATGGTCAGAGGGACGTTGGGCATGGTTGCGCTGTCATGGGCGACAGCTGCAGGAGCACAGGTTCAGGACATGCCGGGGGGGCCGGCGGTCAACCAGCTGAACCTCCACACCGGGGTCACTCCCATCGCCAGGGAAATCTACTCTCTACACTGGATGATGCTGGTCATCTGTACGCTGATCTTCATCGGCGTGTTCGGCGTGATGCTGTATTCCATCATCCGCCACCGCAAGGACAAGGGCCACAAGGCCGCCAAATTCGAGGAACACCTCGGCCTGGAGCTCACCTGGACGGTGATCCCCTTCCTGATCATCGTCGGCATGGCCATCCCGGCCACGCGCACCGTGGTCGCCATGAAGGACACCACCAGCGCCGATCTCACCATCAAGGCCACCGGCTACCAATGGAAGTGGGGGTACGAATACCTCGACGGGCCGGCGACCGGGGTGCACTTCCTTTCCAACCTTTCCACGCCGCAGGACCAGATCGAAGGCAAGGCACCGGCCAGCGACACCTACCTGATGGAAGTCGACCAGCCCCTGGTGGTGCCGGTCAACCAGAAAGTGCGCGTCGTGCTGACGGCCGCCGACGTCATCCACGCCTGGATGGTGCCCGAGCTGGGCGTCAAGCAGGACGCCATCCCCGGCTTCCTGCGCGACACCTGGTTCCGCGCCGAGAAGCCCGGCGTCTACCGCGGCCAATGCGCCGAACTCTGCGGCAAGAACCACGCCTACATGCCGATCGTGGTCGAAGTGAAATCGCAGGAAGACTACGCCCAATGGGCCGCTCAGCAAAAGGCGGCCATGGCGGCGGCGTCCGAGGATCCGAACAAGACCTGGTCCAAGGACGAGCTGGCCGACAAGGGCAAGCAGGTGTTCGCCGCCAACTGCGTGGCCTGCCACCAGGCCAACGGCGAGGGCATCCCCGGCACCTTCCCCGCCCTGAACGGCGACAAATTCGTGCTGGGACCGATGAAGGACCAGATCCTCACGGTCCTGAACGGGCATCCGGGCACGGCGATGGCCGCCTTCCGCGACCAGCTCAGCGACACCCAGATCGCCTCGGTCATCACCTATACGCGCAACGCCTGGGACAACGCCGGCAAGGGCCAGGACCCCGTCGTCCAGCCCTCGGACGTCAAGGCCCTGCGCTGATCCGGAACGCAACCCGCATCGCGAATTCACACGAAATTTCCTCGCGCCGCCCGGACGGCGGCGCGCCCAAGGAAGGAGGCATCCAATGAGCAGCGTCACGGTCGATCACATTCCGCCCCACACCGGGCATGACGAACACGCCCACCACGTCCCGAGCGGCTGGCGGCGCTGGGTGTTCGCCACGAACCACAAGGACATCGGCACGATGTACCTGATCTTTTCGTTCTGCATGCTGCTGGAGGGCGGTACGCTTGCCCTGCTGCTGCGCACGGAACTGTTCGAGCCCGGCATCCAGTTCTTCCAGCCCGAGCTGTTCAACCAGTTCACCACCATGCACGGGCTGATCATGATCTTCGGCGCGATCATGCCCGCCTTCGTGGGCTTCGCCAACTGGATGATCCCGCTGCAGATCGGCGCGTCCGACATGGCGTTCGCGCGCATGAACAACTTCAGCTTCTGGCTGCTGCCGGTGGGCGCGATCCTGCTGACGACGTCGTTCTTCGTGCCGGGCGGGGCCAATGCCTCGGGCTGGACCATGTACGCGCCGCTGTCGCTGCAGATGGGCCCGGGCATGGACTTCGCGATCTTCGCCGTGCACATCCTGGGCGCGTCGTCCATCATGGGCGCGATCAACATCATCGTCACCATCCTGAACATGCGCGCGCCGGGCATGTCCCTGATGAAGATGCCGCTGTTCTGCTGGTCCTGGCTGGTCACGGCCTACCTGCTGCTGGCCGTGATGCCGGTGCTGGCCGCCGCGGTCACCATGCTGCTGACCGACCGCCACTTCGGCACCCACTTCTTCAATGCCGCCGGCGGCGGCGACCCCGTGCTGTACCAGCACGTGTTCTGGTTCTTCGGCCACCCCGAGGTCTACATCATGATCCTGCCGGCCTTCGGGATCGTGTCGCAGATCGTGCCGACGTTCGCGCGCAAGCGGCTGTTCGGCTACGCGTCGATGGTGTACGCCATCTGCGCCATCGCCATCCTGTCGTTCCTGGTGTGGGCGCACCACATGTTCACCACCGGCATGCCGGTCACCGCCCAGCTGTTCTTCATGTACGGCACGATGCTGATTTCCATCCCCACGGGGGTCAAGGTCTTCAACTGGACAGCCACCATGTGGCGCGGATCCATGACCTTCGAAACCCCGATGCTGTTCGCCATCGGCTTCATCTTCGTGTTCACCATCGGCGGCTTCACCGGACTGGTGCTGGCGGTCGCGCCGATCGACATCCAGGTGCAGGACACCTACTACGTGGTGGCGCACTTCCACTACGTGCTGGTGGCCGGCTCGCTGTTCGCCCTGTTCGGCGCCACCTACTACTGGCTGCCGAAATGGTGCGGCCACATGTACGACGAGCGCCTGGGCAAGTGGCACTTCTGGATGACGATGATCTCGTTCAACATCACTTTCTTCCCGATGCACTTCCTGGGCCTGGCCGGCATGCCGCGCCGCTACGCGGACTACGCCGCGCAGTTCACCGACTTCCACCAGGTCGCCACCATCGGCGCCTTCTGGTTCGGGCTGTCGCAGCTGCTGTTCGCCTACGTCGTGATCAAGGCCTTCCGCGGCCACGGCGCCAAGGCGGCCGCCAACCCGTGGGAAGGTGCCGAGGGTCTCGAATGGACGGTGCCCTCGCCGGCGCCCCACCATACCTTCGTCACGCCGCCCAACCTCGAAACCAGCCACTGAGGCCACCGAGAGACCCGACATGACGCCCGAGCAACGCCGCCGCAATCGCCGCACCGGATGGATCCTGGCCCTGTTCGCCGTGGCCATCCTGGTGTGGACCTTCGTGCGCGCCAACCTGTACGGGGTCGTGTCATGACGGAACCGCGCAACACCTTCCTGCGCTCGATGCGCACGGTCGCCTGGGCGTTCCTGGGGCTGCGCAAGCGCTCCGGACACGACGAGGACCTGTCGCACCTGCGCCCGTCGCACCTGATCGTGGCGGGCCTGATCAGCGGGGCGGTGTTCGTATTGCTGCTGATACTGGCCGTGCGCCTGGCGACGGCCTAAAAGACGGAAGATCCAGAGGAGAGACAACAATGACGACAGCCAAGATGGCCCATGCCGGCGAGGCACCCTACTACTACGTCCCGCCCGATTCGGTCCATCCGATCAGGGCCAGCCTGAGCATGCTGGCCACGCTGGTCGGCGCGGCGCTGTGGGTCAACAGCTATGCGATCGGGCCCTGGCTCTGCCTGCTGGGCATCCTGAGCATGTTCGTCGTGCTCTACGGCTGGTTCGGCGACGCGATCCGCGAGTCCGAAGGCGGCCTGAACAGCCAGCGCATCGACCATTCCTACCGCTGGAGCATGGCCTGGTTCATCTTTTCCGAGGTCATGTTCTTTTCGGCCTTCTTCGGCTCGCTGTGGTACACCCGCGAAGTCACCACGCCGTGGCTGAGCAGCCTGGACACGCAGACGCTGCTGTGGCCGGGATTCAGCGGCACCTGGCCCAACCAGGGGCCGGCCGGCACCATCGCGCCCTTCCAGACCGTGGGGCCGTTCTGGCTGCCCACCATCAATACCGCGCTGCTGCTGTCTTCCGGCGTGACCCTGACCATCGCCCACCACGCCTTGCGCGCGGCGCACCGTTCCAAGGCGATCTTCTGGCTGGCCCTGACCGTGATCCTGGGCTTCACCTTCGTCGCCTGCCAGGCCTACGAATACCACCACGCCTACACCGAGCTGAACCTGCGCTTCACCTCGGGCGCCTATGGTGCGCTGTTCTACATGCTGACCGGCTTCCACGGCTTTCACGTGATCCTGGGCGCCACCATGCTGACCGTGATCTGGCTGCGACTGGTGCGCGGGCATTTCACCGCCGACCACCACTTCGGGTTCGAAGGCGCCGCCTGGTACTGGCACTTCGTGGACGTGGTCTGGCTCGGCCTGTACATCTTCGTGTACTGGCTGTAGATCGCGCAGGCGGCAGGCCGGCTACCGGCCGGCAGGCCGCCCACCGCCGCGCGGCCCTGGGCCGCGCGGATCCGCCCGTCAGGGGCCGGCCCGTCCGGACCGGCTCACGACGGGCTCATTGAACCTGCAGCCCCGTTGCGTCGATCCAGCCCAGGGCATGCGCCAGCAGCAGGAAAAGAAACAGCAGGATCGACAACCCCACCCGCCACGTCAGGGCCCAGGCCATCCGGTCGGTACGGCCGCGGTCCTGCATGAGATACTTCATGGCAGACCCCAGGCTGACCAGCACCCCCAGGAACAGCGCGACGATCACGAATTTCATGGGATTTCCCCGCAATATCAGGATGTAAGCATCGTATGACCCCGCAGCAACCCGCAACCCGCACGAAGGCCGTCCTGGCCATGGTCCTGCTGGTGCTGCTGGGGGCGGTCTGCATCGGAGCGGGCCAGTGGCAACTGCGCCGCGCCCATGAACGCGAAGCGCTGCTGGCCGCCATCGAGGCGGGCCGGCGGGCACCGGCCCAGACGCTGGATGCACAGCATCGCGACGGCCCCGACTGGCATCCGGCCAGCGCCCGCGGACACTGGCTGAATCCGTTTACTGTACTCCTCGACAATCGCAACCTCAAAGGCCTGCCCGGTCTCTGGGTCGCCACGCCCCTGGAACTGCAGGACAGCCCGGGCACCGCCGTGCTGGTGCTGCGCGGCTGGGTGGCCCGCCCGCTGCCGCCCGCCGCGCTGCCCGACCTGAGCGCAGCCCCCGGCACCGTCCTGGTCCGGGGCACGCTGCTGCACCGGGTGCCTCGCCTGTTCGACCTGGGCAGCCTGACGGGGCGGGCCGGCGGCGAGGTCCTGCCCCGGCCCTTTCCCGCCGCCGACGGCGTCCCGCCTCGGGTGCAGAACCTGCCGCTGGACGCCCTGGCGGCGGCCACCGGCCTGGACCTGCTGCCGGTGGTGCTGCAGCAGGCGCCCACGCAGGATGCGGACCTGATCCAGGATTGGCCCGGCCCCTCGACGAACGCCGGGCAGAACTACAATTACGCCCTGCAATGGTTCAGCTTCGCCGCGATCGCGCTGATCGCGGCCGGCTTCACGGCCTGGCGCACCCTGCGCCGTCCCACTTCTTCCCGGAACGCATGACGACCGCACCCGCACGCCCCCGATCCATCCGCCCCCTCATCGCCGTCCTGCTGGTCTGCCTGGCACCGGTGGTGTTCGCCCTGCTGGCCTACTACGTGCCGGCCCTGGGATTGCGCCCCGAAACGCGCACGCACTACGGCCAGCTCATCGAGCCGCAGCGCCCCATCCCCGGCGACCTGGCACTGACAGACGCGCAGGGCCAGCCCTACGACCTGAACCAGCTCAAGGGCCAGTGGCTGCTGATCAGCGCGGGGCCCGGCGCCTGCCCGGAATCCTGCGTCCGCGGATTGTTCGTGCTGCGCAATTCCCACGCCAGCCAGGGCAAGGATGTCGACCGCCTGGAACGGGTCTGGTTCATCACCGACGATGCGCCCGCCGCCCCCGTGGTCGGCGATGCCTACGCCGGCACGCACATCCTGCGCGCGGATCCCGCCAGGCTGGCGGCGTGGCTCGCTCCCGACGCCCAGGATCCCGAAACCGCACTGGCCCGGGGCCTCTGGATCGTCGACCCCCTGGGACACCTGATGATGCGCTTTCCCGATGCCCAGCAACCCGAAGCGGTGCGCGACGACATCCGCACGCTGCTGAAGAACTCCCGGATCGGCTGATGAACCGCCCCGCCACCGTCCCCGCCTCGCCGTCCGCCGCCCGGACGGACCCGCCCCGGCCGCACCTGCTCGCGCGCTACCGCAAGCTGGTGTTCCTGACCTGGTTCCTGACCCTGGACCTGATCATGTTCGGCGCCTTCGTGCGCCTGACCGATTCGGGCCTGGGCTGCCCCGACTGGCCCGGCTGCTACGGCCACCTCAGCCCCCTGGGCGCCGGTGACCACATCCGCGCCGCCCTCGAGGCCATGCCCTACGGCCCGGTCAGCGCCTTCAAGGCCTGGATCGAGATGATCCACCGCTACGCCGGCGCCATCCTGGGCATGATGATCATCGCCATCACGGCGTGTGCCTGGCGCCTGCGCCACCAGCCGGGGCGCAGCCCGGTGCTGGCCTGCGCCGTGCTGGTCATGGTGTGCATCCAGGGCGCCTTCGGCGCCTGGACCGTCACCCACCGGCTGATGCCCCTGGTGGTGACCACGCACCTGGTGCTGGGCATGAGCCTGCTGGCCCTGATGACCTGGCTGGCCGTACGCGAAAAGGCCCACGCTCCCATCCTCGTCGACCCGGGCGCCGGCCGCGCCTGGATGATCCTGGGGCTGGCCGTGCTGTTCCTGCAGATCGCACTGGGCGGCTGGGTCAGCACGAACTACGCGGCCCTGGCCTGCATGGATTTCCCCACATGCCACGGCGCCTGGCTGCCGCCCATGGACTTCCGCGAGGGGTATGCCCTGCTGCGCGGGCTGGGGCAGCTCTCGTCCGGCGAGCTCATCTCGCAGGATGCGCTGACCGCCATCCACTGGACCCACCGCAATTTCGCCTTCCTCGTCATCGCCCTGCTGGGAATCCTGGCCTGGCGCTGGCGCCGCACCCCCGGCCTGGCCGGGCCGGCGCGCCTGCTGCTGGCCCTGCTGGCCCTGCAGCTGCTGACCGGGCTGACCACAATCTTCTTCCAGTGGCCGCTGCTGATCGCGGTGATGCACAACGGCGGCGCGGCCGGGCTCGTCCTGGTGGGCGTCACGCTGCTGTGGCGCCTGTCCAGAGCCGGCAAACACGCACCGGGGCAGGGAAACCCACTAGCCGCGGCGCGCCCCGAAGCGCCTAGAATGCCAACATGACCACCACCGCCGCCCGCCGTCCTCCTTCCCTGCTGCGCCAGTACATGGCGCTCACCAAGCCTCGCGTCACGCAGCTGGCCGTGTTCTGCGCGGTGATCGGCATGTTCCTGGCCACCCCCGGCCTGCCCGATCCCTGGCTGGCGCTGAACGCCACGGTGGGCATCTGGCTGCTGTCGGCGGCGGCCTTTTCCATCAACTGCTTGGTCGAACGCGAAACCGATGCCCGCATGCAACGCACGGCATGGCGCGGCACGGCTTCCGGCCAGATCGGCAGCCACCAGGTCCTGCTGATGGCCGGCATCCTGGGCGGCGCCGGCATGTGGATCCTGTACACCCAGGTCAACGCGCTGACCATGTGGCTGACCTTCGCCAGCTTCGTCGGCTACGCCCTGATCTACACCGCCATCCTCAAGCCGCTCACGCCACAGAACATCGTCATCGGCGGCCTGTCGGGCGCCATGCCGCCGGCCCTGGGCTGGGCCGCCATGGCCGATGCCGTACCGGCCGAAGCCTGGCTGCTGGTGCTGATCATCTTCATCTGGACCCCGCCCCACTTCTGGGCGCTGGCCCTGTACCGCCACCACGACTACGAGGAATCCGGCCTGCCCATGCTGCCGGTCACGCACGGGCAGAACTTCACCCAGCTGCATATCCTGCTCTACAGCATCGCGCTGTTCGCGGCGTCCATGATGCCCTACGTGGTGCGCATGAGCGGCCTGGCCTACCTGGCCGCCGCCTGCCTGCTCAGCGGCCGCTTCGTGTGGCAATCCATTGCGCTATATCGAAACTACTCCGACGCCAGGGCGCGTAAACTATTCCATTATTCAATCCTGTACCTGTCGCTGCTGTTTGCCGCGCTGCTGCTGGATCACTGGGTGGGCCTCCTGGCCCTGAACTGACCCGTCGCGACTCCGACCCGGGCAGCGCCGCGGCGCCGGCCCACAGACCTGGATGATGGACATGCCGTTCTCGATTCCGCGCCGCCGCCTCCTGGCTGGCGCCCTTGCCGCCCTGCCTCTCGCCCTGGCCCTGCCGGGCTGCTCCTCGCAGGCCGAACCGCTGCCCTTCGAGGGCAACGACATCACCGGATCCCACCTGGGCCGCGACCTGGACATGACCGACACCACGGGCCAGCGCCGCACGCTGGCCGACTTCCAGGGCAAGGTCCTGCTGGTGTTCTTCGGCTACACGCAATGCCCCGACGTCTGCCCCACCGCCATGGCGCAGGCCGCCCAGGCAATGCAGCTGCTGGGGGACCAGGCCGGCGACGTGCGCGTCATCATGGTGTCGGTCGATCCGGCACGCGACACGCCCGAGGTCCTGGGCGCCTACGTGCAGGCCTTCGACCCATCCTTCATCGGCCTGACGGGCACCCCCGAGCAACTGGAAAAGACCGCCCGCTCATTCAAGGCCTTCTACGCCAAGGAAGCCGGCCCGACGCCCGAGCACTACGCCATGAACCACTCGTCGGCCTTCTACCTGCTCGACCGCGAGGGCGAGGCCCGCGCCCTGCTCGGGCCGTCTCTCACGCCCGAAGACATGGCCCACGACATCAAGTTGCTGCTGTAGACGGCGAATCCGGCCCGGGATCCCTGGCGCCGGCCTCGTCCGGCGCCGATGCCGGCTCCGGCGCCTGCGCGGCATCGGCCGGAGCCTGCTCCACCGCGGTCCGCCCGAGATCCGGCAGGGGCTCGTGCTGGCGCTCTCCGGACTCGAACTGCTGCCAGACTTCCACGGCCCGCAGGCGCTGGCGCACGATCTGGTCGATCTTTTCGCGCAGCATCGGGTACTGCTGCAGCAGGCGCTTGAAGTCGCGCTCCTGGAGCATCAGCAGGCGGCTGTACCCCAGCGACCGCGCCCGCGCCTGGAAATCCTGGTCCATGACCAGCGCCATTTCCCCGAAGATCTGGCCACTGCCCAGTTCGGCCGTGGTGCCATCGGGCAGATCCAGGACCACCGCGCCCGAAGCGACGAAATACATGGCGCGGCTGCGGCCGAAGCGGGTGGGGATTTCCTGGCCCGGCACGACCAGGCGGGGCTTGAGCACGCGGCGGATGGCGGCCATGGTGCGCTCGTCCATGCCCTCGAACATCGACACCCTTTGCACCAGCGCCGCCGCGCTCATGGTGATGTCCAGCACCCCGCTCGTTTCCAGTTTCCCCCAGCGGGCGTCGGCCTGCTGGATCAGGTCGGAGTAGGTCTCCCCGCTGATCAGGTTGTGCGTCAGCATGTCGCGGTAACGGATGCGTTCCATGGCGCGCGCCATGCGCGCCAGATAGGCTTCCTGGAGATATTGCGCATAGTTCGGGTACTGCAGCGCCAGTGCCTGCAGCGCGCCTTCCAGCAGCGTCAGGCGGCGCTGATGCGCGGCCACGATGATCTCCGTGACTTCCGGCCCCAGCAGCGGCTGCACATCGGTCCGGGCGAACTGGATCAGGCGCCGGGCCACGGACCACTTGCACATCAGGTTCGTGAACCGCTGGGCCAGTTCGCGCACCAGCCAGCCCTGCCAGCCGGTCAGGTGATGCAGGCGCAGCGCCAGCCGCAGGGCCTGCGAATACCGCAGGTCGCCATCGATGGCGGCCTCGAAGCCGCGCAGGCCGCCCGAGCGCACCGCATCCCCCAGCCGCTCGGCGCGCGCCAGCAGCGATTCGGCCGTGCGCCAGTCCACGACCTGGGCCTTGAGGGTCTCGAAGAACATTTCTTCCTCGCGGCCCGCCAGCATGCCCATGCCGACAGCGACCTTCTGGTCCAGGGACAGCTGATGCACCTGGGCCGTGTCCACGCCGGCCTGGCTGGCGTCGAACACCGCATGCAGGCGTTCCAGCACCTCGCTGCCGATGTGTTCGTTATGGGCGATATCGTCGATTTTCAGGCGCAGGGCCTCGAGCTCGACCACCTGGGCCTGGTCGCGCAGGGTCCGGTCCACCGGCGAGAGCTGGTTCAACCCGAGCCGGTGGATCAGCGGCCGCAGGGTCAGACCGTTGATGAACAGCGTCATGAGCACGAACCCGGTCGTGGCCACGGCAATGAACTGCCGCGCCTCGTGGGGCACCGCCGGCTGCTCCGTGACGGCCAGCGCCAGCGCCAGGGAAACGGCACCGCGCAGGCCGCCCAGCAGCATCACGGCCCGGTAGGACGGGCTGACCTCGGTACTGAGCCGCAGCCGGCCCAGCAGCGGCAGCAGGCCATAGACGATCACCGCACGCGCGCACAGCGTGACGATGAACACGACCAGGATCAGCAGGACTTCCATCCAGGTGATTTCCGCCATCATGCGCGGGATCAGCATGGCGGCGAACAGGAAAATCAGGGAATTGGCCCAGAAACCGAATTGCGCCCAGGCGCCTTCCAGCTGCTCGAAGGTCGTGGGCGACATGCGCGTGCGGCCGCCGGAGCCCACCACCAGGCCGGCGATCACGGTGGCCACCACGCCCGATACCCCGAGATAGTGCTCCGCCGAAAAAAAGGTGAGATAGGCCAGCGCCACGGTCAGCGTGATCTCGGCTGCGGGCCAGCCTCGCAGCCAGCGGAACAGCCCGATCGCCAGCCGGCCCATGACCAGGCCCGCCAGGCCGCCCCCCAGGAAACTGATCACGAAGCCGCCGAAGATATCGGTCACGGCGGGCGCGGTGCCACCGAACAGGACGCTGAGCAGCACTGAATACAGGGCGATCGAGGCCGCGTCGTTGAACAGCGCCTCGCCTTCGACCAGGTTGGTCAGGCGGCGTGGCGCGCCGACCTCACGGAAGATGCCCACGACCGCCACAGGATCGGTGGTGGCCACGATGGCGCCCAGCATCAGGCAGACCACCAGGCCGTAGGTGGAGATCGCCGCCAGCGAGAAACCGACCATCACCGTGCAGACCACCACGGCCACGATGGCCATCACCAGGATCGGGCTGATGTCGTCCAGCAGCCGCCGGATGTTCGTGGCCAGTGCGGTCTCGAACAGCAGCACGGGCAGGAAGACGAACAGGAAAGTCTCGGAAGAGATCTCGAAGTGCTGCAGGGTGTCCAGGAAGTCGGCCACAACGCCGGGCGCCCAGCCATGCACGTGAATGATGACGCCCAGAACGAAGCCGACGATGGCCAGCAACACGGAATAAGGCAGGCGCAGACGCCCTGCCAGGGGAGGCATGAAAGATACCAGGGCCAGGAGGCCAGCCAGGCCGAACACCAAAAGGCCGATTTTCATGACGGAAAAATGCTCCAGATCGTCCGGATGCTATGTTACAGGGCCGAAGGACCGCCCCCCTAGAAAAATGTATCCGGTTGCGCGATCCGTTGCCGGCAGGCAAAAAAAGGGATGCCGGGCGGCATCCCATGAACATCCGCTTCGATAGGGAGGGGAAGAGGAGAAGCAGAAGCGGACGACAGAACGGCGAAACCGGCGTGGCCGGCATGCGTTCATGGAGGATTGGTCCGCCGGACGCGCGGAAAGTTCACGGCGTGGGCGGCAAAGATGCAAGAGAGTGTGACTGGCCGGCAGGGTACCCATCGGCCAGGGCTGGCCGGTGCCAGCGCGCTCGCGGCGGCGCGAGACAGGCCGCCGTCCGCACGGCAGGAATCAGGCGGCCTCGAAATCCGCCTGGCGGTCGCTCAAGGCGACGCGCAGTTTTTTCAGCGCCGCCGATTCGATCTGGCGCACCCGTTCGGCGGAGATCCCATATTCGTCGGCCAGCTCATGCAGCGTGGCGCCGCCATCGTCGGCCAGCCAGCGGGCGCGGACGATGTGCTGGGAACGCGCGTCCAGGGACGAAAGGGCGTGTTCCAGGCCTTCGCCCTGCAATGCATCCATGCCGCGGCGTGCCAGCACCTGGACGGGTTCCTGGGCCTCGTCGGCCAGCCAGTCGGACGGTGCGTAGCGTTCTTCGTCGTCGGACGGCGCATCCAGGGCGCAGTCGTTGCCCGACAGGCGGACTTCCATCTCGGTGACGTCCTCGGGACGTACGTCGAGCTCGCGAGCGATGTCGGCGACCTGATCCGGCCCCAGGCTGCGGCCGTCGGGGCGCATGCGGCGCAGGTTGAAGAACAGCTTGCGCTGCGCCTTGGTGGTGGCGATCTTGACCAGGCGCCAGTTGCGCACCACATATTCATGGATCTCGGCGCGGATCCAGTGCACGGCAAACGACACCAGGCGCACGCCCCGGTCGGGATCGAAGCGGCGCACGGCCTTCATCAGGCCGATGTTGCCTTCCTGGATCAGATCCGCGTGCGCCAGGCCGTAGCCCAGGTACTGGCGGGCAATGGAGACCACCAGGCGCAAGTGCGACAGGACCAGGTCGCGCGCGGCGTCGAGGTCGTTGTGATCGCGCAGGCGGCGGCCCAGGTCGGCTTCCTGTTCGGCGGTGAGCATCGGCAGCCGGTTCACGGCGCTGATGTAGGCATCGATGGTGCCGAGCGCGCCCGGATTGGCGACCGCGAGGGACAGCTGGGAAGGCGCGAGCGACAGAGCGGACGAAGATGTGGTCATGGGCGACAAGTCCTCGTACTGGATAGTACTGATGTTAGCACTCTCCGTGGAAGAGTGCTAATTCCAAGGTAACGAAGTTTAGGCAGATCCCGGTCAGGAAAGTTCCCCCGCTTCAGGGCAATTCCAGTTCGGCCACCAGCGGCGCGTGATCCGACAGTTTCTTCCAGGGCAGGCCGTGCAGCACACGCGCGCGCCGCACGGCAAAGCCGCGCTGGTAGATGCGGTCCAGCCGCAGCCAGGGAAATACGGACGGGAACGTCCGGGGCGGCGGCGTCAGGCGCGCATGGCCGTTCATGGACAGCTCGGGCATCGGGCGCAGCGCCTGGCCCGGCAGCCAGACCAGGCGTTCGCGCAGGCGCGATACGGTGCGCCGCAGCCGGTAGATCTCGTCCGACCCCTGTGGAGCGGCGGCGAATACCTCGACCAGCCCCAGCTGCTCGACGAACAGCGGCGCCAGGCGGTTGGTCCAGTCGTTGAAATCGCCCGCGATCAGCAGCGGCTCGTGCGCGGGCACCAGGCGCTGGATGCGGTCCGCCAGGGCCTGGACCTGGCGCAACCGTCCTCCGGCCAGCAGGCCCAGGTGCACCACCAGGCAATGCACCGGCACGTCGCCGACCCGCACGACGCCGTGCAGCAGGCCGCGCTGTTCCAGGCGGTGGTCGGAAATATCCTGGTTCTCGTAGTACAGGATGGGGTAGCGCGACAGCAGCGCGTTGCCGTGGTCGGTCGCCTGGCGCACGGCGTTGCAGCCGTAGGCCGCCTGCATGTGCAGGGCCGCCGCCAGGGACTCGTGCTGTGCGTCCAGGCTGCCGCGCACCTGATTGCGGCCCTGGACTTCCTGCAGGAACAGCAGGTCGGGCCGCAGGCCGTACAGACCCAGCCGCAGGTCGGCCAGCGATTCCCGCCCACCCGTGGCCGAGCGGCCCTTGTGGATGTTGTAGCTGACGACCCGCAAGACGGGCATGGCCGGTCTCCGCGCCTAATTGGCTTCCGTCTGGCGCAGGCGGATATGCAGCTCGCGCAGCTGCTTTTCGTCCACGGCCGACGGCGCCTGCGTCAGCAGGCACTGGGCACGCTGCGTCTTGGGGAAGGCGATCACGTCGCGGATGGATTCGGCCCCCGCCATCAGCGTCACCAGGCGATCCAGGCCGAAGGCCAGGCCACCGTGCGGCGGCGCGCCGTACTGCAGGGCGTCGAGCAGGAAGCCGAACTTCAGGCGTGCTTCTTCCTCGTCGATCTTCAGGGCCTTGAAGACCTTGCGCTGGACGTCGGCACGGTGGATACGCTCGGAGCCGCCACCGATTTCCCAGCCGTTCATGACCATGTCGTAGGCCCGTGCCAGCGCCTTGCCGGGATCGGATTCCAGCAAGTCTTCGTGGCCCGGCTTGGGGCAGGTGAACGGATGGTGCGCGGCAGTGTAGCGGCCCTCGCCCTCGTCGTATTCGAACATGGGGAAGTCCACCACCCAGAGCGGCTTCCAGCCCGGCTCGAACAGGCCGTTGGCACGGCCGAACTCGCTCTGGCCGATCTTCACGCGCAGGGCGCCGATGGCATCGGCAACGACCTTGGCCCGGTCGGCGCCGAAGAAGATCAGGTCGCCGTCCTGCGCGCCGGTGCGCTCGATCAGGGCGCGCAGCGCGTCGGCATGGATGTTCTTGACGATGGGCGACTGCAGGCCGTCGGGGATCGAGCCGGCATCGTTGACCTTGATGTAGGCAAGGCCGCGCGCGCCATAAATGCCGACGAACTGGGTGTAGGCATCGATCTCGCTGCGAGGCAGGCTGGCGCCGCCGGGCACGCGCAAGGCCACCACGCGGCTGGCCGGGTCGTTGGCCGGGCCGGCGAAGACCTTGAAGTCCACGTCGCGCATCAGGTCGGCCACGTCGACGAATTCCAGCTTCACGCGCAGGTCGGGCTTGTCCGAGCCGAAGCGGCGCATGGCTTCTTCCCAGCTCATGACGGGGAAGGGATCGGGCAACGCCACGTCGAGCACCTGCCGGTAGATCTGGCGCACCATGCCTTCGAAGATTTCCCGGATCTGGACTTCGTCCAGGAAGGAGGTCTCGCAATCGATCTGGGTGAATTCAGGCTGCCGGTCGGCCCGCAGGTCTTCGTCGCGGAAGCACTTGGTGATCTGGTAGTAGCGGTCGAAGCCGGACACCATCAGCATCTGCTTGAACAGCTGCGGCGACTGGGGCAGCGCGAAGAATTCGCCCGGATTCACGCGCGAGGGCACCAGGTAGTCGCGCGCGCCTTCCGGCGTGCTGCGGGTCAGCATCGGGGTCTCGATGTCGATGAAGCCCAGGGCGTCCAGGTAGTTGCGCGCCACCATCGACACGCGGTAGCGCAGCATCAGGTTGCGCTGCATCTGCGGACGGCGCAGGTCCAGCACCCGGTGCGTCAGGCGCGTGGTCTCGGACAGGTTGTCGTCGTCGAGCTGGAACGGCGGCGTGACCGAGGCGTTGAGGATCTCGATCTCGCGGCAGAGGATTTCGACCTCGCCCGAGAGCAGGTCGGGATTGGTGGTGCCTTCGGGGCGCAGGCGCACCAGGCCGGTGATCCGCAGGCAGTATTCGTTGCGGATCCGCTCGGCGGTCTCGAACGCGGCCTTGTTGTCCGGATCCACCACCACCTGGGCCAGGCCCGCGCGGTCGCGCAGGTCGATGAAGATCACGCCGCCATGGTCGCGGCGGCGATGTACCCAGCCGAACAGGGTCACGGTCTGGTCGAGGTGGGCTTTGGACACCTCGCCGGTGTAGCAAGTGCGGTTCAAGAATGGCTCCGTCTGAGGAATTGTTCGGGTTTCAATGGGCCTGCCCGCCGGGGGATTCCACGGCTGGCAGATCCATCTGTGTCTGGGGCGGCAGGCCGGGCGGCGCCACCACACCCATGGACACGATGTATTTCAGTGCCGTCTCCACCGACATGTCGAGCACCTGGACATCGGCGCGCGGCATCATCAGGAAGAAGCCCGACGTCGGATTGGGCGTCGTGGGCACGTAGACGCTGACGAAATCGCCTTCCAGCAGCGCGGCGATTTCGGTGCAGGGGGTGCCGGTCAGGAAACCGATGGTCCAGGCGCCCCGGCGCGGATACTGCACCAGCACGGCCTCGCGGAAGGCCTGGCCGTTGGGCGCGAACACGGTGTCGCTGACCTGCTTGACCGAATTATAAATGGAGCGCACCAGGGGGATGCGTCCCAGCAGGGATTCCCAGCGCGACAGAATGGCACGGCCGATGAAATTGGCGCAGAACAGCCCCGTGATGAAGATCACGGCCAGGACCAGCACCAGCTCGAATCCCGGAATCGCCACCCCGAACAGCGCTTCGGGCGAAAGGAACGACGGCACCAGGGAACCGAGCGTGCTGGCCAGCACGGCCAGAACCCAGACCGTGGCGACCAGCGGCAGCCAGATCAGCAGCCCCGTGATGAAGTAGCGTTTGAGGAAGCGCATGGATGATGGGCGTCAGCCCGACGTCGAGGCGGGCGCGGACGAAGAGGATCCGCCCCCCGCCGTGTCGGCCGATTTCGGCGCGGATTGCCCGCCTCCGCGAAAGTCGGTCGCATACCAGCCGGTTCCCTTCAGGCGGAAGCCGGCCGCCGTCACTTGCTTTTCATAGGTATCCTGGCCGCAGGCCGGGCAGGTCTTCAGCGGGGGATCCGAGAGTTTCCGCAGCACGTCCTGCTCATGGCCGCAGCGGCTGCAACGATAGGCGTAGATAGGCACAGCACATGATTCCGAAATGATCGACGGCCTGGATTTTAATCCTTTTGCAGCAAGGGCCCACCCGGCAGCCCCCAGGCGGGGCCGGGTGGGCCGGACGCCGTCAGGCAAACGAATTGGGCAGCAGGAACATCACCGCGGCCACCAGCGTCGGCAGGGCGGCCGCGGCCAGCAGGCGCAACGGCGCGATGGTGCCATCGCCGAAGCAGCCCTTCAGGATGGAAAATCCGGCCGGGTTCGGAGCGTTGGCGATCACGGTCAGGCCGCCGCCCGTGACCGCGCCGGCCACCAGCATGTAGCGCCAGAGTTCGCCGGTGCCCTCGACCAGCGACCCCAGGTAGGTCAGGGCCGCGTTGTCGGTGACCGCCGTCAGGGCCGTGGCGCCCACGTACAGGACATAGGGCGACAGCCCCCCCAGCAGATCCTGCAGCCACCATTGCTGCAGGCCGCCCAGCACCACCAGGCCCGCGAGGAAGAAACCGACCATCAGGCCTTCGCGCAGCAGCAGGGGCGACTGGTGCCGCTTGTAGGCGTGGGCATAGCCGATGAACAGCACCAGCAGGGCCATGAAGATCTGCATGTGGTGCGACGACAGCACGACGCCCACCAGGAACAGGACGTGCACGCCCATGACCACGGGAGACACCGGCGGGCGGCGCTCGCCCTCGTTCTCCTGGACGCCGATGCTGCCGTTGAGCAGGAAGGGCCGGCAGATCAGCGTCAGGACCAGGCCGTTGATCAGCACGGCGAGCAGGGCGCGCCAGCCGAAGTGGGTGGCCATGAAGAGCGAATCCCAGCCGAAGGTGTGCGCCACCATCAGCACCGGCGGCGCGGCGTAGGCGGTCAGCACCCCGCCGATGGACACGTTCACGAACAGCACGCCGACGGTCAGGTACTTGAAGCCGTCCTGGCCGGGCCTGCGGAAGTAGGCCTGGCGCAGCAGCAGGGCCGCCAGGGTCATGGCGGCCGGCTCGGTGATCAGGGATCCCGACAGCGGCACCAGGGTCATGATGACGAAAAATCGCGAGAGCTCGCCGGCCACCGGCAGCAGGCGCGACACCATGTCGACCACCAGACGGACCAGCTCGATGATGGGCCGGCTGGCCGCCACCACCATGATCACGAAGACGAAGGCCGGCTCGGTGAAATTGCGCGTATCCAGGTATTCGACCGCACCGTGCACACCCAGGGTCAGCCCCATCCAGATGAACAGCACACAGGCCCAGACGCCGAACACGGCCTCGACTTCGGACAACAGGTGCCACAGACCGGCATGCGGTCCGCCCTTGTTGGCCAGCCGGGCAAAGACGGGCACTGAGAACGTGTGGATGATGGCGATGGCAAACAGAATGCTTGCCACGACCTCGGTATGACTGACCATGTCCGGGTCCTGAGTGAAAGACTAAAAGGGGATTCAGGCGCTGCCCAGAATCAGGCGTGCGCCCTTTTCGGCAATCATGATCGTCGGCGAATTGGTGTTGCCCGATGTGATGACCGGCATGATGGATGCATCGATCACACGCAGGCTTTCCACCCCCCGGACGCGCAGTTCCGGATCCACCACGGCCAACGGATCGACGCCCATTTTACATGTGCCCACCGGATGGAAGATGGTGGTACCAATATCGCCCGCCGCGGCCTCGAGTTCTTCCTGGGTCTGGACCGCATCGCCCGGCAGGTATTCACTGGGCTGATAGCGCGCCATCGCGGGCTGGGCCATGATGCGCCGCGTCAGGCGCAGGGCGTCGGCCGCCACGGCGCGGTCTTCGGGAGTCTGCAGGTAGTTGCAGAGGATTTCCGGCGCATCGGCGGCATTGGGCGAGACGATGCGCACATGGCCCCGGCTGCCGGGCTGCAGATTGCAGACCGAAGCCGTCAGGGCCGGGAAATCGTGCAACGGGTCGCCGAACTTGTCCAGCGAGAGGGGCTGGACATGGTATTCCAGGTTTGGCCGCGGCCGGGAAGGGTCCGAACGCGCGAAGGCGCCCAGCTGCGAGGGCGCCATGGCAAGCGGGCCGCTGCGAAACAAGGCGTACTGCAGCCCCATCGCGACCTTGCCCCGCCATGAATGGACCAGGGTGTTCAAGGTGCGGGCGCCTTTCAGGCGGTAGATCATGCGCAGCTGGAGATGGTCCTGGAGATTTTCGCCCACGCCGGGCAGGTCCAGCACGATCGGGATGCCCAGCTTGCGCAGGCGTTCGGCGGAGCCGACGCCGGACACCTGAAGCAACTGGGGCGAGCCGATCGCCCCGGCAGCCAGGATGAGTTCCCGCCGCGCCACGGCACGCAGGCGGCCGCCGTCCGCCACGCAATCCACGCCGGTGGCGCGCCGTCCGGAAAAGCGGATGCGTTCCACCCGCACGCCGGTCATCACGCGCAGCGTGTCGCGGTGCATGACGGGGCGCAGAAAGGCCTTGGCCGCGTTCCAGCGCACGCCCCGGCGCTGGTTGACCTCGAAGTAGTTGCAGCCGGCGTTGTCGCCCCGGTTGAAGTCGTCGGTGCGTTCGATGCCCGCCTGGGCCGCCGCATCGCGGAACGCATCGAGCACGTCCCAGCGCAGGCGCTGGGGTTCGACCCGCCAGGTGCCCGAGGCGCCGTGGAATTCGCTGGCCCCGGCGTGATGGTCTTCGACGTCCCGGAACAGCGGCAGCACGTCGGCCCAGGACCAGCCGGGGTTGCCGAGCGCTTCCCAGCCATCGTAGTCGGCAGCCTGTCCGCGCAGGTAGAGCATGCCGTTGATCGAGGACGAACCGCCCAGCACCCGGCCGCGCGGGTAGCCCAGGGAACGGTAGTTCAGCCCCGGGTCCGGCTGGGTGTGGTAGCACCAGTCCGTGCGCGGATTGCCGATGCAATACAGATAGCCCACCGGGATGTGGATCCAGCGCCAGTCGTCGGCGCCGCCCGCCTCGAGCAGCAGGACGCGGTGTTCGCGCGAGAGGCGATTGGCCAGCAGGCAGCCGGCCGAGCCGGCCCCGACGATGACGTAGTCGAATTCCAGCGCGGCGGCGTCCGGCGCTTCCGTGGTCATGGTGTGCTGTCTCCTGCGGAGCCGTCGGACGACCCCGTCATTTTTCTGGTGGGGTCCAGTCTATCCGCAACGCCGGGGCAGCGCCAGAAGGCGGCCCGCCCGAAGGCGGTGCCGCGCTACAGCCAGGGCCGCAGCACCGTGCCCGCAAGGGCTGCAGCGATCAACAGCACGCCGACCTGCATGTTGGAGCGGAACAGGCGCAGGCCGCGCTCGGGGTGGCGCACGTCGAAGACACGCACCTGCCAGACGAAATGACCGGCGATGACGGCCATGACCAGGTAGTAGGGCCAGTCCATGCCCATTCCCCAGCCCGAAGCGGTCCACAGGAAGGCCGTGGCGGCGTACATGCCGCCGATCCAGGCACGGCCCCGGTCGCCGAAACGCATGGCGACCGACTTCAGGCCCAGCATGCGGTCGTCGCGCAAGTCGATGTAGGCATAGATGGCGTCGTAGCCGATCTGCCACAACACGGCTCCCAGCCACATGGCCACGGCATACCAGGGCACCGCGTCGCGCGTATCGGACCAGGCCATCAGCATGCCCCAGTTGAAGGCCGCCCCCAGCACCGCCTGGGGCCAGTAGGTGAACCGCTTGCACAGGGGATAGATCACCACCAGCGGCAGCAGCGCCAGCGCCAGCCAGCGGCTGTAGGCATTGATCGCCAGCAGCAGCGTGGCGCTGACCAATATCTGCGCCAGCGCGAACCACAGCGCCGCGCGCAGGGTGAGCTGGCCGCTGGTCAGGGGGCGGAAGCGCGTGCGTTCCACGCGGTGATCGAAATCCCGGTCGAAGATGTCGTTGAAGGTGCAGCCCAGGCCGCGCATCAGCAGCGCCCCCAGCGAGAACACCGCGATACGCCACAGGGTTGGCAGCCCGTCGGCCGCCTGGACCAGCGCGGCCAGGGCCGGCAGCAGGGTCAGCCAGGTGCCCACGGGGCGGTCCAGCCGGCACAGGCGCGCATAGGGCCCCCAGGACACGGGCAGCCAGCGGGCCACCCAATCGTCGAAGCGCATGTCCGACAGATCGGGCCCCGCACGCTCCGGGCCGTTGGGGGGGCCGCCCGCCGTCATGCGCGTTCGGGTGCCGGACCGATGAGTTCGCCCAGCGTGCGCACGCCGGCGCGGATGCGGTCCTCGGGCACGGTGACGAAGCTCAGGCGCAGGGTGTTCACCGGCGCATCGGCGCTCGCGTAGAACGGCGCGCCCGGCACGAAGGCCACGTTGCGCTGGATCGCCGCCTGCAGCAGCTGCGTGGTGTCGATGGATTCGCGCAGGGTGACCCAGATGAACATGCCGCCCTCGGGGCGGGTCCAGCGCGCATCGGACGGGAAATGGGCCTGCAGGGCGTCGAGCATGTAGCCGCACTGGCGGCGATAGAGCTCGCGTACCTTGGGCAGGTGTTCGCGCAGGAACCCGCCGCGCACGGCCTCGTAGACCGCCATCTGGGTGACCGTGGCAGTGTGCAGGTCGGTGGCCTGCTTGATCTGCACCAGCTTGGAGATGATGTGGCGCGGCGCCACGACGTAGCCCAGGCGCATGCCGGGCGCCAGGACCTTGGAAAAGGTGCCCAGGCGGATCACGGTGGCGCCCACCGGACGGCCCAGTTCGAGCAGGCCCGGCTGCGGTTCGCCCGCATAGCGCAGTTCGCCGTAGGGATCGTCTTCGACGATGGGCAGGCCCAGCCGGGCGCAGCGCTCGACCAGGGCCTGGCGGCGCGCGCGGTCCAGCGTCAGGCCGGTGGGATTCTGGAAGTTGGGCAGCACGTAGATGAAGCGTGCGCCCCGGGCGAGATCGCCGTCCAGGGCCTCGGGCACCAGGCCGCGCTCGTCGGTGGGCACGGTCCGGTATTCCGGCTGGAACTGGGAAAACGACTGCAGGGCCCCGAGATAGCTGGGGGCTTCCACCAGCACGCGCGACCCCGCATCGATGAACAGCTTGCCGAGCATGTCCAGGGCCTGCTGCGAGCCCGATACGATCAGGACTTCCTCGGGGTCGATGTCCAGCCCCGGACGCGACAGATCCTGGGCGACCCATTCGCGCAGCGGCGTGTAGCCTTCGGTGCGGCCGTACTGCAATGCCGTGGCCCCCTGGGTGGACAGCACCCGGTCGAAGGCCGCCCGCAGCTCGGGGATCGGGAAGCCTTCGGGCGAAGGCAGGCCGCCGGCGAACGAGATGACCTCGGGCCGCTCGGTGATCTTGAGGATTTCGCGGATCGCCGAACTGGTGAGCTGGTTGGCGCGCTGGGAGAAAATCGTGTGGGAAACGGACGTGTCCATGGATTGATTCCGAATAGGGCCTGCCTTGTGGGCCGGTCGTCTGGAAATCGCCGGTCAGCCCGGATCCGCGGGCGGGCGGCGCAGGTGAAGCTTCGTATATTAAATCAAGCACGCCCGCGGAGCCATGGGGCTGCCGGCTCCGGGGCGGCGCGCAGCCGATCCGCCTACGGCCGCTTCGCAGCGCCGATGAAGAGGGCGGGGTCCACCCGCGCATCGTTCAGGCTGACGTTCCAGTGCAGATGCGGTCCCGTGGCCCGTCCGGTCGCGCCCACCCGGCCCACCACGGCACCGCGCGCAACCTCGTCGCCCGCCTTCACATCGATGGCCGACAGATGGCAGAACATGCTGACGAAGCCCTGGCCATGATCGATGAACACGGTCTTGCCGTTGAAGAAATAATCCCCCACCAGCGTCACCCGCCCGGCCGCCGGCGCCTTGACGGGCGTACCGGCAGGCACGGCGAAATCCAGGCCCGAATGCGGGTTGCGTTCTTCGCCGTTGAAGAAGCGCCGCAGACCGAACGGGCTGGACAGGCGTCCGCCGGCGACGGGACGGTCCAGGATGACGTTGCTCGGCACGACGCCGTCCCGGTATGTGCGATAGGCGTTCAGCTGCAGGTCGAGCTCGCGCTCGATCCGCTTGAGATCGTCGGGATCGGGCGTGACCTGCCGGCGGTTTTTCAAGCGGATGTGCTGGGCCGCGTATTCCTTGGCCCGGACGGTGAATGCGGCCTCGGGCCCGTCCTGCACCAGCAGGGACTGGCGCCCCGGTGCGGTACCCAGGGGAATGCCCACCAGGGCGATCCATTCGCCGTCGCTGTCGCGGATCACCATTACACGCCGGCCCGCGTAGCTGGCGCGCGGGACCTGGCTGCCCGTTCCCAGGGAAACCACCGCCACGCCGCCCGGCACGGGCATGTCGAGCGTGCGGCCGATGTATCCACGCGCCCCCGCTGGCGCGGCCGCCAGGGCCGCACCCAGCAGCACCAGGGCGCCGGCCAGGCGGCGCAGATTCGGACTACTGATAGGCATGCGCTTGCACTGTTTTTCCCGAGGCGGGCATTGTAGCCGCCTCGTCGTCCCGGGACTCCAGCCGCCGGGCGATATGGGCCAGCGCCTCTTCGACCTGGTCGATCAGGACCAGGCACAGGTCGCCGGGCTCCAGGGTGTCCAGGGCGGTATCGATGGCCAGGAATTCGCCGCGGATCTCTTCCAGCCGGCTCATGCGCCGGGCCGCCCGCAGGCCTTCGCGCAGCAGGGCCAGGACCTCGCCGTCGCCACGCCCGCGCTGGCACTGGTCCTGGTACAGCACGACCGTATCGAACACGTTGCCCAGGATTTCCGTCTGCCGGCGGATGTCCTGGTCGCGCCGGTCCCCCGCCCCGCTGATCACCACGGTGCGGCGCCGCGCGGGCAGGGTCTCCACCGCTTCCACCAGCGCCAGGATCGCATCCGGGTTGTGGCCGTAATCGGCGATCAGCGTGGCGCCCCGATAGTCGAACACATTGAAGCGGCCCGGCACGGTTCCGGCATCGTTGACGAACGTCGCCAGGCCCCCCTGGATGCGGATCCAGTCCACATCCAGCGCCCAGGCCGCGGCAGCGGCGGCCATGGTGTTCTCGACCTGGAAGCCGATGCTCCCGGCACGGGTCAGGGGCACCGCGGCCAGTTCGATGCGCGTCTCGACACCGGCCTGCGCGAACACCAGGTCGCCCTGGTCGACGAACACCACCCGCCCGCCCTGCGCCCGGTGGGTTTCGATCACCGGATGATGGCCGTCGCGGGCGAAGAAGGTGACACGGCCGGGACAACCGGGCGCCATCCTGGCGACGATGGGATCCTGGGCGTTCAGGACAGCCATGCCCGTGGGCGCCACGTTCTCGACGATGACTCGCTTGACGATGGCCAGGTCCTCGACCGTACTGATGTAGTTCAACCCCAGGTGATCCCCGATCCCGATGTTGGTCACCACGGCCACGTCGCAGCGGTCGAAGGCCAGGCCTTCGCGCAGGATGCCTCCGCGCGCGGTCTCGAAGACCGCCAGGTCCACGTCCGGATGCAGCAGCACATTGCGCGCGCTGCGCGGCCCGCTGCAGTCGCCCTTGTCGATGCGCCGGCCGCCAACGTAGACGCCGTCGGAATTGGTCATGCCCACGCAGGCGCCCGTCCCGGCGCACAAGTGCGCGAGCAGGCGCACGGTCGTGGTCTTGCCGTTGGTGCCCGTCACCGCCACCACCGGGATCCGGCCCGTTTCGCCCGGGGGAAACAGCATGTCGGCGATGGCCCCGCCCACGTCGCGCCCCGTGCCGAACGACGGATCCAGGTGCATGCGCAGGCCGGGCGCCGCGTTGACCTCGACGATGCAGCCGGTCTCGGGCGTCAGCGGCTGGTAGACATCCCGGCTCACCACGTCGATGCCGCAGATGTCCAGCCCCACCATGCGCGCCGCCATGACGGCGCTGGCCGCCAGGTCGGGATGCACATGGTCGGTCACGTCCGTGGCGGTCCCGCCGGTGCTCAGATTGGCATTGTTGCGCAGCACCACACAGACGCCGGGCGCCGGCACCGATCCGGGATCGAAGCCTTGTGCGGCCAGGGTGTTCAAGGCGATCTCGTCGAGCCGGATGCGCGTCAGGGACGTCCCGTGCCCTTCGCCGCGTTGCGGATCCTGGTTGACCTGTTCGACCAGTTCCGCGATGGTGCGGCTGCCGTCGCCCACCACCTGGGGCGGATCGCGCCGTGCCGCCGCGACCAGGCGGTCGCCCACCACCAGCAGGCGAAAATCATGGCCGGGAAAATAGCGCTCCACCAGCACGCCGGAGCCATGCGCGCGGGCCACGGCATAGGCTGCCATCACCGGCTCCCGCCCCTGCACGTTCACCGCCACGCCCTTGCCCTGGTTGCCGTCCAGCGGCTTGATCACGACCGGTCCGCCGATTTCGCAGGCCGCGGCCCAGGCATCCTCGGCGCTCTCGACGCAACGGCCCTGAGGCACCGAAACGCCGGCCGACGCGAGCAGCGCCTTGGTCAGGGACTTGTCCTGGGCGATGGCCTCGGCAATGGCCCCGCTGGCGTCGCTCTCGGCCGCCTGGATGCGGCGTTGGCGGCGCCCCCAGCCGAACTGCACCAGGCTGCCCCCGGTCAGGCGCCGGTACGAAATGCCCCGGCGTACGGCGGCCTGCACGATCGCACCGGTGCTGGGGCCCAGCCGGACGTCCTCGTACAAGGCCTTCAGTTCGGCGATCGCTGCGCCCGTGTCGAAGGGCGCGTCGCTCAGCGTGGCCATGCACAGCTCCAGTGCCCGGTCGAATGCCAGGCGGCCGACCGCTTCCTCGACGTACTCGATCACCACCTGGTAGATGCCGGGCTCCAGGGTCTGCGCCACGCGGCAGAAGGCCACCGGGCAGCCCGCCTGGGTCTGCAGCCGCAAGGCCGCGGCCGCCAGGATGTGCGCCAGCGAATGGATGCCCTCCAGACCCGGGGGCCGGGGCAGGTCGAGGTCGGGAAAACGCGCCCGCAGGCGCGTTTCGAACACATCCATGTCGCCGATCGCGCGTTCGCTTTCCGAACATGCAACGATGGCTTCGATCGCGGTCTGGCGCGACCACAGATTGGGCCCGCGCAGGGCCCGCACTCGTGAGACTTCCATGATGGCCAATGTCCTTGGAAGGGTCGTGGGAAAGCCCGGCGGCCGTCCCGCCTGGCCAGAAAGAAATCAGGCGGCGAGCGGCGGCTCGTCGGGTATCCGGGGAGTGTTCCAGGTGCGCAGCCCGACACGCATGCGCTCGATGTCCAGCCCCAGGACCCAGGCCACGGCCAGGGCCGCCAGCACCGGCGCAGGCCCCGCCGCATCGATCGCCGGGGCGAGTTCGTCCAGGGCGATCACGGGGATCTGGATCCCGTCCTCGCACAGCACCGCCATGCCGCCGTGCACGGTGACGGCGCGGCCGCCGGCGCGCAAATGGGCACGCACGGCAGCGCCGTCCGGATCCAGGCCATAGAACACCACCACGCCGTCGCACAATTGCGCCAATTCCACCGTCAGGGGATCGTCCGCATTCAGGACGGCGGCCCCGCCCGGCAGGACGACATCGACCTGCGTGCGGAAGATCCGCGCCAGCTGCTCGGGCGTTTCCATGTAGAACTCCGGCCAGGTCACGTCCGGATCGATGCCCGTGACCACGCCGATCTGACAGCGATCGTAGGCCAGGCCTTCGCCCAGGATGGCGCGGCCGCCATTCTCGATCACGGCGTATTCGACCGCCCGGTTCAGCAGGACGCGGCGCGCCGCCCCCCAGTGCGCGGAATCCTGCGCCGTCACCTGGACGGCCCCCATGAACAACCCTTCGGACGAAGCCAGGCCCACCACGCGGCCGGCCAGGCGCAGCAAGTGCGCAATCAGGTGAGCGACCGGCGCGGCGGGCCGGCTGCCGCTGATCCCGATCACCGGAATGCGCCCGTCTTCGGGCGCCGGGAACAGGTCGTCGATGATGGCGCGGCCGACCGGCCGCGGCTTGCCCACGGCGGGTTTCAGGTGCATCAGCAGACCCGGGCCCGCGTTGACTTCGACAATGGCGGCCTGCTGTTCTTCCAGGGGCCGCGAGATATCGCGCGCCACCAGATCGACACCGGCGATGTCCAGGCCGACCACGCGGGCCGCCAGCGCCACCTGCGCGGCCACGTCCGGATGCACCTCGTCGGTGACATCGATGGACACGTTGCCGCTGCGCTGGACGAGCACCGCACGGCCCCGCTCGGGCACCGCGTCTCCATGCAGCCCCTGGCGCTCAAGCTCCAGGCGTGCCGCGGAATCCAGGCGGATGAAGTTCAGGGGATGGTCCTCGTCGCGGCCGCGGCGGGGATCGGAATTGAGCTGGCTTTCGATCAGTTGCCGCACGGTTGACGTCCCGTCGCCGACCACCATCGCAGCCTCGCCCCGCGCGGCGGCCACCACCCGGCCACCCACCACCAGCAGGCGATGCTCGTCGCCCTGGATGAAACGCTCGACCATGACGCCGCTGCCCTCGTCCACCGCCACGGCATAGGCCGCCTCGATCTGTTCGCGCGTGGTCAGGCAGGTGAAGACGCCGCGCCCATGGTTGCCGTCAGACGGCTTGACGACCACGGGCAGGCCCAGTTCCTGCGCCACATCCCAGGCCTGCGTGGCACTGTCCACCAGGCGCCCCTCGGGCACCGGCACGCCGCAGGACTGCAGCAGCCTGCGGGTCAGGTCCTTATCTCGCGAGATGCTTTCGGCGATGGCGCTGGTGCGGCTGGTTTCCGCCGTCCAGATGCGGCGCTGGCGCGCGCCGTAGCCCAGTTGCAACAGATTGGCGTCGTTCAGGCGGATCGCCGGGATGTCCCGTTCGTCCGCGGCGTCCACGATGCATGCCGTGCTGGGCCCCAGGCTCAGGGAGTCGGCCAGATCCTTCAGCCGTTCGACCGCGCCGGCCACGTCGAAGGGCCGGTCCTCAATCGCGGCCATGACCAGGTCGCGCGCGACGTGCAGCGCCTCGCGCGTGAGCGGCTCGTACCAGGCGCGCACGATCACCTTGTAGACGCCACGCAGCGGCGTTTCCCGCGCACGCCCCAGTCCGCCCGGCATGCCGGCCAGGCTCTGCAATTCCAGGGTGACGTGCTCCAGGATGTGGGCCGGCCACGTGCCTTCGCGCACCCGCTTCAGGAACCCGCCCCGCTCGCCCACGCTGCAGCGATGCTCGACCAGCGACGGCAGCCAGGCGCTCAGACGTTCGTAGAAACCGGGAATGAGATTGGAAGGGCAGTCCTCGAGATCGTGGATGTCCACCAGCGCCTCGATGACGGGCCGGTAGGCCCAGATGTTCGGCCCCCTTAGATGCACCATATTGAGAAACTCAATATTCCTGTTGCTCATGATCGAACCATGCGTAAGGGCCGGGGCCGGCGAAAACGGCCGCCTTTCCTGGCGGCCGCCGTGAAACATCGGCACACATATTAATCTCGCCGTTATTGCGCGGCATAGAAAAAGAGTTGAAAATTGTGACGCGATTTCTTGCGCTGAAAATGCCCTGAAAACACGCTTACAGGCCCCTGAACACCGCCCCGATCACCCCGCTTCGATCCGCGACAACACCCCTCCAGACCATCCTCGTTCATGCAGGGCCTTTCCCCCGATTCCTCGCTGGCCGTTCCGTGCCCGCCGGGCCTGCCCGAGCCGTGGCGCACGGCCCTCGTTTCCCAGCTCGCTGCCGGCGAGCGCATCCTGGGCTGGCTGCGCACCGACCTGGATCACCGCCTGTGCTACAGCGAAGGGCTGGTCGTCCTGACCGACCGCCGCTGGCTGGCCTGCGGATCCGACCCCCAGGCCAGCCGGTCCTGGCCTTTGCGTCCCGATCTGGAGATACGGCAGCAGGACCACGCCGGGGTGGGCAGCCTCGAACTGGCCGACAGCCACGCCCGGCTGGCGCGCTGGCGCTACACGCTGGAACGCCAGCCCGAAGCCCAGCGCCTGGTGGCCGCCTGGCAGGGCCTGCACGAGCCGGCGCACTCCGATGCAGCCGAAGCGCCCACCGTCCCCGCGCCGGCCGCGCCGCGGGCCAGCGCATTGTTCCGCCTGTGGCGTTTCGCCCGACCCTACGGGCGGCAACTGGCGGCCGGCCTGGCCCTCACCCTGGCGGCCACGGCGGCCTCGCTGGTGCCGCCCTATCTCACCATGCCGCTGATGGACGACGTGCTGATTCCCTTCCAGAACGGGACGCCGATCGACTATCGCCTGGTGTCGTTCTACCTGGGCGGCCTGCTCGCCTCGTCGATCCTCGCCTGGGGGCTGGGCTGGGCGCGCAGCGCCATCCTGGCCTGGGTCAGCGAGCGCATCGGCGCCGACTTGCGCACCGCCACCTACCAGCACCTGCAGCAGCTTTCCCTGCAGTATTTCGGCGGCAAGCGCACCGGCGACCTGATTGCCCGCATCGGCTCGGAATCCGACCGCATCTGCCTGTTCCTGTCCCTGCATCTGCTGGACTTCGTCACCGACGTGCTCATGATCGCGATGACCGCGATCGTGCTGCTGACGATCGACCCGCTGCTGGCGCTGGCGACCCTGGCGCCGCTGCCGCTGATCCTGTGGATGATCCATTGGGTGCGCGACCGCCTGCGCCACGGTTTCGAGAAAGCCGACCGCGTCTGGTCGGACATCACCAACGTGCTGGCCGACACCATCCCCGGCATCCGCGTGGTCAAGGCCTTCGCCCAGGAACGCCGTGAAGTCGCGCGCTTTCGCGAAGCCAACGACCGCAACCTGGCCATCAACGACCGCGTCAACGCCCTCTGGGCCCTGTTCACCCCCACGATCACGCTGCTCACGGAGCTGGGCCTGCTGGTGGTGTGGGTCTTCGGCATCTGGCTGGTGTCCAGGAATTCGATCTCCGTCGGCGTGCTGACCGCCTTCCTGGCCTACATCAGCCGCTTCTACGTGCGCCTGGATTCCATGAGCCGCATCGTCTCGACCACCCAGCGGGCCGCGGCGGGCGCCAAGCGCATCTTCGACATCCTGGACCACGTCTCCAGCGTGCCCGAGCCCGCCACGCCCCACCGCGCCGAGCGCATCCAGGGCCGCATCGATCTCAGCCACGTCAGCTTCCGCTACGGCAGTCGCACGGTGATCCACGACCTGAGCCTGGACATCGCCCCGGGCGAGATGGTCGGCCTGGTCGGGCACAGCGGTTCGGGCAAAAGCACCCTCGTCAACCTGATCTGCCGCTTCTACGACGTATCCGGCGGATCCATCCGCCTGGATGGCACGGACATCCGCCGATACGCCATCGCCGACTACCGGCGGCACATCGGCCTGGTGCTGCAGGAGCCTTTCCTGTTCTACGGCACGGTGGCCGAGAACATCGCCTACGGCCGGCCCGACGCCAGCCGCGCCGAGATCGTCGCTGCCGCCCGCGCCGCCCACGCCCACGAATTCATCCTGCGCCTGCCGCACGGCTACGACTCCCTGGTCGGCGAGCGCGGCCAGGCGCTGTCCGGCGGCGAACGCCAGCGCATCTCGATCGCCCGCGCCCTGCTGATCGACCCGCCCATCCTGATCCTGGACGAGGCCACCTCGTCCGTGGACACCACCACCGAAAACGAGATCCAGAAGGCGCTGGACAACCTGGTGCGCGGCCGCACGACGATTTCCATCGCCCACCGCCTCAGCACCCTGCGCGAGGCAGACCGCCTGGTCGTCATGGACCGCGGGCGGATCGTGGAAATCGGCCGCCACGAAGATCTGCTGGCCCGCGACGGCGCGTATGCACGGCTCCACCGCGCGCAATTGCAGGGCCAGTCGCCGATGGATCCCACTGGCTGGGATGGGGATGAGGCCGGAGATGAGGCCGAGGAAACTTCCGATGCGCACTGACGACGCGCCGGCGGATGCCGGCTCTCATCCCTTGCCGTCCGCCCGCGCGGACGTTCCGGCGCCCGGGCGCCCGGACTGGTCGCTGGCGCGCGACGCCTTCGGCCGGCTGGTGCTGATGCGCCCCGGACAGGCCGACGCGCCGGTCACGCCCGTCCGGGGTTTTCCCTTTGCCGCCCCCGACAAGTGCATCGCGCTGATGGGCGCCCAGGGCACGGAACTGGCCTGGATCGAACGCCTGGATGCGCTGCCTGCCGAAACGCGCCGCCTGGTGGACGAGGAACTGGGGCAGCGGGAATTCAGGCCGGAGATCCTGCGCATCCGCCACGCCTCGACCTGGGCGACGCCCAGCCACTGGGATGTGGAAACGGACCGGGGTCCGACCCGCCTGACCCTGAAGGCGGAGGAAGACATCCGCCGCCTGCCGGCCGCTTCCCTACTGATCACCGACGCCCACGGGGTGCAGTTCCTGGTGCGCGACATGGCGGCGCTGGACAAGGCCAGCCGCCGCATCCTGGACCATTTCCTGTAGATGTCGCCGGACGGCGGCCCGGCCGCCGGCGGTGACTCTTCAGCCGGCGGCAGCCAGGCTGGGCAGCCCCAGGTCCCAGGTACCGGGCAGCAGACAGCGCAGCGCCTCGCGCGAAGCGTCGATGCAGCCGCCCTCGGCATACACGCCACCCGGATCGCGCAGGCGCATCATGCGTTCCAGGATACGGGACGTCCGCTCCGGATCGGCCAGCGATTCGGCCACGCGGGCCTCGACCACGGATTCATCGATCCAGGCACGGGCGCCATCCTTGCGCAGGCCGTCGCGCCAGTGATGAAGCTCCACGCATTTCGAGACCAGGGTGTACGGCTGGCCGGGCTTCCAGAAGTTCGTGAAAAGGCCCGCGCCCAGGTAGAACACCCAGGACCCCTCGTAGCCTTCGACTTCGGCCGATGCCGCGTCGGGGTTGCGGAACCACAGCCGGTCGCCCGGGACGTAGTAGCCGGACGGCAGCGGTGCCTGAAGCGACCCGTATTCCCGCAGAAACACGTCGTGGAAGGCACCCGACTGGATCGCCCGCGTCCGCCACTGGCGCTGCAATGCGGCCAGGGCGGCAGGATGGCTCTCGGCCAGTTCCTGGGCCAGCGCCAGCAGGAGCACGTACTCCGTTGCCCGGTAGCATGAAAAGGAGAACAGCCGGCCCGACAGATCGGGCCAGAGCGTGAGTTCGAGCGAAGGGATCAGTTCATGGCCCGGCTTCAGGACGAAGCCGGTTGCCTCGCTCCAGGACCAGCAGTCGGGGCGCTCGGCCTGCTCGGTATCGAAGGCCAGCACGGTGCGCCGGGCGGCCTGCACGATGCGGCGGCGCACGCGCACCGCCGCGGCCAGTTCCCCAGCGCTGGGGAAATCGAAGCGCAACGGCGACAGCAGCAAAGCGACGAAGATTTCCTTTTCCAGGTCCAGTGCGTGCGCCTCGGGATCCAGGGCCAGGGTCCGCGCAAGCTGCGTCGTGTCGCCATCCGGCGCCCAGCGTCCGGCCACATCCCGGGCCAGCCTGAAATCCCGGTACGCACCCTGGGCATCGATCCCGCGCGTTTCCTCGATGCCGGAAGCCCAGCGGTCATCGGACAGCCAGGCCCGCAGGCCATCGTCATCGATGCCGCCCAGAGCGCCGCGTACACGCACTCCCTCGATTGAATTCACGACGGCAGCCTCCGGCCGAAACGAAAAACCAACATGCTAAAGAGAAGCGGCCGAGGCGGCTGTAACCTGTGGATACAGCCGCCCCGGCCGCGTGGACACGGTCATTCGGCCGGGTCGTCCTGGGTCCGGCCGATCGCGTCCCGCAATTCCGGCAAGGCCCTGCGCGCCGCCCGCTCGCCCTCGTCGATCGCGATCGATGCACGGTGGTAGTCCATCAGGGCGAAATCCGCCAGGCGCGGGCGGATCAGCACATCCGCCGGCTCGCCCGCCAGGCGGCTGCGCGTGATGCGCACCTGCATGATGTTCAGGCTCATGCTCAGCACGTCGAAGATCGACGGCATGTCCACGGCTTCCGGCGCCGGGGTCCGGGCGCCCCCGAGCCCCAGCGGCAGCCTGCTCAGCACCGAACCGAGGGCCCCGGGCGAGGCCGGCACGGCGGCTTCGGGCACCGCATCCGGCCCGAGCCGGCGCCCGATCAGGTCCGAGTTCAGGTCGACCGCGATGACGATGTCCGCGCCCATGGCGCGGCACAGGGAGACGGGCACCGGATTCACCAGGGCACCGTCGACCAGCAGGCGCCCATCGCGCCGCGCGGGAGTGAACAGGCCCGGCAAGGCGGCGGACGCGCGCACGGCATCGATCACCGAACCCTCGCGCAGCCAGACCTCGCGGCCCGTGGCCAGCTCGGTGGCGACCGCTCCGTAGGCCTTGGGCAGGCTGCCGATCGTTTTGTCGTCCAGATGAGAGCGCAGGAAGGAAAACAGCTTTTCGCCCGGGATCAGGCCACCGCTGACGGTGAAGTCCAGCAGGCCCATCACGCCCTGCCAGGTCAACCCCCGGACCCAGGTTTCGAATTTTTCCAGTTGCCCGTCGGCATAGGCCGCGCCGACCAGCGCGCCGATCGAGGTCCCGCACACGACGTCCGGCACGATGCCGGCCTCTTCCAGCATGCGGATGACCCCGATGTGCGACCAGCCACGCGCCGAGCCGCTGCCCAGCGCCAGTCCGATCCTGGCCGGCGATGCGCGCATGGCGGCCTCCCTATGCCGTCGTCACGGCCAGACCGCGCTGCACCGCCGGGCGGGCTAGGCCGCGATCGAGCCAGGCCTGCACGTGATGAAAGCGGTCGAAACCCACGAGTTCGCGTGCTTCGTAGAAGCCGATCAGGTTGCGCACCCAGCCCAGCAATGAAATGTCGGCGATGCTGTAGTCGGCGCCCATCACCCAGTCGCGGCCGGCGAGCCGGTCATCGAGCACGCCGAGCAGCCGGGCGGATTCGGCCGCATAGCGATCGCGCGGCCGCTTGTCTTCGTAGTCCCTGCCGGCGAATTTGTTGAAGAAGCCGACCTGGCCGAACATCGGCCCCACCCCGCCCATCTGCCACATCAGCCACTGGATCGTTTCGTAGCGCGCGACGGGGTCGGCCGAAAGGAATTGCCCCGTCTTTTCGGCAAGGTAGATCAGGATCGCCCCCGACTCGAACAAGGCCAGCGGCCGCCCGCCCGGCCCGTCCGGATCGTAGATCGCCGGAATCTTGCCGTTGGGATTCAGCGCCAGGAAGGCCGGATCATGGCTCTCGCCGGCCGAGATGTCGATGCGGTGGGGCTCGTAGGCCAGGCCCGTTTCCTCCAGCATGATGCCTGCTTTCACGCCATTGGGCGTCGGCAGGGAAAAGAGCTGAAGCCGGTCCGGATGCCGGGCCGGCCAGCGGGCGAAAATCGGATGATCAAGCGTCACGTTCATTCTCTCGGTCGAGTTGGAATTCCATCGGGGCCGCCAGGTGCGCGGCCATGTGCGAATCGGTTCATGAGCCGGCCGCACCGCCATGGCCCACCAGGGGGTCGAGCATCGCCAGCGCAGGACGGACCATGCCTTCGAGCAATGCGCGCTCGGGTCTCGTCCTGGCCACGACGCGCAATCCGATATGGACACCCAGCAGCATCCGCGCCAGGTCGGTGGCGGATTGGGATGCCGTGATCGTGCCGTCCTGCTGGCCGGCCTTGACGCACCGCCGGAAGAAGGCCTCGATGTGCCCCAGGACGCCAGTCACGATCTCCCGGCATTCCGGGTCGTGCGGCGCGACTTCCAGCGCGGAATTCACCAGCATGCATCCCCGGCGCCGGTCATCGTCCAGCGAGCGCTGGATGATTTCCGCAAAGAAGGCGCCGATGGCCTGCCGCGGCGGCAGCCGGCCTTCCAGCCGGCGCACCCGTTCCTCGAAGCTGGTCTCGATGTAATGATCGAGCGCCTTGCGGTACAGGGTCCGCTTGTCGCCGAAGGCGTTGTACAGGCTGGCGCCGGTCAGGCCCATCCTGTCGGCCAGTTCCCTGGTCGAGGTCGCCTCGTAGCCGTGCTCCCAGAAGCAATCGACCGCCGCGTCCAGGACTTCGGTCTCATCGAATTCTCTTGGCCTACCCATATCGCCGATCAGTCAGACTTTCCCCGTGCATGCCGGTCATGATACCGGCCTGCTCTTGACTATTTTAGATCAATCGATTTAAAACACAATCCGGCCCTTACCGGCCACAGCCCGCCCCACCCTGACAGGAGCCTTTGCTCATGATCCATTTCTACTTCCACCCAACACCCAATCCGGCCAAGGTCTCGCTCTTCCTGGAAGAGGCCGGCCTGGACTACGAAGTCGTGCCGGTTGACACCAGCAAGGGCCAGCAGCACGACCCGGCATTCCGCAAGATCAACCCGAACGGCAAGGTGCCGGCGATCGTGGATTTCGACGGCCCGGACGGCCGCGCGGCGACGGTCTTCGATTCGACCGCGATCCTGATCTACCTGGCAGAGAAGACCGGGCGCTTCCTGGGCCGACCCCAGGATCGCCCGCAGCTGCTGTCCTGGCTGCTGTTCCTGGGCACCGGCCTGGGGCCGTTTTCGGGGCAGGCAGTGCATTTCCAGTATGCGGCGCCCGCGGGCCTCGACTACGCCGTCAACCGCTACCGCCGCGAGGCCGAGCGCCACTACCAGGTCCTGGACGGCCACCTGGCCGGCCGGACCTTCATCGTCGGCGACGAATACACCATCGCCGACATGTCCGCCTGGGGATGGCTGGACAGGGCGCCCAAGGTGCTGAAGGGCGCCACCGACCCCTGGGCGTCCTACCCGAACATCCGGCGCTGGTTCGAAGGCATCGATGCCCGGCCCGCCGCCGCACGCGCGCGCAAGGTCGGATCGGACATCGAATTCAAGAAGGTGAACGACGAAGAGACCCGGCGGGCGCTGTTCCCTTCGAATTTTCCGCCGGCGGCCTGAACGGCCGTCCCGACGAAAAGGCCCGCCTCCGGGAAGGAGCGCGGGCCATCATCGGCAAAACCCGGGCGCGGCAGGTGAAGCTTAGAACGGGATGTCGTCGTCCATGTCGGCCAGGTTGCTGGCCGGCGCCGCCGCGGGAGCGGCCGGGCGCGGTTGCTGCTGCTGCGGCGCACGCCGGGCCGGGGGCTGCGAGAAGCCGCCCGCATCGCCGCCGCCCATTTCCCCACCGCCTTCGCGCCCGCCCAGCATCTGCATCTGGTCGGCAACGATTTCGGTGCTGTAGCGGTCGGCGCCGGTTTCCTTGTCTTGCCACTTGCGGGTCTTCAGGCGGCCCTCGACGTAGACCGAACGGCCCTTCTTCAGGTATTCGCCCGCGATCTCGGCCAGGCGGTTGTAGAACACCACGCGGTGCCATTCGGTTTCTTCGCGGCGCTCGCCCGTGGCCTTGTCCTTCCATTGGGACGTGGTGGCGATGGAGACGTTGCAGATCGCCGCACCATCGGGGCTGTAACGGACTTCGGGGTCACGCCCCAGGTTGCCGACGAGAATGACTTTGTTGACGGAGGCCATGGTGCAGGATCCTGTAGTGAACGATGTGGCTGCCATTATCGGGGACTTGCGTCGCCCAGGGCACATCGAAATGCATCAAATGATCATTATCGCCCACGCGGGATATCACCTACAAGCCGCCGGGCAGGCGCGGTGCCCGCCCCTGCGGTCCGGCTCCACGTCGGGCCGCGGACGCGAGGCCCGGATCAGCGCGGATCCTTGAACCCGCGCGCCGTGTACAGCCAGACGGCCGCCAGCACGGCGCCGGCCCAGAACACCATGGCCGCGCCACCGGTGCGCGCCAGGATGCCCCCCAGCACGCCGCCGGCGAACACCCCCAGGGACTGGGCAGTGTTGTAGAACCCCAGCGCCAGGCCCTTGTAGGCGGGCGGCGCCACGCGCGAGACCAGCGAAGGCTGCAGGGCTTCCAGGATGTTGAAGGCCACGAAAAAGGCGACGAAGGCCGAGACCACCAGCCAGAATGAATCCATCAGCCAGGGCAGCAGGCCCAGCACCACCGCCAGGCCCAGCACCGCCCATTCGAGCGCGGGCTTGTGGGCCTTGCGTTTTTCCGTGTGGAAGACGGCCGGCACCATGAGGACGAAGGACGCCAGGATGACCGGCAGGTAGACCTGCCACAGGCTGGCGGAATCGTAGCCGCCCAGGCGGCCCAGCAGCCCGGGCGCCACCATGAACAGCGACATCAGGATGAAATGCAGGCAGAAGACGCCGAAATTGAGCCGCAGCAGGTCGCGGTGCCCCAGCACGTCGTGCGCCGTGGCCTGGACGATGTCGGCTTCGGAGCGCGGCACGTCCGGCACGAAGAACATGGCAATCAGCAGGCAGGCGAAACCCAGCAGGCTGATGGCCCAGAACAGCCCGGACAGACCGAATTCGCCCACCAGCAGGGGCGAGAGCACCAGCGACAGGGCAAAGGATATCCCGATCGACCCGCCGACCATGGCCATGGCGCGCGTGCGGACTTCGGGGCGGGTGGCATCGGCGATCCAGGCCGTGATGGCGGCCGACACGGCCCCCAGGCCCTGCACCACGCGCCCGACCGTGACCCAGTCCACGTCATTGGTCAGGGCGCAGATCACCCCGCCCACCACGAACAGCAGCATGCCGAACACGATCACCGGGCGGCGTCCGTAGCGGTCGGACGCCATGCCCAGCGGAATCTGCATGATCGCCTGGGTCAGGCCGTACGCCCCCAGGGCCAGGCCCACCCGCGCGGGATCGTCGCCGCCGGCCAGGGTGCGCGCGGCCACGGCAAAGATCGGCGTCAGCAGGAACAGGCCCAGCATCCGGGCGGCAAACAGGGTCGCCAGCGCAATGCTGCTGCGCCGTTCCAGGGGAGTCAGCCGAAGCGCGGACGAACGCGGACGGGAAGGTGCGGACATGGGAAGCGCCAATAGAAGAGAAGCTGCGCGTTATAGTATCAAGTTGGCCTTTGAAAAACCTGAACTCCCCTGCGGATCACCCGGCTTCGATTCTTCTTCCCATCAGGATCGGCTTTCCCGGCGGATCCGGCCGCATGCGAGTCCGGTCACGAGGACGAAGGACGCATGAACAAATCAGCCACGAAGCACACTAGCATGGACGCCATCTGCATCCGCGGCGCGCGTACCCACAACCTGAAGAATGTTTCGGTCGACCTGCCCCGCCGGAAGCTGGTCGTGCTCACGGGGCTGTCCGGCTCGGGGAAATCGTCCCTGGCCTTCGATACGCTGTACGCGGAAGGCCAGCGCCGCTACGTGGAAAGCCTGTCGGCCTACGCGCGCCAGTTCCTGCAGATGATGGACAAGCCCGACGTGGACGTGATCACCGGCCTGTCGCCCGCCATCGCCATCGAGCAGAAGACCGCCGGTCACAACCCGCGCTCGACCGTGGGCACGGTCACCGAGATCCACGACTACCTGCGCCTGCTGTACGCCCGTGTCGGCACCCCCTACTGCCCGGACCACCACCTGCCGCTACAGGCGCAGAGCGTCAGCCAGATGGTGGACCAGGTCCTGTCCCGCCCCGAGGACACCCGGGTGGCCATCCTGGCCCCCGTGGCCCGCGCCAGCAAGGACGACCTGACGGCCGAATGCCGCCGCCTGCAGGCGCTGGGCTTCGTGCGCGTCCGGCTCAACGGCGTCATCCAGCCGCTCGACGGCGGTGCGCCGCCGGCCGCGACCGGCGGCCCCTGGGACCTGGATGTGGTCGTGGACCGGCTGCGCGTGCGGCCCGACAGCCGCCAGCGGCTGGCCGAAAGCTTCGAGACGGCCCTGGAACTGGCGCAGGGCCGCGCCCTGGCGCTGGACCTGGACACGGAATACGAACAGGCTTTTTCCGCCGCCTATGCCTGCCCGGTCTGCGCCCGCGGCATGGGCACGCTGGAGCCCCGCCTGTTCAGCTTCAACAATCCGGCGGGCGCCTGCCCGACCTGCAACGGCCTGGGCCAGGTCGAGTCCTTCGACCCGGCGCGCGTCGTCGCCTTTCCCGAACTGAGCCTGGCTGCGGGCGCAATCCACGGATGGGACCGCCGCAACGCCTTCAGCTACGCCATGATGGCCAGCCTGGCGCAGCACTACGGCTTCGATCTGCAGACGCCGTTCCAGGCGCTGGACCCGGCCGTGCGCGACCGCATCCTGCACGGCTCGGGCGACGAGGAGATCGCTTTCCAGTACCTGGGCGAGAACGGCGTGCCCGCCATCCGCCGCCATGCCTTCGAGGGCATCATCCCCAACCTGGAACGGCGCTGGCGGGAAACGCACTCCAACGCCGTGCGCGAGGAACTGGGCCGGCTGCGCCACCTGGTCGTCTGTCCCGACTGCCGCGGGGCGCGCCTGTGCTCCGATGCCCGCAACGTCCTCATCGGCCAGGATCCCGGCCAGGGCGAACGCCGCGGCCGCGCCCTGTACGAAATCGAATCCCTGTCGCTGGCCGACTGCCGGCAATGGTTCCTCGACTGGTCGCCCGATGGCGCCCGGCGCGAAGTCGCCGACCGCATCATCCAGGAAATCCGCGCCCGGCTGGACTTCCTGGTGAACGTGGGCCTGGGCTACCTGTCCCTGGACCGGGGCGCCGACACCTTGTCCGGCGGCGAGGCCCAGCGCATCCGCCTGGCCAGCCAGATCGGCTCGGGCCTGACCGGCGTCATGTACGTGCTCGACGAACCCTCCATCGGCCTGCACCAGCGCGACAATCACCGCCTGATCGAGACCCTGCGGCAGCTGCGCGACCTGGGCAACAGCGTGATCGTCGTCGAACACGACGAAGACATGATCCGCGCCGCCGACCACGTGCTGGACATGGGGCCGGGCGCGGGCGAACAGGGCGGCAGCGTGGTCGCCCAGGGATCCCCGGCGGAAATCATGGCACAGCCCCAGTCGCTGACCGGCCAGTACCTGGCCGGCACGCGGCGGATCGCCGTGCCGGAACGCCGCCCCGTCGGGTCCGGCCAGCCCTGGCTGCGCGTCCTGGGGTGCCGGGGCAACAATCTGCAGGCCGTCGACCTGGCCGTCCCGGTGGGCCGCCTGACCTGCATTACCGGTGTCTCGGGATCGGGCAAGTCCACCCTGATCAACGACACGCTGGTGGCCGCCCTGGCCCAGACGCTGAACCACGCCCAGACAGACCCCGCGCCGCACGACCGCATCGAAGGACTGGAGGCCTTCGACAAGATCATCAGCGTCGACCAGAATCCGATCGGCCGCACGCCGCGCAGCAACCCCGCCACCTACACGGGCCTGTTCACCCCGATCCGCGAGCTGTATGCCGGGGTGCCCGAGGCCCGCCTGCGGGGCTACGATCCCGGGCGCTTCTCGTTCAACGTCAAGGGCGGCCGCTGCGAGGCCTGCCAGGGCGACGGCGTGGTGCGTGTGGAAATGCACTTCCTGCCCGACATGTACGTGCCCTGCGAGGTCTGCGAAGGCCGCCGCTACAACCGCGAGACCCTGGACATCCGCTACCGGGGCCTGTCCATCAGCGAGGTCCTGGACCTGACGGTGGCCCAGGCCCTGGACCTGTTCCAGGCGGTGCCCACCGTGGCCCGCAAGCTGCAGACATTGATGGACGTCGGCCTGTCCTACATCCGCCTGGGCCAGAGCGCCACCACCCTGTCGGGCGGCGAGGCGCAGCGCATCAAGCTGTCGCAGGAGCTGTCCCGGCGCGGCTCGGAGCGCACCCTGTACGTATTGGACGAGCCCACCACCGGCCTGCACTTCCACGACATCGAGGTGCTGCTGGGCGTGCTGCGCCGGCTGGTGGACACGGGCAGCACCGTCCTGGTGATCGAACACAACCTGGACGTGATCAAGACCGCCGACTGGGTCGTCGACCTGGGCCCGGAAGGCGGGGCAGGCGGTGGCCGCATCATCGCCCAGGGCACGCCGGAAACCGTGGCCGCCACGCCCCGCAGCCATACCGGCCAATGGCTCAGGAGCGTGCTGGCGCCTTCCGGCGGCTAGGGCCCGTTCAGGCCCGGGCGTGCGGCGGGGCCCCGGGCCCGGCCTCCGGGCGGGCGATCTCGACGCGATTGCGCCCCCCGGCCTTGGCCCGGTAGAGCGCCGCATCGGCCTGGCCGACCAGGGTCGCGGCAGCGTGGGCATCGTCCAGGTCCATTTCCGCGACCCCGATGCTGATGGTGACCCGGCCCGCCAGGCCATGCACATGCGCGATGGCCAACGCCTCGATCCGGCCGCGGATATGTTCGGCCATGACCCCCGCCTCGCTCGCATCCAGCCCCGGCAGGATCACGGCGAACTCCTCGCCGCCGTACCGGGCCGCCAGGTCTCCGGGGCGGCGCACGGATTCGAGCAGGATCCGGGCGATCTGGCACAGCACGACGTCGCCCGCCGGGTGCCCGTACTGGTCGTTGTAGAGCTTGAACCAGTCCACATCCAGCATCAGCAGGCTCAGCGGTCGCCGGTCGCGGCGGGCCCGGTCGCCTTCCCGCGCCAGCACTTCGTCGAAATGACGGCGGTTCGCCAGGCCGGTCAGGCCATCGGTCAGCGACAGGCCGACCAGGCGCTGGTTGGCCTGGACGAGCGCCTGCGTGCGCTCTGCAACCTGGCGTTCAAGGTCGCGCGCATGGCTGCGCTGCCGCTCGGCCATGCGCTCCAGCGCATGCGCCAGCACGGCGATCTCGCGGACCGGGCTGCGAACCGAAGGGCTGAGCCGGTCGCCGCCCCCGGCAAGATCTTCCGCCCATCGGCTGATGGACAGCAGGGGGCGCGACAGCCACCAGGCCACCAGCAGGGCGACCGCGACACCGAACACCCAGAACCCCAGGATCAGCAGTCCGATCCGGTTCAGCGCCCGCTCGGCCGGTTCGGCGTAGCGGCTTTCCGGCAAGGCCAGGGCAAGGGTCAGCAAGGGCCCGTCCGGCAGCTGGATCGACTGCCAGCGTGCCGAGTACCGACGGCCGTCGACATCCAGGGCCAGCCGGCCGGCGGGCCGCCCCGAATGCAGGATGCGCGTGCCCAGCAGACGGATCTCGGGCGTACCGCTCTGGTCCGCCAGCACCCGGCGGACCTGGCCATCTTCGAGATGGTAGATCGGCTCGCCGCTGGAACTGGCAAGCAGCGCCCCGCCGGATTCGGCCAGGAAGGCGATGCCGTCGGTCCTGGCCACCTCCGCGCGCAGGAAGCGGCCGATCTGGGACAGGGCCACATCGGCCGTCAGCACGCCCTCCAGGCGGCCGTCGCCATCACGCAGTGCAACCGACATGCCCATGCCCATGTCCTCGAACAGGCCACCCGGATCATGGATGGCATAGCGGTAGGCCGGATACCAGCGCAGGCTGTCGGCCTGCCGGGCGGCCTCGAACCAGGGCATGGCCCGCGCGTCGTAACGCGGATTGCCGATCCCCGCCGACGTGCTGCGCCGGTTGTCGTCGTCCACCCGGTCGATGTGCATCGCCCCACCGCTGCGGGGATCGGCCTGCAAAATGCGCAGGCTGCGCTCGGCCTCGGCCGGGGGACGGCCTGCCGCCAGGTAGCCGCCATCGGCCGCACCGACCGCCAGCAGGGTCAGCAGGGGCTGCTGGCGCAATTGCAGCAGGAAACTGCGCAACAGGTCTTCCCGCCGATCCAGGCCGATCAGCCCGCTCTTGAACTGGCTGGCGTTGAACACCGCGGCGGCGCGCGGCACCTCGAAGAAACCGATGACTTCGTCCCTGAGCTGGTCGGCCAGCTCATCGACCTGCTGCCGTTCGAGATCCTCGACCGCCCGGATCGAGGCCGTGTACACCAGCCAGCCCGCCAGCCCGATCATCAGCGGCATCGGCGCCAGCGTGGCAACCAGCAGCAGCGTGCGCAACGATGCCAGGCCGTCCCGGGCGGGATGGCCGCCGGGACAGGAACGCCACGCGCCGCGCCGGTACAGCACCGCCAGCAGCAGGGCCAGCACCACGCTGGCGCCCACACCCCGGATCAGCCAGGCGCGTGCGGGATCGTAGACCAGGCCGTTCTTCGGCACGGCCGCCAGTTCCCAGGTGGCGTCCGGCAGCGTGATCGCCGCCGCGACGTGGGGCTGCTCGAACAGACCGGGATCGCCGAACAGGCTGGAGGTATGCCGGCCTTCTTCGCGGCTGCGGATCGCCAGATCGAAAAGCGTCTCCGGTCCGATCAGGCCGGTGCGCCGGAGGGTGTGCTCCAGATCGACCGTCAGGGCCGTCATGCCACGGTAGCCGTCGCCGCCGGCGCTGTCCGGCCCATCGAAGATCGGTGCGCGGAAGATCAGGCCGGTACGCCCGGTCTGCACCAGGCGGGTGGAGGCGTCGATCACCGGCACGCGGCGCCGGATCATGTAGGAGATCTTGGCCATGAACTGGGGCTGCAGCCCGTAGTCCAGGCCGATGACGGGCTCGTTGCCGGCGACCGGATAGACCTGTTCGATCCGCAGCTTGCGGACGAAGACGATGCTGCGGATATCGGGGCGGGCCCGCACCATGCCGGGCGCGATCGAGCCGAAAGGATCCGCCTCGGCGCCGGGAACGGCGGCCAATGCCCCGGCGAGGCGCTCGTTCAGGCCCTGCAGTACTCGCAGGTCGTCCTGGAAACGGCCTGCGCTTTCATTGAGCTGCTGGCGGACGCCGGCCACGATGCGCGCTTCGCTGCGAGATCGATCGTAGCGTTCCGTGCCGAGCACGGCGGCAATGCCCAGGAGCAGCAGGATCACGACGGATAGCGTACGCTTCAACCCGGACCTCCGGTGCTCTAGCCCTTTTCACTGAAGTTTCGCATTTGCATACATTTCGCGCCACTGGGAAACAATGGGGCAATCGGGCATGCCGCGCGCGCCGGGCAGCCGTGCCGGCCCCTGGCGCCCACGGGCTGTGCAAAGCCGGGGCGCCGATTCTATGATGGCGGCATGCGCATCCTGCTGATCGAAGACGAATCCGAACTGGCCGCGTGGCTGGCCCGCGGCCTGGCCCGCCACGGCGGGTTCATGGTCGACTGGGCCGACGACGCCGAACTGGCCGAGCGCCGCCTGGCGGTCGAGGAATTCGACGCCATCATCCTCGACCTGGGCCTGCCGGGCATGGACGGCCACGAATTCCTGCGCCGCCTGCGCGGGCGCGACGACCGCTGCCCGGTGCTGGTGCTGACCGCGCGCGATTCGCTGACCGAACGCATCGGCACGCTGCACGAAGGCGCCGACGATTTCATGCACAAGCCCTTCGCGATCGGGGAACTCGAAGCCCGGCTCAACGCCCTGATCCGGCGCAGCAGGGGCCGCGAACATCCCCGCTGGATCCTGGGCGACCTGGTGCTGGACATCGGCAGCCAGAGATTCCTGCACCGGGACGAGCCGCTGAACCTGTCGCCCCGCGAATACGCGGCCCTCAAGGTCCTGATGCAGAAAGCCGGAGAGCCGGTGACCAAGCAGCAGATCCTGGACCGCATCAGCCCGGACGACACGGCCATCAACCTGGAAGCCATCGAGGTCCTGGTGCACCGGCTGCGCAAGAAGCTTGCGGGCGTCGACGTGCAGATCGTCACGCTGCGCGGCATGGGTTACTGCCTGGAGCCCACGCATGGCGCCCCGGACTGAACGCCGGCCCGGCAGCCTGCGTTCCCTGCTGCTGTGGATCCTGGTGCCCGCCCAGATCGTGGTCCTGAGCCTGGCGCTGTGGTTCTCCAGCCGGCAGCTGCACCAGCAGGTCGACCTGGCCTACGACCGGTCGCTGGCCGGAGCCCTGCGCGCCATCGACCACAACATCTCCACCGCCAGCGGCGGCCTGGCCGTGGAGCTGCCCTACCTGATGCTGGAGTTCTTCGAGCTGACCGCGAACGACTCGGTCTACTACCGGATCCTCACCGAGGACGGCCTGGCCGACATCGGGAACCAGGATCTGCCGCTGCCCGGCGCCCGGCTGCCTTCGAACACCCCGGTGTTCTACGACCGCGACTACCTGGGCGCCACCATCCGCATCGCCGCCCTGGCCCGGCCCATGTTCCCGCCGCTCTACGGCCAGCAGGACGGCCGCATCGTCGTGATGGTGGGCGAGGACCGCGCTGGCCGCGACCGGGTGATCCGCGACCTGATGATCCGCAACATCGTGCGCGACCTGGTCGAGGTGCTGGCCTCCACCGGCCTGATCGTCGTCGGCGTGCTGATCGGCCTCCGGCCCCTGACCCGCCTGTACCGCAGGCTGAAGCGCCGCGCGCCCGACGACCTCAGCCCGATCTCGGCGCCGGAGCTTCCCCGCGAGGTCCAGCCGCTGGTGGACGCCGTCAACCAGCACGTCGCCCGGCACGCCCGCCAGGCGCGCAGGCAGCGCCAGTTCCTGGACGATGCCTCGCACCAGTTGCGCACGCCGCTGGCCGTCCTGCGTACCCAGCTGGACTATGCCTTGCGCGAATCCGACCCCGCCGAGGCGCGCGCCGCCCTGCTGGCCATGCGCGGCGGCCTGGACCAGGCGCAGCGCACGGCCGCGCAGATGCTGGCGCTGGCCCGCGCACGCGGTGCCGACACCCCCGCCGGATCGCTGCGGCCCGTCGCGCTCACCCCGCTGGCCCAGGACGTCATCCGCCAGCTCTACGGCCTGGCGCGCCAGAAGCGCCAGACCATTGCCCTGGAGGGCGGCGAGCTCGACGCCACGGTGACCGGAGTCGAGTGGCTGCTGCGGGAAGCACTCGTCAACCTGATGGACAACGCCATCAAGTACACGCCCGAGGAAGGCGCCATCACCCTGAGGATCGAGCGCACGCCAGGCGGCATGGTCCTCAGCGTGCGCGACACCGGGCCGGGCATGACCGAGACCGACATCCGCAAGGCGGGGCGGCGCTTCCGCCGGGGCCAGGCCGGCAAGCGCGGCCACGGCGCGGGACTGGGCCTGGCCATCGTCCACACCATCATGCAGCGTCACGGCGGCGCCCTGCGCATCGAGCCCGCCTCTCCGGGCGTCCGGGTCTCGCTTGTCTTCCCCGGCGATCAGGGTTTTCCCGGGAAATCGCCTGCCTGAAAGCCGGCGGAAAGCTTGGCGGTCCTAAGGTTGCGCCCATGCACGCCATCCAAGGCGACGGCGTGCCATCCGACCATCGAGGAGACCCGTCATGAAATCCCGTTCCCTGTCGCTGCTGTTGGGCGGCGCCCTGCTTTCCCTGGGCCTGGCGGCCCAGGCCGCCCCGTCCAAGCCCGAATGCATCGCCCCGGCCAACCCCGGCGGCGGCTTCGACCTGACCTGCCGCCTGGCCCAGGAAGGTCTGAAGGCCTCCGGCGCCCTGGCCGATCCGATGCGCATCGTCTACATGCCCGGGGGCATCGGCGCCGTGGCCTACAACCATGTCATCGCCCAGAAACCCGACGATGCCAATTCCATCGTGGCCTTCTCCGGCGGCTCGCTGCTGAACCTGGCCCAGAAGAAGTTCGGCCGCTACAACGTGGACGACGTGCGCTGGCTCGCTGCCGTGGGCGCCGATTACGGCGTGGCCGTGGTGCGCAACGACTCGCCGTACAAGAACCTGAAGGACCTGATGGCCGCCTTCAAGCAGGATCCGAGCAAGATCGTCCTGGGCGCCGGCGGCACGGTCGGCAGCCAGGACTGGATGAAGGCCGCCCTGACCGCGCGCGCGGCGGGCGTGGACTACCGCAAGATGCGCTTCGTGGCCTTCGAAGGCGGCGGCGATGCGATCACCGCCCTGCGCGGCGGCCACATCCAGGCCTACATGGGGGACGCTGCCGAGGCCTTCACCATGCTCGAAGGCGGCGCCCCGATCCGCGTGCTGGCCGTGTTCAGCGACGAGCGCCTGCCGGGCAAGCTGTCCTCCGTGCCCACCGCCCAGGAAGAAGGCTTCGACATCCAGTGGCCGATCATCCGCGGCTTCTACGTCGGCCCGAAAGTCTCGGACGCCGACTACCAGTGGTGGGTGGATGCATTCGACAAGACCCAGGCAGACGCGTCCTTTGCCGCCATCCGCGACAAGCAGGGCCTGTTCCCCTTCAACAAATCGGGCGCCGAGCTGGACAAATACGTCAAGGCGCGCGTCGCCGACTACACCAAGCTGGCCAATGAATTCGGCCTGATCCGTCAATAAACCCATGTCCGGACCTCGCCATGAGTGATCGCACCCTGGGCTTCTGCGCCCTGATCTTCGCCGGCCTGATGGCGTGGTTCGGCCACGACCTGCAGGCCCCCTTTTCCTATGAACCGGTGGGCCCGCGCGCCTTTCCGATGCTGATCGCCCTGATCATTGCCCTGTGCGGTGCCTGGCTGGTGCTCAAGCACTGGCGCGACCGCCGCGCCGGCGAGCCGATCGACTGGCCGCGCCTGCTGCTGATGGTGGTCTACGTCTTCGGCTACGCCCTGCTCTTCGAAACCCTGGGCTTCATCATCGCCACCGCCGCCGTCACCGTGCTGATCGGCCGCCTGTTCGGCGGCAGCTGGGGCAAGATGATCATCAGCGGCATCGCAATGGGCGTGCTCTTCTTCCTGCTGTTCGACCGGGCGCTGGACGTCGTGCTGCCGCTGGGCCCCCTGGAGTTCCTGTCATGAGCCAGATCATCGACCATCTGGGCATCGGTTTCGATGTCGCTTTTTCGTGGATGAACCTGCTGGTTGCGGCCCTGGGCGCCTTCCTGGGCACCCTGGTCGGCGTGCTGCCCGGTCTGGGGCCGATCAATGGCGTGGCCATGCTCATCCCCATCGCCTACGCCCTCAACCTGCCCCCCGAAACCGCGCTGATCCTGCTGGCCGCGGTCTACGTGGGAGCCGAATACGGAGGACGCATCAGCGCCATCCTGATCAACGTGCCGGGCGAAGCCAGCGCCATCATGACCACGCTGGACGGCTACCCGCTGGCGCGCAAGGGCCTGTCCAACGTGGCCCTGTCGCTATCGGGATGGTCGGCCTTCTGCGGCGCGCTGGTATCCACCATCGGGGTGATCGTGCTGGCCCCCCTGCTGGCCCGCTGGGCCCTGGCCTTCGGCCCGGCCGAATACTTCGTGCTGATCGTCTTCGCCTTCTGCTGCCTGACCAGCCTGCTGGGCAACCAGCCGGTCAAGGGCACGCTGTCGGCCATGCTGGGCCTGGCGATCGCCACCGTGGGCGTGGACGCCAATTCGGGTGTCTACCGCTACACCTTCGATTCCGTCCACCTGTTCGACGGCATCGATTTCGTGGTCGTGGTGATCGCGCTGTTCGCCATCGCCGAACTGCTGGAACTGCTGGAATCCGCCATCCGCGGCGAATCGCCGGAAGTCCCGGCCAACGAGCGCAAGCTCTTCAACCTGAAGGAACTGCTGTTCACGAAATGGACCGTGCTGCGCAGCGCCGTCCTGGGCTTCTTCATCGGTGTGCTGCCGGGCGCCGGCGCCAGCGTGGCGTCCGCCGTGGCCTACTCCAACGAGAAGCGCTACCAGGAAGGCCGCGACCCCGATGCCTGCTTCGGCAAAGGCGACCTGCGTGGCGTGACCGCGCCCGAAGCAGCCTCGACCGCGTCGGCCGTCGGTTCCTTCGTGCCCATGCTGACCCTGGGCGTGCCCGGCTCGGGAACCACGGCCGTGATGATGGGCGCGCTGACCCTGTACAACATCACCCCCGGCCCGGTGCTGTTCGACACCAAGCCGGAACTGGTCTGGGGCCTGGTCGCGTCGCTGTTCATCGCCAACGTGCTGCTGTTCCTGATGAACATTCCCATGGTGCGCGTCTTCTCGAAGGTGCTGTCGCTGCCGAACTGGCTGCTGGTGCCCGGCATCCTGTGCATCAGCTACATCGGCGTGTACGCGATCAACGCCGGCACGTTCGACCTGACCATGGCGGCCTTCCTGGGCCTGATCGGCTACCTGCTGCGCAAGGCCGGCGTGCCCATGGCGCCGATGGTGCTCGGCGTCGTGCTGGGCGACATGATGGAGCAGAACCTGCGGCGCGCGCTGTCGATCACCAACGGCGAGCTGCACATCCTGTGGGACAGCCCCATCGCCCTGGGCCTGTGGATCGTCTCCCTGCTCATCGTCGTCGTCCCGCCCCTGATGCGCTGGCGCCGCGCGCAGCGGCGCCGCAAGGGCGACACCGTCGCCCCCGACCTCATCGCGTCCGACGACTGAGGACGAGCCGCGCGTCCGGACGCGCTCACCACCACTCCGGCGGGCTGCTGCGCAGCGGCCCCGCCGGCAGGTCCCAGCCCCAGCGGGCGCCCGTCACCAGGCAGGGCGCCCGCAGTCTGTGCGCAGGCCCCCAGGCAGTCGGCTCGATCGCCGGGTCGTAGGCTGAATCGGGCGCCGGCCCCAGCGCCGGCAGGGTTTCCGGCGCAGTCCCGCATCCGGCGTCGGCCGCTTCCTGCAACAGCCGTGCCATCCGCGCCAGCGACACGCGCCAGCCGCTGCCCAGGCCGGTCTCGCGGCATAACGCCAGCCCCCGCAACGCACAGGCCGCCATCAGGCATCCCGCCGACTGGTCCAGCGCCTGGACCGGCAGGGGATCCGGGACGGCATCCTCGCCCGCCCAGGCAATGCCGGCGCTCATCTGCACCAGGCTGTCGAATCCCCGGCGCCCGCGCCAGGGACCGGTCCAGCCCCAGGCATCCAGGCAGACGTCCACCAGGCCGGGCCGGATGGCCTGGCGGGTTGCTGCATCCAGGCCCAGCGCGTCCAGGGCCCCGGGCCGATAGCCATGGACCAGCACGTCGGCCCGTGCCAGCAGCCGCCTGAACCGGTCCTGCCCCTCGGGGCTGCGCAAGTCCAGGGCGGCGCAACGCTTGCCCACGGTCACCTCGGGCACCAGGCCGGGCTCGTCCCACACCTCAGGATCCAGGCGCAGGACCTGGGCGCCATAGGCGGCCAGGAAGCGCGTGGCCGCGGGCCCGGCCAGCACGCGCGTCAGGTCCAGCACGCGGATCCCCGCCAGCGGTCGCGCGGGGACCGGTTCATCCTGCCACCCGGCGCCGGACGTCCCGGTCGAGCCGGGCAGGCGATGGACGAGCGGCTCGGCCGCGACCGCGCGGCCCTGGGGATGATCGCGCCAGGCCGCGGGCGGGCGCAGGGCGGCCGCGCAGCCGCCCCGCTCCACGATGGCGTCCTCCAGGTCCCCTGCGGACTCGCGCCGGATCCGTTCGGCAACGGCCTCGTGCGTGGCGTCTTCGGGCAAGCCCAGCACCGCCAGCGCCCACCGGCGATGATGAACCGCATTGGCATGCAGGCGGATCCAGCCGTCCCGGGCGGGATAATCGCCCGTGACGGCGTCGCGCACGTCGGGCCGTTTCCAGCCCAGGGGCCGGATGCTGAAGCCGAACCACCACGAGGCCAGCGCCCGGTCGAGCCGGACCGGCCGGCAATCGCCGGGCCGCGCCCACCGCGCCAGCATCAGTGCGGCCGAGCCGATTCCGGCACAGGCCAGGCCGCTGACCGGATAGCGGGACGCCAGCCCGGCCCGGCCTGCCACATGCAGCATGCCGGGCGGCGCATCCGCATCCAGCGCGGCCAGCATCTGCCGCAACATCCAGGCGTGGTCCGAAGAAGAACTGTCATGCGTCATCATGTCTCCACCTCGCGGCCTGCATGCCGCTCGGATCAGCCAGGCACGAAACAGTCCGCAGGGGACTGTCCCAAGCCGTGGCAGCTCTCCACCTCGCGGCCTGCATGCCGCTCGGATTAGCCAGGACACGAAACAGTCCGCAGGGGACTGTTTCGTGTCCTGGCTAATCCATCCTGTAGATGGCTCGGTGTTCTCGGATGGCGTAGCGGTCCGTCATGCCCGCGATGTAGTCCGCGATCGCCCGTGCCTGCGCCACGGGGTCGTCGCGCCGATACTCGTCCGCCAGCAGCCGGGGATCGTCCAGGAATGCCCGGAACAGTTCGCGCACCACGCGCCGGGCCTTGCCCGTCATGCGCATCACCTGGCAATGGCGGTACAGATTCTTCAGCAGAAACTGCTTGAGCGCATCGGCCTGGGCGCGGGTTTCGTCGGAGAAGGCCGCCAGAGGCGGCCCGGCGCGGACATCGTCCGCCGATTGCGGGCGCAGCCGGGCGATGCGTTCGGCCGTCGTGCGCGTGAGGTCGAGCACCAGCGTATTGATCATCGCGCGGATGATCTCGGACACCAGGCGCTTGGGCTCGGCGTCCGGGTAATGGCGCAGCACCTGCTCATGATGCGCCGCGAAGATGTCCAGGTCCAGCAGTTGCGGCAGGGTGATCAGGCCCGAGCGCAAGCCGTCGTCCACATCATGGTTGTTGTAGGCGATCTCGTCGGCCAGGTTGGTCAGCTGCGCTTCCAGCGAAGGCTGGGTGCCTTCCAGGAAACGCGCGCCCACGTCGCCCAGCTGCCGCGCATGCGAGCGCGAACAATGCTTGAGGATCCCCTCGCGGGTCTCGAAGCACAGGTTCAGGCCGTTGAAGGCCGCGTAGCGCTCTTCGAGCTCGTCGACCACCCTGAGGCTCTGGAGATTGTGCTCGAACCCCCCGGCCTCGGGTGCGAATTCGCGCAGGCAGGCGTTGAGCTCGTCCTGGCCGGCGTGACCGAAAGGCGTATGCCCCAGGTCGTGCGCCAGGGCGATGGCTTCGGTCAGGTCTTCGTTGACGCCCAGGTTGCGCGCCAGCGTGCGCGCGATCTGCGCCACCTCGATGCTGTGCGTCAGCCGGGTCCGGAACAAGTCGCCTTCGTGGTTGAGAAAGACCTGGGTCTTGTATTCCAGCCTGCGGAAAGCGGAACAATGAATGATGCGGTCGCGGTCGCGCTGGAAGTCGGTGCGTCCGGCCGGAGGCGGCTCGGGGTGGCGCCGCCCCCGGGTGGCTTCCGGGTGGCAGGCGTATGGAGCCGGATCGATCCGATGGTTCATGCCTTCACGACTCCTTTGACAGAGGGAACCTAGGACTGCGCCGTGCCGGGCAGCAGCGGGCGGACCACGTCGTCGTCGACCGCCCGGACCTCGGCCTGCCCGAGGGCCGGCAGCAGCACGTAGCGGATCCGCCGGCCTTCGTTCTTCTTGTCCACCCGCATCAGGTCCAGCCAGCGGTCCGCGCCCAGGCCCGGGGGATCCACCGGGCAGCCGATGGCGCTTACCAGCGCCCGGATGCGGTCCACGGCCGCGGCATCCAGGCTTCCGGCACGGGCGGACAGCTCGGCCGCCATGACCATGCCGCAGCCCACGGCCTCGCCATGCAGCCACTGGCCGTAGCCCAGGCCGGATTCGATGGCATGGCCGAAAGTGTGGCCGAAGTTGAGGATGGCGCGCAGGCCGGATTCGCGCTCATCCTGGGACACGACCCAGGCCTTGAGCTCGCAGGAACGGCGCACCGCATGCCGGATGGCCTGGTCGTCGAGCGCGCGCAGCGCATCGACGTGGGCTTCGCACCAGTCGAAGAAACCGGCATCGGCAATCATGCCGTACTTGATGATCTCGGCCAGGCCGGCGGAAATCTCGCGGGCCGGCAGCGTCGCCAGGACATGCGGGTCGATCTCGACGGCCAGCGGCTGGTAGAACGCCCCGATCATGTTCTTGCCGCGCGGATGGTTGATGGCCGTCTTGCCGCCCACCGACGAATCCACCTGGGCCAGCAGTGTGGTGGGCACCTGGACGAAACGGATGCCGCGCATGTAGCACGAGGCCGCGAAGCCGCAGATGTCTCCCACCACGCCGCCGCCCAGGGCCACCAGCACGGCCTTGCGATCCAGGGCCGCCGCCAGCAGCGCGTCGAAGATGCGGTCCAGGGATTCCCAGGTCTTGTACTGCTCGCCGTCGGGCAGCTCGATGGTCAGCAGCGGCTTGCCGGCGGCTTCCAGGGCCGCACGCAACCGCGCGCCGTACAGGGCGCCCACCGTGGTGTTGGTGACGATCGCGATCGCCGTGGCATCGGCGGGGATGCTGTCCGCGACGGCATCCAGCCGGCCCGCACCGATGTGGATGGGATAGTGCCCGCCGGGCGTCTCGACCTGGACAGTATGCATGGCTTCCTATGAAGTGGTGTGTGTCTGGCCCGCGGCCTGGGCGTCCAGCAGCGGCAGCAAGGCGCGCAGCACCTGGGCGACCGGCTGATCGCCCGTATCCAGCGTGACGTCGGCCACGCTTTCATAGAGCGGCTCGCGCTGGGCCAGCAGGTCGGCGATGCGCTGGCGCGGGTCGGCGGTGCGCAGCAGCGGCCGGTTGCGGTCGCGGGCCACGCGCCGGTAGAGTTCATCGACCCCCGCCCTGAGATAGACGACGCAGCCGCGCTCGTCCAGCATGCGGCGGTTTTCCCCGGACAGCACGGCGCCCCCGCCCGTCGCCAGGACCAGGCCGGGCCGGCGCGTGTATTCATCCAGGGTGGCCGTCTCGCGGCGGCGGAAACCCGCCTCGCCCTCGATATCGAAGATGGTGGCGATGCGCACGCCGCAGCGCGCCTCGATGGCGTGGTCCAGGTCGATGAATTCCCGCCCCAGCGCCGCCGCCAGCTGCCGGCCGATCGTGGTCTTGCCCACCCCCATCATGCCGACCAGGAATATCGGCCGCGCGCCGTCCCGCTCCTGGGGAGGGGTGCGGGTCGGATCGGTGGCGCATTCCATCGTCATGGCAGGGCATCGGGCAGGTCGTTTGCGTGTATTATCGCATCAGCCGGCCAGGCGGCCGGCCTCGCACGCGCGCGCCACGCGCATCATCCTGTTACACAGACCCGTTCCCCGCCTTCTGGCCCGATTCGACAAGGGCTTACAATCGCCTCTGATGAAATCCACCAAAACCTCCTCCAAGCAGAAGGCCCCGGCGGCCCGATCCTGGTTCACGCGGTTGGTCCTCAAGGCGATCGTGCTTTTCACCGGCCTCGGCCTGTGCGGGGCGCTGCTCATGAGTCTGGCGCTGGCGCTGGCCTGGCCCAATCTGCCGGACCTGACGGCGATGATCGACTACCGGCCCCGTGTGCCGCTGCGCATCTATACCGCCGACAAGGTCTTGATCGGCGAATTCGGCGAAGAACGCCGCAACGTCCTGCGCTTCGATGAAATCCCGGACGTCATGAAGTCCGCCATCCTGGCGGCCGAGGACGACCGCTTCTACCAGCACGGCGGCATCGACTGGGCAGGTGTGCTGCGCGCCGCCCTGGCCAACACCATCCACATGTCCAAGACGCAGGGCGCCAGCACCATCACCATGCAGGTGGCGCGCAATTTCTACCTGTCGTCGGAAAAGACCTACACGCGCAAGTTCTACGAACTGCTGCTCACCTTCAAGATCGAGGCCACCCTCACCAAGGACCAGATCCTCGATCTCTACATGAACCAGATCTTCCTGGGGCATCGCGCCTACGGCTTCGCCGCCGCCAGCCGCACCTATTTCGGCAAACCGCTGTCCGAAATCACCCCGGCCGAGGCCGCCATGCTGGCCGGCATCCCGAAGGCCCCGTCCCGCTTCAACCCGATCTCCAACTTCGAGCGTGCCAAGGCCCGCCAGGCCTACGTCCTTGGCCGCATGCGCAGCCTGGGCTACCTGACCGACGCCGAATACCGGCAGGCCATGGAGCAGCCCATCGTGATCCGCTCGGCGGCCAATTCCCCGGGCGGACGCTACGGCATTCATGGCGACTACCCGGCCGAACTGGCGCGCCAGCTGCTGTACGGCGTCTACCAGGACGACATCTACTCGCGCGGCTTCAATATCTACACCACCATCAACTCCAAGGACCAGGAAGCCGCCTACCAGGCCGTGCGCGAAGGCATCCTGGACTACACCCGCCGCGCGCCCTACACCGGCCCCGAAGAGAACATCGACCTGCCCAAGGGCATCGAATCCGACCCCGAGGCGCTCAACGACCTGCTCGACGAGCAGCAGGACAAGCACCCCGACAACGGCGACCTGCTCATCGGCATCGTCCTGTCGGCCAGCCCGACCGAAGTCCGCGTGGCGCGCAGCGCGTCCCGGATCATCGACATCACCGACAAGCGCGCCCTGCGCGTCGTGGCGCGCGGCCTGACGCCCAACGCCAAGGATTCCGTGCGCATCCGGCGCGGTTCCGTCGTCTACATCCACGACACGGGAGACTACTGGGAACTCATCAACAAGCCGTCCATCCAGGCTGCCCTGGTCTCGCTCAGCCCGCAGGACGGTGCCATCAAGGCCATGGTGGGCGGCTTCGATTTCGACGAAGGCAAGTTCAACCGCGTCACGCAGGCCTGGCGCCAGCCGGGATCCTCGTTCAAGCCGTTCATCTACGCCTCTGCCCTGGAACGCGGCCTGACGCCCGCCACGCAGATCTCGGACGAGCCCTTCTCCCTGACGGCCGAGCAGACCGGCTCCAAGGCCTGGAACCCCAAGAACTACGGGCGCTCCTACGAACCCATGCTGACCATGCGCCAGGGCCTGTACAAGTCCAAGAACATGGTCTCGATCCGCATCATGCAGGCCGTGGGGCCCCAATATGTGCAGGACTACGTCACCCGCTTCGGCTTCGACCGCTCGCGCCAGCCGGCGGTGCTGCCGCTGGCCCTGGGCGCCGGCAGCGTGACGCCGCTGCAACTGGCCGGCGGCTACTCGGTCTTCGCCAACGGCGGCTACCGCGTGCCGCCCTACCTGATCGACTACGTCACGGACAGCGCGGGCAAGGTCATCATGCGCTCCAGGCCCACCGTGGCCGGCGACACACTGGCGCGCGTGATCGACCCGCGCACGGCCTACGTCATGGACGACATGCTGCGCGGCGTGGCCACCTACGGCACCGGCGCGCGCGCCCACCGCGAGCTCAAGCGCAACGACATCGGCGGCAAGACCGGCACCACCAACGATTCCCAGGACGCCTGGTTCGCCGGCTTCACGCCCAAGCTGGTCGCCGTGGCCTGGATGGGCTTCGACCAGCCCAGATCCATGGGCCAGGGCGAGACCGGCGGCGGGGCCGCACTGCCCATCTGGGTCGACTACATGCGCACGGCCCTGGCGGGCCAGCCGGAAATCCCGCCCGGCCCCATGCCCAGCGGCCTGACGCGTGTCAACGGCGATTTCTATTTTTCCGAATTCCCGCCGGGCACGGCCATTGCCCGCGTCGGCCTGCCCGCGCCGGGCGATCCGGTCCCGGGCGCGCCCGCCGACGGCCTGGACGGCATCGGCACACTGCTGGACCAGCTGCATGGCGATGCCGGCAACGATTCCGGTTCCGATTCAGGCGGTGCCGTCCCCCAACCCGTCCGCGTGCCTTTCTGATGAAGATTGCCTCACCCCTACCGCATGCCGCCCACCTCCTGGCCGGCGCCGGCCTGGCCCTCGCGCTGGCCGGTTGCGGCATGAAAGGCCCCTTGCGCCTGCCCGACCCGCCGCCGGCCAACGCCGCGCTGGCGGCCCCGCCCACCCTGGCGCCGGCGCCCGCGCCGGACACGCGTCCCGATTCGCCCCCCTCACCTTCATGACAGCAGACTCCCAGTTCCCCCTCCGGGACGGCATCCTGCATGCCGAAGACATCCCGCTGCCCGAGCTCGCCGACCGCTACGGCACGCCCCTGTATGTCTATTCCCGCGCGGCGCTGCATGCCGCCTGGCGCCGCTACGAGCAGGCCATTGCCGGGCACGACGCGCTGATCTGCTACGGCGTCAAGGCCAACTCGAACCTGGCGATCCTGCACGAATTCCAGCAACTGGGCGCAGGATTCGACATCGTCTCGGGCGGCGAACTCGAACGCATCCTGGCGGCCGGCGCCAGGCCCGACCGCGTCGTGTTCTCCGGCGTGGGCAAGCAAGGCTGGGAAATCCGCAAGGCGCTGGCCGCCGGCATCAAGTGCTTCAACGTCGAGTCGGCCGCCGAACTCGAACGCCTGGCCGACATCGCCCAGGAACTGGGCGTGCGCGCCCCGGTATCGCTGCGCGTCAACCCGGATGTCGATGCGCTCACCCACCCCTACATTTCCACCGGCCTGAAGGAAAACAAGTTCGGCGTCGACATCCGCAAGGCGCCCGAGCTGTACCGCCAGGCGCTGCAGCATCCGGGCCTGGAGATCGTCGGCGTGGATTGCCACATCGGCTCCCAGATCACCCAGATCGCGCCTTATCTGGACGCGCTCGACAAGCTGCTGGACCTGATCGACACCCTGGCGGCCGATGGCATCGCCCTGCGCCACCTGGACCTGGGCGGCGGCCTGGGCATCCGCTATGTCGACGAGACCCCGCCCGATCCCGCCGAACTGCTGGAGCCGGTCTTCGCCGCGCTGACCGCCCGCGGGCTGGACCACCTGCAGCTCATCCTGGAGCCTGGCCGGTCCCTGGTCGGCAATGCCGGCGTGCTGCTGACCCGGGTCGAATACCTGAAACGGACAGAAGCGCGCAATTTCGCCATCGTCGACGCCGCCATGAACGACCTGATGCGCCCCGCGTTGTACGATGCCTGGCATGGCGTCGTGCCGGTCGCGCCGCGCGCCGGCACCCTGACCGAAACCTACGACATCGTCGGGCCGATCTGCGAAAGCGGCGACTGGCTGGCGCGCGGCCGCGCGCTGCCGCTGGAACAGGGCGACCTGCTGGCCATCCAGTCGGCCGGCGCCTATGCTTTCTCGATGTCCAGCCAATACAATACCCGCCCCCGGGCAGCCGAGGTCCTGGTGGATGGCCAGGACTCCTGGCTGGTCCGCCCCCGCGAGACCCTCCAGGAGCTGTACGCGCTGGAACGCATTCCCCACCGGCCCGCGAAGGCATGAACCCGCCCCCGACGGCCCACGACAAAAACACTGACCGGAGACACCGCCCCTAAATTTTCGCTCTTTCCGGACGTCAACCTTCCATAGTCTCGGTTTGTGCCTCACGAAACCGGAACGTTGCCCACATCTCCGTTTCATGGCGATCAAGACGCTTCTTTCCAGCCCGCCTGCCTCACCCCCCCACTCCGCCGCCGGGCGCGTCTGGTCGTTTCTGCTGTATTTCGGCATTCCCGCCCTGCTGGCGCTGGGACTGGCCGCCTCCCTGCTGCTGCAGCCCCGCTATTCCAGCGGCTCGGGCCAGCCATTGACGACCCGCTTCCTGCACGCCGACGCCTGGCTCGAACCGACTGCGGCCCTGCAGCAGTTGCGGCAACGGCCCACCCGTCTCGCCCTGCACGCCGACGCCGGCCAGGCCTGGCTGCTGGCCAACCTGCCTGCCGGCAGCAGCACCGACCCGGGCACCCGGCTCGCGCTGCTGGTTCCCGCCCATCCCGCCGGCGCGCCCCAGTGCTGGCTGACCCCGAGCCTGCACGCCGGCGATGATGCATCCTCGTCCGCGCCCCTGGAAGAACTCGAAGTCCGGGACGGCCTGCTCGGGCAGGAAATGCGGCTGCCGAACGCCCCGACGGCCGACCAGGTCCTGTGCCGCCTGGACATGAGCGCCCCCGCCAGGCTCTCCATCGAGGAATGGCAGAGCCACGAACTAGCCGGCGCCACGGCGTACACAGCCCAGGCGAGCGGCCTGCTCGAAGGCGGGCTGCTGACCCTCGCCGCCTTCCTGATCGTCATTTCCCTGACCATGCGCGAGCAGCCCTACACGGTGCTGGCATGCTGGATCCTGTGCAATCTGCGCCTGGGCGCCTGGGCGCTGGGCTGGGATCATCAGTTCCTGGGCGTCATCATCCCGCCCGCGCCCCTGATCTGGATCCGCAAGCTGACCGTCCTGGTCCATTACGTGCTGACGGTCCAGCTGTTCACCACGCTGTTCCAGCCCAGCCTGGATGCCGCCACCCTGCGCCGCCTGCGCCTGGTCGGCCGCACGAGCGCGGCCTGCCTGCTGGTGGCCCTGCTGGTCTTGCCCGGCGAATGGTTCCCCTTCACCATCTTCCTCACCGCCTGGCTGGCAAGCGCCCTGGTCGCGGTGGCCGTGGTCCATGGCCTGTTCCGTTTCAATACGCGCTCCCAGCTCTGGCACACGATCGGCGTCTGCCTGGCTCTGGCGCTGCTGCTGACGGGCCTGGTCCTGATCGGCCTGGGGCGCGAACACCTGATCGCGCCCTTCGCCGGCGTGGCGGCGCTGCTGCTCTGCAACGTGCTGGTCGCCCTCGCAGCGGCCGACAAGATGCGCGAAGAGCGCCAGCTGCGGCTGCGCCAGCGCAACGACCTGATCGCCCGCGACACGCTCACGCCGCTGGGCCTGTTCACCCTGGGCGCCACCCGGCATTTCGAGCACCTCAACCCGAACGCGCGCGACATCCTCGACATCGCCCCCGATGCGGATCTGCATGCGCTGGCCTGGAGCGATTTCTTTCCCAAGGTCGACTGGCTGGAAATCTCCGTGGCCACCGAACAGGGCCGCGACACCGAGATCCAGCGCATCCAGGCCTCGCCGGATGCGCCGGCCCGAAACTTCCTGCTGCGCGCCACCCTGGTGGGCAGCCGCATCGAAGGCTCCCTGCAGGACATCAGCGCCCGCACCGAAACCATCCGCAAGCTGCGCCTGATGGCCGACAACGACCCCCTGACCGATACGCTCAATCGCCGCGGGATCGAAAAATCCATGCAGAAGGCCATCGAAGACCTGCAGCAGGTCAACACGCCCTGCGCCCTGGCCTTCCTGGATCTGGACCACCTCAAGCGCGTCAACGACCTGTTCGGCCACTCGATGGGCGACACCCTGCTGCAAATGGTGTGCGAGCGGCTGAAATACTCGCTGTCCGACAACCAGCCCCTGGGCCGCATCGGCAACGACGAGTTCATCATCCTGTTCCCCGGCAAGCGGGCCGGAGAGGTCCGCCGCACGGCCCAGGACATGATCGAGAGCCTGAACGGCTCGGCGCTGTATGTCGGCGAGCGGGCCTTCCAGCTGAAGAGCGCCATGGGGCTGATCGACATCGATCGCACCATGACGCCCAAGGACGCCATCGCCGCCGCCAGCCGCGCCTGCCGCGACGCGCGCAAGCAGCACCAGGACGTCGTCCTGTACGAGGAAAACGCGCGCGAGCTGTTCGACCACATCGACGAGATGCACCTGTTCGAGCAGCTTGAAAGCACCGGCACGTCCGAAGACATCTTCCTCGAAATGCAGCCCATCATGTCGCTGCGCCATCCCCTGCAGACCCTCAATTTCGAAGCGCTGCTGCGGGTGCGCAACACCGGCGCGCGGCCGCTGCAGACAGGCAAGATCATCCAGGCGGCGGAAGACAGCGGCATGGTCACCGCCATCGACAAATGGGTGTTCACGACCCTGCTCGACTGGATGTCCAGACACCACCTGAAGCTCGGGCAGACCCGCCAGGTCAACGTCAACCTCAGCGGCGTCTCGCTGAACGACGACCGCTTCATCGACGCCCTGTTCGGCATCCTCAACCAGCAGCCGCAATTCACCCGGCGCCTGTGCGTGGAAATCACCGAAGGCGTGGCTCTGCAGGATCTGGAGCGCACCCGCCAGTTCATGCGCCGGCTGCAGCGCATGGGCGCCCGCGTCGCCCTGGACGACTTCGGCGCCGGCTATACATCGTTCTCCTACCTGAAGGAGCTGCCGGCCGACATGATCAAGATCGACGGCACCCTGATTCGCGACATGCTGGCGAGCGAAGCCAACATCGCCATCGTCAACAGCATCGTGGACCTGGCCCACAACCTGGGCATGGAATGCATCGCCGAATGGGTCGAGGACGTCGCCACCCTGCGCGCACTGGCCGACATGGGGGTGGACTATGTCCAGGGCTACGTGATCTCGAAATCGCGGCCGCCGCTGGATATCCTGGCCTGCGAGAACATCATGCCGCTGGTCGCAGACCCGGCGGCGCGTGCCTACATCGAGGAAATCAGCGGACGGCGCATGCCGTAGCGGCGAGGAGCAGGCAGCAGATGCCTGGAGTCCCGCTTGCCGGGCCGCCCCGGCAAGGCGGCCGGCCCGGCAAGGGCTGGATCAGAGTTCGCCGTACGAGTGCAGGCCCGACAGGAACATATTGACGCCCAGGAAGGCGAAGCTGGTGACCAGCAGGCCCGACAGCGCCCAGTAGGCGGACATGGCCCCGCGCAGGCCCTTCATCAGGCGCATGTGCAGCCAGGCGGCGTAATTCAGCCAGACGATCAGCGCCCAGGTTTCCTTGGGATCCCACTGCCAGTAGGTGCCCCACGCGTCGGCAGCCCAGAGCGCCCCCAGGATCGTGGCCACGGTGAAGAAGGCGAAGCCCACTGCGATCGCCCGATACATGATGTCGTCGAGGATTTCCAGCGAAGGCAGCCGGCGGGCGATCGGCGCGCGGAAGGCGAGGATCCCGCCCACGACCAGGGCGCCGATGCCGAAATACAGCATCCAGGTGGCCGACAGCTCGCGCGAGCCGAAGATCAGCGGCTCGGCACACAGGACGGCGCCCAGGACGAACACCGGCACCAGTGGCTTCCAGTTGCGGGTCTCGCCGTGCGACTTGACCAGGTAGGCAAAACCCACCATGGCCGCCAGGCTGAAGGTGCCGTAGCCGATGAAGTTCGCGGGAACATGCAGCTTCATCCACCAGCTCTTCAGGGCCGGGACCAGGGGCTGGATCTGGTAGGCATCACGGGTGAAGGAATACCACAGCAGGAACACCACCAGCGAACTGATGACCAGCAGCACGAATCCCCCCAGGGCGCGCGTGGCGTAGCGGCGCTCGTAGTACAGATAGAACAGCGCCGTCACCAGGCACAGCAGGACGAAGACCTCGTAGAGATTGCTGACGGGGATATGGCCGATGTCGGGGCCCAGCAGGTGGCCTTCGCGCCAGCGCACCAGCAATCCGGTCACCCCCGCGTAGACGGCCGCCCAGGTCAGGATGCTGCCCAGCCAGGCCGCCGTGCGGCTGGCGAAGCCGACCCAGTAGCAGACCGTCGCCAGGGCGAACAGGGCGCACATCCACAGGATGGCCGATTGCGAGGAAATCAGGTATTTCAGCAGGAAGACGCTGTCGACCCGCGACAGGTCGCCCTGCAGCAGCTCGCCGGTGGGGCTGTAGAGCCAGATCGCCAGCAGCGCCGTCAGACCGCTGGCCAGCATCAGGGCGCGCAACGGCCGCCACAGCCAGCCCATCCAGCTGAACAGGCCGACCGCACCGATCAGGATCAGCTTCTCGTAGTAATCCATGAACGCGCCGTATTCCGTCAGCACGTGCCCGGCGCCCACTGCCAGCAGCAGGAAGAAACCGAAGTCGGTCCAGTCGGGCCGCCCCCGGCGCCCGCGGCGGTCGCCGCTGGCATTCATGTCGTGGGGCCAGGCTGCCGAAGCGCGCGCAGCAAGGGAATCAGACGTCATGATCGTGTCCTCCGGACAGGCGGCGCAAGGCATCTCGCAGCCGCTCGAATTCGTGGTTGAAATCCAGGGTGCGCCGCTGGGTGGTCATGGCCGCCAGCCAGGCGCTGCCCTTGTCCTGCGGCCGGATCCACACCCAGACGCGGCGTTCGCGGATGTAGAACATCGAGAACACGCCGAGCACCAGCAACAGGCAGCCGATATAGACGATGGTCTTGCCGGGGCTGCGGGCCACCTGGAAGACGCTTGCCTGGACCTGCTCGAAGCCGGTCAGCTGCAGGGCCACAGTGGCAGGATAATCCGGCAGCGCCGCCAGCGCCAGCACGGCCATGCGCATCCACTGGCGTTCGCGTTCCGCGTCAGGCCCCTGGAGATCCGGCGCGGGTTCGCCGCGCCTGGCCCGGTCCAGGTTGCGCAGTTCGGTCAGGCTGAGCTGGATCATGGGCACGGCGAAATTCAGGATCTTTTCCCGCTGATCGGGCGGCGCGGCGTCGATGATGCCGTTGAAACCGTCGCGTGCAAAGGTACGCAGCGCCCCGCGTGCGGCCTGGAACATCAGCTCGCGCTGTTCGCCCTGGGGCGCGTTGCCGTCCGCGAACCGCTGCGCGGCCTGCTCGCGCAGGCCGGCATCGTCGAGCGCGGCGCGCAGCCGCATGAATTCTGCCATCGTGCCCTGGCTGTCCGCCGGGATGCGCAGGTAGCGATACGGCTGCGAGGCGTTGTCGCGCACGCCCAGCAGGAACACCGGCGCATCGTCGAGCCTGACCGGCAGCAGGTACTGGTTGAATTCGTGCGCCTGCCCGTCGGCACCGATCAGCCGGTATTGCACGCTGGGGCCGACGTTGCGCAGGTTGTCGTTGCGCGGGCGGGCCGCACTGCCGGTCACGGCCGCCACGTGCGCGACCACATCGGACGGCTGCGGATCCTGGCCGCTGCCCATGTCCTCGACGTTGATCACACGCAGTCCGGTGTAATCCACCGTCAGCCCGCCCAGGCTGGCGGGCAGCCTGGCCTCGCGCCCGACCGTGCCGGAAACGTCCACGGGCTGCGCCGCGGCGCCCCGCAGGGGCCAGGCCTTCAGCTGCAGCTTGCTGCCGCCGTCGTCGAAGCTGGACTGGTAGACGGTGACGCCACGATAATGCAGCGGTTCGTTCACCTGGATCGTGCGGTCGAACGACTCGCCGGTTGCCAGGTCGGTCACCGTCACGTCGCTGCGGAAATCGCTGGGCATGCCGGTATCGTAGTAATCGATGTGGAACTTGTTGAGCTTCAGTGTGAAGGGCAGCGGCTGCAGCAGGACGCCCTGGCCAGCCGCCACGATGCCGACGCTGCTCTGCTTGCCATCGGGCACCAGCATGTTGGCCCGGAAACTGGGATTGCGCGCGGACAGGCGGCCGGACTCGGGCACATCGGAGATCAGCATGTTGCCGGTCACCGGCTGCTTGTCGAACAGCCAGGTCTGCAGCCGCACAGGAAGCTCGCTGTCCAGCAGCCCGCCCAGGCAGATCACGACAATGGCCACGTGCGCGAAGATGTAGCCCATCCGGTTGGCGGCGCCCTTCTTGGCGGCCACCATGCGGCTGTCGCCGTCTTCGCGCACGCGGTAGCGAAAGCCGTGGGCCTGCAGCAGCGCGCCGACCTGGGCGCTGGCCTGGTCGGGCGGCAGGCCGCTGTCGAGCTCGACCCGGTGATGGAAGGCCTTGAGGCTGGAGCCGCGCACGTATTCCCGGAACGAACGCATGTCGCGCAGCATCTTCGGTGTGTTGCGCAGCACGCACAGCGTGGTGGACACCACCAGGAAGGCCATGATGAGCAGGAACCACGCGCTGTTGTAGACGTGCCAGATGGAGAACTGGTCGAAGACCGCGAACCAGAACGGCCCGAACTGGTCGACGTAGGTGCTGGCCCCCTGATTCTGGGGCAGCACGGTGCCGATCAGGCTGGCCACGCAGATGAACACCAGCAGGCTGATGGCAAAGCGCATCGAACCCAGCAGTTCGATGACATCGGCGCCCAGGGCGCGGGAATGGGTGGAAGACGCCACGTCGGCTCGACTCAAAAAAACAGGGGGTGCGCTCGCGCGTGCCCCCTTGATCCAGAAATTTTAAGTTTTAACGATACACCGATACGCGCCGGGATTCATCCAAGACCCCGCGCGCGACCGGGGAATCCGGGGCATCCCCGGACCAGCGCCCGGTGCGCCCGAGGCTTCCTAGCGCAAGCCGGCAGCGTAGTCGGCGACGGCGGCCAGATCCTGGTCGTTCATGCGGTCGGCGATGTCGCGCATGATGTCGTTGGCCCGATCGCCCGAGCGGAACAGCTTGAGCTGCTCGAGCAGGTATTCGGGATGCTGGCCGGCAAGGCGCGGGAATTCGCCCGGCAGGCCGGCGCCGTTGGCCGAGTGGCAGGCCGCACAGGCCGGGACCTTGCGATCGGCGATGCCGGCGCGCCAGATCGTCTGGCCGCGTTCCATGGTGGCTTCGTGCGTGGCCGTGCCGGCCTTGTCCCAATCCATCTTCTGGTGCGACAGGTACAGCGCGACGTTCTGGACGTCCTGGGGCGTCAGGGTGGGCGCGATGGTGGACATGATCGAGGGGGCCCCGTCGGCGCCCGTGCGCACCGCGCGCTTGTCGCCCTGCGGCACGAAATCGCGCAACTGCTTGGCGATGTATTCGTGCGGCATGGCGGCCAGGTTGGGATTCATGGGGATGGTGCTGTTGCCGCCGTCGCCGTGGCAGGTGACACAGGCCAGGACGCCCCGCGACATATCGCCATTCAGGTAGAGCTGCTCGCCGGCCTTGGCATCGGGTTTCTGCGCATCTTCGGCATGGGCAAGGCCGGGCAGGACGCCGGCGAGAATCAGGCTGCTGGCCATGAACACACTGGAAAGCGCACGCTTCATGAGATCCTCGGTGGTGATTCGTTCACGACGCCGGGGGCCGGCGCCTGACAGGGCCGACGCCGTATCCGCCCGGGACACGCGATGCGCGGCGCAACATTCAATATGAAATTATACAATAGGCTTCACCCGCCCTTCTCTTCGAGCCCGCCCCCCGTGTCTCTCCTCCACCGCGCCCGGTTCACGGTGTCAGCCGCCCGGCTGGACCAGCTGCCCGCACCGACCACCGCCGAGGTCTGTTTCGTCGGCCGCTCCAACTCGGGCAAATCGTCGGCCATCAACGTTCTGACCAATCAGCGGCGGCTGGCCTTTTCCAGCAAGACGCCGGGCCGCACCCGCCTGATCAACCTGTTCGGCATCCCCGATCCGCTCGATCCGGACGCCTGGCTCGGCTTCCTGGTGGACCTGCCCGGCTATGGCTACGCCGCCGTCGACCGCGCGGCGCGCGACGAATGGGCCGAAGTCCTGGGCGGCTACCTGCACGAGCGCTCCAGCCTGGCGGGCGTGGTGCTGCTGATCGACATCCGCCGCGGCGTCACCGACCTGGATCGCCGCCTGGCCCGCTGGATCGCCCTGCGCGGCCTGCCCACCCTGGCGCTGCTGACCAAGGCGGACAAGCTGCCCTACGGCCAGCGCATCCAGGCCGCGGCGCGGGCGCGCAAGGATCTCGCGGACATCGGCACGCTGACTGCGCTGCCTTTCTCCGCGACCCACCGCATCGGGCTGGACGAAGCTGCCGCCCATATCGAAAACTGGATCTCGCCCCAGGCCGTGCCCTGAGCGCCGCCCCCTTCGAATCCGTCACCGCCCCGCCCCGCACGGCGGGTGTTTTCCGGAGTTCCGCATGACTGCCTTCCTGCCCCAAGCCGATTTTCCCGCCCTGCGCCTGCGCCGCAACCGGCGCGACGATTTCTCGCGCCGCCTGGTGCGCGAGACCCGCCTGTCGACGGACGACCTGATCTACCCGGTGTTCGTCTGCGAGGGCAGCAACGTCAGCGATCCGGTCGCCTCGATGCCGGACGCGGCACGGCAATCCCCCGACGTGCTGCTGCGCACGGCCGAGCAATGCCTGGAACTGGGCATCCCGGTGCTGGCCCTGTTTCCGCACATCGATCCGGCCCTGAAGACCCCGGACGGCCAGGAAGCCGCCAATCCCGACGGCCTGATCCCGCGCACCGTGGCGCTGCTGAAGTCGAAATTCCCCGAGCTGGGCGTGCTGACCGACGTGGCGCTGGACCCCTATACCAGCCACGGACAGGACGGCCTGATCGACGCGGACGGCCAGCTGCTGAACGAACCCACGGTCGCCATGCTGGTGCGCCAGGCGCTGACCCACGCCCAGGCGGGCGTGGACATCGTCGCACCCAGCGACATGATGGACGGCCGCATCGGCGCGGTGCGCCAGGCGCTGGATGCCCAGGACCGCATCCACACCCGCATCATGGCCTATTCGGCCAAGTACGCCAGCGCCTTCTACGGCCCCTTCCGCGACGCGGTGGGATCGGCCGCCAACCTGGGGAAATCCGACAAGGCCACCTACCAGATGGACCCGGCCAACCGCCTGGAAGCCCTGCGCGAGGTGGCCGCCGACATCCGCGAAGGCGCCGACATGGTGATGGTCAAGCCCGGCCTGCCCTACCTGGACGTCCTGCGGGAAGTCAAGGACGCCTTCGGCATGCCCACCTATGCCTACCAGGTCAGCGGCGAATACGCCATGATCAAGGCCGCCGCCGCCAACGGCTGGCTGGACCACGACAAGGTCATGATGGAATCCCTGCTGGCCTTCAAGCGGGCCGGCGGCGACGGCATCCTGACGTATTTCGCAATCGCCGCAGCCAGGATCCTGCGCAGCCGGGGCTGACCCCGCCCGGACGCGGCCTGCGTTCAGGCCCGCCGGCGCGCCCGGGGCGCGTCCGCCCGGCTCTCGGCCGTCTCCAGCCCATGGGCGCACCAGCGATTGCGGCCTTGTCTCTTGGCCTGGTAGAGCGCCTGATCCGCATGTGACAGCAGTTTGTCCAGGCCCGCCGGCAGCCCCTGGCCATCGTGCGCGATGCCGATGCTGACCGTGATCCTCAGGGGCTCGTCGCTGTCCAGGTAGAGGCGGATCTTTTCCACGCAGCCCCTCAGCCGCTCGGCGATCTCGGTGGTTTCTTCGAGAGAGCAGTCGGGCAGGACAAGGCCGAATTCCTCGCCGCCCAGCCGCCCGAACAAGTCCTCGGGGCGGATGGCTTCCCGGATCGTGCGGGAAAATTCGCACAGCACGTTGTCGCCCGCAGCGTGGCCGTGCCGATCGTTGATGCGCTTGAAATGGTCGATGTCCAGCATCATCAATCCATTGCCGTGCGGCGCGGGAGGAATCCGGCGCAGATATTCCTGAGCGCCCCGGGTGAATGCCGGCCTGGACAGGGCCCCGGTCAGGTCGTCGTGGTCCAGCGCACGGTTCAGGGACACGATCAGGTCGCCGCGCGCGGCCAGCGCGCTGGACATGAGCAGCGGCACGGTCATCAGCAGCAGGATGCCCAGCTGCAGCGAGATGCGCGTCCAGACCGACAGGGATGCCAGCAGTTCACCCGGCCCCGGGGACCAGCCGGCGTCAAGGCCGAGCACGACCCCGACGGCGGCCAGCAGTGCCAGCCAGGCCGAGGTCCACTGCTGGTAGGTATGCGCGCAATACACCAACGCGGCGAAAGGCAGCAGCAGGGCGCCGGGCCCGCCCAGCAGAAAACACAGCACCAGGCTGAACACCAGCAGCGCCCCCGGGATCCGCGCGGACCAGTTGCGCAGGTGGCGCAATGGGCCGTGATCCCTGCGGCGGCGATCGATCCCGGGGATTTCCATCCGGGGCAGCAACAGGACGGGCAGCAGGAAGATGCAATAGCCCAGCCACTGGCCCAGCAGGCTGCTGGCCACGGTTTCGGGCGTTGGCGCGGCGGCCGGGTTCCAGTAGCCCGGCAGCAGGCCGGCGGCAACCGTGACTGCCGACGCCGCCAGCCCGGCCAGCAGCATCCGGACCACGGCCCGGGGCGTGCGCAGATTGTCCAGGGGCCAGAAGCGGGCCAGGATGAGCCAGATCGTCCAGACACCCGCCAGGTCTGCCAGGCCGCCGGCCACGGCCTGGGGCAAGACACCGTCGAGACTGCATCGGGCCAGGGCCAGGCCGGCGCCCGCCAGCAGCCACGACAGGGGCCGGATCGGCGCCTGCTGGCGCAGCAGCACCCCTGCGAGGATCGCATTGGCCGGCCACAGGGCCGCACGCTCGAGCGCTGGCTGGGCAAGCAGGCTGGCGTGCGCCAGCAGGAATGCCGCCGCCGCGATCCATGCCGCCTGCACGATCGATCGCGAGAAATTCGTACCGAGGGGAAGGGTCTGGCTCATTGTCCGTGCGCTGTCCGAATGCCATCCGCCGGCCTTCTTCGTCAGCGCCGCGACAGCTTCGACTCAAATGCAACGGTGCATGATAGCCGGTTTCGATTCCCGCGAATACCACAGATGTGATCGAAACTGCACGCACGGCAAGGCGAAACCGGTTTCCCGCGCGCAGGCAGCCGAGTGGATCGACCGCCACCGCTCCCCTTCAGTCCTTTTCGCGCCGCCGCGCCTGGGCCAGCATCAGCAATCCCAGCACCAGCAGCGGCGGCAGCAGCATCCATTCCGTCGCCGGGCGGTCGGTGGGCACTTCCATGCCGGTGATCGCGAATCCCTGGTCGACCCCCATCTTGTCGGCCTGGCTGCCGAAGCGCACGGCGATGATGTCCAGCCGGTCTCCGTTTGCCAGCGTGCGCAGCCCCGTTGCCTGCAGCCGCGCAGGCGCGGGTCCCCGCTCACCCAGCGTCAGCAGGACACCTTTGGAAATCCGCCGCCCGTCCAGATTCTCGCCCTCGATCCAGAACCGTATCGGATGGTTCGGGGGCGCAGCCTCGACGACCTCCATAACGCGGCTGGCGGGTTCCAGGGAATACGGCGGAAACAGCAGATCCATCCAGAACCCGGGCCGGAACAGCGAGAAAGCGATGAGCAGCAGCGCCAGCGTTTCATACCAGCGGTTGCGCGCCAGGAACCACCCCTGAGTGGCCGCCACGAAGATCAGATTGGCCGCGACGGCAGAGGCCACCGTGACGGCCAGTTGCAGGGGACCGCCGATGCCGATCAGCAGCAACTGCGTGTTGAAGATGAACATGAAGGGCAGGATGGCTGTCCGGATGCTGTAGCCAAAGGCCGTCACGCCCGTCTTGATGGGGTCGGTGCGGGCGATGCCGGCCGCAGCGTACGAAGCCAGCCCCACGGGTGGCGTGACATCGGCCATCAGGCCGAAATAGAACACGAACAAGTGGACGGCGATCAGGGGCACCAGCAGTCCGTTTTGCGCCCCCAGCTCCACCACCACGGGCGCCATCAGGGTGGACACCACGATGTAGTTGGCCGTGGTCGGCAGGCCCATGCCCAGGATCAGGCAGATGACCGCGACCATGACCAGCATGATGAACAGGTTGCCTCCCGAAACCAGTTCGACGAATTCGGTCATGACCAGCCCCACCCCGGTCAGCGTGACCGTGCCGACGATGATGCCGGCCGCCGCGGTCGCGAGCCCGATGGCAATCATGTTGCGCGCCCCGGTGATCAATCCGGTGAACAAGTCGCGGCCCCCCTGACGCCAGGGGGCAGCCAGATCCCGGCTGCCCCTGAACCAGGCAAGCAGGGGACGCTGCGTGACGAGGATGAAGATCAGGAATACCGTGGCCCAGAAGGCCGACGTGGCGGGCGAGAGCTGCTCGACCATCAGGTTCCAGATCAGGGCCACCACCGGCAGCAGGAAATACAGGCCGGATTTCAAGGTCGGACCGACGTCCGGCAGCGTCTCCAGCGGTTGATCCGGATCGTCCATCCGCAGCTCGGGATAGCGTGTGCTGAATTTCAGCAGGCCGACATAGGAAAGCCCCAGCAACAGGCCGGCGATCAGGAAGGAAGCATCGCCGGCGATGGTCTTGATCCAGCCGAACCCGTAATACACGATGGCGGCCAGGATGATCAGGCCGCTGACCGTCATGCCCATGGAAGCCAGGCGCCGCCCCCAGGACGTGGCATGCGCACGCGGAATCCCATGGATGCCGGCCTTGACCGCCTCGAGATGCACGATATAGAACAGTGCAATGTAGGAGATGAGGGCGGGCAGGATGGCGTGCCTGACGACTTCGGCGTACGGGATGCCGACGTATTCCACCATGAGGAAGGCGGCAGCCCCCATGACGGGCGGCATGATCTGCCCATCCACGGAAGCGGCCGACTCGACCGCGCCGGCCTTGTCCGGCCGGTAGCCGACCCGCTTCATCAGCGGAATGGTGAAGGTGCCGGTGGTCACCACATTGGCGATCGAGGAGCCTGAAATGACGCCGGTGGCCGCCGAGGCCAGCACGGCGGCCTTGGCCGGACCGCCCCGCAGGCTGCCCAGCAGCGAAATGGCTGACTGGATGAAGTAGTTGCCTGCCCCGGCGGTCTCCAGCAGGGCGCCGAACAGCACGAACAGGAAAATGAAGCTGGTGGAAACACCCAGGGCCACGCCGTAGACGCCTTCGGTGCTCAACCAGAGATGGGACATGCCCTTGTTCAGCGATATCGCCTGATGGGCAATCATCTCGGGCATGTACGGCCCGAGGAAAATGTAGCCGATGAATACCACCGCCATGATCACCAGGGGCAGTCCCAGGGCGCGGCGCGTGGCCTCCAGCAGGGTGATCAGGCCGGTGACAGCCACCGCCAGATCCTGGTGGGTCGGCAACCCCGGCCGGCTGGACAGGGCGTCGTAGAACACGTACAGATAGCCGGCGCAGGCGGCACCCACGGCCGCCAGTACCCAGTCCGCAACGGGAATGTACAGGCGCGACGAGCGCTTGAAGGCCGGGAACAACAGGAAACCCAGGAAAACCGCAAACGCCAGGTGGACGGAGCGCGCCTCGGTGGTGTTCAGGATCCCGATGCCGAACAGGAACGGCAGGGGGGATGCGATCCAGAGCTGGAACAGGGACCAGGCCAGCGCAACCGCCGCGATGCCACGGCCGACGGCGCCGTGCGGCGTGCGTCCTCCGGTATCGGCCTCGGCCACCATCTGCTGGAGTTGTTCTCTGGAAAGGTGCGCAGGGGCCGTGTCGTGCTCGTTTTCTACCACGCGTCTTCTCCTGGGGCGGGTGGCGGGATGCACATGCATCCCGCCACCGGGGCTACATACGATACGGGCTTACATCCAGCCCTTTTCCTTGTAGTACCTGATGGCGCCTTCATGCAGAGGAGCGGTCAGGCCGTCCTTGATCATGTGCGCGGGGTCGAGATTGGCGAACGCCGGATGCAGCTTCCTGAATTCGTCGAAATGATCGAAGACAGCCTTGACCAACTGATAGACGACATCGGGCGAGGCCTTGTCCGATGTCACCAGCGTGGCCACTACGCCATAGGTCGTGACGTCATCCGGATTGTTGGCATAGGTACCGCCGGGGATGGTCGCGCTGGCATAGTAGGGATGCTCGGCAACCAGCTTGTCGATGGCCGGCCCCGTGACATTGACCAGCTGCGCGGCGCAGGTGGTGGTGACATCCTGCAGGTTGGCCGACGGGTTGCCCACGACATAGGCAAAACCGTCGATCTTGTTGTCGCACAAAGCCGCGCCGTGTTCATCCGCCTTCAGTTCGGAAGCCAGGGCAAAGTCCGACTTCTGCATGCCCAGCGCCGGCAGCAGCTGTTCGACCGTGGCGCGCTGGCCCGATCCCGGATTGCCGATGTTGAAACGCTTGCCCTTGAAATCCTGGAATTGCTTGACCCCCGATTCCTTGCGGGCAGCCACCATGAGAGGCTCGGGGTGGATGGAGAAGATTGCGCGCAGCCCCGCCATCGCGCCCTTGTCCTTGAACTGGTTTTCGCCCCGGGTGGCGTTGTACTGGACATCGGACTGCACCACGCCAATGTCCAGTTCGCCGGCCCGGATGGTATTGACGTTGTAGACGGATCCTCCCGTGCTTTCCACCGAGCAGCGAATGCCGGTCTGGGCACGGTCCTTGTTCATCAGGCGGCAAACGGCCCCGCCGACGGCGTAATAGACCCCGGTCACGCCGCCGGTGCCGATCGTGATGAACTGGGTCTGGGCCGATGATGCGGGCGGGGAACCAAGGGCGAGGCCGGCGGACAGGGCGGCTGCCGCCAGGACGTTCAGTTTGATCATGTCATCTCTCCCACATGGATGGATGGATTGAAACGTTTGTTGCGAGCACATCAAGTTTAAGCAACGTTCAATCCGCGTCCATACGGGATTTCCAGATATCCGCCCTGGGAAAGCGGTGCAGCCCCGCGCACAAAAACATAAACGCCGCCTGGAAAACAGGCGGCGTTTATGTGTGAATCATCGTGGTGCCGGCTAGAGGAATCGAACCCCCGACCTTCTCATTACAAGTGAGCTGCTCTACCAACTGAGCTAAGCCGGCCAAGGCCCGTCATTCTACAGGACGGGCGTGCCTACTTGACGATTTTCAGGTGGGACGGCTTGGGAGCGTCCGGACCATCGCCCGGTGGCGTCGGGGTATCCGGCCCTGAAGTCGGCGGCCCTTCCGGATCGTCGCCACCCGGGTAGGGGCGCGAAGCCACGACTTCGAAGCCCATGCCGGCGCCGGTCTCGCGGGCATACACCGCCGAAACTGCGCCCACCGGGATGAACAGATGCTCGACCACGCCGTTGAAGCGGGATTCGAACTCGATGTACTCGTTGCCCAGCGTCAGGCGGTTGGTGGCCAGGTGGCTGATGTTCAGCGTGATCTGGCCATCATGGACATGGGCGCGGGGCACCACGGTGTTCTCGTCGACGGTGACCACCAGGTAGGGGGTGTAGCCGTTGTCGGTGCACCATTCGTGCAACGCGCGGATCAGGTATGGTTTGGTCGAGGATTCCTGCATGTTTCAGCGACGCATGACCTTTTCGGACGGGGTGAGAGCCTCGATGTAGGCGGGGCGCGAGAACAGGCGCTCGGCGTACTTCTGGATCGGTGCGGCGCTCTTGGGCAGCTCGATGCCGTAATGGCCCAGGCGCCACAGCAGGGGCGCCACGGCGACGTCCAGCATGGAGAATTCCTCGCCCAGCATGTATTTGTTCTTCACCAGCAGCGGCGCAAGCTGGGCCAGGCGGTCGCGGATGTTGGCGCGGGCCGCTTCGCGGACCTTTTCGTCGGTGATGCCGCGGTTTTCGAGCGTGGACACGTGGACGAACAGTTCCTTCTCGAAGTTGTAGAGGAACAGCCGGGTGCGCGCCCGCATGATCGGATCGGCCGGCATCAGCTGCGGATGCGGGAAGCGCTCGTCGATGTATTCGTTGATGATGTTCGACTCGTACAGGACCAGGTCGCGTTCGACCAGGATGGGCACCTGGCCGTAGGGATTCATCACCGCAATGTCTTCCGGCTTGTTGTACAGGTCGATGTCGCGGATCTCGAAATCCATGCCCTTTTCGAACAGCACGAAGCGGCAGCGTTGCGAAAAGGGGCAGGTCGTCCCGGAATAGAGCACCATCATGTCGTGGGTTCCAATGCAAAAAAAGACGAAGAACGCGCGCGGTCCTGAAAACGCAAGCCAGGCGTGGCAACGCCTGGCTGGCATTCCGGCCCGCGCGGCCGGAGGGTCATGCGCCCCCGGGGGCGCGCCCGAACTTAGCGGACGTGCTTCCAGTATGCCGCATTCATGCGGATGGCGACAAACAGGAAGAGGAACAGGAACAGCATGACCCAGACGCCGATCTGCTTGCGCTCCAGCTGGCCGGGTTCCGCCATCCAGCCCAGGAAGTTGCTGAGGTCGGCGACATCGCTTTCGAACTTGCTGAAGGTCTTGGCATCGGCGGACTCGAAGCGCGTCACGCGGGTGGCTTCGCCGGTGTAGTCCTTCAGGGGCTCGGATTTGATGGTCTGGAAGCCATCGGCGTCATAGACCGTGGTGGTGCGTTCCCAGTGCTCGTTGCCCTGGGCGTCGGCCACCTGGTGGACGTCGATGTCCGTGAAGCTGCGCGGGCCTTCGAGTTGCCAGAGCACGTTGGGCATGCCCACGCTGGGGAAGACGACGTTGTTCCAGCCGGTCTTCTTGGAAGAATCGCGGTAGAAGGTGCGCAGGTACGTGTAGATGTAGTCCACGCCGGACGGACCGAAGTTGGTGCTCTTGGCGCGGGCGATCACGGACAGGTCCGGGGGCGCGGCGCCGAACCACTTCTTCGCGTCCTCGGGGGTCATGGAGATCGTCATCAGGTCGCCGATCTTCTCGCGGGTGAAGAGCAGGTTCTTCTTGATCTCGTCTTCCGACAGGCCCAGGTCCGTGAGCTTGTTGTAGCGCATGGAATTGGCGCTGTGGCAGTTCAGACAGTAGTTGACGAACAGTTTGGCGCCGTTTTGCAGGGCCGCAAGGTCGGTGATGCGATCGGGGGCGCGGTCCAGGTGCGCGCCGCCTTCGGCAGCGAGGGCCAGCGTGCAGGTCAGGGACAGGGCCAGGGCACCGAGCAGTTTTTTCAGCATGATCTTTCCGTGACAGTCAGTGGTTCGGCCTTCAGTGGGCCCGGAAGGTGACGCGTTCGGGAACCGGCTTGAAGGTGCCCAGGCGGCTCCAGACGGGCATCGCCAGGAAGAACGCCAGGTAGATGACCGTGCCGATCTGCCCGAGAACGGTGTAGGCCGGCGAGACCGGCTGCGTGCCCAGCCAGCCCAGGATCAGGAAGTCGATGATGAAGATCGCGTACAGGACCTTGTGCCAGTTGGGACGGTAGCGGATGGACTTGACCGGCGAATGGTCGAGCCACGGCAGGAAGAACAGGATGACGACGGCGCCGCCCATGGACACCACGCCCCAGAACTTGGCGTCCAGGACTTTCATGAGGATGGCGACCAGGACCAGGATGCCGGGCACGGCCAGGCGCCAGATGCCCGAGAGCCGGCCCTTGGCGAACAGCAGCACGGCGGCCAGCAGGGCGCCGGCGGCCATGACCCAGGTGAAGTCGCTGGTGGTGGCGCGCAGCATGGTGTAGAACGGCGTGAAATACCAGACCGGGGCGATGTGCGGCGGGGTCTTCAGCGGATCGGCCGGGAGGAAGTTGTTGTATTCCAGGAAGTAGCCGCCCATTTCGGGGCCGAAGAAGATGATCGCGGCGAACACGATCAGGAAGCCGGCCACGCCGACCACGTCGTGCACCGAGTAGTAGGGATGGAACGGGATGCCGTCCACGGGGCGGCCGTATTTGTCCTTCGGGCCTTGCTTGATCTCGACGCCGTCGGGGTTGTTGGAACCCACTTCGTGCAGGGCGATGATGTGCGCCACGACCAGGCCGATCAGCACCAGGGGGATGGCGATCACGTGGAAGGCGAAGAAGCGGTTCAACGTGGCATCGGACACGACGTAGTCGCCACGGATCCACAGGGACAGCTCGGGACCGATGAAGGGGATGGCCGAGAACAGGTTGACGATCACCTGGGCGCCCCAGTAGGACATCTGGCCCCAGGGCAGCAGGTAGCCGAAGAAGGCCTCGCCCATCAGGCACAGGAAGATGCCGACGCCGAAGATCCAGACCAGTTCGCGCGGCTTGCGGTAGGAGCCGTAGAACAGGCCGCGCAGCATGTGCAGGTAGACCACGACGAAGAACATCGAGGCGCCGGTCGAGTGCATGTAGCGGATGAACCAGCCGCCAGGCACTTCGCGCATGATGTATTCGACGGATTCGAAGGCAAAGCGCGCATCGGGCTTGTAGTTCATCACCAGGAAGATCCCGGTGACGACCTGGATCACCAGCACCAGCAGCGCCAGCGAGCCGAAGAAATACCAGAAGTTGAAGTTCTTCGGAGCATAGTACTCGGACATGTGCTCCTTGAACATTTTGGTCAGCGGGAAGCGGTGGTCCACCCAGCCCAGCAACCCGGTCGTCTCGACGTTTTTATCGGCCATGAAAGGCTCCTAGATTCAATATCGCAAAAGATGGACGGAAGCGTCCATCAGGCCTTGTTGTCTTCGTCGACACCGATCGTGATGCGGGTGCCGTCGGCGGAGAAGACGTAGGGCGGAATTTCGAGATTGTCTGGGGCGGGCTTGTTGGCGAACACCCGGCCGGCCAGGTCGAACGTGGAGCCGTGGCAGGGGCAGAGCCAGCCACCGGGCCAGTCGCTGGGCAGGCCGGGCTGGGCACCGGTCTGGAAGTGGGCGGTCGGCGAGCAGCCCAGGTGGGTGCAGATGCCGATGCAGACGAAGTATTCCGGCTTGCGCGAGCGGTATTCGTTCTTTGCCCATTCCGGCGTGAAGCCGGGACGGTCGGAATTGGGATCGGCGAGTTCGGCGTCGTGCTTGGACAGCGCATCGACCTCGGCCTTCGTGCGGCGCACGATCCAGACCGGCTTGCCGCGCCATTCGACGGTCATCATCTGGCCTTCGGCAAGGCCGGAGATGTCGGCCTCGACCGGCGCACCGGCGGCCTTGGCCTTTTCGGAGGGGGCGAACGAGCCCACGAAGGGAACGGCCGTGGCGACGCCCGCGACTCCGCCAAGCGTACAGGCCGATGCAACCCAGAAGCGGCGCGAAGGATCGGGTGGCAGGTTCGGGTCGACTGCGCCCTGCTCGTCGGACTGTGTCGGATGCTGACTCATTCTGTTATCCCTGGTTGCCGCCCGGGGGCGGAGCGTTTTTTGAATATGATCTGCCTGTGCGTGGAGGCTGGAAAAGGTCGCCCCACAAGGTTCTTCAACCGCGTATTATAGCGTTACGCCCAGTGGGGTAAATGGATGGAGGAAGACCGAAATGAGCACAGCCCGGGGTTTCATCAAAGAATTCCAAGAATTTGCCATCAAGGGCAACATGATGGACCTGGCGATCGGGGTCATCATCGGCGGTGCCTTCGGCAAGATCATCGATTCGGTCGTCAACGACCTCTTCATGCCGCTGATCAACTTCATCGTCGGCGGCAACGTCAACTTCGACAACCTGTTCCTGGTGCTGCGCCTGCCCGAAGGCTATGCCGGCGCCATGACGATGGCCGAGCTCACCAAGGCGGGCGCGGTCGTGTTCGCCTGGGGCCATTTCCTGACCATCTTCGTCAATTTCCTGCTGCTCGCCCTGGTGGTCTTCGTGATGGTGAAGCTGGTGAACAACGCCCGGCGCCGCTTCGAGGCCGAGCCGGCTCCCGCTCCCGCCGCGCCTCCCGAAGACATCCAGCTGCTGCGCGAGATCCGCGACGCCCTGCAGGCCGGCAACCCGGGGAAGTAGGCCGCGCCCTACACCGGGTTGTCGATGTCGACGAACTCGCAGGGCACGCCGAAGCGGGCCTCGATGGCTGCGCCCAGGGCCTGGATCCCGTAGCGCTCCGTCGCATGATGGCCCGCGGCGATATAGGCCGCGCCCGTTTCGCGCGCCAGGTGCACGGTGGGTTCCGAGATCTCTCCGCTGACGTAGCAATCGGCCCCGGCGGCCAGGGCGGCGTCCATCATTCCCTGGGCGGCGCCGGTGCACCAGGCCAGCCGCCGCACCGGACGGTCGGGATCGCCGATCGCCAGCGGCTCACGCCGCAGCCGGCGGGCGATATCGGCCGCCAGCGCGCCCACGGTCAGGTCCCGGGCGGGCGCGCCCAGCCAGACCAGTCCGTCGGGTCCGCAGCGCCGCGGGGCGCCGTCGGGGTCGGTTTCCGGAATCCAGTCCATGACGCGCGCCAGCTGGGCGTTGTTGCCCCATTCGGGGTGGGCGTCCAGCGGCAGGTGGTAGGCATACAAGTTGATGTCCCGCGCCATCAGGGCCGCCAGCCGGCGATGCTTGGTGCCGCGGATGCAGGGGTCTTCGTTCTTCCAGAACCAGCCGTGGTGCACCAGGACGGCATCGGCGCCCCGGGCGGCGGCAGCCTCGATCAGGGCCAGCGATGCCGTGACACCGGTGACGATGTGGCGGATTTCGTCGCGGCCCTGAACCTGCAGGCCGTTCGGGCAATAATCACGGAAGCGTTCGGGCTGCAACGCGTCGTTCAGCCAGTCCGCCAGTTCCTGACGTGATATTTTGGCGATCATGTTGATGTCCTTTAGCATGTCTTTCCGCCGTCCCACGGACGGCAAGCCCGAGACGAGTCGAGCGATTCCATGTTGATGCGGCGATTGTGGCTGATTTTCGCCCAGACGGTGACGGTCTGTCTGGGCATCCTGTTCCTGGTCGCGACCCTGCGGCCCCAATGGCTGCCGGGCGGCGCGTCTGAACACAAGGCCGTGCCCATGGCACCGGCAGCCGCGGGCGCGCCGTCCAGCTACGCGGCAGCCGTGGCGCGGGCCGCGCCATCCGTGGTCAACATCTACACCACCAAGCACGTCGACGTGCCGCTGGTGCCGTTGCCGGCGGACCCCAGGCTGGAGCAATTCCTGCGCGGCCTGCCCGGATTCACCCGGCGCGAGGCGACGACCAGCCTGGGCTCGGGCGTGATCGTGCGGGCCGACGGCGCGATCCTGACCAACTACCACGTGATCGAGGCCGCCGACGCGATCGAAGTGCGTCTGCACGACGGGCGCCAGGCGGCGGCGAAATTGATCGGCGCCGACCCCGAAAGCGACCTCGCCGTCCTCAAGATCGGCCTGCCCGACCTGCCGGCGATCGCCTTCGACCCCGACCCATCGGTGCGCGTGGGCGACGTGGTGCTGGCCATCGGCAACCCCTTCGGCGTCGGCCAGACCACGACCCTGGGCATCGTCTCCGCCGTGGGGCGCAATCGCCTCGGGCTGAACACCTACGAGGATTTCATCCAGACCGACGCCGCCATCAACCCCGGCAATTCCGGCGGCGCGCTGATCGACACCCGGGGCGAACTGGTCGGCATCAACACGGCCATCTATTCCGAAACGGGGGGGTCGCTGGGCATCGGCTTCGCCATCCCGGCGGCCGCGGCCCACCACATCCTGGATGAAATCCTGGAACACGGCAGGGTGCGGCGCGGCTGGCTGGGCCTGGAGCCGCAGGACATCACCCCCGATCTGGCACAGGCCTTTGGCCTGAAAGACACGCGCGGCGCCATCGTCGCCCGGATCCTGCCGGGCGGTCCGGCAGCGCGCGCCGGGGTGCGGGTGGGCGACGTCATCCGCTCGCTGAACGGCCAGCCCGTGGAAGATGCCTACGACCTGGTCAACCGGCTGGCCCCCCTGCCGGCGGACTCGACGGCCCGGCTGGCATTGCTGCGCCAGGGCCGGACCCTGGAACTGGACGTCCGCGTGGGCATCCGCCCCCCCGCCCGCATGCCGAGACGTTGAACGCGGACATGCGGGCGGGCACGGGCGATTGTTGACCCCCATCAATACGGGAAAACAATGTCCATGTTTTCATTGTGGATATAACCGTTCCACAAGGGGAACACCATGAGAACGCGCGCATCCATTCTCCTGGCGACGCACCCGGTCCCGGAAAGACCTGCAGACCTGCCGCCGGGCACTCCGGCCATCCCCGGGCCGCAGAAGTAACCGATCCGCCGGCACGGGCCGGCTCCGGGGCGGCTACTCCCTTTGCGCCTCCGGGGCGGGCCCGCGCAGGGCGGACCGGCTTGTGCGATCCGCCCCCGGTTCACGGGGTCTGTATCAGGGAATCCGGAGCGTGCGTTCCGCCAGGATTTCATAGAAGGATCCTTCCGGTCTCGGCGCCGAGGCCACCAGCACGCAGCGGCGCGGCGTCCAGTCCAGGGGCTCGGGCACCGGCAGCAGACTCAGATCGCCCGGCTCCGCCCGGCGCAGCAGCGACACATGCGGGCGAAAAGGCTCGTCCGGCCGCGGGAAGCCCCGGCGCGCCAGCGCCCGCCACAACCAGCCATGCAGCGCATCCAGCCAGGGCGCGGGAGCCGACGGGCCGGCCCAGACGATCCTCGGGCCACGAAAACGGCCGTAGCGATCCAGGCGCAACGCGCCGCCGATCAATACCGCCTCGTCCAGCAAGGAGGCCAGCTCCGCGATCCGGTCATTGGGCACCATGCCCAGGAAAGCCAGCGTCAGATGCAGGGTTTCGGGCCGCATGACGCGTCCGCCGAACGCGGCGTGCGCCCGGCGCGCCCACCCGGACAGGGTCTCGGCAGTCTCGGCATCCGGCCACAGCGCAAAGAACACCCGCCGGCCGTCCTCGCCCGGGGAATGGGCCGCGTCCCGGCGCGGCGGTCCGTCCGCGCGGGCCGTCATGATCCGTCCGGCGCGCGCCCGGCGGCCGGTGTTTCCGCCCCGTTCGCGTCGTCCTCGTGCAGACCGATGACGGTCCAGCCCGCCCCGGGCTGCAGTTCCTCGTCCGGGGTGAAAGGCAGCGCATACCCCTTGGGATTCAGGGCGAACAGCGGGATCACCGGGTGGTCCGGGCGGGCTGCCAGGTATTGCGCAAAGCCGAAGCTGTCCGACAGCCGCGTCGCCTTGACCCGGGCACCGGCAGCCAGCAGGGCGGACAGCTTCCAGTAGCCGAGGTCCGGAGCAAACAGGGTGCGGCCGCGATAGGCGGCATCGAGCAGGTGCTTCTCGGACTGGCCGGCATCCTGGGACCGGGGCAGGCTGAAGACCTTGCGCCTGCCGAACTCGTCGCGGGCGCGCGCCGTGATCAACTGGTTGACGTCGTCGCGCATGCCCAGCGCCAGCAGACGCCCCAGGCCGGTGGTGTCCAGGTTGCGCTGGGCGTGTTCGGAAACCGGGCTGCCATGATAGGTGGGGAGCCCCATCATCCGGGCCCGCGACAGGCTGTACCAATCGCTGTCGCACAAGCGCACCGGCACGCCCTGTTCATGCAGCGCCTGGCCGATGGACCGCGCCACCGGATTGGCGCCCGCGATCAGGAAGCCCACCCGGTCCGGCTCGGCCGCCTTCAGCAAGCGGGCCACGGGCCGCGCCGTCAGGCTCTGCCAGATCACCGTGCCGATGATCAGCAGGAACGTCATCGGCAGCAGCCGGTCTGCATGGGGCACGTCCATCTTTTCCAGCCGCAGGGCGAACAGGGCGGACACCGCCGCCGCCACGATGCCGCGCGGCGCGATCCAGGCCAGCAGGCCGCGTTCGCGCCAGTTCAGCCCCGAACCCCAGGTGGAATACATCACTTTCAGCGGCCGCCCCACCCACAGCATCACCGCCAGCACGCCCAGTGCGGGCCAGCCCAGGTCGTACAGCTGGCCGGGCGCCACGCGCGCGGCCAGCAGGATGAACAGGGCCGAGAGCAGAATCTGGCTGAGGGTTTCCTTGAACTCCAGGATGTCGCGCACCGGCACGCCGGGCTGGTTTGCCAGCCAGATCCCCATGATGGTGACGGCCAGCAGCCCGGATTCGTGCTGCACCGCGTTGGACAGGGCGAAGGCGGCGAACACCAGCGCCAGCACCGACAGGTTCACCAGGGAGTCCGGCACCCAGCCGCGCCGCAGCAATGTGCCCAGCAGCCAGCCGGCCGCCGCCCCGATGCACAGGCCCGTCGCCAGCGTGGCGCCGAAGGCCCACAGGGCATGGCCCCACTCATGGGTCATGCGCAGGGACACCATCAGGTCGTAGGCCACGACGGCCAGCAAGGCGCCGATCGGGTCGATCAGAATGCCTTCCCAGCGCAGGGCGTGGGCCACCGGCGCCACGGGACGCACGGTCTTGAGCAGCGGCGCAATGACCGTCGGCCCGGTGACGGCCGTGATGGCACCGAACAGGATCGCCAGGTCCCAGGGGAACTCAAGGAAGGCATGCACCGCCACGGCCGCCACGACCCAGGCGATCAGCGTGCCCCCCGTCACCAGCCGCCGCACCACCTGCTCCAGGCCCCGCGTCTGGTGGAATTCCAGCGTCAGGCTGCCCTCGAACAGGATCACGGCCACCGACAGGGAAACAATGGGGAACAACAGGTCGCCGAACAGGGCGTCCGGTTCCAGCCAGCCGGCCAGCGGCCCCACGGCGATGCCCGCCAGCAGCAGGAACAGGATCGCCGGCACCCGCAGGCGCCAGGCCAGCCACTGGGCGGATATGGCAATCAGGCCGATCCCGGCCAGCATCAGTTCAGGACTGCGCATCGTCGCGTCCACTTTCCCGCGCGTGCGGCGCACCGCCTGCGCGCCGACCGGCAGGCTCCAGCCAGATTCGCCACCCCCGCTTGCGCATCTGGCGCCAGCTCTTGAGCAGACCGTAGGAAAGATGCGTCTTTTCCTGGCCCACCGGAATGTCCGGCCGCACCCGCATCCAGGAAGACTTGGCATAGCCCAGCCGCTGGTCCGGATAGACGCTGCGGTGGCCGATGATCAGGTAGGCGGCAATGGCCGATCCGGCCGCATACAGTGTGCCCACGGTGCCACCGAAGAGCTCCACCCCCATCAGGATGGCGGCCAGCGGGGTGTTGGAGGCGGCAGCCACCACCGACACCAGCCCCACGGCGGCGCCCAGGGAAGGGCTGATGCCAAACAGGTGCGCAAAGGCGTTGCCCGCCACGGCGCCGATGACGAACTGGGGCGTGACGATGCCGCCATAGAATCCCGAGCCCAGGGTCACGGCCACCAGGATCGTCTTCCACAGGAAACCCGCATAAGGCATGGCCTCGCCCGCCAGGGCCCGGTCCATGAGCGGCAGGCTCAGGCCCAGGTAGTCCGTGGGGATGGCAAAGGTCACCAGCAGCGCCAGCGCGATGCCGCCCGCCAGCGGCATCAGCGGCGGCCACACGGCCCAGCGGGCCTGCAGCCGGTGGCAGGCATTGCGCACGGCGTAGATCAGGTCCACGAACACGCGCGCCACCAGCCCGCACAGCATGCCGACCAGGATGGTGCGCAGGAACAGCCATTCGGAAAAAACCGGCAGCACATCGATCGCATAGTGCTCGTAGGGAATGCCCAGGGCCTTGCTGACCTGGTACGAGGTCATGCCCGCGATCAGGGCGGGAAACAGGAAGTCGTGGCGGATGCGGCCGATGATCAGCATCTCCACGCCGTACAGGGCGCCGGCGAGGGGCGTGCCGAATACGCTGGCAAAGCCCGCACTGACGCCGCAGGCCACGATGCGCTGGCGCAGTTCCGCATTCAGCCGGAACACCTGGCCGATCACCGAGCCCAGGGACGCCCCCAGGTGCGAGCAGGGGCCTTCCTTGCCGGCCGAGCCGCCGCTGGCCAGGGTGATGATGGCCGCCACCGGCTTGATCCACAGGGTGCGCCAGGGCATGCGGCCGCCCTGTTCGTGCACGGCGGCGAAAATGGAATCCTTCAGGCCCGACGCGTCCAGGCGGCGGCGCGCATGACCCATCAGCAGGCCATTGGCCAGCCCCGCGAGCGGCAGCAGGGCCCAGTAGGCCCACAGGGGCATGGACTGGGTGCGGCCGGTCGCGAAGAACAGCGCATGCAGGAACAGACTGGTGCCGACGCCGACCACCAGCCCGGTCAAAGAAGCCAGGATCAGCCATTGGACCACCGTCGCCAGCATCACGGCGGGTTCCAGCAGGTCGATACGGGGAAGGGAAGGCAGTTTCATGGGTCAGGCGCAAGCGCGCCCGATGCGGGCCCGACCCCCCGCAGTATAGCCGAGCCCGCCTGGCCCCTGGCCGCGGCCAGCCGGTTCATCCACATCCCACGCGCCCCGGAATCGGCCGCCCGGGTCGGGAAACTTATTTTTTCTAGGGTGATTACGGAGTGGTTCGCGGAACAGCCCTTGCTACTATGCAAGCTTTCCCAATAGCAACTGAAGAGGAACCACACCATGCCCATCAAAAAATGGCTGGCCGCGTGCGCCGTGGCGGTTACCGCCGCCATCGCCGCCGCCCCCGCTCAGGCGGACACCAAGTTCATCAACATCCTGACCGGAGGCCAGAGCGGCGTCTACTACCCGCTGGGTGTGGCCCTGTCCCAGATCTACAACAAGCACATCCCCGATGCCAAGTCCACCGCCCAGGTCTCCAAGGCCTCGGCCGAAAACATGAATCTGCTGCAGGCAGGCCGCGGCGAGCTCGCGTTCGCGCTGGCCGACACCGTGTCCGATGCCTACAAAGGCAATGCCGATGCGGGCTTCAAGGCCCCGCTGAAGAACCTGCGCGGCATGACGGCCACCTACAACAACTACATCCAGATCGTCGCCAATGGCGATTCCGGCATCAAGACGCTGGCCGACCTGAAGGGCAAGCGCATTTCCGTGGGCGCCGCCCGCTCCGGCACCGAGCTCAACGCACGCGCCGTCCTCAAGGCCGCCGGCCTGACCTACGACGATTTCTCCAAGGTCGAATACCTGCCCTTCGGCGAGTCGGTCGAGCTGATGAAGAACCGCCAGCTGGACGTGACGCTGCAATCGGCCGGCCTGGGTGTGTCTTCCATCCGCGACCTGGCGACCTCGGTCAAGATCGTCATCGTGCCGATCCCGGCCGACGTCATCGAGAAGATCGGCAATGCCGCCTACCAGCCGGCCACCATCCCCGCCGGCACCTACGAGGGCCAGGCTGCGGACACGCCCACGGCGGCGGTGCCGAACTTCCTGGTGACGGCCTCGACGGTGCCCGACGACCTGGTCTACCAGATGACCAAGGTGTTCTACGAACAGCTCGACACCCTGAAGTCCGCCCACAACGCCGCCAAGTCGATCCAGCTCGAGAATGCCCTGAAGGGCATGCCCGTGCCCCTGCATCCCGGCGCCGAGCGCTACTACAAGGAAGTGGGCCTGATCAAGTGATCACACACGGGCACCGCGCCGCCCCCGGTTCCCCCGGAAGCCACGGTGCCCCCTCTCTTCCCTCCGGGGCGGTTCCGACCTGCGTCTGAACCGCCTTTTCAATCTCCAGGTTTGCGCTCATGAGTTCTCCCCACGATACCGCGGCCCAGCCCCTGCCGCGCACCATCTTCTGGATTGCCGTCGTCTTTTCCTGCTTCCAGATCTGGACCGCGGCCTACAGCCCCCTGTCCAGCCAGGTGGTCCGGGCAGTCCACGTCGGCTTCGTGCTGCTGATGGTCTTTTCCCTGTATTCCGGCGGCAGCCGCGCAAACCGGACGCTGGGCTGGTGCCTGGGCACCCTGGGTTTCGTCTTCAGCCTGTACCACTGGGTCTACGAATCCGACCTCACGGCGCGCGCCGGCCAGATGACCGATGCCGACATGGTGGTGGGCATCGTGACCATCGTGCTGGTCTTCGAGGCCACCCGCCGCATGATGGGGTGGGCATTGCCGGTCATCTGCGGCCTGTTCCTGGCCTACGGCCTGTTCGGCCAGTACATCCCCGGGCCCTTCATGCACCGCGGCTACGGCTTCGACCAGATCGTCGGCACCCTGAGCTTCGGGGTCGAAGGCATCTACGGCACGCCGACCTACGTGTCGTCCACCTATATCTACCTGTTCATCCTGTTCGGCGCGTTCCTCGAACAGGCGGGCATGATCCAGCTGTTCAGCGACTTTTCCATGGGCATGGTCGGCCACACGCGCGGCGGGCCAGCCAAGGTGTCCGTGGTCAGCTCGGGCCTGATGGGGACCATCAACGGCTCGGGCGTGGCCAACGTCGTGACCACCGGCCAGTTCACCATCCCGCTGATGAAACGCTTCGGCTATTCGTCCGCCTTCGCGGGCGGCGTCGAGGCCACGTCCAGCATGGGCGGGCAGATCATGCCGCCGGTGATGGGTGCGGTCGCCTTCATCATGGCGGAAACACTCAACATTCCCTACGTCGAAGTCGTCAAGGCGGCCCTCATCCCCGCCATCCTCTACTTCACGACCGCCTTCATCTCCGTCCACCTCGAGGCCGGCCGGCGCGGCCTGCACGGCCTGGCCAAGGAAGACTGCCCCGATCCCTGGAAAGCCGTGCGTGCACGCTGGTACCTGCTGCTGCCCCTGATCGGCCTGGTGGTGCTGCTGTTCTCGGGCTACACGCCACTGTTTTCCGGCACCATCGGCCTGGGCCTGACGGTGATCCTGATCTTCGGCGCCGCCGTCATCCAGGGCACTTCGCAGGCAATCCTGCGCTACGTCTTCTGGCTGCTGCTGGGCATCGCCTGCGCGGGCTTCATCCAGTTCGGCGTCACGGACTTCTTCGTCATCATCGCCGTGCTGGGGCTGGCCCTGATGGTGCGCCGGCATGGCCGCGACACGCTGCGGCTGGCGCTCAATTCCCTGGCCGAAGGCGCGCGCAATGCGCTGTCGGTCGCGGCGGCCTGCGCGCTGGTCGGGGTGATCATCGGCATCATCAACCTGACCGGCGTGGCCGCCGAGTTCGGCGGCCAGGTCATCGCCATCGGCGAAAGCAACCTGTTCCTGGCGCTGTTCCTGACCATGATCACCTGCCTGGTGCTGGGCATGGGGATCCCGACGATCCCCAACTACATCATCACCAGTTCGCTGGCCGCTCCCATCCTGCTGAAGCTCGGCGTGCCGCTGATCGTCTCGCACATGTTCGTGTTCTATTTCGGCATCATGGCCGACCTGACCCCGCCGGTGGCGCTGGCGGCCTTCGCCGCCGCGCCCATCGCCCGGGAAAACGGCCTGAAGATCAGCATCCAGGCGCTGCGCGTGGCCGTGGCCGGTTTCGTGATTCCCTACATGGCCGTCTATGCGCCGGCCCTGATGCTGCAGGGCGGCAGCGCACTGGATACGGCCTACATCGTCTTCAAGGCCCTGCTCGCCATCACGCTGTGGGCCGCCGGCATCACCGGCTTCCTGTTGTCGTCTCTCAACTGGTTCGAGCGGCTGTACATCATCGCATCGGCCATCCTGCTGGTGACGGCGATCCCGCTGACCGACGAAATCGGCTTTGCAGCCACGGGGTTGTTCCTGGTGTGGCACGTGGTGCGCAGCCGCCGTGCCCGCACGGTGGGGGCGGCGACCTGATGCTGGCCGCACTGGGAGTCTGCCTGACCCTGGCGGCGGCGCCCGGCGTGCCGCCGCGCTTCGTGCCGGTCCAGGCATTCACGCTGGCCTGGACCCACTCGATCGAGAAGATCCGCTGGGAAGAAGACTACACCGTCAGTGCTGACGCCGGCGGCCGGCCCATCCTGGTGCCCGGCCAGGCCCGCATCCTGGGCTCGGGAGCGGGCATGGAACCGCCCCCGGACGCCACGCTGCGCCCCGACGGCTGGTACGTCTACCAGCCCCATACCGGCCTGCTGCATGAACTGCGCCTGTCGCGTTCGCCCTATACCGCCGACTACGACTGGTGCGTCGGCGGGCGCTGCGAACCCATGGTGGGCATCATGCCCACCGATGGCGACGTGACCCTGCTGCGGCCCTGCCGCGCGCCTCAACCGCCGGTCAGGACCGCCCCCCGATAGCCCCGATCTCACGAAACGCTCTTTCCTGGGACTGGACTCACGAGGGCTTCTATCGATGAGAGCGATTATCCACCCGTGGATGCACGACCCGGGAAGCGTGCGCCTGTTCCGGCACAAGCGATGGGCATGAAATTTTCTCGCGGGACTTGTCTTCCCGAAGAAAAAACATGATAATCATTCTCATGTATATTTGTGTATGCAACGCGATCAGCGAACGCCAGGTCCAGGATGCCATCGCCCAGGGCGCGGCCGACCTGGGCGATCTCCAGGCCCAACTGGGCGTGGCGACTTGCTGCGGCCATTGCGCCGAGACCGCCACGGAATACCTGCCGGGCGGTCGCTACGCAGCCGACGTCGGCTCCGCCGCGGCCGGGCTGACCGGGCAGGTCGAGGTCACCGTCCTGTCCCGCGTTGCCACGCGCCGCGTCGCCTAGGCCCGCCCCGCCACCATCGTGCAGGTCCCGCTTCCCGCACCCCGGTTCCCGGGGCGCGCGGGTCGTGCTAGCCTTGTGATCCGGGCCCGTCCGATTCCGGACGAGCCATGCACCAGGGAGCACAGGTCATGAAAGGCGACAAAACCGTCATCCGCTATCTGAACCAGCAGCTGAAAAACGAGCTTTCGGCCATCAACCAGTATTTCCTGCATGCGCGCATGCTGCGCCACTGGGGCTTCGAGGCGCTGGGCGAGCACGAATACAAGGAATCCATCGGCGAGATGAAGCATGCCGATCTGCTGATCGAGCGCATCTTCATGCTGGACGGCCTGCCGAATCTGCAGGATCTGCACAAGCTGCTGGTGGGGGAAACCGTGCCCGAGATCCTGGCCTGCGACCTGAAGCTGGAAACCGCTGCCCAGGCCACGGTCAAGGAAGCCATGGCCTACTGCGAATCGGTGCAGGACTTCGCCTCGCGGGATCTGTTCCTGACCATCCTGAAAGACACCGAGGAACACATCGACTGGCTGGAAACGCAGATCGGCCTGGTCGAGCAGCTTGGTCTCCAGAACTACCTGCAATCTCAGATGTGACCCTGCGGCGCCTCGGCGCCGGCCCAGGCACCCGGCCGGGAGGCCGGGAATCAGAAGCCCGATTTCTTCGCCGGGCAGTCGGGGACGCGGCCCCAGGCATTGTTGGGTTCGCAGTATTTGTTGCGGGCCGCCCAGGCGCACGAGGGCCGCGAGAAGAAACCCAGCGATTCGCAGGCCTTGAGCTCCGCCTGGAAGGCGGCCTGCCACTGCCCGCCGCGGGCAGCGGCAGGCGCGGGCGAAGGCGGCGGCGGAGGTGTCGTGACGTCGATGGGCTGGACCACCTGGCTGCCGCCCAATCCCCCGAACTGGGCAATGCCCTGCAGGCCGTCTCCCAGCTGGTTGCGGGATGCCAGGGCGATGGCCTCGTCCATGGAAATGGTGGTGGTCGCCAGGGCGATCGGCCGGCCGTCGTCCAGCAGGGAATCCTGCTGGATCTTCCAATCGACGGGAGGCTGCAGTTCGGGCACCCCCTGGCGGCCATCCGGCAGCACCTGCGGAGCCGAGGCGACATAGGGCTTGCCGTTGGCATCGAGCATGCCGGCCTGCGCATCGAGCTCGGGGTGCGGCTTCGGCATCTGGATCTGTGCCGGCCCGTGGGCGATCAGCCAGTCGCCCAGCTGCAGTCCGCCCCAGGCGGATGCGCCTGCGGCCAGCAGCAGAAAAGCAAAAATCAGACGCCAGGACATGGGCGACGGGCCTCGTCGATCGGAGCGGGTGATCCCTGCATTGTATAGGAAGCCACCGCCGCGGCAGCCAGCACGCTATGCAAAGACCCGCCCGGCATGTTCGCGCATGGTGTGGAATTCGATGTCGGGGTAGCGCTCCTGGGCGACCCGCAGCTGGGCGGGCGAACTGGCCAGGAAAGCGGCCGCATCCACCACGTCGTAGGCGATGTTGGCCGCGTTGGCATCCATGAATTTCTTCAGGGCCTTGGGGTCGGGGCAGGTGATCCAGCGCGCCAGGCTGTAGCGCGACGGCATCAGGCGAGCCTCGACGCCGTACTCGGTCTTCAGGCGGTGGGCCACCACTTCGAACTGAAGCTGGCCCACGGCCCCCAGCAGCAGCGCGCCACCGGCGGCTTCGGGGCGGAACACCTGGATGGCGCCTTCCTCGCCGAGCTGCGTCAGGCCGGTGCGCAGCTGCTTGGTGCGCAGGGGGTCCTTGACCTCGACCGCCTGGAACAATTCCGGCGCGAAGAACGGCAGGCCCGTGAAAGTCAGCGATTCGCCCTCGGTCAGCACGTCGCCCAGTTGCAGGATGCCGTGATTGGGAATGCCGATGATGTCGCCGGCATAGGCCTCATCGATGATCTCGCGCCGCTGCGACAGGAAGGACACCACGTTGTTGGGCCGGATTTCCTTGCCGTTGCGGGCGACCTTCAGGCGCATGCCGCGTTCGAACCGGCCGGAACTGACGCGCACGAAGGCCACGCGGTCGCGGTGCGCCGGATCCATGTTCGCCTGCACCTTGAACACCACACCGGTGAACTTGGGTTCGGACGGCAGCACGCTGCGCTCCAGCGCGGCGCGCGGGCCGGGCGGGGGAGCCAGTTCCACCAGGGCGTCCAGGACCTCGCGCACACCGAAATTGTTGATCGCCGAACCGAAGAACACCGGCGTCTGGCGGCCTGCCAGGAAGGCGTCGTGATCGAAGGCCGGGACCGCGCCGGTGATCAGCTCGATCTCCTCGCTGGCCTTGGCGTGGGCGTCGCCGAACCGCGCCGACAGTTCGGGATTGTTCAGCCCGTCGATGGTCTCGTCGTCGTCCCGGTGGCGCTCCGAGCCGGGGCGGAAGACCCGCATCCGGTCGTGGCGCAGGTCGAAGACCCCGCCGAAATGGCGGCCCATGCCCACCGGCCAGGAAAACGGAATCGCATCCATGCCCAGGTGGCCCTCGATCTCGGAAAGCAGGTCCAGAGGCTCGCGCACCTCGCGGTCGAGCTTGTTGATGAACGTGATGATGGGCGTGTTGCGGGCGCGGCACACCTGCAGCAGGCGGATGGTCTGGGGCTCGACACCGTTGCCGGCGTCGATCACCATCAGCGCGGCGTCCACGGCGGTCAGCACCCGGTAGGTATCCTCGGAAAAATCCTGGTGGCCCGGAGTGTCCAGCAGATTGATGACGCAGTCGCGGTATTCCATCTGCATCACCGAGGACGCCACCGAAATGCCGCGCTGCTTTTCGATTTCCATCCAGTCGGACGCCGCATGGCGGCTGGCCTTGCGCGCCTTGACGCTACCGGCGATCTGGATGGCGCCCGCGAACAGCAGCAGCTTTTCGGTCAGGGTCGTCTTCCCGGCGTCGGGGTGGGAAATGATGGCAAAAGTGCGTCGGCGGGCGACTTCGTCGGTCAGGCTCATGGAAAGGTCGTGGAGCTTCAGGGCGTGAGGCTTCAGTGCTTGTGACTGAAGGAGGCCAGGACGGTGCCGGCCAGGATGAACATCGAACCGAAGCCTCGGTTCAGCCAGCGGATATGGCCCGGCTTGCGCAGCATCCGCAGGATCCGCGAAGCCAGCGAAGTATAGCAACTCATGGCGACCAGGTCGGTGAAGCACAGCGTGGCGCCGATCAGGAAATACTGCAGCGGCAGCGGCCGGCCCAGGTCCAGGAACTGCGGCACCACGGCCAGCAGGAACATGGTGCCCTTGGGGTTGGTGACGTTCACCAGGTAGCCGCGCAGCAGCTGGTCGCGGATCGGATGGGCGCTTTTCGGCGGCTGCGCCTCGACCGCCACCGGCGCCGCGTCGGTGCGGAACTGCCGCACCCCCAGGTACACCAGGTAGACGGCGCCGATCCACTTGACGATCGTGAAGGCCACTTCGGACGTGGCCAGCAGCGCGCCCACGCCCAGGGCCACGATGATCAGCTGGCAGATAATGCCGGCCTGGAGCCCGAAGATGGTCCAGGCGCCATGGCGGAAACCGTATTTCAGGCCCGAGGCCATCGAACAGATGGCGCCGGGCCCGGGCGAGAACGAGATCGCCCAGGCCGCAGCGAAGAAAGCCAGCCAGGTGGACAGTGCCATCCTCGGTCTCCAGTGCGCCGGCCCGGCGGATCAGTCGGCCTTGCGCAGCAGCGCGGGCCGCCCGGACGAAGCGGGGCGTGCGTCCCGGCGCGCGGCGGGGGCCGCACCGCCCTCGCGGGCCGGGCGCGCACCCGGGGTGCGGCCGCCGCCGCTGCGGCGGGCATCCTGACCGGGATGGCGATCGGACGGGCCGGCTGGCCGGCGGCCGTCACGGCCGGATGATTCGCGCCGGCCGCCGTCATTGCGCCGGTTGCCGTCGCCGCGGCCGGCAAAGCCGCTCTGCAGGCGGGCGAGCGCCCGCTTTTCCCGGGCATCCGGTGCCGAATCGGCAGTCACCATGGCGGAGGGATTCCATCCTTCCACCGCGATCGGTTCGATGGTCTGCTTGATCAGGCGTTCGATGGCGCGCAGCAGCTTGATCTCGGACGCATCCACCAGGGACAGGGCGGAACCGGTGCTGCCGGCACGGCCCGTGCGGCCGATGCGGTGCACGTAGTCTTCGGGCACGTTCGGCAGCTCGAAATTGACCACTTGCGGCAGCTGGTCGATGTCCAGGCCGCGGGCGGCGATGTCGGTGGCCACCAGCACGGCCACCTTGCCATCCTTGAAACCCGCCAGCGCCTTGGTGCGCGCCGCCTGGCTCTTGTTGCCGTGGATGGCAGCGGCGGACAGGCCGTCCTTCGACAGTTTTTCGGCCAGGCGGTTGGCGCCGTGCTTGGTGCGCGTGAACACCAGCACCTGGTGCCAGCCGCTCTCGCGGATGATGTGGCTGAGCAGGTCGCGCTTGTGCGCCTGGTCGGTCATCACCACGCGCTGGCTGACCAGCTCGGACGCGGTATTGCGCCGGGCGACGGAGACTTCGACCGGATTGCTCAGGATGCCCTGCGCCAGGCCGCGGATCTCGTCGGAGAATGTGGCGGAAAACAGCAGGTTCTGGCGCTTGGCCGGCAGCAGCTTCAGCACCCGGCGGATGTCGTGGATGAAGCCCATGTCCAGCATGCGGTCGGCTTCGTCCAGCACCAGGATCTCGACGCCCGAAAGATCCAGCGTCTTTTGCTGCGCGTGATCCAGCAGGCGGCCGGGCGTGGCCACCAGGATGTCCAGGGGCTTTTTCAGGGCCGCGATCTGGGGATTGATGTTGACCCCGCCGAACATCACCATGGAGCGCACGGAGGTGTATTTGCCGTAGAGGCGCACGGATTCCTCGACCTGGGCGGTGAGTTCGCGCGTCGGGGTCAGGACCAGCACGCGCGGGCGACCCGGACGGCGGTCCGTGGCGGGGTGGCCCAGCAGGTAATGCAGGATCGGCAGGGTGAAACCGGCGGTCTTTCCCGTTCCGGTCTGGGCGGCGGCCAGCAGGTCGCCGCCTTCCAGAACGCGGGGGATGGCCTGGGCCTGGATCGGGGTGGGATGGTCATAGCCGGCGTCGCCGACGGCGCGCAGCAAAGGTTCCGCCAAGCCGAGCGAGGCAAAGGTAATCGAAGTATCCAAGAAAATTGACTCCAGCGACCGCCTATCGCTCGAGCCGAGTGATACCAATCGAGGCCGACGTATGAAGAATGTCAGGAGAGGTGCCGCCGGAGCGCCGGGCGCCGGGGCTGAAAAGAAGCCGCACGGCGACTGGTTGGCCGTGCGAAGCATTGCATTATAGCGTGACTGCAACGCCGCGCGGCAGTCGGCCCTGACTGACCGGTCGCCCTTTAAAATACGCCATTCGCTCCCTGCCGGGGGCGCCACACGAGAGGCCCGGATGTTCCGACGTTACCTGAACCTGGCTGCGCTGGCAGCCCTGACGCTGCTGCTCTCGGGCTGCGGCTACAACGAAATCCAGCGCCAGGACGAGCAAGTCAAGGCGGCCTGGTCCCAGGTCCTGAACCAGTACGAACGCCGCGCCGACCTGGTGCCCAAGCTGGTGTCCTCGGTCAACGCCTACATGGTGAACGAGCGCACCGTGCTGCAGCAGGTCACGGACGCGCGTGCCCGGGTCGGGCAGATCCGCGTCAGTGCCGACGACCTGGACGATCCGGCCCTGATGGCCCGCTTCGAGCAGGCGCAGGGCGCCCTGTCCTCCAGCCTGTCGCGCCTGCTGGCGGTGTCGGAGAACTACCCTCAGCTCAAGAGCGACGGCCTGTTTCGCGACCTGATGACCCAGCTCGAGGGCACGGAAAACCGCATCGCGGTGGCGCGCGAGCGCTATGTCGGCGCGGTGCAGTCCTACAACCTCACGATCCGCCAGTTTCCCACCCTGATCACAGCGCGCGTGTTCGGCTATCAGCCCAAGGCCCAGTACGGCCTGGACAAGGCCGACACCGTCATGCAGGACCCCGAGGTGAAGTTCGACCTGCCTCAGGGGCAGGGCAAATGAATTTTCGCCGCATGCTGGCGCAAGCCGTGCTGGCGCTGGGGATGCTGGCGGGCGCGGTCCCGGCGCCTGCGGCGGCCGCCGCACCGGATACGGCCGGCCAGGTCGCGGTGCCGGCCTGGACCGGGCCGGTCATGGACGAGGCCGGCGCCCTGACGGCCGATCAGGTCCGCACGCTCACCGCCCAGGTCCAGGCGCTGGAACGGCAGCACGGCTCGCAGCTGTTCGTGCTGCTGGTGCCCACCACCGGCAACGAGTCCATCGAACAGTACGCACGCCGGGTCTTCGACCAGTGGGCCGTGGGGCGCAAGAACATCGACGACGGCGTGCTGCTGCTGGTGGCCGTGCAGGACCGCCGCCTGCGCATCGAGGTCGGCTACGGGCTCGAAGGCGCCGTCACCGACGTGGACGCCGGGCGGATCATCCGCGAGCGGATCACGCCACGCTTCGCAGCGGGCGACCTCTTCGGCGGGGTGGAAGCCGGGGTCTCGGCCCTGACGGGCCTGATCCAGGGCGAACCCCTGCCGCCTCCGGAGTCCACCGACGATGACGAAGGGCTCGACGAACGCGTGATGTTCCTGCCCCTGACGTTCTTCGCCCTGATCATGACGCCGCCCATCGGGGCCCTGTTGCTGGGCGGCTTCGTGTTCGTGCTGACCGAAAGCCTGCTCTGGACCGCCGTCGCGGCACTGGCGGGACTGGCGCTCGGCATCCTGGGCCGAATCCTGCACATCCCCGACAAGCTCGCCCGCGGGCGCGGCGGCCGGGGCGGCGGCCGTGGGGGCGGAGGCGGTTTCGGTGGCGGCTTCGGCGGAGGCGGCGGCCGGGGCGGCGGCGGGGGCGCATCCGGCAGCTGGTAGCAGGCCGGGCTGCCGGCCATTCATGTCAGGCGCCCGCCCGATCGAAGCGGACGCCGGGACCCCGGCTACAACGCGGCGAACAGCGCCTGTGCCATGGCGCCGACCAGCGCCTCGCGCCGGGCATCGGGCGCGGGCTCCTCGCCGATCATGGACCATTCGGGATGGCCGCGCGCCTCGTCCAGCATGCGCTGCACGTCGGGCGGCAGACGGCGCAACGGCTCGGGCGGCGTGCCGGGTTCCTGACCGGTCCCGGGTACCGCGTCCTCGTCCTCCGGCGAAGGGGCCGGCGCCGGTTCGGCGGGATCCGGCTCGGGCGGCGCCACCTGCGCCAGCAGGTCGCCGTCGATGGGCCGCATGGCCGCGTGCCCCCGGCATTCCAGCGCCCGCACCAGGGCCAGCTGGCGTAACCCCAGCAAGTGCAGCACAGGGTCGTCCACGGTCATTTCCGTATTGCCCGCCAGCCGGCCCACCAGGCGCTTGCCCCACTGGCTGGCCCCCTGCCAGGCGCCGCCGATGGCAGCCCCCAGCAACGCAGCGGCCCCCAGGCTCAGCCCCCCGGTCAGCACATCGATGGTGGCCCCCGCCATGGCACCGGTGGCCATGCCCTTGCCGACCTGGATGCCGAAAGTCCGCAAGGTCTGGGGATTGAACAGGTCCATGCCCCAGCGCTCGCCTTCCAGCGGCAGGGGGTGATGGGGAAAGGTCGCCTTGCTGAAGCGGTAGCGCTTCAGCAGCGCGTGCACGCAGTCCTGTTCGCGGTCGCGGGTGCGCTTGCGCAGCCCCAGGGTGATCGAGGCCATGTCCGTCGGATCCTGGGAACAGGGCAACCGCAGCGCGGCGGCATCCACCAGCAGTTCGGCGATCAGGCGCGTGGCGTCCTGCAGCCGGCGCAGGCGCTGCTGGCCCAGGTCGACGCGCAGGGTCTGCAGGGCGGCCGCATGCTGGTCCAGCATCAGTGCCAGGCGTTCCAGCAGCTGGCCTTCGCCATCCAGGGCGGGCGCCACGGTATCGAAATCCACCGTGGCATGCAGCCCCAGCCGGGCCAGCGCGTCGCGCCAGGCGGTCGTGTCCGCGTGCGCCGTGCGGGTGAAGTTCAGCACCGGCAGGATGGGACGGCCGCAAGCGGCCAGCAGCATCAGTTCGTCGCGATGCTTGGGCAGGACGGGATCGCGGGTATCGATGACGTACAGCGCGGCGTCGGTTTCCAGCACCGTGGCCAGCACCCGGCATTCCTGCTCGAAGCGGCCGGCGGCCTCGGGGCTGTCGAGCAGCTTGCGGATGCGGTCCGGCCCATCGTGCCTTTCCTGAGGCGGAGACAGCTGGTCCAGGTAGTCCAGGACGCCCATGGCGTCTTCCAGGCCCGGCGTGTCGCGCAGCACCAGAATGGCCTGGCCGGTCTCGGTCAGCAACTGGGCGCTCTCGACGTGGCGGGTGGTGCCGGGCCGGTCCGCGACCTCGCCGAAGGATTCGTCGCGCAGCAGCGTGCGCAACAGCGAGGTCTTGCCGGTATTGGTGTGGCCGACGACCGCCAGGTCGATGGGTTTCGGGGCGTCAGTCATGGGGGACACTTCCGATGTGTTCGAGCCAGCCGTCCAGGCTGGAAATCCGGGGAACGGCCTGGTGCGACAGGGCGTCCTGCCAGGCCTGCAGGCGTTCGGGCGTGCCGCCCAGGCACAGGGCGCGCAGATCGGGGCAGGAACGGCGCAATTCGTCCAACCAGGCGGCGGCGCCGCGGTCGGGCGTCAGGCGCGCGTCGCAGACGAAAAGCAGGTGCGCAGGCGGCGTGCGCAGGAGCGCGCGGATGCGGGCGCGGTCTTCCCGGCTGTCGCAGCGGCCGAAATCCACCACGTCGTCCGGCAGCTGGGCCGGCGGCCAGTCCAGGCCGTGCCCCAGCTCGTAGGCCAGCACCGCGGCCCGTCCGCCGGCAGCCGCCACCGGGGCGGCGGGACCGATTGCGCCGTCGATCGCCGGCGCGGGGCGGTCGATGCCCAGGTTGGCGTGCGTGGGCAGCAGCCGCTCGCGCAAATCCAGCCAGCCCGGCAGGCCGGGGTCCACGGTCAGTCTGGCCAGGCGCCGGCGCAGGTGCAGGATGCAGGCGGCCAATGCCAGCAGCCGCGGCAGCAGGCCCCAGACGAGCACGCATCCGATCAGCCACAGGGACCATTCGGCCTGGACACCGGCGGCCAGCGGCTGCGGGCCCAGGCTGGCGGCGATCAGGGCATCGCTGGGCGCCTCGAAGCCCAGCAGGCCGGGCACGCTGCCCAGTATCCGGGTCATGCCGACGAACACATCCGGCGACAGCAGGGTGGTTTCCCAATGGAACGTATAGTGGCGCGCGCTCAACAGCAGGAGCAGCGTGGCCAGGGCCCCCAGGAAAGCCGCCGTCCAGGCTCCGTGGCTGATCAGGCCGATCGCGGTCTTCCAGGCCCGCGCACGGCCGAGCAGGGA